>PJUE01000595.1_pt1 | contig 19546 bp, 17 predicted proteins | sample 1512171 | NCBI WGS metagenome assembly PJUE01 (sample SAMN08177674, study PRJNA422409) | Feces metagenome, whole genome shotgun sequencing project. | isolation source: Chicken feces (3) enriched on wood chips: alkali lignin treatment | host: Gallus gallus | place: USA: Madison | collected 2015-01-15
CATAATTTTGTCCTTCCTTTCAGTTATTCTTCGGCGCTATGCCGTGTTGACGAGATTCACTTTACGGGGTTTATCGTCAATTAATCAGAGCAAGGGTAAAACAATGAAAGTGTAAAAAACAAATTATCGCCAAATATGGAGGAAATAAGGATAAAGCGTGGAGAGTTGAAACAAAAATATTCATCTGTCTGATTTTAAAGAGATTGTGAAGGAGTATACCGGGAGAAAGATTAATAATAAAGCAAACAGCCAGGAATAATCTGTAATAAAACGGCAGCTAAATGAAATGGCTGGGAAAATAAACAACCCCACCGCGTTATGCTGATGGGGTCAGAGGGTTTCAGGTTATTTTTTCCAGCATCAGCCCGGCTCGTAAACCGAAGGCCACGGCAGGATTCGGGAACAGAACATACTCCGTCGGGTGGTGTACTTCATAGCGTTCCTCGCCATCCTCTGCCAGCAAACTGCCCTGGCGGAACGGGGTAAAGTTCAGGGTATGCGCCGCCATGTGCAGCACAAAAGCTTCGCTGCGGCGGGTGATCTGCTGCACCACCCGGTACTGCTGGACAGGATCAGCATGCTGCCCTGGCGCCTCGCCGCTCAGCAAGGCATACAGCGCCTGATGGGTAGTGGCAAAGCGAGTCAGATCGTTATGGCCGAACGGCAGCGCCTTGCCCAGCTCCAGGGTACAGGCCAGGGCACCAAAACGTTCGCAGCTGAAATGGGTGAAGGTGCCGCCCGGCGCCTGATGAAAGACCAACGCCTCCAGCCCGGCATCTCCAAGCCACTGAATAAAGGCTTCATCCCAGGGCTGACTGCGCTGGGGCAGCACGCCAAAACGCTCATGATAAGAGGCGCGGATGGCAGTATGCAGATCCAGATGCCAGCGATCGTCCCCCGCCTGCTGGTAAAACCCTGTCACCAGATCCTCCAGCAGAGTCGCCCTCGCGGTCTCGTCGCAGGCCGGAAACTGCGCCCCGCGCCCGCTGAACAGACGATTGATATCGCAGGTGAGATAGCGCTTGCCGGCCCTCAGCGCCGGAGGGTTACCGTAGATGACCAGCAGGCGGCAGCGCAGCGTCAGTTCGCCGCGAAACAGCGCCCGCACCAGCAGGTCGACAATTTCCACCGGTGCGGTTTCATTGCCGTGGATCCCGGCCGAGAGCACCAGGGAGCGCGTGCTTGCGACCTCCGGCGTCAGCTCCAACACCCCGCGTGCCAGCCAGCGCCAGTGAAACGATGCCCCTCTGCCTTCGTGGTGGGGAGGCATTTCATCGGCCATCGTCAGCGCCAGAAAGTTGTCCATCACGCCTCCTTTATTGCTGGAACGGGTAGACAGACCCGAGCTGCAAAATTTGGGTCAGAGCATCCAGCGCCTCGCGCCCTTCGCGCAGCAGCTGCGGATCCACCAGGTCAGCCTGGGTCAGGCGATCGCGGTAGTAGCGGTCCACCCAGTCATTGAGGGTATTGAACAGGGTCTCGTTCATCATTACCGCCGGGTTGACCGCCCGCTGCTCCTCGGGAGTCAGTACCACGCGCAGGCGCAGACAGGCCGGGCCACCGCCGTTAGCCATGCTCTCGCGCAGATCGAATACCCGCAGCTCGCTGATAGGGTTATCCTCCGCCACCAGACCACTCAGATAACGCCAGACGCCAGGGTGATCCTGCGACTCCTGCGGCAGGACCAGCATCATGCTGCCGTCGTCCCGGCTCAACAGCTGGCTGTTAAACAGATAGGTCGCGACCGCGTCCTGCACCGAGACCGCCTCAGTCGGCACTTCGATGGGCATAAAGCCGGGCACCCGCTCGCGCAGGGCCTCCAGCAGCGCGGCCTGATGCACAAACGCCTGCTCATGGCAGAACAGCACCTGGCGGTTCGATACGGCAATCACGTCGTTATGGAACACCCCCTGGTCAATCACCTGCGGGTTTTGCTGGGCAAACATCAGCTGCCCGGGGTTAACCTGGTTTAGCCGGGCAACCGCCTGGCTTGCGGCCAGGGTCTGGCGTGCCGGGTAGCGGGCCGGCGCCTCATTGCCCCCCTCTTCCCGACCGTAAACAAACAGCTGCAGGCCTGGCTCACCATAGTCACCGCCGAGGCGGTTATGGTTGGCCGCCCCTTCGTCACCGAACATCGCCACCTGCGGCAGCGCCGTATGAACGCTGAAACGGGATTCATCGCGAAAAAGAGCGCGCAGCACCTTTTCGGTGGTGCCGGCTTCGCTGGCGCGGTGGAATTTGTTGTTGAGGTTAGCCACCGTCAGATGCACTTTGCCGTCGAGAGTGTCCGCCGACGGCGCCACGGTCGCGGCATTGGCTACCCACATCGAGGAGGCCGAACTGGCAGCGGAGAGCAGCTGTGGCATCTGAGTGCCTGCCTTCTCCACCACCTGTTCATCGGTGCCGGTAAAACCGAGCTGGCGCAGTACGCCGACGTTAGGCCGCTCCTGAGGCGGGATCACCGCCTGGGGAAAGCCCGCATCCGCCAGCGCCTTCATCTTTAACAGCCCCTGCTTTGCCGCCAGTTGCGGGTTGGAGATCTGAAAACGGTGTTTCGTGGAGGCCTCATTGCCGAACGACAGCCCGGCATAATGGTGGGTCAGGCCTACCAGCCCGTCAAAGTTAACTTCACGCGCTTTCATGGCGCTTCTCCCGAGTAAAATCGAGGCCCGGACTCAGCTGCTCCGGCAGGACAATGGCCGGAGTTTCGAGGCTCGCCATCGGCCAGGCACAGTAATCCGCCGCATACCAGGCGCTGGCGCGGTGGTTGCCGGAGGCCCCTACGCCGCCAAAGGGCGCAGTACTGGCTGCGCCGGTGAGCGGTTTGTTCCAGTTAACGATCCCGGCGCGAGCCTCCAGCAGCAGCTGGTCGAACTTCTCGCGATCCGGGGAGATCAGCCCGCACGACAGGCCGTAGCGCGTGGTGTTAGCCATCGCGATGGCCTGGTCGAAATCGTCATAGCGCCAGACGCAGAGCAGCGGACCGAAGACCTCTTCGTCCGGCACATCGCGCACCCCGGTCATCTCAACAATGCCCGGCGTCAATAAAGAGGTGCCCGCCTTCACCAGACGCGGATCCAGCAGCGACTGGCCGCCACGGGCGACATGCTCCCGCCAGACGTGATAGACGTTTTTCGCCGCCTGTTCGGAGATCAGCCCGCCGATAAACGGCTGGTCGCTGGCATCCCACTCGCCCGGCAGCAGATGTGCACTCACCTCCACCAGACGGGCGAGGAAGGCGTCACCCTCGGCACCGCTTTTTACCAGCAGACGACGGGCGCAGGTGCAGCGCTGCCCGGCGGTGATAAAGGCCGACTGGATGGTCAGATGAACCGCGGCGTCGATATCCGCCGGATCGTCGACGATCAGAGCATTGTTGCCGCCCATCTCGAGGGCCAGAATTTTTTCCGGCTGTCCGGCCAGCTGGCGGTGCAGCTGGTAGCCGGTGCCGGCGCTGCCGGTAAACAGCAGCCCGTCAATGTCGCCCAGCGCACTCAGCGCCTGGCCGGTTTCGCGCCCGCCCTGTACCAGATTGAGCACGCCCGGCGGCAGCCCGGCCTGCTCCCACAGTTTGACTACCGCCTCCCCGCTCCACGGCGTCAGCTCGCTCGGCTTGAAGATCACCGTGTTACCCGCCAGCAGCGCGGGCACGATATGGCCGTTCGGCAGATGGCCGGGGAAGTTATAGGGGCCGAACACCGCCAGCACGCCGTGCGGGCGATGGCGCAGGGTGGCGGCGCCGTCGGCCATCTCGGTACGCTGCTCGCCGGTGCGGGTGTGGTAGGCCTTCACCGAAATGGCGATTTTGTTGATCATCGCGGTGATTTCGGTCGCCGCTTCCCAGCGCGGTTTGCCGGTTTCGCTGGCAATGACGCGGGTCAGCTCCTGTTTGTTGGCCTCCAGCAGGGCGGCAAATTTCTCAACGATAGCCTGACGGGCGCTGAACGGCAGCCTCGCCCAGCCCGGGAAGGCGGCGCGCGCCGCACGGCACGCCTGCTCAACCTGCGCGGCGCTGGCGTCCGCCCCCTGCCATAACACCTCCTGACCTACCGGATTGTGTTTGGTGCGTGGTTCACCTTCGCCGGTCACCCAGTCGCCGTTAATCCATAAGTTCATGCTGTTTTCTCCTCGGGGCACAGGCGCACCATGCGAATACGATCGCCGGCGCGGCATTTCAGGGCATCCAGCTGGGCTGGGGTCAGCACCAGACGTTCACAGTCAGGATCCACGCGGATCAGCGTGGCGCGGAACTGGTCATATTGTTCATTGGCCACCAGGCAGGCGGGCCACTCGCCCGGCGCAGGCTGGCCTTCGGCCACCTCTACCAGACGGCTTTTACGGATCGCCCGCACCCGGTCGATGTCGCATTCCAGCGTCGGGCCGCCGTCAAAGATGTCGACATAGTTACGGTAGCGGAACCCTTCTTTCTCCAGTACCGCGCGCGCCGGGGCGGTTTGCGGATGCACCTGGCCAATCACGGCCTGCGCTTCGGGGCTGAGAAAATAGGTATAGATAGGATGTTTAGGCATCAGCTCGGCAATAAAGGCTTTCTGCCCGGTACCGCACAGATAGTCGGCCTTGCTGAACTCCATCGAAAAGAAGCGTTCCCCCAGGCTTTGCCAGAACGGCGAGAAGCCGGTTTCGTCGATCACGCCGCGCATCTCGGCCACCACTTTTTCGTTAAAGCGGTCGCGGAAGGCTGCCATAAAGAGAAAGCGCGATTTGGAGAGCAGATAACCGTTGCCCTCCTTGCGCCATTCCGGATCGAGAAACAGCGTGCACAGCTCGCTGCTGCCGGTGTGATCGTTGCTGAGGAACAGCGTCGGCAGCGCGTTGTAGACGTTCAGCTCTTTCGAAGCGTGCACCAGGGTGCCGACACGGTAGTTGTACCAGGGATCGTTCAGACCCACCGCCACCTCAATGGCGCAGATCCCGGCCACGGTACCGCTGTCGGTATCCTCCAGCACAAACACGTAGCCCTGTTCGCCTTTCGGCAGCGTCCCTTGCCAGGTCTCCAGCGAGCGCTCAATGCGCGCCGAGAGGGTATTTTCATCAACGGGAAGCGAGGTCAACCCGCCTCCTGTTTTACCGGCAAGCTGCATGAGGGCGGATAAATCACCGCGCTCAATGGGACGGATGACCATCATGATGACACCCCGGACTTCACTCGTTCACAGGCCAGCGCGAAGCGATCTAACCCGGTCTGCACTTCTTCCTCGCTGACGATCAGCGCAGGCGCGAAGCGCACCACGTTAGCCCCGGCGATCAACACCATCACGCCCGCTTTTGCCGCTTCCTGTGAGATAAGTTTAGCTTTTCCGGCGAACTCCTCCGTGAGCACGCAGCCAATCAGCAGCCCCAGACCGCGAATTTCTTTGAACAGGCCGGTTTTGGCGTTAATGGCCTGCAGGCGCTCGACAAACCACTCATGACGCTGCCTGACGCCGGTCAGCACTTCCGGGGTGTTGATGATATCCAGCACCTGACCGGCCACCGCCGACGCCAGCGGGTTACCGCCGTAGGTGGTGCCGTGGGTGCCGACGGTCATCACCCGGGCGAATTTGTCGGTGGTGAGCATTGCCCCCACCGGGAAGCCGCCGCCGAGGGCCTTGGCGGTGGAGAGCACGTCCGGGGTGACGCCGTAATGCATATAGGCATACAGCTCGCCGGTGCGGCCGACGCCGGTCTGGACTTCATCAAAAATCAGCACCGCGTTGTGGCGATCGCACAGCTCGCGCAGCCCCTGGAGGAAGGCTTTATCCCCAGGCAGCACGCCGCCCTCGCCCTGCATCGGCTCGACGATCACCGCGCAGGTGGTGTCGTCGATCAGCTCGCTGGCGGATTGCAGATCGTTATAGATCGCGTGGCGGATATCCGGCGGCAGCGGCGCAAAGTCCTGGGAATAAGAGGGCTGACCGCCCGCGCTGACGGTAAAAAGGGTGCGGCCGTGGAAGGCATTTTTGAAAGCAACGATGCCGCTTTTCTGGCTGCCAAAGTTGTCGTGGGCATATTTACGCGCCAGCTTCAGCGCCGCTTCGTTAGCTTCGGCCCCGGAGTTACAGAAGAACACTTTTTCGGCGAAGGTGGCGTCGATCAGTTTTTTCGCCAGGCGCAGCGCCGGTTCGTTGGTGTACCCGTTCCCGGTATGCCAGAACTTCGCCGCCTGGTCATTCAGCGCCTGTCGCAGCGCCGGATGGGCGTGGCCCAGGGCGTTAACCGCAATGCCGCCGGCGAAGTCGATATACTCTTTGCCCTGCTGATCCCACAGGCGTGAGCCCTCTCCCCGTACCGGAATAAAAGCCGCCGGGGCGTAAACCGGCATCATCCATTCATCAAAGTTTTCACGCGTAATTGACAGAGACATAGCGACCTCATCCGGTAAATAAAAGGTTGATTAAATGTTAAATATTTTAGTGATTGCGCTGTAAATGTAGATTGCAGCGATCGTGCCAGCCAGCGATAAAAATGCATAAACGGGATGGGGGAACGTAATATCAACAAGTTACGATATGGAGTTATTCACTGTTATTGCATATAAAGTGAATATTTTTACAACAAGCGCGGCTTTGCCGGATGAAAAACAGCTGTTTTATGCAGAAGCCAAATATAATTCTGGAATTGTGATCGCTCGCGAAATTTGTGGTCCATTTACGCGCCATCGCAGGGCATCACGCGCCAGATCGGTGCAAAAATTGCACTGTCAGTACGATCTATCGCAGAAATGGCTGGAACATACGCAGCGGCGGCAGTCAGCCCAATGAAATTCTGCTACCATCCTTGCACTATTCACCTTGCACTGGCAGCGACTATGAAATTTGTCTCTTTTAATATCAACGGCCTGCGCGCCCGTCCTCATCAACTGCAAGCTATCGTTGAGCAGCATCAGCCTGACGTTATCGGCCTGCAGGAGACAAAAGTCCACGACGATATGTTCCCTCTGGAAGAGGTGGCAAAGCTGGGTTACAACGTCTTTTATCACGGCCAGAAAGGCCATTACGGTGTGGCCCTGCTGACCAAAGAGACGCCCGTCTCGGTGCGTCGCGGCTTCCCGGAGGACGGTGAAGATTCCCAGCGTCGCATCATCATGGCGGAAATTCCCTCGCCGCTGGGCAACATCACCGTGATCAATGGCTACTTCCCGCAGGGCGAGAGCCGCGACCATCCGCTGAAATTCCCGGCTAAAGAGAAGTTCTACCAGGATCTGCAGTCCTTCCTCGAAACCGAGCTGAACAAAGAGAATCCGGTGCTGATCATGGGCGACATGAACATCAGCCATACCGATCTGGATATCGGCATCGGCGAAGACAGCCGCAAACGCTGGCTCCGCGCCGGAAAGTGCTCCTTCCTGCCGGAAGAGCGCGAGTGGATGGCGCGTCTGATGGACTGGGGTCTGGTGGATACCTTCCGCCACGCCAACCCGGAGACCCAGGATCGCTTCTCGTGGTTTGATTACCGCTCCAGAGGCTTTGACGATAACCGCGGCCTGCGCATCGACCTGCTGCTGGCAAGCGCGCCGCTGGCAGAGCGCTGCATTGAAACCGGGATCGATTACGAGATCCGCAGCATGGAAAAACCGTCCGACCACGCCCCGGTATGGGCGACATTTGACGTAAAATGAATGGCGGCAAACGTCCGTAAAATCACTCTTCTGTGCGCCCTTCTGGGCGCATTTGTTGTTATTTATACGCAACTGCCTCCCGGCGTCCTGACGCTGGAAAATCTTCAGGCCCGGCATCAGGCGCTGCTGCATTACTGCCAGCAGGCACCGTTCCAGAGCGCCGCGCTCTTTTTCATTCTCTATGTGCTGGTCACCACCCTGTCGCTGCCGGGGGCTGCGCTGCTGACCCTGCTCGGCGGGGCGCTGTTCGGCCTCTGGCCGGGGATTTTGCTGGTCTCCTTCGCCGCCACGCTAGGCGCAACCCTGGCGATGCTGGTCAGCCGCTATCTGCTGCGCGACTGGGTGCAGCGCCGCTTTGCCGGGCCAATGCGCACCGTGAATGACGGGGTTGCCCGCGACGGGGCCTTTTATCTGTTTGCCCTGCGCCTGATGCCGCTGTTTCCTTTCTTTATGGTCAACCTGCTGGCCGGGGTGACGACCCTCGGGGTACGGCGCTACTGGTGGGTCAGCCAGCTCGGGATGCTGCCCGGTGCGGTGGTTTTTCTCAATGCCGGCCACCAGTTAGGGCAGATCGCCTCGCTGCGTGATATCCTCTCGCCGGGCGTGGTTTTCGCCTTTACGCTACTGGGACTGCTGCCGCTGATTACCCGCTGGCTGTTTGCCCGCTTTTCCCGCACTTCTCCATAACAGGGGGCATCATGCGCCGTGCGCGTTTTTGCATGTTGTTAACCGGCCTGCTGATGGCAGGGCCGGCGCTGGCCGATGACGGCTGGCAGAAAACTAAAGAGGATGCCCGGGGCCAGACCGTCTGGTTTAACGCCTGGGGCGGCGATGAGGCGGTAAACCGCTATCTGGACTGGGTGAGCGGCGAGATGAAAACCCACTACGCCATTACCCTGAAGATTGTCCGTCTGGCGGATGCCGCCGACGCGGTAAAACGCATCCAGACCGAGGCCAGCGCCGGGCGTAAAACCAACGGCTCGGTCGACCTGCTGTGGGTCAACGGCGAGAACTTCCGCACCCTGAAAACCGCCGGGCTGCTGCAGACCGGATGGGCACAAACCCTGCCCAACTGGCGCTATGTGGATACGACTAAACCGGTGACGGAAGATTTCGCCATCCCGACCGAGGGGGCTGAGTCGCCATGGGGCAGCGCCCAGCTCACTTTTATCGCCAGCCGCAAGACCCTGCCGCAACCGCTGTCGGACCCGCAGGCGCTGCTGGCGTACGCCACCCAACATCCCGGTACCGTCACCTACCCGCGCCCGCCCGACTTTACCGGCACCGCGTTTCTGGAACAGCTCCTGCTGACGCAAACCACCCTGCCGGAGGCGCTGAAGCAGCCGCCGGACAACGCCAGTTTCGCTGCGGTCACTGCCCCGCTGTGGGCGTATCTGGATAAGCTGCATCCCCATCTGTGGCGCGAGGGTAAAGATTTCCCGCCGTCACCGGCGCGGATGGATGCCCTGCTGGCAAGTGGCAATTTAGGGCTATCCATCACCTTTAACCCGGCCCACGCGCGGCAAAAAGTGAACAGCAACAAGCTGCTCGCTGACAGCTACAGCTTTGGTTTTCAACAGGGGATGATAGGCAACGTGCACTTTGTGACGATCCCGGCCAATGCCTCTGCCAGCGCGGGCGCGAAGGTCGTGGCTAACTTTTTACTCTCCCCGCAGGCGCAGATCCGCAAGGCGGACCCCGCCAACTGGGGCGATCCGAGCGTGCTGGATCCACAGACCTTGCCTGCCGCTGAGGCCGCAGCGTTGCGTCAGTTTATCCCGGCAGGCCTCCCGGCCACGCTCGCGGAACCGCACGCCGCCTGGGTTAACGCGCTGGAGCAGGAATGGCTGCGTCGCTACGGCACCCACTAAGCGGGCTCGCCTGGCTGCTGATGGCGGCGGTGTATCTGCCGCTGCTGCCCGCCGTTGCCCTGCTATTACCGCCGATCTTCTCCATGGAGAACTGGCGAGCCCTGGCAGCAGATCCGCAGCTGCCGCAGGCGCTGATCGCCACCCTGGTGTCCACCCTGATTGCCGCCGTCGGGGCGCTACTGCTGGCGCTGGCGGTGGTGGCCGCGCTGTGGCCCGGCAGCCGCTGGCGACGGCTGTGCAACCACCTGCCCTGGCTGCTGGCGATCCCCCACGTGGCGTTTGCGGTCAGCGTGCTGCTGATTTTTGCCGAAGGCGGCGAGCTCTACCGCCTCTGTTCGTTCTGCTCCCCGGTGCTGGATCGCTACGGAATTGGCCTTGGCCTGACCCTCGCTATCAAGGAGAGCGCGTTTGTTCTCTGGGCGATTTACGCCTCGCTGCCGGAAAAAGATCTGGCGCAAAAAGTGACCGTGCTGCGTTCGCTGGGCTATGGCCGCTGGCAGGCGCTGCGCTGGCTGATTCTGCCCGCCATTGCCCCCGCGCTGGGGGCGGTGATGCTGGCGACGATCGCCTGGACGCTGTCGGTGGTGGACGTGGCCCTGATCCTCGGACCGGGAAACCCTCCTACCCTCGCCGTGCTGGCCTGGCAGTGGCTTTCACAGGGGGATACACAACAGCAGGCCAAAGGGATGCTGGTCTGTGCGATCCTGCTGATCATCCTGGAGCTGATCGCCGTCGCGCTGTTTCTCTGCTGGCGACGCTGGAAACGCACTATCCCGGACGTCTCCGGGGAGCGCCCGACGCCGCGCCCGCTGCGGGTGGGACGCGCCTGCGCCCTGCTGCTGCCCCTGGCGGGCCTCGTCAGCGTGGCGATCCTGGTGCTGGTGGCGGGCGATGCCCGCGTCTCCCGCGACGCGGCGGCGGTGAGCCTGTCGCTGGGTCTCTGTTCGGCGGCGCTTGCGCTGGGAATGATCCTGCTCTGGCTGGAGTGGGGCCCGCAGCGCGGGGGCTTCTGGGTCTGGCTACCGCTGGCGCTCCCCACCCTGCCGCTGGTGGCCGGACAGTATCAGCTGGCGCTGCTGATGCAGCTCGACGGAGAGTGGATTGCCGTGCTGTGGGGTCATTTACTGTGGGTGCTGCCATGGATGCTGTTGGTGATGCAGCCGGCCTGGCGCCGACTCGATCCGCGCCTGATCCTGATCGCCCGCACCCTCGGCTGGGGATCGCTTAAAATATTCTGGCTGGTCAAATGCCCGCAGATGATCCGTCCGGCGCTCACCGCTTTTGCGGTCGGATTTTCCGTCAGTATGGCGCAGTATCTGCCCACCCTGTGGCTGGGCAGCGGCCGGTACGCCACGCTGACCACCGACGCCGTGGCGCTCAGCAGCGGCGGCAGTAGCGCCGTGCTGGCGGCCCAGGCGCTGTGGCAGCTGCTGCTACCGATGCTGGTCTTTGCCGCCTGCATCCTGCTTTCCCGGCTGGTGGGCCGCTTTCGACAGGGGTTACGTTAATGCTGATAGTTAAGGATGTTTCGCTCTCGCTGCGCCAGACGACGCTGCTGCACAACGTCAGTTTCGAGGTGCCGCCTGGCGAAATACTCACCCTGATGGGCACTTCCGGTAGCGGGAAATCATCGCTGTTTGCCTGGATGGTGGGGGCTCTGCCCGGCGATTTTCGCGCTGCCGGAGAGCTGTGGATCAATTCCCGGCGCTGCGACACCCTGCCCACCGAGCTGCGGGGGCTCGGGCTGCTGTTTCAGGATGCGTTGCTCTTCGATCATTTCAGCGTCGGGCAGAATCTGCTGCTGGCGCTCCCGGCGGCGGTCAAAGGCGAGGCGCGCATACAGCAGGTTAACGACGCGCTGGACGCCGCGGAATTGAGCGGCTTCTTTCGTCGCGATCCCGCCACGCTCTCCGGCGGCCAGCGCGCCCGGGTGAGCCTGCTCCGCGCCCTGCTGGCTCAACCCCAGGCGCTGCTGCTCGACGAGCCTTTTAGCCGTCTGGATAAAAATCTGCGCGACCAGTTTCGCCGCTGGGTGTTTGCCGAAGTGCGTGCCCGGCGGATCCCGGTAGTACAGGTGACGCACGATGACGACGATATTCCCGCGAATGGGCAGATGCTGCCGATGGCAGGCTGGCAGTGAATCCCGTAACATCCTGCGCAAACGCAACGTTTTTTGTCCGGCAGATTGCCACAATCACGTCTCATTTTTTTACGATCGGGCATTTCGATGAAACGTGTTTCTCACCTGACCGCGCTGACCGCCGCTTTAGGTCTCGCCTCTTTTTCAACCCTGGCCGCTGACATGGCGCACTCCCTGACGCTGACGAAGCTTCAGCAGCAGCAAGGTTCGATTATTGATACCCGCGCCAGCGCCTTTTACAACGGCTGGCCGCAGACCCTGAACGGCCCATCCGGCCACGAGCCTGCCGCCCTTAATCTTTCCGCCAGCTGGCTGGGGGCGATGAACGAGACCCAGCTGAAAGCCTGGGCGTCGCAGCATCAGCTGACCCCGACCACTCCGGTTGCCTTATACGGCAGCGACAGCGATAACCAGGCCGTCCAGGCCCGGCTGAATCAGGCGGGTTTCAGCCAGGTCACGTTGCTGAGCGATGCCCTGAAAAACCCGGCGCGTCTCCAGCGCCTCGCCCACTTCGAACAGCTGGTCTACCCGCAGTGGCTGAACCAGCTCCAGCAGGGCAAGACGGTGACCGCCGCCCCTGCCGGGGAGTGGAAAGTGATTGAAGCCGCCTGGGGCGCACCTAAATTTTATCTGCTGAGCCATATTCCCGGCGCAGGCTATATCGACACCAACGAGGTGGAAAGCGAGCCGCTGTGGAACAAAGTTTCCGATGCCGATCTGAAGGCGATGCTGGCAAAACATGGGATCCGCCATGACACCACGGTGATCCTCTACGGCCGCGACGTCTATGCCGCCGCGCGCGTGGCGCAGATCATGCTGTACGCCGGGGTGAAAGATGTGCGCCTGCTGGATGGCGGCTGGAAGGCCTGGAGCGAAGCAAACCTGCCGGTCGAACGCGGGACGCCGGGCAAAGTGACGCCAGCGGCCGATTTTGGCGCGCCGATCCCCGGTCAGCCGCAGCTGATGCTGAATACCGAACAGGCCCGCGGCCTGCTGCATCGTAAGGATGCCTCTCTGGTGAGCATCCGCTCATGGCCGGAGTTTACCGGCGTGACCAGCGGCTACAGCTATATCAAGCCAAAAGGTGAGATCGCGGGCGCACGCTGGGGTCATGCCGGGAGCGACTCGACCCATATGGAAGATTTCCATAATCCGGATGGCACCATGCGCAGCGCTGACGATATCGCCGCCATGTGGAAGCAGTGGAACATTCTGCCGGACCAGCAGGTGGCCTTTTACTGCGGCACCGGCTGGCGGGCATCAGAGACCTTCATGTATGCCCGGGCGATGGGCTGGAAAAATGTCGGCGTTTACGACGGCGGCTGGTACGAATGGAGCAGTAACCCGCAGAACCCGGTGGCGACCGGTGAACGCGGGCCAGAAAGCTCACTCTGATCCCGGCTGGCGCTGAACATCCTTCAGCGTCATATAGCCACTCCAGATGCGCGTTGCGGTGGTGAGCCAGCACAACGCGCCAAACACCCAGGCCAGCCACGCAAAGTGCGCCGGGAACAGGCAGCAAAGCACAAACAGCAGAATAGTTTCTGTTCCTTCCGTCAGCCCGCCCAGATAGTAAAACGACTTGTGGGCGTAGCCCGGATTGTCGATGTTGTGCTTCGCCGCCAGCGCCGCAAACGCCAGAAAGCTGCTGCCGGTGCCGATGAAGGCGAACAGCAGCCAGGCGGCTGGCAGCGCATTCACCACAGGATCCGCCAGGGCAAAGCCAAAGGGCACCAGAGCATAAAAGAGAAAATCGAGGGCGATATCGAGAAAGCCCCCGGCATCGGTTAACCCGCGCCGCCGCGCCAGCGCCCCGTCCAGCCCGTCCAGCAACCGGTTCAGCACAATCGCCACCAGCGCCGCCAGATACCAGCCCAGCGCCAGAAACGGCAGGGCCAGCACCCCGATAGCAAATCCGATCAGCGTAATGCCGTCCGGAGCAATCCCCGGTTTATCCAGCGTCATCACCAGCCGGTTAAGCAGCGGTTTCAGGCGCGGATGGAGGTGACGGTCAAGCATCGTGTTTTTCTCCGGGCATGGCGCACAACCCTTGCGAAGGGATATCCAGCGCGGCATTGAAGCGCGCAGAGAGGTTCTGAAACGCGAGCAGTGCGGTCATCTCCGTGATCGCCTCATCGCTGAAGTGGCGGCGCAACGCCGCTTTGAGGGCATCGTCCACCACCGGCGGGGTGGCAGTAACCGCCTCGGCATAGGCCAGCGCGGCACGCTCTTCATCGCTGAATATGGGACTGTCGCGCCATGTCGCGACGGCCTGCACCTTCTCCAGACCACCGCAGCGTTCCGCCAGACGCAGCGCATTGGCATCGATGCAGAACGCGCAGTGGCACACCTGCGAGACGCGGGTCATCAGCAGCGAACGCAGCACCGGGTTGAGAGGCGATTTTTTGCGCTCCAGAAAGCCGACAAACAGCGCCACCAGCCAGAACAGCCGGGGCATTCTCCCCCACCAGCGCAGCGGATTGAGCACCGCGCCATAATGTTTTTTCTGCATCCTGGCGATTGGCGTTAGACTGGCGGGGATGGATTCGATGGGTTTAACCCAGGCTGGTGGTAACTCTTTCACAGGATGCTCCCTGGTCGCTAATAAGTACGTAGATCCTAACGCTTTCTCTCTTAACCATTATTGACGACCATGCTAAAAACACTCGATGTTGTTTGCGCTATTCTCGAACGGGATGGCAAGATTTTACTGGCGCAGCGCCCGCTGCATGCGGATCAGCCCGGTCTGTGGGAGTTTGCCGGGGGCAAAGTGGAGGCCGGGGAAACGCAGCCCGAGGCCCTGGTGCGCGAGCTGCGCGAGGAGCTGGGCATCGAGGCCCGGCCCGCGCGGTATATCGCCAGCCACCAGCGGGAAGTATCCCGGCGGCTGATTAACCTGCACGCCTGGCACGTCCCGACGTTTACCGGCACGCCCGAAACGCACTACCACAGCCAGCTGGTGTGGTGCTCCCCGCGCGAGGCGCTGGGCTACGATCTCGCCCCAGCGGATATTCCTCTGCTGGAAGCCTTTATTCTCTTACGCGACGCCAGACCAGCGGATTGGTGCTGATCGCCTGCGGATCCCGCTGGCACTGCAATAATACGCCCTCGGCTTTTACCACCGATCCCTCTGAATAGTTCTGATCCTGATAGATGCAGCACTGGTTGCACGGCGGCGGGCGCTGACCGCTGGAGCTGAAGATCTCCGGCGGAATATTCACATCCACACCCCCGGTACTAAATCGCTGGTCGGCCTGACTGCTGGCCGCGAAAACTCCAAGCAAAACAGCCATCACAATACGCTTCATAGACGTCTCTTCCTGTTGTGTCCTGACAATGACTATAACGGTAAACCTGCCGACAAACTTTAATCCCGCCGATCATCGTTTTTTGTTATGACCCGGCGCGTTTGATGAATTTAACTTGAGGGCGAAATTTAGCTTGCGTCACAAAGCCCATCGGGTGGTATAGTCGAAAAACACAACATCATGCATATATTTGTTACAAATAAAATAATCCCAATATATTAGAGGAACTTATAGTTATGGACCAGGCTTGCTCCCTTGAATCCTTTCTAAACCGTGTTCAACAGCGCGATCCGAATCAGAGCGAATTCGCTCAGGCCGTGCGTGAAGTGATGACCACCCTCTGGCCATTTCTGGAACAAAACCCCCGCTATCGTCAGATGTCCCTGCTTGAGCGCCTGGTTGAACCAGAACGCGTGATCCAGTTCCGCGTGGTATGGGTGGACGACCGCAATCAGGTGCAGGTCAACCGCGCCTGGCGTGTCCAGTTCAGCTCCGCGATCGGCCCGTTCAAAGGCGGGATGCGTTTCCACCCGTCGGTTAACCTGTCGATCCTGAAGTTCCTCGGCTTCGAACAAACCTTTAAAAATGCCCTGACCACGCTGCCTATGGGCGGCGGCAAAGGCGGCAGCGATTTTGATCCGAAAGGCAAGAGCGAAGGCGAAGTGATGCGCTTCTGCCAGGCGCTGATGACCGAACTGTATCGTCACCTGGGCGCGGATACCGACGTACCGGCCGGGGATATCGGCGTGGGCGGGCGCGAAGTGGGCTTTATGGCCGGGATGATGAAAAAACTCTCCAACAACAGCGCCTGCGTCTTCACCGGGAAAGGTCTCTCCTTCGGCGGCAGCCTGATCCGCCCGGAAGCCACCGGTTACGGTCTGGTCTACTTTACTGAAGCGATGCTGAAGCGTCACGGTATGAGCTTCGACGGGATGCGCGTCGCGGTATCCGGCTCCGGCAACGTGGCCCAGTACGCTATCGAGAAAGCAATGGAGTTGGGCGCCCGGGTAATCACCGCCTCCGACTCCAGCGGCACCGTGGTTGATGAAGCAGGCTTCACCACAGAAAAACTGGCGCGCCTGTGCGAAATCAAAGCCAGCCGTGACGGTCGCGTGGCCGATTATGCCCGCGAATTCGGTCTGACCTACCTTGAAGGCAAACAGCCATGGGCCGTACCGGTTGATATCGCCCTGCCATGCGCCACCCAGAACGAACTGGATATCGATGCAGCGCACCAGCTGATCGCCAACGGCGTGAAAGCGGTTGCGGAAGGGGCTAACATGCCAACCACCATCGAAGCCACCGACCTGTTCCTGCAGGCTGGCGTGCTGTTCGCACCGGGTAAAGCGGCAAACGCCGGCGGTGTGGCAACCTCAGGTCTGGAGATGGCGCAGAACGCCGCGCGTATGGGCTGGAAAGCCGAGAAAGTGGATGCGCGTCTGCATCACATCATGCTGGATATTCACCACGCCTGCGTCGAGTACGGCGGAGAAGAGAAGCAGACCAACTATGTCCGCGGTGCGAACATTGCCGGGTTTGTGAAGGTCGCGGATGCGATGATGGGTCAGGGTGTGATCTGATTCTGTGGCTGTGCCGGGTGGCGCTGCGCTTACCCGGCCTACGGTTCGTGCTTTTGTAGGCCGGGTAAGGCGTAGCCGCCACCCGGCAACTCCTCAGGCCGCACTCTTCTTCTTAAACTTTTTCTTCTTGTCGCCACCCGGCGCAACCATGCCGCGAAAATCTCTGACCGAGGTATTCCGCGCCTGGTTGATCAGATCGAATAACGTGCCCACCAGCGGCTGCATAAAATCCTGATAACGACACTGCTTTTCGCTGATCTGGGTCAGCACCGACTCCCAGTGCGCGGTCATGTCCGGGCGGGCGGCCATCTCCGGCAGGGAGTGGATCAACGCCTTTCCGGCATCCGTCGCGTGGATATAGCGCCCTTTCTTGTGCAGAAAACCGCGTTTAAACAGCAGCTCGATGATCCCGGCGCGGGTCGCTTCCGTTCCCAGCCCGTCGGTGGCACGCAGGATCTTCTTCAGATCTTTATCCTGCACAAACCGGGCAATACCGGTCATTGCTGAGAGGATCGTGGCGTCGGTGAAGTGTCGCGGCGGCTGGGTCTGTCGCTCCACCACTTCGCCCTTCTCGCACAATAGTTCGTCGTCTTTTTTCACCACCGGCAGCGGCGTGCCGTCGTTCTCCTCGTCACGCTCTTTATTGCCCAGCAGCGTGCGCCAGCCCGCTTCGGCGAGGAAACGCGCCTTGGCGATAAACTTGCCTTTGGCGATCTCCAGCTCAATAACGCACTTGCGGAACAGGGCATCCGGGCAGAACTGCATCAGGTACTGACGGGCGACGAGGTTATAGACCTTCGATTCGTTCTCGGTCAGATTGACCTTGCTGCTGCGCGCCGTCGGGATGATGGCGTGGTGGGCATCCACCTTCTTATCGTCCCAGCAGCGGTTGCGGGTATCCGGATTGACCACCGGCTGCGGCAGTAAATCGGGCGCGTGGGCGGCAATAGCGTTCAGCACCGCGTGGCGTCCGGCGAAATGCTCCTCCGGCAGGTAGCGGCTGTCGGAACGCGGATAGGTGATCAGCTTGTGCGTTTCATACAGCTTCTGGCAGATATCGAGCACGTTTTGCGCGCTCAGGCCATAGCGTTTTGCCGCCTCGATCTGCAGGGCAGAAAGGGAAAACGGCAGCGGAGCAGGTTCTGATTCCCGTTTATCGTTATAGCTGGTGACGACGGCGGGCTGGCCCTCAATACGGTTCACCACGTGGTCGGCCAGCGGACGATGCAGCAGGCGCCCCTCTTCATCCTGATAAGGTTCGCAGGCCTCGCTCGGCTGCCAGATGGCGGTAAAACGTTCGTCCTTCGGGGTAACGATGTGGGCTTTCACTTCGAAGAAATCTTTGGCGACAAAGTTCTCGATCTCTTCATCGCGGCGCACCACCAGCCCCAGCACCGGAGTCTGGACGCGACCCACCGAGAGCACCCCCTGATAACCGGCGTTACGCCCGAGAATGGTGTAGGCGCGGGTCATGTTGATGCCGTACAGCCAGTCGGCGCGGGCGCGAGCCAGCGCGGAGACGCACAGCGGCACAAACTCGCTGTTGGATCGCAGACGCGAGATGGCACGCTCCACCGCCTGCGGGTTGAGATCGTTGATCAGACAGCGCTGCACCTGGCGGCGTTTCTCTGGCGAGAGGTTCAGGTAATCCAGCACCTCGTCCACCAGCAGTTGCCCCTCCCTGTCCGGGTCACCGGCGTGGATCACTTCTGCGGCGTCATTCAGCAGGCGCTTAATGACGTTGAGCTGTTTGGTGACCGTCGGGCGCGGCTGCAGCTGCCACTTTTCCGGCACGATGGGCAGATCGTTGAGATTCCAGCGCGCGTAGCGGCTGTCGTAAGCGTCCGGCTGGGCCTGCTCCAGCAGGTGACCGATACACCAGGTGACCACCTGCCCGTTCCCGCACTCGATATAGCCATCGCCCTTGCGATGCGGCTTGGGTAATACATCCGCGATCGCCCGGGCGAGGCTGGGTTTTTCGGCAATAAATAACCGCATTGAATTAACGGATCTCAATCATCGGACGGCCGCCGCGGGCGGTCACCAGCTCGCCGATGGCGGTCAGGGTGATACCGAACTCAGCGGCGGTCGCCTGGACTTCGGCTTCTGCCTCCGGCGTGACCGCCAGCAACAGGCCGCCGGACGTCTGGGGATCGCACAGCAGATCGCGCCACTCGGCAGGCATCTCGCCCATCAGGTGGCCGTAGCTGGCGAAGTTACGCTGCGTGCCGCCCGGCACGGCACCCTGGGCAATATAGTCTTCCACGCCCGGCAGCTTCGGCACGTCCTGATACCAGACCTGGGCCTGCACGCCTGCCCCCTGGCACACTTCGCTCAGATGGCCCAGCAGGCCAAAGCCGGTGACGTCGGTCATTGCCTTCACGCCCTCAATGTTCGCAAAGGCGGCGCCGGCGAGGTTCATCTGACACATCACCTCTGTTGCCAGCCCTTTGTGTTCCGGCTTCAACAGTGATTTTTTCTCCGCGGTGGTAAGCACACCGATGCCCAGCGGCTTGGTGAGGAACAGCTTGCAGCCCGCTTCGGCGGTGCTGTTGCGTTTAACGCGCTCCGTCGGCACCACACCGGTGACCGCCAGGCCGAAAATGGGCTCCGGGGCATCAATGGAGTGGCCACCCGCCAGGGCGATCCCCGCCTGCTGGCAGGCGAAGCGTCCACCCTCGATCACCTCGCGGGCGATCTCCGGGGCCAGGGTATTAATTGGCCAGCCGAGGATCGCAATCGCCATGATCGGCTTTCCGCCCATGGCGAAGATGTCGCTGATAGCGTTGGTGGCGGCAATGCGCCCAAAGTCGTACGGGTTATCGACGATCGGCATAAAGAAATCGGTGGTGCTGATAACGCTGGTGCCGTTACCTAAATCGTAGACCGCGGCATCGTCGCGGGTTTCGTTACCCACAAGCAGGTTCGGGTCGACAAACTTCGCCTGCTCGCTATGCAGAATGGTTTCCAGCACTTTGGGGGAAATTTTACAACCGCAACCGGCTCCATGGCTGTATTGCGTTAAACGA
>PJUE01000596.1_pt1 | contig 19540 bp, 20 predicted proteins | sample 1512171 | NCBI WGS metagenome assembly PJUE01 (sample SAMN08177674, study PRJNA422409) | Feces metagenome, whole genome shotgun sequencing project. | isolation source: Chicken feces (3) enriched on wood chips: alkali lignin treatment | host: Gallus gallus | place: USA: Madison | collected 2015-01-15
CGACACCCTGTCGCAGGCGGTGGCGAAGTCGTTTTATCAGGGGCTGTTTGGTCTCGATAAAGAGATGCAGCTGAAAAACGTGCTGGCCGAGAGCTATAAAGTTTCGGACGACGGGCTGGTCTACACCATTAAGCTGCGCAGTGGGGTTAAGTTCCAGGACGGGACCGACTTCAACGCGGAAGCGGTGAAGGTCAACCTCGATCGCGCCAGCAACCCGGAAAACAGCCTCAAGCGTTATAACCTGTATAAAAATATCGCCAGCACCGAGGCGGTCGATCCCACCACGGTAAAAATCACCCTGAAAGAGCCGTTCTCGGCCTTTATCAACATTCTGGCCCACCCGGCCACGGCGATGATCTCCCCGGACGCGCTGAAAAAGTACGGCAAAGAGATCGGCTTCCATCCGGTGGGTACCGGCCCGTATGAGCTGGTGACCTGGAATCAGACCGACTTTGTGAAGGTGAAGAAGTTCGCCGGTTACTGGCAGCAGGGGCTGCCGAAGCTGGACACCATTACCTGGCGTCCGGTGGTGGATAACAACACCCGCGCGGCGATGTTGCAGACCGGCGAAGCGCAGTTTGCCTTCCCGATCCCTTACGAGCAGGCGGCGCTGCTCGGCAAAAACAGCAAGCTGGAGCTGGTGGCCAGCCCGTCGATCATGCAGCGCTACATCAGCATGAACGTCACGCAAAAGCCGTTCGATAACCCGAAGGTGCGCGAGGCGATTAACTACGCCATCAACCGTGAGGCGCTGGTAAAAGTGGCCTTTGCCGGTTACGCGACCCCGGCCACGGGCGTGGTGCCGCCATCCATTGCTTACTCCCAGCAGTATCATCCGTGGGAATACAATCCGACGAAGGCGCGCGCGCTGCTGAAAGAGGCGGGCTTCCCGAACGGCTTCAGCACGACCCTGTGGTCGTCACACAATCACAGCACCGCCCAGAAGGTGTTGCAGTTCACCCAGCAGCAGCTGGCGCAGGTGGGCATTAAGGTGCAGGTCACGGCGATGGATGCCGGACAGCGTGCCGCCGAAGTGGAAGGCAAAGGACAGAAAGAGAGCGGTGTGAGGATGTTCTACACCGGCTGGTCGGCCTCGACCGGCGAAGCCGACTGGGCGCTGTCGCCGCTGTTTGCCTCTAATAACCAGCCGCCAACCCTGTTCAACACCGCGTTCTACAGCAATCCGCAGGTGGATAAAGATCTGACCGATGCCCTGAAAACCACCCAACCGGAAGAGAAAGCGAAGCTGTACAAGGATGCGCAGGACACTATCTGGAAGGAGTCGCCATGGGTGCCGCTGGTGGTTGAGAAGCTGGTCTCGGCGCACAACAAGGCGCTGACCGGGTTTTACATCATGCCGGATACCGGCTTTAGCTTTGACGACGCGGATCTGAAATAGAGCACTCATTCCCGCAGGCGCGTGTCTGCGGGATGAGAGGAATGTGCATGCTGAATTATGTGATTAAACGCCTGCTGGGGCTGATCCCGACGCTGCTGATTGTGGCGGTGCTGGTCTTTTTATTCGTCCATATGCTGCCCGGGGATCCGGCGCGGCTGATTGCCGGCCCGGAAGCGGATGCCACGGTCATTGAGCTGGTGCGTAAGCAGCTGGGGCTGGATCAGCCGCTCTACCGGCAGTTCTGGCACTACATCACCAACGTCCTGCAGGGGGATTTTGGTACCTCGATGGTCTCCCGTCGGCCTGTTTCCGAGGAAATTGCCAGCCGCTTTATGCCCACCTTCTGGCTGACCCTTGCCAGCATGGCCTGGGCGGTGCTGTTTGGTCTGGGGGCGGGGATCGTGGCGGCCGTCTGGCGTAACCGCTGGCCGGACCGGCTGGGGATGGCGCTGGCGGTGACCGGGATCTCCTTCCCGGCCTTTGCGCTGGGAATGCTGCTGATGCAGGTCTTCTCCGTGGAGCTGGGCTGGCTGCCCACCGTGGGGGCGGACAGCTGGCGACACTACATCCTGCCTTCCCTGACGCTGGGCGCTACGGTGGCGGCGGTGATGGCGCGCTTTACCCGCGCTTCTTTCGTTGACGTGTTGAACGAGGACTATATGCGCACCGCCCGGGCGAAGGGGGTCAGCGAGAAGTGGGTGATCCTCAAGCACGGCCTGCGCAATGCGATGATCCCGGTGGTGACCATGATGGGGCTGCAGTTCGGCTTCCTGCTGGGCGGCTCGATCGTGGTGGAGAAGGTCTTCAACTGGCCGGGACTCGGGCGCCTGCTGGTCGATTCCGTCGACATGCGAGACTACCCGGTGATCCAGGCGGAAGTGCTGCTCTTTTCGCTGGAGTTTATTCTTATCAACTTAGTGGTGGATGTGCTCTATGCCGCCATTAATCCGGCTATCAGGTACAAGTAAGATGCGACTGTTAAACTGGCGCCGGCAGGCCATGTTAAAGGCAATGCCGGGGCTCAAACCGGATCAGATCCGCACCCCGTGGCATGAATTCTGGCGGCGCTTTCGTAAGCAGCCGGTGGCGATGACCGCCGGGCTGTTTGTCCTGCTGCTGATCCTGGTGGCGGTTCTTGCACCCTGGATCGTCCCCTTCGATGCGGAGAACTACTTCGATTACGACCGGCTGAACGAGGGGCCGTCGATGATGCACTGGTTCGGCGTGGACTCCCTCGGGCGGGATATCTTCAGCCGGGTACTGATGGGGGCGCAGATCTCCCTCGCGGCGGGCGTTTTTGCAGTACTGATTGGCGCGGCCATCGGCACGGTGCTGGGCCTGCTGGCGGGTTACTACGAGGGCTGGTGGGACCGGGTCATCATGCGCATCTGCGATGTGCTGTTTGCCTTCCCCGGTATTCTGCTGGCGATTGCGGTGGTGGCGGTGATGGGCAACGGCATGGCGAACGTGATTATCGCCGTGGCGATCTTCTCGATACCGGCCTTTGCCCGCCTGGTGCGCGGCAATACCCTGGTGCTGAAACAGCAGACCTTTATCGAGTCGGCGCGCAGCATTGGCGCCAGCGACACCACCATCCTCTTTAACCATATTCTGCCGGGCACCGTCTCCTCCATCGTGGTCTATTTCACCATGCGTATCGGGGTGTCGATTATCTCGGCGGCCAGTCTGTCGTTCTTAGGGTTAGGCGCTCAGCCGCCAACGCCGGAGTGGGGAGCGATGCTCAACGAGGCGCGGGCCGATATGGTGATCGCTCCGCACGTGGCGTTGTTCCCGAGCATGGCGATTTTCCTCACCGTGCTGGCGTTTAATCTGTTAGGAGATGGGCTACGCGACGCGCTGGATCCGAGAATTAAGGGGTAATCTACCAATAATGGTAGAAGTTAATGTGAAAGGCTTTTATATTCAGTAGGTTATAAATTGCCGTATAAAAGGTTTGCTGGAGTTAACTATTTGTAAAAATTATAATGATTAATGGTTGAATAACGTTAAATATTGTAAGGATTACAATGAAAAAGCTCCTTTTATGCGGCATGGTTTTACTGTCTACCTCTTGCGCCGATTTCCAGAAAAACATGAGTGACGGGATGAAAGCGGTCAATTCGGCCCTGACGCCGAAATCTTCTACCGGCACGCAAACTGCGGCGGCGGCAAAACAGTCCGGCACCATTACCAACGAACAGTGCAAGACCAGCGTGGGTAAATCCCGCGACTATTTTGAACAGATTGTTGGCTTCAAGCTGAACGAGACCAACTCTTCGGGCTATACCTCTTTCTCCGAGACCTATAACCTGCGCATTTCCGATCGTAAAGACCGTTTTGGCGGCAACTTCGCCATCTGCATTATCTCTATCGATCCGCAGACCAACAAGGTCACCACCTTCTCGATGCCGACCTGATTCAGGCATTTTGCCGGGTGGCGCTGCGCTTACCCGGCCTACAAAAGGCACTTAACCCGTAGGCCCGCGCAAGCGCAGCGCCGCCGGGCATTTTCCACGTTACTTATCGACGCCAAAGCCCTGTTTAATCAGAGCCGGAAGCACTTCCGGGAAGTAAATGTGCTGGTAATACCCGCTCACGCTTTCACTCCAGGTATCGCCGTCATTACGATCAATAGCCTGCCAGTGTTCGGTCATCTGCTGATTGTAGCGGGTGATTTTCGCTTCCAGCCCGTGGGTGACGTAGGCTTCGTCGTGGCGGAAGGTGTCCAGCGGCAGACGCGGTTTGTGATGCGAAGGCACATCGACGTGCCCAATCACCACGCCCGCCACCGGGAAGGTGTGTTCCGGCAGGTCGAGCAGCTCAATCAGCTCCTGTGGGCGCAGACGGATCCCGCCAATCGGCACGACACCTAACCCTTCGGAACGGGCCGCCGCCATCACTGAGCCCAGGGCGATCCCCACGTCGGTCGCGCCGGCCACCAGGCTCTCAATGCTCTGATGCGCCACCTGCTCCTTGCCCGCCAGCTTCATGCCGACCTCGGTTTTGTACATATCCAGCACAAAGGTGATAAACACCGGGGCTTTGGCTATCCACGGCTGGCCGCCTGCGATCTGCGAAATCCTGGCCCGCTTTTCGGCATCGCGGGTGACGATGACCGACACCTGCTGAGAATGCACGGAGGTAGGGGCACGGTACGCGGTGCTGATAATGCGTTCCAGCGTGGCATCATCGATGGCGTGATCGGTAAAGCTGCGCTCGCTTTTATGGTCGTTAAACAGGTCAATAATGGTGTTCATAGCATCTCCGGTGTAAATCGCAAAAGCCTAACAGCCCGGCAACGTTTTGCATTTAACACTCTATGCGATAAGCACAGGAGGGGGTTGCCCGACCAGCGGCCGGGCGGAGGGGTTAGCGCAGCGCTTTTACTAACGCTTTGGCGACATCTTCGGAGCTGGCCGGGTTCTGCCCGGTGATAAGCGTGCCGTCTTCGACAATATAAGATCCCCAGTTCGGGCCTTTCTGGTAATGAGCCCCCAGGGCGATTAGCTCATCTTCCACCAGGAACGGGACGATATCGGTCAGCTCGACGTCGGCCTCTTCGCCGTTGGTAAAGCCGGTCACCTGACGGCCCTTGACCAGCGGTTCGCCAGAAGCGGCCTTCACGTGGCGCAGCACGCCCGGGGCATGGCAGACGAAGCCCGTCGGTTTACCGGCGCGGTTGAAGGCTTCAATCAGGGCGATGGAGGTCCGGGATTCGGCCAGATCCCACAGCGGGCCGTGGCCGCCAGGGTAGAAGACGGTGTCGAAATCCTCCTGACGCACGCTGTCGAGCTTCAGGGTGTTGGCGAGTTCATGTTGAGCCGCCGGATCGGCTTTGAAGCGCTGGGTCAGTTCGGTCTGAAAATCGGGTGAATCACTTTTGGGATCCAGCGGCGGCTGACCGCCCGCCGGTGAGGCCAGCACCACTTCGGCTCCCGCATCTTTGAAGATGTAATACGGGGCGGCGAACTCTTCCAGCCAGAAGCCCGTTTTCTTACCGGTATTGCCCAGGTCACTGTGAGAGGTGAGAACCATTAAGACTTTCATTGTTATCTCCGGTGATGTTATGAGTTATAAAAGTAGCCTGGTTCCCGAGGGCGCGAGTAAGAACAAGGAGTAACAACGATGGTAGAAGTGCGTGAAGCGCAGGCGGACGATTACGACGCATGGTTAAGATTGTGGAAGGGGTATCTCCATTTTTTCGGTACTGATCTCGATGAGGCGGTGACCCTGGTGACCTGGCGTCGGGTGTTATCCCCGGATTCCGGCCTGTTCTGCCGGCTGGCAGAAACCGAGCAGGGTGTGGTGGGCTTTGCCATCTGCGTGCTGCATGAAGGCACCTGGGTGACCCGGCCGCTGTGCTATCTGGAAGATCTGTTTGTCGATGAAGCGGCGCGCGGCAAGGGGGCGGGCAGGGCGTTGATTGAGGGCATTATTGACGAGGCCCGGCAAAAGGCGTGGTCGAAGGTCTACTGGGTCACCCGGGAGGGGAATCCGGCCCGGGCGCTGTATGACAAACTGGCGGTGGTGGATGATTACGTTCGCTACCGGATTACGGTTTAATAATCCCTGGCACGGACAATTCTCTCTTTCTTAACAGTGCCGGTGCTGCCTGATTGCCCGGCGGCGCTATGCTTGCCGGGCCTACAAGGTCAAATTCAGGTTTTGTAGGCCGGGTAAGGCGCAGCCGCCACCCGGCACTGCGTTTGCCCGGCCTGGGTACTGACTGTTCCCCCGTTAGCCTTCCTCAGTTATTCAACGCATCAATTGCCACACGACCGTCCGGCGTTTGCAGCCAGCGCGGCGCGTTCAGCGTGTCGGCGTAGAAGTTCACCAGCTCATACAGCAGTCCTTCCATCACCTTTGCCATATCCCGCGGCAGTACGTTGCTGATCAACAGCTGCGTGAGCGTCTGGCAATACAGGCCAAGCTGATCGCTTTCCGGTTCGAATGCGGGCAGACGGGACGGCAGATCGGTCAGGGTGAAACGCTCCACCAGGTACGCCGGGATGGGCTCGTTAAGCGTTGGCTGCAATAGCGCGAGACAGGCGGAAAGGCGGGCGCAGAGCGCCAGTTTCTCCGCGGGATCGTCGGTTTCCAGCAAGGTATGGGCAAAGCGTTCGCAGTGGTCGGCCAGCTCGGTGAAGTCGGTGTTGTGGGAGAAGGGTACGGTAAACAGTGCCTGAGCACGGGTTGGGGTAGTAGCCATAATGGCAGCCTCCTGTAACGGTATTTAAATCCGCCATCGGAGAGGTCAATCTCACGGGTGGCGGAACCAGACGAGGTTGACCTTACCGGCGTTACAGGAAACCGGCGCGTCTTGCGACGCCCCCGCCCGGCCCACCATTGAGGTGTATCCGTGCGCGCGACATATTACTACATCGCCTGTAACTAATTCCAGGAGGTCAATCCCGGCGCCTGATTTTGCAGGCGCAACAGGAAGATACTGCGGGGAGATCGCGGCGACAAGCCGGGAAAATCATTCCTGGAAAGCGCCTCGCAAAAAATCGTGATGATGAAGTTTCAGGCGTTTCCCGTCACCCGTCGGGCAGTGATGAAGTGCGCCTGCCAGTAGTCATCACTTAGGTCAGAAACGGTCACCCCCTGGCTGGTGGAAGCATGAATAAACTGGTGATCGCCGATATAGACGCCCACATGGCGACGATGCTCTCCGGTCTGGAAAAACACCAGATCCCCGGCTTTCAGGCTCAGTTCTTCCACCTTCACCCCTTTGTTGATTTGCTCCCCGGTGGTACGGGGTAATGACAAATGCGCCGCATCCCGAAACAGGTGCTGCATCAGGGCGGAACAGTCCACGGCATTGTGCGTCGTGCCGCCCCAACGATAATGGGTGCCTTTCCACTGTTGATATTACACAAGGATGCGGGTGCGCAGCGGCCCGGTCTCCTGGTGCGCTGACTCAGGTGAAAAGCCAGTGTCGCGATTGAGGGTTAACATTGATGCGGGCAATTCGAAACTGAACGTAGAAAAAGGGATAAAACTAAACGCAAGCAGGGAGAGTAAAAGTAAAAAGAGCATAGTCAATTACAGGCAGTAGATGATTTCTTCCTTACCATGACGGAGGCGGTGGCCCTGTGAATCGCCTCTCGATGAGGAAATACTACTGTTAGTCTTTTTTTGACCAATTGATAATGAGTCTAAAAGTGAACTGTCTGTGTATTTATAACAAGTGATTGAAAATTAAATGTGAGATGTCTTGCCGTCAATTTTAAATATTAACAGAAATAAAAAAGGGGACGTAAAGTCCCCTTTTTCGTAGGCCTGATAAGCGCAGCGCCATCAGGCATTATGCACAGGGCTGATTAAACCCGCGTACCCCACAGGTCATACTCGTCGGCGTTTTCAACCTTCACGCGCACGATATCACCCGGTTTCACCTTGGTTTCGCCATTCAGGTAGACCGCGCCGTCGATTTCCGGGGCATCGGCCATGCTGCGGCCAATCGCGCCTTCTTCGTCCACTTCGTCAACGATCACCAGAATTTCGCGGCCCACTTTCTCCTGCAGACGTTCAGCAGAGATCCGCTGTTGCAGCTGCATAAAGCGGTTCCAGCGTTCCTCTTTCACCTCTTCCGGCACCTGATCCGCCAGTTCGTTGGCGGTCGCGCCTTCAACCGGGCTGTACTTGAAGCAGCCCACACGGTCCAGACGCGCTTCAACCAGGAAGTCGAGCAGCATCTGGAAGTCTTCTTCGGTTTCACCCGGGAAGCCAACGATAAAGGTGGAACGCAGGGTCAGATCCGGGCAGATTTCACGCCATTGCTTGATGCGCGCCAGCTGGCGGTCAACGGAGCCAGGACGCTTCATCAGCTTCAGAATACGCGGGCTGGCGTGCTGCAGCGGGATGTCCAGGTACGGCAGGATTTTGCCTTCCGCCATCAGCGGGATCACGTCGTCCACGTGCGGGTACGGGTAAACGTAATGCAGACGCGTCCAGATGCCCAGCTTAGCGAGCTGTTCGCACAGGCCAACCATGCTGGTTTTCACCGGCTCGCCGTTGTGGAAGCCGGAGCGGTGTTTCACGTCCACGCCGTAAGCGGAGGTGTCCTGGGAGATCACCAGCAGCTCTTTCACGCCCGCATCGGCTAGACGTTTGGCTTCGGCGAGCACTTCGCCAATCGGACGACTCACCAGATCGCCACGCATGGACGGGATAATGCAGAAGGTGCAGCGATGGTTGCAGCCTTCGGAAATTTTTAAGTACGCATAGTGACGCGGAGTCAGCTTCACGCCCTGTTCCGGCACCAGGCTCAGGAACGGATTATGCTTTGGTTTTGGCACATAGTGATGCACATGTTCCAGCACCTGCTCATAGCTGTGTGGACCGGTGATTTCCAGCACCTTAGGGTGAACTTCGCGGATTTGATCGACTTTGGCGCCCAGACAACCGGTGACAATCACCTTGCCGTTTTCAGTGAGTGCTTCACCGATGGCTTCCAGAGACTCCTGCACGGCGCTATCGATAAAGCCGCAGGTGTTAACGATCACCATGTCGGCATTGTCGTAGCTAGGTACGACGTCATAGCCTTCGGTGCGAAGTTCAGTCAGGATGCGTTCGGAATCCACCAGGTTTTTTGGACAACCCAATGATATAAATCCAATCTTTGCCATAATTTTATACAATACATTGCTCAGGAAAACGCGGAGTATACATCATGCCTCAACTCTACAGCTATATCAGGTGGTCATCAGGCCTTCAGGAAAAGGGAAGGACGCGAACCAGGCTGGTAGCGGCTGCACGGGCATATGCTGCTGAACATAAACTGGAAGTGGTTGAAGTCATTGAGCCAGGATTGAGTGCTTTTCGTGGAAAAAACCGAAAGGGTAAAGTAGGTGATTTTATCGACGCTGTTAAAAGCGGGGGCTATTTCTTCAGACTCAAACCTATACTGCGGGAACCTGGATCGCCTGTCACGTGATTACGTGGATGAGGCACTTAACTATTTGTTGCAATCATTGGGTTAGATTTAACAATTATCACAGGGATGGATAAGAAGATTTATAATAAGCAGTCCATTAAAAGCAACCCTACCGATCGGATGCTATCTATCCTGATGTTTATCCGTTGGACAGAAGAATCAGAAACGAAATCAAATCGAACATCTCTACCAGTACTGAACCGTTTGGGGTTTGTTGATTAGGATTCAGTACTGTTAGGGAACTAAGTATTAATAACTGTTAATGCAATCCGCTGCAGTACAATCGTACTTATAAGAGTTGCCGCTCGCGTCTACACCGGAAACCTGATACTGACCATTACCTTTACTATGTTTTGTTTCACGCCACCGGGCACCATTTGCAGCAGTACCTTTTCTAATGACATCGTCTCCCCATATTCTTGTACGTTCTTCCCATCGAGCCCCACTTTTTATGTTATGCCCTGTGAGTTCTGTTATATCTCCGTTTCTCGAAATAGTTATTATGTTGCCGTTATCGTATTTGCATGTGCTGTGCCAGTAATCACCTGAGCATTCCGCATAAGCAACGGATGATGCAAAGGCAGATAACAAAAGAGTTAATCTTAACCGATTCATTTCTATTCCATCATTTTTAGAGGTGCAAAATCATTAGAGATCTTTATATGTATGCATGGACAACTAAATGAAAAGAACCATTTGTACGGCAAAATGGGAGATAAATAGTACTGCACAGTGCAGCCATTACTAACCTCCTAAAAATGGGAGGGTTTTGGCTTTAAAGGATGCCAGTTTTTAGGCGTAATTGTGATGTTCATCAAGTACTGAACCGTAATTCTTCTGGCTTTTTTCTGAGGGCATGGAATGGGGCGGATGTCTGCGTATTCGTAAAGTTTCGCGCTGACGTTGACGTAAAAATAGACCTGAAGGGGAGTTTTAAAGATGGGGATGCAGTAGGCATACTGGCTCAGCAAAAATCGGTATGCTTTTACCCCTTAACATCGTTTTTTCATGGTGTATTATTAATTATATCAACACACCAAGTGGAGCAATACATGGAACTCGTCGTTTTGTTCGTCGTGGCTGGAGCAGTCCTTTACAAGACCGTTTTGTATTTTTGGCCCATGTTTACAGAGGATATGTCACACTGTCCGGAACCAGCTGAATCTGTCGTATCAAAACAACACCAGGCGGATGACATTTCGACTAACGATTCATACACCGACGATACGATGGATCAAGTGATGAAAGAGCAATCCGATGTAATGACGGCACACGCAACTAATGGGAAATTTTATACGACAGGTGCTGGCGCGGCAGTAGCTACCGCGTATCAGGATACTACTGAGCATACTTTATTTGATAAGGTCGGCACATCAGACTTCAATGATTAACTCATTAAAAATGAGGTGATATAAAATATTTCCTCATTTAATTTTCCATATTTAACGAACTTTTCAACAATCGTTAGATTTTATCAATACTCCCTGGCCTCTATATTTCACCTTTATTAGTGGAAATGAATAAAATCTCATTTATATCAATCAGTATTCGGCTGATTTCGCCTCCTTCTGATTGTTGGGTATCAAATCCATAATACAAAGAGTAAAGGTAGGGCCAGCACGTTTAACAAGCAGTCAACACGCTCGGCATGGGTTTTGTTTAACATGACTCACTGGCAGATAAGATTTTAAAAACAAATAAAATTAGTGAGTTAGCCAAAAAAGATGCCTGGATCTACACTGTTTAGAATTACTTATCCCGGCTTTAAGGGCCCCTTATTGGATACGCTAAACAGATAACCTATCTTTCACCTCGTCGATAACTAAAGTGAGGTACGTAATGAGAGATATCTATCTGCAATCCAAATTAGAAATGGCCAAAACCCTTCACATCTATGGCGTCGAGCTGGCGCACATATCTGTTGCCACCGGGCTTTCACAGTCCAGATTAGTCACTGACCTGAAAATTGCCGATGACGTTGAGTTCGGTAAGCACAAAGCGAAAAAATACTGATCGTCCCGGACGTCATGCCGGTTTACTGGCGTAAAAATCGGCCAACAGAGAAAAGAGCATTTTATTGGTCTCTTTCCGGCAGGACGAATAGATACTGAATTGTGGCAACGTAAATGGCGTATCCAGTTTTTTCAGCTGATACATCCCGGAATAGGTCGCAAAGACTTTTTCCGGGATAATGCCCAGGCAGTCGGTGGTAGACACAATCAGTAAAATGGAGGCGAAAGAGGTGGTCAGCAGACAGCGCTCGCTGGAGCGGAATTTTTTATCCACGATGCTGCGATGATAAATAATCTTCTCGTTTTTGGTGTTGTAACCCACCAGATTGGCATCCCTGAACATCTCCTCCGTTACCGTATTCTCATAAAGAGGATTATCTTTTGCAGCAATCAACACCAGCGTCATATCACTCATCTTCTGGCAAGAAATATTACTGCTCTCAACAGAAAAGGTGGAGAACACCACATCCGCCTGGCGCATGTTCAGCAGCTCGGTAATCTTCGCTTCGTTAAGCTCGGCGGTGCGGTGCAGCAGGCTGACATCCGCGTTCATCCCGACAATCTTCTGCGTCAGTTCCGGCACCACTAACGGCGAGACAAAGGACTCGGTGTAGAGGGTGAGTCTTCGCTTTTTGATGCGGGAAGAGAGGGGAAGCAGAGTGGCGAGCTTATCGATGATCGGCAGGATGTTGTCGTACAGTTCATCCGCATACACGGTGGGTAACAGCGTGTTGCCGCTGCGGACAAACAGGTTATCCCCCATCTGTTCGCGCAGTTTGCGCAGCGACTGGCTGACGGCTGAGGCGGAAATCTCCAGCATATCGGCCACTTTCGAGATACTGCCGACGCTGTAAATCAGGCAAAAAATGGTCAGCAGATTCAGGTCGATCCGGTTCAATGAGATAATCTTTTCTGACACCGGCATCACTGGCATACGCCCTCTGTCTCCACGCCTTAACCCTCTCAAAAATAGCAGGCTTCCCAATCCGCGCGGTGAGGGAGAAGCATGATTTTATGCCCAGCCTGAACGCCTGCCTTCTCGCTGTGCTTTTCGGGCGCTGTTTTAACATTGTAAATTTTGTTAATGCGTCGCTGATTATTGACCTGACGCATTAAATTGCACAAAAAATAGACATAATCTGAAGGTGTGATAAAGCTGACAAGGGGGGAAAAAGCATGTCCGTTGACAGACTGAAACGCGATCTTCTTAACAAGATGATTAATGCCCGAATTGATCTCGCGGCCTATCTGCAGTTAAGGAAAGCGAAGGGGTATATGTCAGTCAGCGAAAGCGACCATCTGCGTGACAACTTCTTTGAACTTTGTACTTACATGCGTGAAAAAGCGCCGGAACTACGAGGGCATTGCAATGCCGAGGAGCAGGCAATGCTCTATCGCGCCGCCGGATCGCTCACCACAGCAGGCGTCTGTATGATGACCGGCAACCACGATTGCCCGACGTTCATCGCCGTCAACGCAGAGAAGCTGGAAAACTGTCTGAACGATCTCACTCTCTGCATCCAGTATCTGAAATCGCATGCACCGCTGATTCAGAGCTGATCCCGGGGGAGGCAACTCCCCCATCTGATTAAGCTTTTGTAAAAGTATCAACGCCCCTGCGCTGAGTGGCTACCTTTAAGGCATACGTCGAAAAGGAGTACGTAATGCGTCGATCCTCGCTTATTTCCCTGCCATTGTTACTCATCTCCGCCTCACTGTGTGCTGCACCCGCTGAAGTGAAGGTTGCAGTGCTGCAAAATAAACTCGATCACCCCTGGGCCCTGGCGTTTCTGCCGCAGGATCAGGGCATGCTGATCACTCTGAAAGGCGGGCAGCTTAAGCGCTGGCAGGCGGGCAAAGGGCTCTCGGATCCCATTGTTGGCGTGCCGAAGGTCTGGGACAGCGGACAGGGTGGATTGCTCGACGTGGCGCTGGCACCCGACTTTGCGACTTCCCGCCGGGTCTGGCTGAGCTATGCCGAAGCGGGCGACGACGGGAAAGCGGGCACGGCGTTGGGGTATGGCCGCCTGAGCGACGATAATACCCGGCTGGAGGCCTTTAAGGTGGTCTTCCGCCAGCAGCCTAAACTCTCGACCGGCAATCACTTTGGCGGCAGGCTGGTGTTCGACGGTAAAGGCTATCTGTTTATCGGGTTAGGTGAGAATAACCAGCGCCCGACCGCCCAGGATCTGGATAAGTTACAGGGCAAAGTGGTGCGCCTGACCGATCAGGGCGCGGTGCCGGACGATAACCCCTTTGTGAACAACAAACAGGCGCGCCCGGAAATCTGGTCTTACGGTATCCGTAATCCGCAGGGAATGGCGATGAACCCGTGGAGCAACACCCTGTGGCTCAATGAGCACGGGCCGCGCGGTGGGGACGAAATCAACATTCCGGAAAGAGGCAAAAACTACGGCTGGCCGCTGGCAACCCACGGCATCAACTACAGCGGATTGCCGATCCCCGAAGCAAAAGGGGAAACCGCCGCGGGAACCGAGCCGCCGCTGTTCGTCTGGAAACAGTCCCCGGCGTTAAGCGGGATGGCTTTCTATAACAGCGACGTTTTCCCCCAGTGGAAGAACAAGCTGTTTATTGGCGCGCTGAAGGACAAGGATGTGATAGTGCTCAACGTCAGCGGCAATAGCGTCACCGAGGAGGGAAGGATCCTCGGCGACCGTAACCAGCGGGTTCGCGATGTGCGGGTCGGGCCGGATGGCTACCTGTACGTGCTGACCGATGAAACAGACGGGCAGCTGTTAAAAGTCAGCCCGTCCAAAGAGTAGATCAGGTGACCGGGATCATCACCACGTTGCGGTAGGCCGGGCGCTCGGTCAGGTTCGCCAGCCAGCGCTCCAGATGCGGACGGGGCGCCCACGCCAGGCCAACGTTGGTCAGGTTCCAGACAAAAGGCGCGACGGCGATATCACCCACGCCAAAGTCGTTGCCCGAGAACCACGGCTGTGTCGCCAGGGCCTCATCCATCATGGCAAACAGCGACTCGCAGGTGGCTTTGGCGGCGTCAATGGCCGCATAGTTACGCTCGGCTTCCGGGGTTCTCACCAGCCCCATCAAAATCACCCGATGGGCAGGGGAGAGGGTCTGGTTGGCCCAGTCCATCCACTTTTCGCCGACGGCACGCTTCGCAGGCTCATCGATCCACAGACGGTTCTGGCCGTATTGCGCCGCGAGATAGCGCACAATGGCGTTCGATTCCCACAGCGTGAGGTCGGTTTCATCATCGCGCAGCAGCGGCACCAGGCCGTTGGGGTTCATCGCCAGATACTCGGCCTCTTTATTTACCCCGTGTTCCAGTCCCGCCATGATCTGCTTAAAGGGTAAATCCAGCTCTTCCAGCGTCCAGATTACCTTTTTCACGTTGGTCGAATTGTTCCTGCCCCACAAAGTAATCATAATAACCCCTTATAATTAAAGCCGATATCTGGATGAGATCCTTGTTGATGGCTTCACATGGTGAGATAAACCTAACCAATACGCAACAGATGCGAAAAAAATCGATGTGGTCAAAGCGTATCGGGTTGTTATTGCATAAACTTTAAAAACTTTACCAGCTTTTGGTTTTTTTTAAGGCTTTAGTGCGTTATTACTCATCGCTTCTTGCGGCACGGCGATGTGACGTGATTTTTGGAATGGAAACTCGGGTGGCATTATGATGCGAAACACTTTTTCTTTACGCGGTCTGGTGGCAGGTTCTGCGCTGCTGGTCCTTTTTGCACCTTCGCTGTACGCAGCGGAACAGGCGGCGCCAGAGGCTCCGCCTGTTGATGCCCGTGCCTGGATATTAATGGACTATGCCAGCGGCAAAGTGCTGGCAGAAGGCAATGCAGATGAAAAACTCGACCCTGCCAGCCTGACCAAAATCATGACCAGCTACGTGGTAGGGCAGGCGCTGAAAGCGGGTAAGATCAAGCTCAACGACATGGTCACCATCGGCAAAGACGCCTGGGCGACCGGCAACCCGGCGCTGCGCGGCTCCTCGGTGATGTTCCTCAAGCCGGGCGATCAGGTGGCGGTTTCCGATCTGAATAAAGGGGTAATCATTCAGTCGGGCAATGATGCCTGCATCGCGCTGGCCGATTACGTGGCGGGTAGTCAGGACTCTTTCATTGGCTTGATGAATGGTTATGCGCAGAAATTAGGCCTCACCAACACCACCTTTAAAACCGTTCACGGCCTGGATGCGCCGGGCCAGTTCAGTACCGCCCGCGATATGGCGCTGCTGGGCAGAGCCCTGATTCATGATGTGCCGGAAGAGTACGCGATCCATAAAGAGAAAGAGTTTACCTTCAACAAGATCCGCCAGCCGAACCGCAACCGTCTGCTGTGGAGCAGCAACGTCAACGTGGACGGGATGAAGACCGGCACCACCGCCGGTGCCGGCTACAACCTGGTGGCCTCGGCAACCCAGGGCGATATGCGTCTGATCTCGGTGGTGCTGGGCACCAAAACCGACCGCATCCGCTTTAATGAGTCAGAGAAACTGCTCACCTGGGGCTTCCGCTTCTTCGAAACCGTTACCCCGATCAAGCCGGATGCCACCTTTGTCAGCCAGCGCGTCTGGTTTGGCGATAAGAGCGAGGTCAATCTTGGCGCCGGTGAAAGCGGCTCGGTCACCATTCCGCGCGGTCAGCTGAAAAACCTGAAGGCCAGCTATACCCTGACCGACAAGCAGCTCACCGCACCGTTGAAAAAAGGCCAGGTGGTCGGCACCATCGACTTCCAGCTGAACGGCAAATCCATCGAGCAGCGTCCATTGATCGTGATGGAAGCGGTGGAAGAGGGCGGGTTCTTCGGTCGGATGTGGGATTATGTGCTGATGAAATTCCACGACTGGTTTGGCGGCTGGTTTAAGTAAAGCTTCCGTGCATCGCCGGGTGGCGGCTTCGCCTTACCCGGCCTACGGGGTTTCCCAGGCCCGTGCCAGCGTAGCGCCGCCGGGCATCAAGGCCACAAACGGCCCGGTATCGTAGGCCCGCGCCAGCGCAGCGCCGCCGGGCATCAAGGCAGCAAACGGCCCGGTATCGTAGGCCCGCGCAAGCGCAGCGCCGCCGGGCAATAAACCGCACTCAGTACATCAGCTTGATCTGCTGCGCCTTAGCATAAGTCACCAGCGCCTCATCCGGGCGGCAGTCGCTGACGATTGCGTCGAAGCACGTCAGCTCCCCCATCCGCGCAGGGCGCACTTTACCCATCTTGCTGTGATCCACCACCAGCACATGATACTGCGCCATATTCATTGCCCACTGTTTTACCGGCAGCTCATCCAGATTAAAGCAGGTCGCCCCCTGGCGAACATGCACGCCTGCCGCGGAGTAAAAGGCGATGTCCGGGCACAGGTTGCTGAGGGTGTCCTGCAGATTGAGCGGCTTAAAGATGGCATTGCTGGCGTGAAACTCGCCGCCGCAGAGGATCACCCGGCACGCGGGTTTTTCCTGCAGGGCGAGAAAGGTATTCAGGGAGTAACAGACCCCGGTGAACGGCAGGTCGTTATCGATGGCTTCGATGATCCACGGCGTGGTGGTGCCACAGTCAAAAAACAGCGTCTGATGGGGTTGCACCAGCGAGGCGGCCAGACGCGCCGCTTTGCGCTTCTCTTCCACCAGGCGAGTTTTTTGGTCACTCAGCAGATAGTGGCTGGCGCTGCGGGGTTCGAGGACAATGTAGCCGCCGAGCAGCACCACGGGCCCGCTTTCACTGTTCAGGTCGCGACGAATGGTCATCTCTGAGACGCCCAGCAGTGCCGCGGCCTCTTTCAGATGCAGTTTATCGCTGCGCTTAAGCGCATTGATCAGTTGAGCCAGCCGTTCGTCACGTCGTGTTTCCATAGGTCCTCAGAGCGATAAATGAACCCCCGTTACGCCGGGGGCTCAAGTTTACCTCGTGAAACCCAAATTAGTCACGTATCCAGCCTTTGCGAATAGGCAGGGCAAAGCAGAAGCGGTAAAGCTGCGAGAGGCGTTGATAGAGGGCGTGCCCGAAAAGATTCCACAGGATCTGGGCGCTCAGACAACCCAGCAGTCCGACCATCAGCCCGCCCAGCATATCCATCGGCCAGTGCACGCCAAGATAGACGCGGGACCAGGCAATGGCGCAGGCTACCATCATCAACACTATGCCTGACCAGATCCGGTGCCAGAGCAGGAACGCCAGCGCAAAGGTGAAAATAGCGGTGCCGTGATCGCTCGGGAAGGAGTCATCCGCAGCGTGGTGCAGGAAGTTATAGCCAACGTGATCGACAAACGGGCGGTCGTGGGGGAACAGATGACCCAGCAGCCAGGATGCCGCCAGGCTTATCACCAGCGCCATGGCGCTCTTTATCACCAGCTGACGCTGGGCGCCCACCTGCTTGCGCGGCCCCCACAGCCAGAGGATCGCAATCAGCGCCGGTACAATGCTGATCAGGTCTTTCGCCACAAAGATGGCCAGTTTGATGCTCCACTCCGTTGAAGCAGGTGTGGCATTAATCAGTTCAAACAGTCCGTAGTTCAGATTTTCTAACATATCCTCGTTACTCTTTTGCAAACCAGGTGGAAATCAGGCCCCAGGCCACCACCTGTGAAAACCACACCCACCAACCTGCCCACAGGTTGTGAGAGAAGAAATGTGCCCCACGCATCACCTGGCCATAGCCCATCACTAACCCGAGTACGGCACCGGCTATGACCATTCCCCAGGCCAGGCGTGGACGCTCGCGCCAGAAGGCAAAGAACAGCCCCATCACCATAAAGCCGCTCGAGGAGTGGCCCCCCGGGAAACAGCGGCCAGGGCCACTGCCGGGAGGAGCTGAGTCAAACAGGGGATACGCCAGCGCTTTTCCGCCATACTCCACCAGATCCCAGGGACAGCTGTGATGGCTGATAGCCTTCAGGATGCCCACCACCGCCGTGCCCAGCCCCATCAGCAGCGCCGCCGTCACTAATCGCGGGTTGCGGCTGAACGCGCCGTAAAGGAGGGTGACCGCCGCCACGGCAATGGTCAGGTATTTCGCCAGCCGATGGTTGAGCAGATCCAGCAGCGCATTGTGCTGCAGCGGAAAGTGCTGACTTGCCGCGTCATACCAGTAACCCGTCAGCAGCCTGTCGAGCGTTTCATCCCGCGCCAGCCAGGTAAAAAGCCCGGCCAGAACCAGCAGCGCTAGCAGCTGGTAACCATAAAAACGAACCGGTAAGCGGTAAAGGGCTTTTGTCTTAGAAGTCTTTAACTTAGACAATTCTGAAGCGGAGACGATTTGTGTCATAATTAAGGTCAATGACTGGAAAACCCCAAGCATACGGATGGCAACTTAAGGAAACCTTAAACGACAGCGATTTGTGCCTTATTTCTGTGAGGCGGCGTGAATCTGCTATCTCTGGTGCGGCCATTTCATTACACTCTGCGCGATTTTTTATCGGATACTGAGACTCCATGCTAAACCGTTCTTCTTCCCGCACGCGCCTGGGGCGTCAGGCGTTGCTGTTCCCGCTGTGTCTGGTGCTGTACGAATTCTCCACCTATATCGGAAACGATATGATCCAGCCCGGCATGCTGGCGGTGGTGGAACAGTACAACGCCGGGATCGAGTGGGTTCCCACCTCCATGACCGCCTACCTGGCGGGGGGGATGTTTTTACAGTGGCTGCTCGGGCCGCTGTCGGATCGTATTGGCCGTCGTCCGGTGATGCTGACCGGGGTGGTGTGGTTTATCGTCACCTGCCTGGCGACCCTGCTGGCGCAAACCATCGAGCAGTTTATGGTGCTGCGTTTTTTACAGGGGGTCAGTCTGTGCTTTATCGGCGCGGTGGGTTACGCCGCCATCCAGGAGTCCTTTGAGGAGGCGGTGTGCATTAAAATCACCGCCCTGATGGCTAACGTGGCGCTGATTGCGCCGCTGCTTGGCCCGCTGGTGGGGGCCGCCTGGGTCCACGTCGCGCCCTGGGAGGGGATGTTCGTGCTGTTTGCGGCGCTGGCAGCGATCTCGTTTTACGGTCTGTACCGCGCGATGCCCGAAACCGCCACCCGCATCGGTGAGAAGCTCTCACTCAAAGAGCTGGGGCGCGACTATAAGCTGGTGCTGAAGAATGTCCGCTTTGTGGCGGGGTCGCTGGCGATTGGCTTTGTCTGCCTGCCGCTGCTGGCGTGGATCGCCCAGTCGCCGGTGATCATCATCAGCGGCGAAAAGCTCAGCAGCTACGAG
>PJUE01000599.1_pt1 | contig 19433 bp, 13 predicted proteins | sample 1512171 | NCBI WGS metagenome assembly PJUE01 (sample SAMN08177674, study PRJNA422409) | Feces metagenome, whole genome shotgun sequencing project. | isolation source: Chicken feces (3) enriched on wood chips: alkali lignin treatment | host: Gallus gallus | place: USA: Madison | collected 2015-01-15
GCCCACCGCCAGGGCAAGACCAGCTTCTATATGAAGTGCACCGGCGAAGAGGCCATCGCGGTCGCCCAGGGCATGATCCTGAGCCGCGAGGACATGGGCTTCCCCACCTATCGCCAGCAGGGCCTTCTGATCGCGCGCGACTATCCGCTCGCGACCATGATGAACCAGATCTATTCGAACGCCGAAGACCCGATCAAGGGCCGTCAGCTGCCGATCATGTATTCGGCCAAGGACTACGGCTTCTTCACCATCTCGGGCAATCTGGGCACGCAATATGTCCAGGCCGTGGGCTGGGGCATGGCCTCGGCCATCCGCGGCGACGACAAGATCGCCATCACTTGGATCGGCGACGGCTCGACGGCCGAGAGCGACTTCCACTCGGCCCTGACCTTCGCCGCCGTCTATCGCGCGCCGGTCATCCTGAACATCGTCAACAACCAGTGGGCCATCAGCTCGTTCCAAGGCATCGCCGGCGGGCTTGAGACCACCTTCGCGTCCAAGGGCATCGGCTACGGCCTGCCCGCCTTGCGCGTCGACGGCAACGACTTCCTGGCCGTCTGGGCCGCGACCCAGTGGGCCGAGGAGCGCGCCCGCACCAATCAAGGCGCCACGATCATCGAGCTGTTCACCTACCGCGGCGCCCCGCACTCGACCTCGGACGATCCCAGCCGCTATCGCCCCGGCGACGAGCACGAGAAGTGGCCGTTGGGCGATCCGATCGCACGCCTGAAGCAACACCTGATCGGTCTGGGCGAATGGTCCGATGAACAGCAGGAAGAGGCCGAGAAGGAAGCGGTCGAAAAGGTCCGCGCCGCCGCCAAGGAATCCGAGGCCATCGGCACGCTCGGCCAATCGCGCCCCAGCGTGAAGACCATGTTCGAGGAGGTCTATGCGACCGAGGACTGGCGCCTAGTCGAACAGCGCCGCGAAGTAGGAGTCTGAGTGATGGCCGAGATCAACGACAAGATTGAAGCCGACATGGTCGACCAGAAGAACGCCCCGGCGTCGGTCGCCCCAGACGCCCCCGCCATTGCGCCGATGAACATGATCCAGGCCCTGAACTCGGCCTTGGACGTGAAGATGGCCGAAGATCCGACCGTCGTTTCCTACGGCGAGGACGCGGGCTATTTCGGCGGCGTCTTCCGCGTCACCGACCACCTGCAGAAGAAGCACGGTATGAACCGCAGCTTCGACGCCCCGATTTCGGAGACCGGCATCGTCGGCACGGCCATCGGCATGGCCGCTTATGGGCTGCGCCCGGTCGTCGAGATCCAGTTCGCCGACTACATCTATCCGGCCTACGACCAGATCGTCTCCGAAGCGGCCAAGATGCGTTATCGCTCGGGCGGCCAGTTCACCACGCCGATGGTGATCCGCAGCCCCTACGGCGGCGGCATCTTCGGCGGCCAGACGCACAGCCAGTCGCCGGAAAGCCTGTTCACCCACATCGCCGGTCTGAAGGTGGTGATCCCGTCCAACCCCTATGACGCCAAGGGCCTGTTGCTCGCGGCGATCGAGGACGACGATCCGGTCATCTTCTTCGAGCCCAAGCGCCTCTACAACGGCCCCTTCGACGGCTGGCACGAAAAGCCGGTCAGCCCGTGGAAGGCGCAGGAACTGGCCCAGGTTCCGACCGGCAAATACGTCGAGCCGATCGGCAAAGCCCGCGTGATGAAGGAAGGGTCCGACGTCACCATCCTGGCCTATGGCACCATGGTCTGGGTCGCGCTGGCGGGCGCCGAGCATGCGGGCGTCGACGCCGAGGTCATCGACCTGCGGACGCTCGTGCCGCTGGACATCGAGACCATCGAGGCCTCGGTCAAGAAGACCGGCCGCTGCGTCATCGTGCACGAGGCGCCGAAAACCTCGGGCTTCGGCGGCGAACTGAGCGCTCTGGTTCAGGAGCGCTGCTTCTATCACCTGGAGGCGCCGGTGGCGCGCGTGACCGGCTGGGACACGCCCTATCCGCACGCCTTTGAATGGGAATATTTCCCCGGACCGCAGCGGGTCGCCGACGCGCTGAAAGCCGTCATGTCGGGAGGCCGTTAAGATGGGTCGTTTCGTCTTCAAGCTGCCCGACGTGGGCGAAGGCACCGCCGAAGCCGAGCTCGTCGGCTGGCACGTCAAGGTCGGCGATACGGTCGCCGAGGATCAGATCGTCGCTGACGTCATGACCGACAAGGCCACGGTCGAGCTGACCAGCCCGGTCGCGGGCGTCGTCACCGCCCTGCACGGCGAGCCCGGTCAGATGATGGCCGTGCGCGGCCCGCTGGCCGAGTTCGAGGTCGAGGGCGAAGGCAACGCCGCCGCCGATGAGCCAGCCCCCGCGCCCGTGGCCGCTACGCCTGAGCCCGCTCCGGTCGCCGTCGAAGCGCCCAAGGCTGAAGCCGCTCCGGCGCCCGTCGCCGCCGCTGGCGCGAACCACGTCTTCAAACTGCCCGACGTGGGCGAAGGCACGGCCGAGGCCGAACTGGTCGGCTGGCACGTCAAGGTCGGCGACGCGGTTCAGGAAGACCAGATCCTGGCCGAGGTCATGACCGACAAGGCGACGGTCGAACTGACCAGCCCCGTCTCCGGCGTCGTCGTCGCCCTGCACGGCGAAGCCGGTCAGCAGATCGCCGTCGGCGGCCCGCTGGTCAGCTTCAAGGTCGAGGGCAAGGGCAATGTCGCCGAAGCCCCCGCCGCCGCTCCGGCGCCCGTCGCCAAGGCTGAGAAGACCGCGCCGGCTCCTGTCGCGGCACCGGCCGCCAAACCTGCGACTGCCCCCAAGGCCGACGCCAAGCCCGTTCCTGCCCTGACCGGCCGCCAGCCGGGCGAGCGCCCGCTGGCCTCTCCGGCCGTGCGCAACCGCGCGCGTGATCTGGGAATCGATCTGGTCTTCGTGCCGGGCAGCGGGCCCGCAGGCCGCATCGAACACGCCGACCTGGACGCCTTCGTCGCGCGCGGCGGCACGTTCGCCCCGGCCACGGCCTCGGGCGGCTCGCTCTACGCCGGGGCCGAGGGAACCAACGAAGTCCGCATCATCGGTCTGCGCCGAAAGATCGCGGAGAAGATGGCCGAGAGCGTCCGTCGCATCCCCCACATCACCTATGTCGAAGACATCGACATGACGGCGGTGGAAGAGCTGCGCGCCCACCTGAACGCCCAGAACAAGGGCACGGGCCGCGCCAAGCTGAACGTCCTGCCCTTCATCGCCCGCGCCATCGTCGTGGCCCTGAAGGACCAGCCGAACATCAACGCCACCTATGACGAGGAGGCGGGCGTGCTGACCCAGCACAACGCCGTCCATCTGGGCATCGCCGCCCAGACGCCGAACGGCCTGATGGTCCCGGTCGTCCGCCACGCCGAGGCGCGCGACGCCTACGATACGGCCGAGGAGATCGCCCGCGTCTCGGGCGCCGCCAAGGACGGCAGCGCCAAGCGTGAGGAGCTGTCCGGCTCGACCATCACCATCACCTCGCTGGGCACGCTCGGCGGCGTGGTGCACACGCCCATCATCAACCACCCCGAGGTCGCTATCGTCGGTCCGAACAAGATCGAGGAGCGCGTCGTGGTGCGGAACGGCCAGATGGTCGTGCGCAAGATGATGAACCTGTCCTCCAGCTTCGATCACCGCATCGTCGACGGCCATGACGCGGCGGTCTTCGTGCAGAAGATCAAGACCCTGCTGGAGAACCCGGCCACGCTCTGGATGAACTGATGACCCAGACCCTGAAAACCAAAGTCCTGATCATCGGCGCCGGGACCGGCGGCTATGTGGCGGGGATTCGTTGCGGCCAGCTGGGGCTGGAGACCGTGCTGGTGGACGCATCCCCCGGTCTCGGCGGCACCTGCCTGAACGTCGGCTGCATCCCGTCCAAGGCCATCATCCACGCGGCGGGCAAGTTTGAGACGGTGGCCAAGGCTGCCGGCGACGGCACGCTGGGCATCACCGCCTCGACCCCGGCCATCGACCTGTCCAAGACGGTCGAGTGGAAGGACGGCGTGGTCAAGAAGCTGAACGCCGGCGTCGCCGCCCTGCTGAAGAAGGCCAAGGTCAAGGTCATCAAGGGCTGGGCCGACTTCTCGGACGCCAAGACCTGCACCGTGAAGACGGACGATGGCGACATCCGCATCACGGCTGAACACGTCATCCTGGCCACCGGGTCGGAGCCGGTCGAACTGCCCTTCCTGCCCTTCGGCGGCGACGTGATCTCGTCCACCGAGGCCCTGAGCCTGCCCGAGGTTCCCAAGAAGCTGGTCGTCGTCGGCGGCGGCTACATCGGCCTGGAGCTGGGCATCGCCTTCCGCAAGCTGGGCGCCGAAGTGGCCATCGTCGAGATGGCCGAGCGCATCCTGCCGCTCTACGACAAGGCCCTGACCGACCCCGTCGCCAAATGGCTGGAGAAGCACGGGGTCCAGCTGCTGCTCGGCGCCCGCGCCGGCGGGTTCGGAGACGGCAAGCTGAACGTCACCGACAAGGATGGCGCCCCGATGCAGCTGGAGGCCGACAAGGTGCTGGTCACCGTCGGCCGCCGCGCGCGGACGAAGGGCTGGGGCCTGGAGAACATGGGCGTGGCCATGAACGGCCCGTTCGTGAAGATCGACAATCGCTGCGCCACCAGCATGAAGAACGTCTGGGCCATCGGCGACCTGACCGGCGAACCGATGCTGGCGCACAAGGGCTCGGCCCAGGGCGAAGTGGTGGCCGAGATCATCGCCGGGCATGATCGCGTCTTTGACCCGACCACCATCGCCGCCGTCTGCTTCACCGAGCCGGAGATCGTCTCGGCGGGCCTCGGCCCCGACGACGTCAAGGGCCGCGACGACGTGATCCAGGCGGTCTTCCCCTTCGCCGCCATCGGCCGCGCCCTGGCCATCGAGGCGGGCGAGGACGGCGGCTTCGTCCGCGTCATCGCCTCGAAGGCGGACCACCGCCTGCTGGGCGTCCAGGCCGTCGGCCAGCACGTGTCGGAGCTGTCCAACAGCTTCGCCCAGATGCTGGAGATGGGCGCGGTGCTGGAGGACGTGGCTGGAACCATCCACGTCCACCCGACCCTGGGCGAAGCCTTCCACGAGGCGTCCCTGCGCGCGCTGGGCCACGCCATACATATCTGAGGGCGCTATGCTCGGGTCGCGGACCCTCGCGACTTGAGCGCAGTCGAACAGGCCGCGGTCGTCGGCCCTTCGGGACCTCCCGACCCGACGCGGCCTGAGCCCTTCTCCCCTTGTGGGAGAAGGTGGCAGCCGAAGGCTGACGGATGAGGGGTCGCGCGGCGGTCTAAGCGCGGCCTTCATCCGACCTCGGAGAGACCCCTCATCCGGCCCTGACGGGCCACCTTCTCCCGCAAGGGGAGAAGGAACAGCTTTACCCGCCTCGGGGTGACCGGGCGGCGGAAGGGCTGGGCGGGGCGCCGGGGCTTCGCCCGGAGAGAATTGAGCAATACCGTTTCGACGAAGGCCGACGCCCCGCGCGAAGAGTTGGACATGAGCTCGGGGCAGGCGCCGTTGTTCGCGGCTACCCCCGGCGCCCATGACGGGCAGGCCGCGCGACGACGCGGTCCTGGAACGGTCCGAGTAACCCCCTCGACCCTGGCCGGAGCCTCTCTGGCGGACGGGTCGAACGCCCCGTCGCTAGGCCCCGTCGGCTCCGCGTCCTGATGCCTGCGGCCTGTCGCGCTTGCGCGCGGCGTGAGGCCGCGGAACGGCGTTGGAGGCGTTCGCCTCGTTCCGCCGCCCGCAGGACATCCTGAACCGCCCGCCCGAGCCGTCGCCGCCTTCCGCTGGGGTTCCCCTTGCCCGGCGCGCGCGATGGGAGGCCGACGATCCGACACGGACCCCGTTCTCTCCGCTCCCGCCGCCGCTTCGGTTCGCCGGCCGAGCGAGCCCTCCCCTGCGACGGGACGAGGGGCAGGATGCGGCAGGCGGGAGGTGGGGCGGGGAGATGAGGACGAGCGGGACGCGGAGGCGGGAAATCGCTGGAGTTGCGAGACCTTGATGTGAAGGCGCGCGCCTTATCCTTCTCCTCTTGCGGGAGAAGGTGGCCGAGCGGAGCGAGGTCGGATGAGGGGTGGCGGGACGTTCGAAGCGGAGCCTCTCGTCAGACGGCGGAGGGACCCCTCATCCGAGCCCTCCGGGCCCACCTTCTCCCACAAGGGGAGAAGGAATAGACAGGCCCGCTTGCCCACGGCCGACGAAAGACCGACCCTTTGCGCAAACGGGAGGCTTCGATGAGCGCGCAGACCCATTACCTGGCCGTCTTCACCAGCGACAAGACCGGCCCCAGATGGCGGGCCTGGCGCGCCATGAGCGAGGCCGAGCAGGCCGAGACGGCCCGCCTCGGCGTGGCCGCCGTCGCCGCCTGGGAGGAGGCGCACCGCGACTCCATCGTCTTTCAGGGCGGCCCGCTGGGCCCGACCAAACGCATCGGCGACGACTGCGCCGTGACCGACGAGGTCAACCTGCTGACCGTCTTCATGGTCGTGCGCGCCGACGGCCACGAGGCGGCGGCCCGCCTGTTCGAGGGGCACCCGCACATGAACCCCTTCCCCTGCGACGGGGTGGAGGTGATGCCGGTGCTGGGGTGAGGCTCAGTCGGCGCCCGGCGGCGGGGTCCAGTTCGGATCGAGGAACCAGTCGGCCGCGAGGTCGCGCCAGTCCGGGTTGGCCTTCTCGATCAGGGCCAGTTTCCAGTCGCGCAGCCACTTCTTGATCCGCCGCTCGCGCCGGATCGCATCCAGCATCAGGACGTGCTGCTCGAACCAGACCAGACGGGTGCAGTCATAGGCGTCGGTGAAGCCGGGAAAGGCGCGCGTCCTGTGTTTCCATACGCGGCTTTCCAGATTGGAGGTCGAGCCGGCGTAGAGCGTCCCATTGCGCCCGCTCGCCATGATGTAGGTCGCGATGAAGGTGCGATGGGTCGCCATACAGCCACGCTAACCCGCCCCTCTCCTTCCGTCACCCGCGCCCCGCCCTTCTTCCGTCATCCTCCGGGCCGCGCGCAGCGCGGAACCGGGGGACCCAGCGGCGCCGAAGGCGATCTAAGGGCGGCCGTCGAGCGTGGATCTTTCGCGCTCCGCGCGCCGCTGGGTCCCCCGGTCTGCGCCGCTAACGCGGCTTGCCGGAGGATGACGGAAGGAGAGGAGCGTCCAGCGCCAACAGCCACAAGCAGCCTGCATTACGGCGTCAGTCAAGAAGCCCCAAGTAGTCGCTAAAATCTGAGGTTGGCCGACCATCAACAATGAACTGCTTCAATTGGCTCGAAGCGCTCGGGACTTGGAAGACGTCTTGCGGATATGAACCCCAGCCGAGCCCACGCTTCTGCGCGTCGCTCAGATCATCTTCGATAGCGGGATGAAGGTACCACCACAGGAAATCATTCAAAAAAAGCGCGTCATGGACCGTAAATTCCTGCGTCCGGTTCCAGTGCGACACCGCCTCTGATGTACTCAGGCTCGACATCGCGTTCAACCATCGCTCTAGTCGAAGGACCTCTTGATAAATGTACTTTTCCTCGCCGTAGGCATCTTTGGTCAATTCGCTGAAGTGACCCGAAATGAGCGCCTGCAATGTGTCAACCGAGTAGGGATCGGTGCCCAGCGCCAGCGTTTCGCCAGCCTCCAGAGATCCGATCTGTGCCAGGAGCTCCGAATTACTCCGAAGCTCCTGGGCGGCTTGAAATACCAGTGCGTGACGCTCGGCAGTCCTCTCGCGTTCTCTTTCGAGACTGGGGCCAACAATCGCAATCCAAAGCGCTACAACCGCCAAAACGACGCCAATGAGAGACCCTATGCTGGCAGCAAAGGTCCATCGCGTAGGTAACGTCCACCGTCTGAACTGATGCGCGCTTGGGATCATGCAATCGACTAATGCACCCGCGCCTTGCCGATCTCCAGCCCGTCGGCGCCCGCTGACACGGCCACCACGCTGCCGTCCTCGATCTCGCCGGCCAGCAGCTTCTTCGCCATCGGGTCGACCAGCTCCTTCTGGATGACGCGTTTCAGCGGCCTTGCGCCGTAGACCGGGTCGTAGCCCTTGTCGGCGAGCCAGGTCAGGGCGCTGTCGTCCAGGGCCAGCGTCAGGCGGCGGTCGGCCATCAGCTTCTCCAGACGCGCCAGCTGGATGCGGACGATGCCGCCCATCTGTTCGCGGCCGAGGCGGTGGAACAGGATGATCTCGTCGATGCGGTTCAGGAACTCGGGTCGGAAGTGGGCGCGGACCTGTTCCATGACCAGAGGACGAACCGCCTCGACATCCTCGCCCTCGGGCTGGTCGGCCAGATACTGGCTGCCCAGGTTGGAGGTCATGATGATCAGGGTGTTCTTGAAGTCGATGGTGCGGCCCTGACCGTCGGTCAGGCGGCCATCGTCCAGCACCTGAAGCAGCACGTTGAAGACGTCGGGGTGGGCCTTTTCGACCTCGTCGAACAGGACGACCTGATAGGGGCGGCGACGCACCGCCTCGGTCAGGGCGCCGCCCTCGTCATAGCCGACATAGCCGGGAGGGGCGCCGATCAGGCGGCTGACCGAGTGCTTCTCCATGTATTCGGACATGTCGATGCGGGTGATGGCGTTGTCGTCGTCGAACAGGAAGCCGGCCAGCGCCTTGGTCAGCTCGGTCTTGCCGACGCCCGTGGGGCCGAGGAAGAGGAAGCTGCCCAGCGGCTTGTTGGGATCGTTCAGGCCGGCGCGGGCGCGGCGCACGGCGTCGGAGACGGCGGCCAGGGCCTCGTCCTGACCGACCACGCGGCGACCCAGTTCGTCCTCCATCTTGAGCAGCTTCTCGCGCTCGCCCTCCAGCATCTTGTCGACGGGCACGCCGGTCCAGCGGCTGACCACGGCGGCGATCTGCTCGGCGTCGACGACTTCGGGCGTGAGGGGGGCGGCGACCGCCGCCTGGGACTCTGAATCCGCGAGTTGCTTCTCCAGTTGGGGGATCTGGCCGTAGGCGATCTCGGACGCGCGGCCCAGGTCGCCGGCGCGCTGGGCGGCGGCCAGTTCGAGGCGCAGGCGGTCCAGGGTCTCGCGCACCTGGGCGCCCTGGCCGACCTTGTCCTTCTCGGACTTCCAGCGGGCGGTCATCTCGTCCGACTGGCCCTGCAGGTCGTCGATCTCGTCTTCCAGCTTCTCAAGACGGTGCTGGGAGGCGGTGTCGCTCTCCTTCTTCAGCGCCTCGCGCTCGATCTTGAGCTGGACCAGGCGGCGGTCGATCTCGTCCAGGGCCTCGGGCTTGGAATCGACGGCCATGCGCACGCGGCTGGCGGCCTCGTCGATCAGGTCGATGGCCTTGTCCGGCAGGAAGCGGTCGGTGATGTAGCGGTTCGACAGGGTGGCGGCGGCGACGATGGCGCTGTCGCTGATGCGCACCCCGTGGTGGACCTCATACTTCTCCTTGAGGCCGCGCAGGATGGAGACAGTGTCCTCCACCGACGGCTCCTCGACGAAGACCGGCTGGAAGCGACGGGCCAGGGCCGCGTCCTTCTCGATGTATTTGCGGTACTCATCCAGGGTGGTGGCGCCGACGCAGTGCAGTTCGCCGCGCGCCAGGGCGGGCTTGAGCAGGTTGGAGGCGTCCATGGCGCCGTCGGTCTTTCCGGCGCCGACCAGGGTGTGCATCTCGTCGATGAAGAGGACGATCTGGCCCTCGGCGGCGGCGACCTCGTTCAGCACGGCCTTGAGGCGCTCCTCGAACTCGCCGCGGTATTTGGCGCCCGCAATCAGCGCGCCCATGTCCAGCGACAGGACCTTCTTGTCCTTCAGGCTTTCGGGCACGTCGCCGTTGACGATCCGCAGGGCCAGGCCCTCGACGATGGCGGTCTTGCCGACGCCGGGTTCGCCGATCAGGACGGGGTTGTTCTTGGTGCGACGGGCCAGGACCTGGATGGTGCGGCGGATCTCCTCGTCGCGGCCGATGACGGGATCGACCTTGCCGTCGCGCGCGGCCTCGGTCAGGTCGCGGGCGTAGCGTTTCAGGGCGTCGAAGCTGTCCTCGGCGCCCGCGCTGTCGGCGGTCTTGCCCTTGCGGATTTCGGCCACGGCGTCGTCCAGCTTCCTGGCCGTGACCCCGGCTGACTTCAGCGCCTCGGCGGCGGCGCCGCCTTCCCTGGCGATGGCGGCCAGCAGGCGTTCAGTGGTGACGAAGGCGTCGCCCGCCTTCCTGGCGGCCTCTTCGGCGGCGTTGAAGACGCGCGCCAGGTCGCCGTCGAGGTAGAGCTGGCCCGAGCCGCCCTCGACCTGGGGCCGCTTCTTCAGCAGGCCTTCGGTGACGGCTTCGGCGGTGGCCGGATCGCCCCCGGCCTGATCGATCAGCTTGCGGGCCAGGCCGTCGCGCTCCTCGAGCAGCACCTTGAGCAGATGCTCGGGCGCGAATTGCTGGTGACGGCGGGCGAGGGCCAGCGACTGGGCGGACTGGACGGCCTGTTTGGCGCGGTCGGAATAGAGGTCGAGATTCATGGCGTTCGGTTTCCCCTCGGGAGGCGGATGTCGACTCAATGCGCCCTTACAGGAAGCGACGCCTTGAGCTGTCGCAAACGAGGTGGGTGTGGCCGATGAGACACGCAAGGGGCCACGCGAGAACCCCCGCCGCCACAGGGGGAGCGACGGGCGTCGGAACGCGATCGCGGAAGGGCGTCAGCCCCCGGTCGGGCCGGTCGAGAAGTCGAACTGCTCGGGCTGGCGGCGCGGGCCGCCGAACGACCAGCTCAAGCCCAGGTAGAAGGCGCGCAGGTTCAGATCCTGATCGAAACGCTCGCGGAACTGGGGCGTGTCGTAGGTGGTGGCCCCGCCGAAGGAGTTGAGGATGTCGCGGGCGGTGAACTGCAGCGACAGGGTGTCGTTCAGCTTGCGGCGATAGCCGAAATTCAGCATGCCGCCGCTCTCGCGCCTGCCCTGGGCCAGAAGCTGATCGCCCTGCCAGAAGCCCATCAGCTGGACGAAATCCTTGGACGTGGCCTGCCAGTTCAGGCTGAGGCGCCCGGTCAGCATCTCGCCCTCGCGATCGCGACCGCCGGCGATGCCTGCGGCGTCGATCTCCTGGCGGAAGGCGTTGACGCTGGCGTTGTAGCGCAGGGTCGGATGCAGACGGCCGCTGGCGGTCAGCTCGATCCCCAGGTCGCGGCGGGCGCCGAGGTTCTCGGGCCGGGTCAGCAGGACGCCGCCGCCCACGTCCGTCGCCACATCGGTGAAGGCCTTGGTCGTATCGCGGAAATAGGCGGTGGCCTGATAGAAGCTCTGGCCCCGGCGCATCTGCCACATGGCCTCGAAGCTGTCGGTCTCCTGCGGCTCCAGGTCCGGGTTGCCCGAACGCAGGTTCAGCGGGTCGCCATAGGTGACGAAGGGATTCAGCTGCGACGGCTGGGGCCGCTGGATGCGCCGCGAATAGCTGCCCCGCAGGGTCTGAGTCTCGGTCAGCTGATACTGAAGGTGGAAGGTCGGATAGGCGCGGAAATAGTCCTGAGAGGCGCGCACGGCGTTGGTGACGTCCTCGACCTCGATGTCCGCCTGCTCCAGCCGCAGCCCGAACTGGCCGGACAGCTTCTCGCCGAACGGACGCTCATAGGTGGCGTAGAGGGCGTGAACGGTCTGCTCCGCCTCGAACCGGTTGCTGAGCGACGGCACGGGCGCAAGGGCGCTCTCGGAGGAGCCGCGCAGCACGACATTGTCCTGGTCCGGCCGGGCGACAGTCAGCTCATAGCCCGCGCGCAGTTTGGCGCCCTCGCCCATCGGCCGGACGTAGGCGCTGGTGAAACCGATCGTCTCCTGCGCGTTCAGCCAGCGCAACCGTTCATACAGCGTCGGCTCGACAGGCGTCCGGAAGACATTGGCGATCAGAGACTGGCTCTCGTTGTCGTTGCGGTCATAGCGCAGTTCGTTCGACCACTCGTGTCCCGAGGCGTCGAACTGGCGCAGCAGGCGCCCAGTGACGCCCCATCCGTCCATGGAAAACTCGCTGACGCCGTCGCGGCTGTAGGCGCGCGCGAGGTCGCCCGAGGCGTCACGAGTCTCGAACAGGCCCCGCACCTGACCCTCGACGTCAAAGCGGTTGGCCCGGACTTCGCCCGTCAGCATGGTCTTTTCCGTCAGCCGGTATTCGGCGGCGATTCGTCCGAAGACGCCCTTCTGGATGGAATCGCTGTTCTGAGCCGTGGCGGTGGTCGAAACGGTCGCTCCGGAAGGGTCCAGCTGTTCGCGCAGGCGGTCGAAGGCGAAGTTCTGTTCGTCGTGGCGATAGCTGACGTCACCGGTCAGGGTGAGCTTGCCGCGCTGGCGCGAGCCGCTTGCGCCGATGTTCCAGCGTCCGTTGTCGCCGACGTTGGCGCGCAGCGATCCCGTCGTGACGGTCGCGCCCGGCGTCCCCGCGGCTGCGGCGGCCGCCACCGCCGCCGGAACCGGCTTGGTGATCAGGTTGATGATTCCGCCGGAGCCTTCGGGGCTGTAGGCGGCCGACGGATTGGTCATCACCTCGATACGGGCGTAGCGGTCGGCGGGCAGTTGCAGGACCGCGTCGGCGCGATTCGGCCCCGACAGGATGGCCGAGGGGCGGCCGTCGACCAGGATGGTGACGTTGCCGTCGCCGCGCAGGGAGACGTTGCCCTGAGGATCGACGTCGACGGAAGGCACGTTGCGCAGCGCTTCGGCCAGGGAGCCCGTCGCCGCCTGCAGGTCGTCGGCCAGACTGTAGCTGATGGAATCGATCGAGGTGCGCACGTCGTTGGCGCGGGCGCTGACGACGACGTCGCCCACGGCCGCAGGCTGATCATCCTTGCCGCTCTTCTCGGGCGGCGTCTGAGCAGGCGGGTTTTGGATCTGCTGCGGCCCAGCCGGCGGCGTCTGCGACAGGACGCCCGCCGCAGGCAGCGCCAGGACCACGCCCAGCAGGGGCCCGAACTTGTATTTCGTCATGACAGGCGTCCTCGCACGGACGTCCCTCAACGTCCTGCTTCGCCGATATCAGCGCCATCCGACGTAACCGAGTTACATCTTTTTCATCCCGAAGGCGGCTCTGTGGCCCAGCTATGGAACCATAAGCGTCGCCGTGCGCTTGCGGCCCATGCTGACGACCAAGATGAACCCCCGTGTCTTCTGGGGGGCCAGCGCGATCGCAGGCGGACTGCTGCTGCTCGCCCTGCTGGCGCCCGCCACGTCCGGCCTACTGTTCGGACGCGCCCAGGCCTGGGTGATCGAGACCTTCGGCTGGTTCTACGTCGCCTCCGTGGCCGGGTTCCTGCTGTTCGCGACCGTGCTGGCCGTGGGTCCGACCGGGCGGCTGAAGCTGGGGCCGGACGACGCCGAGCCTGACTTTCCCTATGTCTCCTGGCTGGCCATGCTGTTTGCGGCGGGCATGGGCATCGGCCTGATGTATTTCGCCGTGGCGGAGCCGGTGCAGCACTACATCGCCCCGCCCGAGGCCCAGCCGGGGACGCTGGACGCCGCGCGCGAGGCCATGGTCATCACCTATACCCACTGGGGCGTCCACGCCTGGGCCATCTACGCCGTGGTGGGGCTTAGCCTGGGCTATTTCGCGCATCGGAAGGGGCTGCCCCTGACCATGCGGTCCAGCCTCTACCCCCTGCTGGGCAAGCGTGTGAACGGCCCGATCGGCGACGCGGTCGACATCTTCGCCATCTGCGGGACCCTGTTCGGCATCGCCACCTCCCTGGGGCTGGGCGTGGCCCAGATGAACTCGGGCCTCAACTACGTCTTCGGCCTGCCCAGCAGCGTCACCATGCAGGTGGCCCTGATCGTCGTGGTCATGGGCGTGGCGACCCTGTCCGTCCTGTCGGGCGTGGACAAGGGGGTTCGGCGTCTGTCGGAGCTGAACCTGGTGCTGGCCGTCTGCCTGATGCTGTTCGTGCTGATCACGGGGCCGACGCTGTTCCTGCTGCGGGCCTATGTGCAGAATTTCGGCCTCTATCTGGATCATTTCTTCGTCCGCACCTTCACCCTCTACGCCTATGAGCCGCGCGCCTGGATGGCGGACTGGACGCTGTTCTACTGGGCCTGGTGGATCGCCTGGTCGCCGTTCGTGGGCATGTTCATCGCCCGCATCTCGCGCGGGCGCACGGTGCGGGAGTTCCTGATCGGCGTGCTGCTGGTCCCGTCGGGCTTCACCTTTTTGTGGATGACGGTCTTCGGCAATACGGCCATGAGCCTGGATCTGGGCGCGGCTGCCGGCGCGATCTCGGACGCCGTCCAGGCGGACCTGTCGACCGCCCTGTTCCGTTTTCTGGAGTATCTGCCGGGGACGGCGATCACCTCGACCCTGGCCATCGCCCTGGTGGCGGTCTTCTTCGTCACCTCGGCGGATTCAGGATCGCTGGTGATCGACACCCTGGCCTCGGGCGGCGTCGAAGACACGCCGCGCTGGCAGCGCATCTACTGGTGCGTGCTGCAGGGGCTGGCGGCGGCCCTGCTGCTGCTGGCGGGCGGGCTGGGCGCCCTGCAGGCGGCGACCTTGGTGGCGGCCCTGCCCTTCGCCGTCATCATGATCCTGGCCTGTTTCGGCCTGGCGCGGCAGATGGGCGCCGACCTGAGGGGCGAGGCCGTCGAGACCGAGGCGGCGCCCTTGCGCGAACAGCTCAAGCGCATCCTGGCCCCCGCCAGCCGCCGCGACATCGACCGCCAGATCGCCCGCCACGGCGCCCCGGCGCTGGAAGAGGTGCGCGCGGCGGTGGCCGCCGAGGGTCTGGAGAACAGCGAGGTCCAGAGCGACGACAACGGCGTCTGGCTGAGGGTCGAGCACGCCAACGGGCGGGACTTCCTGTATCGGCTGGGCGCCCGGTCGCGGCCTCGCCCGGCCCTGACCGCGCTGGAGGCGCCCGAAAGCCGCCGCGCCCTGGAATGGCGGCTCAGCGCCGTGACCGGCGACGGTACGCGCCCGCGCGACGTGACCGGCTTCACCCGCGCCCAGATCGTGGCGGACGTGCTGGAGCACCTGCAAAGGTGGCGGCTGGCGGCGTAGACAGGTCCCCGCACACCGTCACCCTCGGGCTTGTCCCGAGGGCCCATGGTAGGAGCGAATGCAGCTGAGCGCTGTTTTAATGCCTCGCTTATCAATCCTTGTCGTTGGACCTGGCACTGCGATGGGCCCTGGGGACAAGCCCGAGGGTGACGAGTGTCATGCGTAACGCACATACGCCCCTTGGCCCGACGGACGGGCGGCGGTAGCGTCGCCGTTCAGTCTTCGGGAGCGTCCTTGATGTCCATCCGCCTGTCGCGCCGCGCGGCGTTGATTTCCTCCGCCGTCGCCGCCACGGGCGCGGCCCTGCCCGCGACCGGCTGGGCCCAGACCAGCGCCGATACGCGCTCCGACGAGGAGATCGCCGCCGCCGCCGACGCCTGGGTGCAGCGCTGCATGGCCGCCTGGCCGGAGCAGCCCGCCGTGTCGCTGGCCCTGGTCCGCGACGGCAAGACGGTGCTGGCCAAGGGCTACGGCGTGCGCCGCCAGGGCAAGGCCGAACCGGCCGACGAACACACCCTGTTCGCCATCGCGTCGAACTCCAAGAACGTCACCGCCGCCTGCCTGGCCATCCTGGTCGATGAAGGCAAGGTGAAGTGGGACGAGCCGATCCGCACCTATTTGCCGGGCTTCACCCTGTCGGACCCGTTGGTGAGCCAGCAGATCACCGTGCGCGATACGCTGAGCCACCGCGCCGGTTTCGGCCTGGGCGCCGGCGACCTGCTGTTCTGGCCCAACAGCGACCGGACGCGCGCGCAGGTGCTGGCCCAGGCCGCCTTCGTGCCGATCGAGGACGGCTTCCGCGAGGACTACGACTACTGCAACCTGATGTTCGTGGTCGCGGGCGCCGTGATCGAAAAGGCATCCGGCCTGTCGTGGGAGGACTTCGTCCAGACCCGCATCTTCGACAAGGTCGGCATGAGCGAAAGCGTGCCCCTGGCCCGCCTGGCCGATCCGGCGAAGTCCGCCCTGCCTCACGGCCGCGTCGGGCCGCCCCTTCGCTATCAGGGGCCGATGACCCAGATCGCGGACTCCATCGTCGAGGTGTGGAACTGGGATTCGGCGGCGGCGGCGGGCGGCATCTGCGCCAGCGCCACCGACTGGGCCAAATGGATCGCCGTGCGCCTGAACGAAGGCAGGCTGGCTGACGGCTCGCGCCTATTCTCCGAAGCCGCCGCGCGCGAGATGTACAAGCCCAACATCGTGGTCTCCTCGTCCAACGGACCGACGGCGGAGCTGCCCAACCGGGCCGTGGCCTCGACCTACGCCATGGGGCTGCAGGTGCAGGACTATCGCGGCGAGCGGCTGGCGACGCACGGCGGCGGCTCGCCCGGCGGCATTTCAGCCACGGTGCTGATCCCCGGCCGCAAGATCGGTTTTTCCGTCTTCACCAACGCCGAGGAGAGCTTCCTGCTGCGCGCCCTGCGCTCGGGTCTGTCGGACATCGCCATGAACAAGGTCGACGTCGACTGGATCGCGGATTCGAAAAAGCGCGAGGCCGAAGGGATCGAGAAGTCGCTGAAGGCCGCCGTCGAGATCGACGCCAAACAGGCGGCGGGCGCGGCCCCGTCCCTGCCGCTGGAGGCCTACGCCGGAACCTGGCGCGATCCCTGGTACGGCGACATCGTCATCGAGCCGAAGACCGAGGGGCGCGGCCGCAACCGCAAGTCCGGCCTGTGGCTGCGCTTCACCCACACCCCGGCGCTGCAGGGCTGGCTGGACCCCTATGACGGCGAGACCTTCCGCACCCGCTTCCCCGACAAGCGCGAGGAGGACGCCTTCGTCACCTTCAGCATCGCCACGGCCAAGCCCGCGACGGCCACGGTCAAGGGCGTCTCGCCCGACATCGACTTCAGCTACGACTATCAGGACCTGCGGCTGACGCGGGTCTGAGAACACAGTCCCTTCTCCCGCAAGGGGAGAAGGATTGAGGGGGGTCAGCGCGCCGGACGCTGACCGGCTTCCAGGATCGGCATCCCGGCCTCGGTGGGGATGTAGATGGTCTGGCGGCCTTCCTTGCCGGCCGTCTCCTGCAGCATGTTGATGTAGGACCAGCGCAGATAGGCCTCGGGGCCGCCCAGGGCCTCGGCCATGATGCGGTTAGCCTCATTGGCGCCCTTGGCGCGCTCGATCTCGGCCTGGGCGGTCAGCTTGGCGGCGTCCAGGGCGGCCTGGGCCTCCAGCACGCGGATGCGGCGGTTCTGCACCGCCTCCTCATAGGCGGCGCGCCCGGCCATCTGCTTGGTATAGACGTTGTAGGTCGGGAAGCCGATCAGCACGACCGCCAGGACGACGGCGATGGCGATGATGGATCCGAGCGTGAGGCCGACGCCGCGCATGCGCGTGCTCCCGAATTAAGGCGAGGAAAGCGCACAGGGTGACGGGCGCGGCCCCGCCCGGTCAAGCCGCGATCAGCGCGTCAGCTCCAGAATGTCGAGCTTGGATTCCTGCTTGGGGAAGGGAATGACCAGGCGCCAGCGCTGGGGTCCGATGCGCTCGAACACGCCCAGCTGGTCGCGCTCGGCCTGGGCGCCGTAGGCCGGGAAGCCGGTCTCGTCGCCCCAGGCCTGGGCGCCGACGTAGACCAGGCGCCGGTCGGTGTCGGGATAGAGCAGGCCGCGCGTGCGCTGGCTGCCCGTGGTCTTCTCCAGGATCAAGTCGCCGCCCGGCGTCAGTTCGACGCGGCAGCGGAAGGCGGGATAGGCGACGTAGGCCAGCCCCCCTGACCCGCCCCGGCCGGAATCGCGCGCGCCCAGCTTGATGGTCCGGCAGCGGTAGTCGCCCGGCGGGGGTTGAAGACGGCCGGCCTGGCCGGCGTTGGGGTCGACCAGGACGCCGAGGGATTCCACCTCATCGGCGAAGCCCCGTTCCTCGGCCTCGGCCCGAGCCAGGCGCCAGGCCTGATCGAGACGGCCCAGAAGGCTGGCGTCGGCGGGCGTGGCCACCGCGCGCCAGTCGTCGCCCCCGCCCTGCTCGCCCGGAGACGGGGTCGCGGCCGGCGCCTCGGGCGCAGGAGCGGGAGCCTCAGGGGCCGCCTCCACGGGGGCCGGCGCGGGCGAGGCCGGCCGATCGGGCGCGGCGGCGCGGTCGCAGCCGGCCAGGGCGGCGGCGCTGAGAATGACGACGGCGCAGGCGGGTCCGAGGCGCATGGGAGTCTCCAACATCATCCCCTCCTAACGGCCGGGAACCGCGACGGTTCAGCGCGTCCCTTCAGCGCGAAGGAGTCGCGGGGACCAGCTCCAGCAGGTCGAGGTTCGATTCCGTCGCCGGCCAGGGCGTGACCAGGCGCCAGCGGGCCTCGCCGACGCGCTCCAGCACCCCGACCATGTCGCGTTCCGGGCGTTGGCCATAGCTGCGCGCGGTCGGTTCGGACGCCAGGGCCATGGAGCCCAGGAAGACCATCTCGCGGTCGTTCTCGGGGAAGAGCAGGCCCGCCGGACGCTGGGAGCCCGTGCGCTTGACCAGCTTCAGCCCGGCCGGGGTCTGTTCGATGCGGCAGGCGAACCAGCCGTAGACCACATAGCCCAGGCCGCCTTCGTCGCCCTGGGACCCCAGCTTGACGGTGCGGCAGCGGTAGGCGCCGGGCGGCGGGGCGACGCCGGGACGGCCGGCGTCAGGATCGATCAAGGCGCCCAGGGCCGTCAGGTCGCCCGAGCCGGGCTGACGCCGGGCCTGCTCCAGCGCCAGGGTCCAGGCGGCGGCGCGGCGCTGGTAACGATCGCGGTCGGCCGGGGTGATGACGCCGCGCCAGTCGTCCAGCACGACGCCGACCGGCGCCTCGGGCGCCGGCGGAACGGGCGGCGGCGCCGGGGGCGGCGGCGGAGGCGGCGGCGTCGTGGCGCAGGCCGCCAGGGCCGCCGCAGCCAGGGCCGGGCCGACCCAAGCCTTGAACAGGGGCGTCAGAGGTCGGTTCGGCATAGGCGGCATCTCGGTCTTCTCACGCGACGAGGATCGAAAGCCCCGTTTCTCTTAGGAAGCCGCCATGAGGCGCGGCGTCAACCCCGCCCGTCGTCGCGACCGCGTGAGGTCGTCAGGCGCGCATGGCCGTTTCGGGCGGGGAAGAGGGCGTCAGAAGACGCGCCAGGGCCCCCGCCAGTTCGGATAGGGCGACCGGCTTGGTCAGGTATTCGGCGAAGCCCGCCGCCTGTGCGCGGCCCACCCAGTCCGGGTCGACCGCCGCCGACAAGGCCAGGACGGGCAGGTCCCGGGTCAGGGGTTCCTCGGCCAGGGCGGTCTTGACGGACAATCCCTCGGCGCCGTGCAGATCGAGGTCGAGAACCACGGCGTCGGGCTGCAGATCGCGCGCCAGATCCGTCCCCTCCTGCGCGGTGGCGGCGACGTGAAGCTGGATCGGACCCAGGGCGTGCAGCAGCCGACGCATCAGGGCGACGGCGGCCGGGTCCTCGGCGATGTAGAGCAGGACGGCGTTCGGCAGGCGCGGCAGGGGCGGGGCGGCCTGAAGCTGGGGACGAGGGGCGGCCTGCGGCTCGGAGGGCGGC
>PJUE01000600.1_pt1 | contig 19427 bp, 13 predicted proteins | sample 1512171 | NCBI WGS metagenome assembly PJUE01 (sample SAMN08177674, study PRJNA422409) | Feces metagenome, whole genome shotgun sequencing project. | isolation source: Chicken feces (3) enriched on wood chips: alkali lignin treatment | host: Gallus gallus | place: USA: Madison | collected 2015-01-15
AATCTTCTGGCCGGTCTGCCTATCGTTCCAAGATTCGCTGGTGGCCAAGCTGACGTTGGCGACCGCGGTCCCGTTCGGCAAGTAGCGGATCTCCGGATCCCGGCCGCAAGTGCCGACCAGGATGACTTTGTTGATGCCACGCGCCATAGGTGTGTTCGTCCGTTGTACAGGGGCAGGCCGCCAGTGATAGCACGTCCTCCAGACGGGAGGCAGTGGCCGGGGCCGCCCCCGTTGAAATTGGGGGATGCAGGAATACGCCATCTTATCATCGCTGCCGCCGTGCGCCCGGTCAGGAAAGCCCCCGACGACGGCCGGAATGTGGCCCCATCCCCCACCGGGCCCTGCACTGCGTCGGCGGCGGGACATGCCAGCCGACGCCCCACACCAGCAACCCGGCTGTCGCGGGACGGTCAATCACTGTCCGTCCGCCCCGCCCCACAGGACAGGGTCAGGGCCAGCGCCGGCCACCCGTGGCATCATCCATGAATCCCTCCACCCGCACCGCCCATGACCATCAAAGGCAAAGCCACCTCCCTGGACATCGCCCACCTGGCCGGAGTTTCCCAGCCCACGGTGTCGCGTGCCCTGCGCGGCAGCCCGATGGTCAATGCCGAAACCCGCGAGCGCATCCTGCGCATCGCCCGCGAGTTGAACTACAAGGTCGACAAGAACGCCTCCAGCCTGCGCCTGCGCAATGCCGGCACGCTGGCCCTGCTGTTCTTCGAAGACCCGACCAATGACGACTCGCTGATCAACCCGTTCTTCCACTCGATGCTGGGCTCGATCACCCGCGCCTGCGCGCTGCACGGGCAGGACCTGCTGGTGTCCTTCCAGCAACTGTCCACCGACTGGCAGGCCGATTACGAGGACAGCAACAAGGCCGACGGCATCATCCTGCTCGGCTACGGCGACTACCACCAGTCGCGCGACCGCCTGCAGCGGCTGGTCGAACAGGGCACGCATTTCGTGCGCTGGGGCGCCGCCCTGCCCGGCCAACCAGGCGTGTCGATCGGCAGCGACAACTTCCAGGGCGGGCATGACATCACCGCCCACCTGCTGCAGCAGGGTTGCCGCCGCATCGCCTTCCTCGGCCATGCCTCCAGCCATTACCCGGAATTCGAGGAGCGCTACCGCGGCCATGTCGAGGCGCTGCGCACGCACGGCCTGGCCGCCGACCCGGCACTGCAGCACGATGCCATCACCACCGAGGCGTCCGGGCAGGAAGCCTGCCAGGCGCTGCTGGCACGCGGCGAACGCATCGATGCGATCTGCGCCGCCAGCGACCTGATCGCCATCGGCGCGATGCGGGCGCTGCGGGAAGCCGGGCTGCGCGTGCCGCAGGACGTGGCGGTGACCGGGTTTGACGATATCCCGCTGGCAGCCTCGGTGTCGCCGGCACTGACCACCGTGCAGCAGGACACCAAACAGGCGGGCCAGCTGCTGGTGGAGAAACTGCTGGCGCTGATCGGCCGCCAGCCGGTAGAGAGCCTGAGCATTCCGGTGAAGCTGGTGGTGCGCGAGTCGTCGCAGCGGATGTAGCGCCGAGCAACGGCAGCCGAGCATGGCTCGGCTCTACAGGGTCTCGTGCAAGCCGGTAATCCGCGTGACTTCCCCTACCGCGGATACGTGCGGGCCCTCATGGCAATGGAAGCGGACGCCCTCGGCGATCCGATCGCGATGCAGGGTCTGCCGCAGTTCCCGGTTCACGATACGCATCCTTGCCCGCAGCCACGGGCCGACCGGCAATGCGATGTCACCGACCAGAGGCTGGCCATCCTCGCCCAGAAACTCCGGGAAGATCATGAACAGCTCAAGCTCGCCCGACGGATCGGCATAGGCGAAGTCCCAACGGATGCCGTTGTACGCGGGGTGGCGGCGGCCGCCTTCTTGAGGTGCCAGCAGGCGGATGCGCGCCTCGAAATCGTCCTTCAGCAACAGATATCCGCCCACGCCCTGCTCCCTTTCCCTGGATAGCGCCCGATGATGACCGATCGGCGCACCGACGGGAATCGACAGGCACGGCAGTCGATCAAGCTCGACTCTACCGGGCTCCCGGCATGGCGGTACGCACTGCAGCGCTGAATTCATCCAACAGGAACGGCTTGGCGATCATCGCCATGCCTTCGTCGAGGAACGATGCGCGCTCCTGGGCCTTCTCCGCATAGCCGGTCATGAACAGCACCGGCAGCGACGGGCGTGACTGCCGGGCGATCTCGGCCAGCTGCCGGCCGTTCATGCCGGGCAGGCCGACGTCGGTCACCAGCAGGTCGATGGCCTGCGCCGAGGCCAGGATCGGAATCGCCGCATCGGCATCGCCCACCACCTGGGTGTGGTAGCCGAGGTCTTCCAGCACCACGGTCACCAGCATGCGTACCTGGGCATCGTCCTCCACCACCAGGATCGACTGGCCGGCACCGCGGCGGATCGCCTGCGTGGCCGCTGCCGGCGCGCTGGCCCCGGGCGCCTCGTCCATCGGCATGAACAGCGACACCACCGTGCCCTCGCCCACCTGCGATTGGATGGCGATATGGCCACCGGACTGCTGCATGAAGCCGTAGACCATCGACATGCCCAGGCCGGTGCCCTTGCCGATGGGCTTGGTGGTGAAGAAGGGCTCGAATACGCGTTCGACCACGGCCGGCGCCATGCCCGCCCCGGTGTCGGCCACCACCACCTGCACGTAGCGCCCGGCCGGCACGGCCGGATACTGCCCCTCGCGCACACTGGCTGAGGCAGTGCGCAGGGTCAGCTGGCCGCCATGCGGCATCGCATCGCGGGCGTTGATGGCCAGGTTGAGGATGGCGCTCTCGAACTGGTTGGCGTCGAGGGTGGCGTGCAGTTCACCGGCGCTGGGTTCGGCAATGATCCGCACCGACTCGCCCAGCGTGCTGCGCAGCAGGTGCTGTACCGATTCCAGCAGCGCGTTGATCTCCACCGGTCGTGCGTCCAGCGATTGCCGGCGGGAGAACGCCAGCAGCCGCTGGGTCAGCGCGGCCGCCCGCTGGCCCGATGCGGTCGCCGTGTCGAGGAAGCGATCCAGGTCATCCACCCGGCCCATTTCCAGGCGCATCCGCACGATATCCAGCGCCGACAGGATGCCGGTCAGCATGTTGTTGAAGTCATGGGCGATGCCACCGGTCAGCTGGCCGATCGCCTCCATCTTCTGCGCCTGGCGCAGTGCCGCCTCGCTGGCCTCGCGCGCGGCCATCTGCATTTCCAGCTCGCGGGTACGCTCGGCCACCTTCGCTTCCAGAGCCTGGGCGTGCTGCTGGCTGCTGGCCAGGGCCAGCTTGGCGGTGGTGATATCGGTGACGAACACATGGAAGCCATCGACGTGGCCCTGCGCATCGCGGCGAGGCGCGTAACGCACTTCGCAGTCGCGGCGACCGCGCAGGCGGTGTGGCCATTCGATCTCGAACACCGCGCCTTGCCCCTGCAGCGCCGCCTCCATCGCCGGCCTGCGCTGCTGCCAGACGGGTTCACTGATGACGTCGCGCACGTGGCGGCCGATCACTTCGCCGGTGGCCAGGCCGAACCAGTCTTCATAGGCGGTGTTGGCAAAGCGGAAGCACATCGTCGTATCGACGAAAGCGATCAGCACCGGCATCGTGTCGGCGATCAGGCGCAGTTCGGACTCGCTGCGCGCCAGTGCAGCCCGGCCATCAGCCAGCGCCTGCAGCTGGTCGCGCACCAGGAACTGCTTGTCGCGTGCGCGCAAGGCACCCTGTACCGCGCTGAGCAGGGAGACACTGCCCAGCGGCCTGTCCATCTCAACGACGTTGATCGATGAAGGAAGCAATGGATCACGTGTGGGGCGGCGATAAGACCGCGCGGAGCGCAGGAGAATGAAGGGAATATCCGACCAGGTGGGTTGCTGCTGCAATGCCGGCAGCAACGCATCGCCCCCACGCGCCATCGCTTCCTGGGTGACGACAACCAGCCCGGTGCTGTCGTCGAGTTGGCTTGCCAGCGCTTCCAGGTTGGGCGCAATGCTGGTGGCAAGGCCCGCAGCGCCGAGCACCGCCGCGATGCTGTCAGCGTCACGCCCGAACGGTGCAACGATGCGGACAACCGGCCCTCCTGCTCCGCTATCGGGCATCGGACTGGCCGAGCAGCGCCGCGCCATCGCCGACGAATTCCGGCGTCCCGGTAAGAATGCCCTGGAAGTCGGCCAGCGGTGCGCTGACGGTGATACCGCGCCCATCGATCTTCAGTTCACGGATGGTGTCCTCATGCGCGCCACCGCGGTTCTTGATGACCGAGATGGCCTTTCGGATGCGGCCCTTGGCCTCGAAAAAACGGAACAACACCACCGCATCGGCGATGTAGGACACGTTGAGGCTGCCGGTGGACATGGTGCCGACCAGGCCGTGCTGCGGGTTGACCAGGAACGTGACGACGCCCTTCTGGTTGAGATAGGACAGCATCTCATGCAGCTGCAGCATCAGCTGTTTTTCCTGCGGCATGGCGGTCACGTAGCCGTTGAGGCTGTCGATGACCAGCACGCTGCAGTTGCGCTGTTCGACGGACTTGCGCAGGTTCCAGGAAAACTCGCCGGGTGAGACCTCGGCGGGATCCATCTGCAGGATCTCCAGCAGCCCGCTGTCCAGATGCTTGTGCAGGTCGATGTCCAGCGCCTTGGCACGGGCCAGCAGGGTGCCGACTCGCTCATCGAATTCGAAGATGCAGGCGCGCTCGCCCCGTTCACACGCGGCCCAGACGTACTGCAGGGCAACGTTGGTCTTGCCGCTGCCGGCCGGGCCCGTCAACAGCGTGGAGGTGCCGCGCAGGGGGCCTCCACCAAGCAGTTGATCGATTTCCGGAACACCACTGCTGATCGGCGTGCCCAGGAAGCGCCCATGGTGCTCCGAGGCGATCAGTCGCGGGAAGATGTCCAGGCCACCGTGGCGGATGACCATGTCGTGGTAGCCGGCGACGAACTCGACACCACGAAGCTTCTGCACCTGCATGCGGCGGCGCGCGGGGCCGAAATCCAGGGTCAGCCGCTCCAGTGAGATCACGCCATGGCACAGGCTGTGCAGCTGGCCATCGCGCTCCTCGCCGGTAGAGGTCAGATCATCGACCAGGATGACGGTGGCGCTCTTCGGCCCGAAGAACTGCTTGAGCGCAAGGATCTGCCGTCGGTAGCGCAGCGAATCCTGGGCCAGCAGGCGCAGCTCGGACAGCGAATCGAACACCACCCGGGTTGGCCCGATGCTGTCCACCTTGGACATGATCATGTTGACCGTCTCGTCCAGCTCCATTTCCCAGGAGTGCAGCACCGACTGCAGGCGGCCATTGCCCATTGCGCCTTCGGCCGAGCCCAGCTCGAACAGGTGCAGGCCCTCCAGCGACCAGCCGTGCGCGTTGGCGACCTCGCGCAGCTCCTCGGCGGTCTCGGACAGGGTGATGTAGAGGCACTGCTCGCCCCGGCGCAGGCCTTCCAGCAGGAACTGCAGCGACAGGGTGGTCTTGCCTGAGCCGGGTGGACCTTCAAGCAGGTACAGCCGGGCCTGCGGCAGGCCGCCGCCCAGAATCGTGTCCAGTCCTTCCACTCCGGTGGCGATCCGCATGTGCGCCTGCATGGCTTTGAAGATGATGAAAGCCTAGCGAGGCCGCTGTAGAGGCATTGTGTGATCGAAGGCCGCTTTGGGACCGCGTTCAGGTTGATCTCACCGCCAACGTCCGCCCCTCGGGCACGAACCATGACCTTCGGCATTGACCAACAGCGTATTCAGCGCGATAAACGGCTCTTCACACACAGGGAAGAGGTGTACGCCGCATGCTGCAGATCGACTCGCTGTCCAAGACCTACGCCAACGGCGTCCACGCGTTGAACGCGGTCACTCTGGACATTCCGCGCGGCATGTTCGGCCTGCTGGGCCCCAACGGCGCCGGCAAATCCTCGCTGATGCGGACCCTGGCCACCCTGCAGGAAGCCGACAGTGGCAGCGCGGTGCTGACCATCCCCGGTGAATCGCCGATCGACGTGCTGCGCGACAAGGACGCCGTGCGCCGCCGCTTGGGCTACCTGCCGCAGGATTTCGGCGTCTACCCCAAGGTCAGCGCAGTGGACCTGCTGGAGCATTTCGCGGTGCGCAAAGGCCTGACCAAGCGCGCGCAGCGCCGCGAGGTGGCCGATGGCCTGCTGCAGCAGGTGAACCTGTGGGACGCACGCAAGCGCAAGCTGGGCACTTATTCCGGCGGCATGCGCCAGCGCTTCGGCATCGCCCAGGCGCTGCTGGGCGACCCGCGCCTGGTCATCGTCGATGAGCCCACCGCCGGCCTCGACCCGGAGGAACGCAACCGCTTCCTCAACCTGCCGGCTGCGATCGGCGAGAACGTGGCGGTGATCCTGTCCACCCATATCGTGGAGGACGTCACCGACCTGTGCCCGAGCATGGCCATCATGAACAAGGGCGAGGTGCTGTTGACCGGCAGCCCGAGCGACGCCATCGACGCGCTGCAGAGCCAGGTCTGGCGCAAGCAGGTGGAGCCGTCCGAGCTGGCTGACCATGAGGCGCGCTACGTGGTGCTGTCCACCCGCCTGGTCGGCGGTCGCCCGGTCATCCACATCCACAGTGCCAGCGATCCCGGCGATGGCTTCCGCGCGGTGGCCCCCGATCTCGAGGACGTCTACTTCCAGCGCCTGCGCCTGCAGGCGCGTGCCCGCGCGGCCTGAGCGGAGCAGACCATGATCCTGACCTTCTTCCGCTTCGAGCTGCGCGAGCAGCTGCGATCGCCGCTGCTGTGGCTGCTGGCCTTCCTGTTTGCCGCCCTGGCCTTCGCCGCCACCTCCACCGAAGCCGTGCAGATCGGCGGCGGCGCCGGCAACGTGCACAGCAACGCGCCCATCGTCATCGCGCGCTTCATGGGCGTGTTCACCATGATGTGCATGCTGGTGTCCACGATGTTCGTCAGCAATGCCCTGCTGCGCGACTTCGAGCTGGGTACGGCCGAACTGATCTTCGCCAGCCCGATCAAGCGTCGCGACTACCTGACCGGGCGCATCCTGGCGGCGATCTGCGCCAGCCTGGTGGTCTATCTCATCATCGCGCTCGGCATCCTGCTGGGGCCGCTGATGCCCTGGGTGGACAAGGCGCGGGTCGGCCCGGTATCGCTGGGCGCCTACGTCTGGACATTCACCTGGATCGTCCTGCCCAACGTGGTGTTCACCACCGCCCTGCTCTCGCTGCTGGCCGCGGCAACCCGCTCGATCCTGTGGGTCTACATCGGCCTGATCGTGTACTTCGTGCTGTACGGGGTCAGCGCGTCGCTGTTGAGCGACATCGACAACGTCTGGATCGCCACGCTGACCGAACCGCTGGGCATGCGTGCGCTGGGCCGTACCGTACGCTACTGGGCGGCCGAGCAGAGCAACACCCAGCTGCCGCAGATGGCCGGCTACCTGCTGGCCAACCGTGCGCTGTGGCTGGGCGTGGCCGCGGCGCTGTTCGCTGCCACCTTCGCCGTCTTCCGCACCGAACGTTCCGGCAGCGGGCGTCGCCGCTGGGGCCGGCGCAATGCCGTGGCCGGTGCTGATGCGGCGCGTCCGGTGCAGATCGTGGCGCCGCGTGTGCGCCCGGTGTTCACCGCCGCTACCGGCTGGCGCCAGTTCCTGCGCCAGGTGCGCTTCGACACCGTGGGCGTGCTGCGCAGCGTGCCGTTCATCGTGCTGCTGGTGCTGGGCCTGGCCAACTTCATCCCCGGCGCGCTGCACCAGAGTTCGCTGTACGGCACGCCGATCTGGCCGGTCACCAGCGAAATGCTCACGGCGCTGCAGCAGGCGTACAGCTGGCTGCTGGTGATCATCGTGCTGTTCTATTCCGGCGAACTGATCTGGAAGGAACGCAGCGTCCGCCTCAACGAAGTCAGCGACGCCATGCCCGTACCCAACTGGGTACCGCTGCTGGCCCGGCTCACCACGCTGGTGGTGATCGTCGCCACGTTCCAGCTCATCGGCGCGGTGGTGTCGATGGTGCTGCAGCTGGCGCAGGGCTATACCCATCTGCAGCCGCTGCTGTACCTGCAGGCGCTGGCACTGGGCTCGGTGTTCTACATCCTGATGGGCGGGCTGGCACTGGTCCTGCAGGTGCTGACCAACAACAAGTTCTTCGGCTACGCGCTGCTGATCGTGGTGATGATCGCCCAGGTCGCATTGGGGCTGCTGGACTACACCCAGAACCTGTACAACTTCGGCAGTTGGCCCAACGCACCGTATTCGGACATGAACGGCTACGGCCACTTCCTGCCCGGGCAGCTGGTGTTCCAAGGCTACTGGGCCCTGTTGCTGGTCGCATTGCTGTTCCTGGCGTCGGCCTTCTGGGTGCGCGGCGTGGGCACCGGCCTGCGTGACCGGGTAAAGCTGGCCAGGCACCGCCTGCGCGGCCCGACCGGCGCCGGCTTTGCAGTCTCCCTGCTGGCCTTCGTCGCTCTGGGCGGCTGGCTGTACTGGAGCACCAACATCCGCAATGAGTTCGTCTCCCCGGACCAGCAGCGTGATCTGCAGGTGCGCTACGAGCGCGAGCTGTCCAGATACAGGAACCTGCCGCAGCCACGCATCATCGCCATCGACAACCGCGTGGATCTGCGTCCGGAAACGCAGAGCATGACGCTCGACGCCGATTGGACGATACGCAACACGCACGCGACGCCGATCAGCGACATCCACATCTCGATGGGCGACGACCGCGAGCTGGTCAAGGTCGACCTTGGCGGGCAGCGCCTGACCTTCCAGGACGTAGACCTGGGCTACCGCATCTATCGGCTGGCTGCGCCGCTGCAACCCGGCGAACAGCGGCTGGTGCACTTCCGCGTCGAACAGAAGCCCAGGGGCATCACGGCCAGCCAGGCGCCCAGCAACATCGTGGACAACGGTACGTTCTTCAACAGCGGCATGCTGCCGTCCTTCGGCTACGACGAGAACAGCGAGCTGAAAGACCGCAACGAGCGACGCAAGCGTGGCCTGGGCGAACCGACCCGCATGCCGAAGCTGGAAGATGAAGCGGCACGTGCCAATACCTATATTTCCGACGACGCGGATTGGCTGGACTTCCGCACCACCATCTGCACTGCGCCGGACCAGGTCGCGCTGGCCCCGGGCTACCTGCAGAAGGAAGCCACGGTCGATGGCCGCCGCTGTTTCAGCTACGCCATGGACCGGCCCATGCTGAACTTCTATGCCTATCTGTCAGCACGCTGGCAGGTGAAGAAGGGCATGTACAAGGACATCCCGATCGAGGTGTATTTCGACCCGGCCCACCCCTACAACGTGGACCGGATGATCGAGGCCGTGCAGAAGTCGCTGGCCTACTACGAGGCCAACTTCACCCCCTACCAGCACCGCCAGGTGCGCATCATCGAGTTCCCGGGCTACCGCAGTTTCGCTCAGTCCTTCGCCAACACCATTCCCTACTCCGAGTCCATTGGTTTCATCGCTGACCTGCGCGATCCGGACAAGGTGGACTACGTGTTCTACGTGACCGCCCATGAGATCGCGCACCAGTGGTGGGCGCATCAGGTGATCGGCGCCAATGTGCAGGGCGCGACGGTGCTGTCCGAATCGCTTTCGCAGTACTCGGCGCTGATGGTGATGGAGAAGGAGTACGGCCGCGCGCACATGCGCCAGTTCCTGAAGACCGAGCTGGACCGCTACCTGGCCGGACGTGGCAGCGAGCGCATCGGGGAACTGCCGCTGGAGCGGGTGGAGAACCAGCAGTACATCCACTACAACAAGGGTTCGCTGGTGTTCTACCGCCTGCGCGAAGAGATCGGCGAAGCTGCCGTGAACCGCGCACTGCAGCGTTTCCTGCAGGACAAGGGCTACCAGCAGCCGCCGTACACCACCTCGCGGGAACTGGTGGCCTACCTGCGCGCGGAAACACCGGCCGACCGCCAGCAGCTGCTGACCGACCTGTTCGAGAAGATCACCCTGTACGACAACCGCTTGGAATCGGCCAGCGCGCGCAAGCGTGACGATGGCCGCTTTGATGTGACCCTGAAACTGCACGCGGCCAAGGTGTACGCCGACGGCCAGGGCAAGGAAACGCCGGCCCCGCTGGACGACTGGGTTGAGATCGGTGTGTTCGCCAAGGGTCCTTCCGGCAAGGAGCGTGACCAGAAGGTGCTGTACCTGCAGCGCCATCACATCACCGGGGCCGGCCCTACGATCACGGTGACCGTGGACGCCAGGCCGGATGAAGCCGGGTTCGATCCGTACAACAAGCTGATCGACCGCGACAGCGACGACAACCGGAAGAAGGTGTCGATGTGATGCAGGCGGGGGTGCCGGTGGTTGCCGGCACCTCCGCTGTTCCGGCGGGAGAGACAACGTGATCGTGATGGTCTATGGATTCACCGGCCGCTATGCCGGCACGTCGGAGTTTGAATGGAACGCGCCTGACATCGGCGTGGTCCACAACGCCCTGCTGTTCCTGAGGCAGGAGGAAGAGCGTGATGCCTTCGACCTGGCCGTGACCGAATGCGAACGCTTTGGCTTCGATGAGATACGCGACCTGCGTTGTGGCCGTCTCCAGGTGGACGCGCTCAACACCGACGCCTACCGTGGCTTTTCCGGCTTCTACGAAGAAGCACTGGCCGAGGGCTCCGCCCTGCTCTACTACCCGGTCTGAAGTGGTGCAAGACCATGCCTGGCAACCCCTTCCGTGGAGTCGAGCTTGCTCGACTGCTGTCTGCAGAAGCAGTCGAGCAAGCTCGACTCGACGAACGCGGCAGCCCTGCGCAACACCGGCATGGCCAGCATCGACCTCCGTGGCTCTACGCCCAGCGCAACCAGAGATGGACCAGAACTGCCGGCACTGGCCCCAGCATGGCAAAGCCGCCCAACAACCATGCCCCGCGCCCCTGCAACCGCGCACGGCGGTACAGATGCCACGCTGCGCCCCAGCTGCCGACCCATGCCAGCAGCGGCGCGGGGCTGTTGTCGATATTGAAGCCGAATGCAAGCGTCAACCCAATCACCATCGACAGAGCCACGCCAGTCGCCAGCCAGATGGCCGCCCGCCGTTCGTGGTGGGAGGCAGCGCGGGCCATCGAGTCCATTCCGGAGACCTTGCTCACCCCTGCGCGAAATCCTTCAGGATCTCGCCCACGCCGCTGGCGGAGATCTCAAAGCCCAGCGTGGTGCCGGGGTTGACCACCACGCCGTAGCCACCGGGCACGCGGCGAAGCACGTCCAGCATCAGCCAGCGGATCTGGTGCGGGGCCTGCTGGCCGTGGATGCCCACCCGCGCCGGATCGGTGAACACCGCCACGTGCAGGGTGCCCTGCTTGTCGAACAGCAGCGGGTCGAAGCCGCTGCCATCGGGGGTGACCAGGCTGCCGGTCAGCAGCACCACCTCGGAGGCCACGAAGGCTTCCATGAAGGCGCGGATCGGCACTGCGCCGTCCATCGCGGCCTTCAGCAGGGTCTCGATCGGGGTCTGCGGGGAGAGGTCGGTCATGGCGGTACGGCAGGGAGTCAGGGGGGCCTATTGTAGAGCCGAGCCCATGCTCGGCTGCCTCTGCCCTCCCAAGCGCAGCCAAGCGCAGCCGAGCGTAGGCTCGCCTCTACAGCTTGCACGGGGCTCCCGCCAGGCATGGCCTGGCTCTACTGCGCGGGGACCGGGCTCTGGCCAGACGACCGCCAGAGGCCGTGCAGCAGCGCGGCCAACAGCATGCCCACGGCCCATGCCAGCATCACGCTGCCGCCCGCGTACAGCGCGTCCATCATCTTCAGTGCGACGACCAGCGCGAACAGGGCCGACACCAGCAGGGTCGCCACATCGGTGCCTCGCACCCGGGTCAGGCGCAAGCCCAGCAGCGTCAGCGGCAGCGCTACCAGGCTGGCGCCGAGGCCGAATACGACCAGCGCGTCCCACAGATGGACGTTGAACGTGCGCGGCATGGCGATGGCGGCAGTGCGCGCCAGCCACGGGAAGGTCACTGCCGCGATCAGGGCACCGGTAGCCACACCACCGCCCAGCGAAACCAGCAGACGTCGCATCATTCAGCCCATCCTTGCTGTCGTGCCGGCCGCTCGCCGGCAGCTGAATATGCCATCCATCCGGGGCTGCCGGCCAGCGGCCGGCACTACCGCTTCAGGCGCTGGTCGCGCGCCTGCTGGTCAGCCATGGCCTTGTCCAGTTCGGCCTGCAGCGCGGGTTGCCGCACCGGGGCGTCCAGCACATACACCTTCACCCCGTGCGCTGGCACCTGCACCTTCAACGAGCGCTGTACCTTCAGCTCGCCGCCGTCCATCGCGTCGCGCCAGGTACCGGGCTGCAGGAAGCGATCCACTTCAATGCTGCGCGCGCCATCGCCCTTGTTCAGCAGCACCAGTGCGGTCTGCGCCACATCGCCGTGCTGCAGCACGCGGAAGAACACCGCCTCATCGCCCTGCAGGCGCTCGTTCACCTGCAGGCCGCGCTGCAGGGCCGGGGTGGCCTCACGCAGCCTGGCGATGCGCTGCAGTGGCGCGAAGATCGGGCTCTGCGGCGCGTCATCCACGCGCTGCTGGCCGAAGTAGGCGCGGTTGCCGGCATGTTCGGCACGACCACGCATGAAGCCGGTTTCCGAGCCGTAGTAGACCACCGGGATGCCGCGCGCGGTGAACAGCCAGTTGTGCGCGTCGATGAAGCCGGTGTCGCTGGCCTGCAGGCGCGGCATGTCGTGGTTGTCGTAGAAGCTCATCAGCTCGTACGGGTTGGCGTACGGGCCGCCGGTCAGGTGCAGCGGTTCGGCCAGCGTCTCAAAGCCCTTGCCGGTGGTGCCGAAGGTCTGTTCCAGCGCGCCACGCAGCGGGAAATCCAGCACGCTGACGTTGGCATTGGCCGGCCAGGTGTGTTCGGCGATGCTGGCGGCGTTGTAGTCGAACGCCTCGCCGAACATGAACATGCCCGGATGCGCGGCACGGATGCGGTTGACGAACTCGTGCCACCACGGGTGCGGCAGCCAGCCGATGGTGTCGATACGCAGCGCGTCCACGCCCTGCGCGGTCCACTGCAGGTAGGCGCCAACCAGGTAATCCATCACTGCCGGGTTGTCCTGGTTGAAGTCGGACAGCTCGGCCAGGTTGCCGTCGAAGATCGAACCGTCCTTGCTGTCGACCGGGCCGATGTTGTTGTAGAACGCGTGCAGCGGGTTGTGCTTCGGGTCCAGCTTCTGCGGCGGCAGGTTCTGGTGGTCGGCGATCAGCTTGCCGTCCTTGTCGAAGATCTGGCCGAACTGCGGCTGCCGCTTCGGCATGGTCCATGCCGGCGAACCGTGGTTGCCGACGATGTCCAGCACCACCTTCAGGCCGGCAGCGTGCAGGCCCTTGTTGAGGCCGGCGAAATCCAGATCCTTGCTCGGCAGGTGTTCGTCGAGCTTGTAGAAGTTGATGCCCCAGTAACCGTGGTAGCCAGTCTTGCCGCGGTCGGTCAGCGTGCTGGTGCAGCTGATCGGCTTGCTGCCGGTGAAGGCCTCGTCCGGGTTGTCGACGATGGGCGTGATCCACACCGCACCGAAGCCGAGGTTGCGGATGTACTGCGCGTTGTCGAGCACGCCGCGGAAATCGCCGCCCAGGTAGCCGATATTGCCGTCGACCTTGTCCGGGCACGGCACCGGGATGTCGAACGTGCGATGCCTGCCGCCCTGGTCGCGGTGGTCATTGGAGGTATCACCGTTGACGAAGCGATCGGTGACCACGAAGTACACCGCATCGCTGGCGAACGGCTCGGTGGTGCCGACGTAGTCCGGGCGCGGCGCGGCCACGGCCTGGCCGGCGAACAGGGCAAGGGAAACAGCAACAGCCAACACACAACGCATCACACCACCTCCGGACGGGACGGAACCCGCAGCACGCACAGGCCGGCGACGAGCAGGCTGCAGCCGCCCAGCACCAGCACGTGGATCGGCTGGTCACCCAGCCACGCACGCAGGGCAAAGCCCAGCGCACTGGCCGCGACCAGCTGCGGGATCACGATGAAGAAATTGAAGATGCCCATGTACACGCCCATCTTCGCCGCCGGCACGCTGTCCGACAGCAGGGCATATGGCAGGGACAGGATCGACGCCCAGGCGAAGCCGACGCCGACCATCGACAGCAGCAGCCAGCGCGGATCGTCGATGAACATCATCGAGATCAGCCCTGCCCCACCCAGCCACAGGTTGACCAGGTGGCTCCAGCGCAGGCCGAGCGCGCGCACCATCGGCGGGATCAGCAGTGCGGCCAGCGCGGCAAATCCGTTGTAGGCACCGAACAGCACGCCCACCCAGTTGGCACCTTCGTTGTAGGCTGCCGACTGCGGATCGGTGGAACCGAAGTGGGTACCGGCCACCGCCGCGGTGGTGAAGATCCACATCGCGAACAGCGCGAACCACGAGAAGAACTGCACCCAGGCCAGGCGCCGCATGGTCACCGGCATCGCGCGCAGATCGCCGACGATGGCGGCCAGCATGTGCGTGCCGGGCAGCACACGGGCCAATGCCAGCAGCAGACCGTAGCCCGCGCACAGGCCGGCCAGCACGTACAGCATCCTGTCGCCCTGGCGCCAGGCGATCAGCGACGCCAGCAGCACGCCCAGGCCCAGCCACAGCGCCACCTGGCCCCAGGGCGCGGGCCCGGTGATGGTGGCGCCGGCATGGTGCGCCGGCGGTTCGGCATCGTCGAACGAGGCCAGCTCGGTGGGCGAATACTCGCGCGTGCTGAACACCGTCCAGCTGATCGCGGCCAGCAGCACCACCGCACCGAAATAGAACGCATAGCGCACCGAATCGGGCACTTCACCCGGCGCCGCCGTGTTGCTGACACCGAAGTGGGTGAGGATGAAGGGCAGGAAGCTGGCGACGATGGCGCCGACGCCGATGAAGAAGCTCTGCATCGCATAGCCGGTGGGCCGCTGGCGGGGCGCCAGCTGGTCACCGACGAAGGCGCGGAACGGTTCCATCGACACGTTGATGGAGGCATCGAGCACCCACAGCGTGCCGGCGGCGATCCACAGCGTGGGCGAGTTGGGCATCACCAGCAGGGCCAGTGTGGTCAGCACCGCGCCGATCATGAAGAACGGGCGGCGTCGGCCCCAGCGCGTCCACGTGCGGTCGGACAGGTAGCCCACCACCGGCTGCACCAGCAGGCCGGTCAATGGCGCGGCGATCCACAGCCCTGGCACCGCGTCCTGCGATGCACCCAGCGTTTCGAAGATGCGGCTGGCGTTGGCGTTCTGCAGGGCAAACCCGAACTGGATGCCGAGGAAGCCGAAACACATGTTCCAGATCTGCCAGAACGACAGCTGCGGCTTGGCGGGACGGCTCATCGTGCGCCCTCGACCGCCGCGACCGGTGCCACCTTCAGCGCCTGCACCTGGGCCTGGTTGAGCACGCCCTCGCGCCCGCCCTTGCCGCCGGTGTAGTGCGCGAAGTGCTGCAGTGCGCTCATGTTGAAGCCTTCCTCAAGCGTGACCGTGCAACGGCCCTTGGGCACGGCGAAGCTCACCGCCGTGGATTCCTGCGCGGCCACACTGTGCGGCAGGGTGACGGTCTGTCGCTGCGCCGGCTTGCCCGCGCACTGCAGGTTCAACTGCTTCACCGCGGCGGTCACGCCAGTGTTGATCGGCCCGTTCGGGTTGTTGTACTGCAGGCGCAGGCGCACGTGACCGGCCTTGGCGTTGTTGAAGCGCCACTGGCGATCACCACGCAGCACCTGCTGCGGGCCCACGCACAGCATCGGGCTGTGCAGCGATTCCAGCGCGCCCTCGCGACGGGTCAGGCTCAGGCAATGCTGCAGGCCATCGTCGCCCACGCGTGCCACGCCCTTGGCTGGCTGCACGACCTTGCCGTCCTGCCACAGCACCTGGTCGGCGGCCACGGCCACGGTCCAGCCCTTGCCACTGCGCCTGGCCTGCGGCGCAGCCGGCGTCGCCGGTGCGCGCGCATTGGCATCGGCGCTGGCCACGGCCGCACGTGGCGCGGCAGCGGCCGGCACCAGCTGCACGGTGGTGGTGGTACCGCGCGTCTTCACCTTGCCGGCCACCAGCAGGCCGTCGCCCAGCTGCTTCGGCCGCTCCAGCACGTAGCGCTTGCCGTTGGCGTCCAGGCTGATGCGGCGCTGCTTTCCGAACAGGTCCGGCACCAGACTGGCCGGCAGCTTGGGCTGCACGCTGCCATCGTCCTGCAGGCCGAACACGCCTTCGCTGACCATGGCCAGGTAACCGGCCACCGACCACAGCTGGCGTTCGGAATTGACCACCGGGCCGCTGAGCGCACCTTCGTCCACGTGCACGGCCTGGGTGACCAGTTCGTAGTTCTCCATGTTGGAACCGGCCAACGCCGCGCCCTGCATCAGCGAACGGATCTCGGCGGCGATTCGCGGGGCATCATCGAGCTTGCGCGCGGCGCGCAGCGAATAGGCGCTGACGAACGGCCAGATGGCGCGGTTGTGGTAGATCGGCTGCTGCGCTTCCTGCGGCCACACCACCGGGCTACCGGCCGGCCCCATCGGGTAGGCGGCCAGCGCACGCTGCGCGCGTTCGGTGGGCAGCACGTCGGCGAGGATGCCCAGCGACAGGCCCAGCAGGTCGACCTTGGCGTAAGGCACCGGGTGCGCCGCTTCGCCGATGTAGCTCATGTACTGGCCCATGTCCTGCCGCCAGAAGCGTGCATCGATCTGCAGCGCCAGCGCATCTGCCCAGGCCTTGTACTGCTCGCTGCGCTCGACACCCAGCTGCGCGGCCATCTGCTGACCCAGGCGCAGGGCCTGGTAGTGCAGCACGTTGGTGGAAAGCGCGTAGGAATCGCCGATGAAGCGCACGTTCTCACGCGTCCAGTCCGGGTAGGTCTGCTCGCGCCAGTCCAGGAACGAGGTTTCGCCGCGGTACAGGCCCATCTGCGCGTCGAACACCATCGCCCGGTCCTGCGCCAGCGTGCCCTGCAGCGCCTGCCAGACCTGGTCGGCGAAGGCCGGATCATCCAGCAGGTGGCGCGCGGCCAGGAACCACACCACGCGGTCGCTGCTGATCGGCCAGCTGCCACCGGAGCCGGTGTCCTGGGCCACGAACAGGCCGGGGGTATGGCCATCGCGCGCGGCCGACAGCTTGAACTGCAGCGACTGCCGGGTGCGCTGCGGGTCCAGCTTCGCCAGGGCCAGGTCGGCGGCGAAGCTGAGATCGCGGGTCCACACATAGGGCCAGCGCGCGCCGGTCTGGAAGCACTCGCACGGCACCGGGCGGCCTTCGTCGAAGGACGGATCGCGGATCGCATCGACGCGGTCCTGGTCCATGTCCTGCTGGGCCAGTGCGAACAGCGCGTCGAACATCACGCTGGCGGTCTGGCTGCGCATGGGCGCGGCGGCGATCTGCACGTCCCCCTTGGGCGCATGCAGCACGAAGCTGCCCTTGGCAGCGGCTTCGGCGCGCGCATGGCGGCCGTTGAATTCCAGGTCGGCCGCGTGCGCGGTCGTTCCCAGCGCTGCCCCGAGGGCAGCCGTCAGGCAAATGATCTTCAGCATCGAAGCGGCAGACCGGCTTGCGCCCGTCGACCTCCCTCCCTCTCTGCACCGTTGTGGGTCCGCGCCACCATGACGGTGCGCGGGCGCGGCGCCTCCCTCAAGGTGCCTTGGCCCCATGGTAGACGCGGCGCTGCGGCCTGCGGCCAGTTGCATACGTATTCATCGCCGTTGCGTGAAGACCGGCCACCGCGCTGGCTTATGGTCCTGGTCTGCCAATGGCGCCTTGGGAGGGGACATGCCGGCTTCATCTGCTGCACTACGCGCGGTGTTCGCGCATCTGTCCGGGCTGGCCCTGCTGGGCCTGGCCACCGTGGCCCAGGCCGCGCCACAGGTCGCCAGCGTTGAATCACCGGGCAAGGTGCTCACGGTCAGCCTGGTGCTGGACGGTGGCACCGCGCGCTACCGCGTCGAACGCTTCGGCGAACCCGTGGTGGCCGATTCCAAGCTCGGCTTCGAGCTGCGCGACGGCCGCCTCGACCGCGATTTCGCCCTGCTCGGCCAACAGCGGCGCAGCGTCGATGACAGCTGGGAACAGCCCTGGGGCGAGCGCCGGGTCACCCGCAACCACTTCAACGAACTGACCGTGCAGCTGGCCGAGACCACCGGCAGCAAGCGCCGCCTGGACGTGGTGTTCCGCGTGTACGACGACGGCCTCGGCTTCCGCTATGTGTTCCCCGAGCAGCCCAACCTGCGCGAGGCGATCATCGATGACGAGCTGACCGAGTTCGCCATCGCGCCCGACTCGACCGCCTGGTGGATTCCGGCCGGCGAACCGATCCACTACGAATACCTGTACCAGCGCACGCCGCTGCGCGAGGTGCCGCTGGTGCACACGCCGATGACCCTGCGCAGCGTGGATGGCCTGCACGTGGCCATCCACGAGGCCGCGCTGGTGGACTACGCCGGCATGTGGCTGCGCCGCACCGAGGGCCAGCGCCTGCGCGCGCAGCTTTCGCCCTCGGCCGAAGGCTGGAAAGTGCGGCGCACCCTGCCCTTCGCCACGCCGTGGCGCACCCTGCAGATCGCCGACCGCGCCGGCGGCCTGGTCGAGTCGGACCTGATCCTCAACCTCAACGAGCCCAACGCGCTGGGCGATGTGAGCTGGGTGAAGCCAGCCAAGTACCTGGGCGTGTGGTGGTCGATGCACCTGGACAACGAAAGCTGGGCGACCGGCCCGAAGCACGCCGCCACCACCGCGAAGACGAAGAAGGTGATCGACTTCGCCGCCGCCCATGGCTTCCGCGGCGTGCTGGTGGAAGGCTGGAATCCCGGCTGGGACGGCATGTGGGTCGGCAACGGTTACGACTTCGATTTCACCCGCGCCACGCCGGACTTCGATATCGAGGCGCTGTCCGCGTACGGCCTGAAGAAGGGCGTGCACCTGATCGGCCACCACGAAACCGGCTGCGCCATCGAGCACTACGAAGACCAGCTCGGTGCCGCGCTGGACCTGTATGCGCGGCTGGGGGTGGACCAGTTCAAGACCGGCTACGTCTGCGATGACGGCCAGATCGACCGCCGCAGTCCCGCCGGCGGTCCGCTGTGGCGCGAGTGGCACGACGGCCAGTTCATGGCCCGCCACCATCTGAAGGTGGTGCAGGAGGCCGCACAGCGGCACCTGTCGGTGAACCCGCACGAGCCGATCAAGGACACCGGCCTGCGCCGCACCTACCCGAACTGGATCTCGCGCGAAGGCGCGCGCGGCATGGAGTACAACGCCTGGGGCCAGCCGCCCAACCCGCCCGAACATGAGGTCAACCTGGTGTTCACCCGCATGCTGGCCGGGCCGTTTGATTACACGCCCGGCATCCTCAGCCTGAAGGGTCGCCACGGCCAGGCCATTCCCAGCACGCTGGCCCGCCAGCTGGCGCTGTACGTGGTGCTGTACAGCCCGATCCAGATGGCCGCCGACCTGCCCGCGCACTACCTGCAGCACCGCGAGGCG
>PJUE01000603.1_pt1 | contig 19319 bp, 42 predicted proteins | sample 1512171 | NCBI WGS metagenome assembly PJUE01 (sample SAMN08177674, study PRJNA422409) | Feces metagenome, whole genome shotgun sequencing project. | isolation source: Chicken feces (3) enriched on wood chips: alkali lignin treatment | host: Gallus gallus | place: USA: Madison | collected 2015-01-15
AAATAATCCCGTTCAGCGGAGTCAGTAAGTCGGGGGCCGGTGCCATCATCCATGCCGGAGGATGAGGTCGCTCCGTTCGTGGCGCATCTGGCGTTGAGCTGCAGCCGACGCTTGCCAGTAGCAACATCGCGCTCAAGCTGATCGATAGTGGCTTTTGCATCCTGCAGTTCTCCGGTGTATTTGGCATCCAGTGCAGCGACATTACGCTGACGGATTTGCATGTCAGTGATGGTGGCGTTAGCCCGACTGAGCTGCTCAGTGGCTTTATCGCGTTGGTCTTTGTAACTGATGGCGTTATCGCGGTAGTGATTTACCAGCCACCCGAGAGTGCTGATTGCCACGATAATAATGGCGCAGGTTATGCCAGTTAATCGGCTCATCGCTGACCCCACTCGCAGACTTCGCGCTCAATCTCACGCCGGGTGATCAGCCCTTTCCACTGCTTACCGCCAGCGTATACCCAGCGCTCCAGCTCAGCGCATGCGCCAAACGAATCGCCAGAGTTCAGCTTCTTCAATAGGGTGGATTTACTGAATGCGCCAGCGCCAACGTTGTAAGTGAACGAGTAAAGTGCAGCACGGGTAGTATCTGGGATGCGAACCTTAATCAGCGGGTCGATGGTCGTTGCCACCTTTTGCAGGTCGGACTGCAGCAGCTTGTCACATTCCCGATCGGTGTAGCGGTGGCCGCGCCGGATGTCGCTCCCGGTGTGTCCGTCGCATACCGTCCACACGCCGACCACATCCTGATAGGCGTAGTAGCGACGACCTTCCAGACCATCAGCATTGCCCAGCATGACAGCGGCGATCGCAATCGCACCGGAACCGGCCGTAATGGCACCAATGATTTTATTCCTGAACGTCGGGTTCATGATGTTCCCTGCTGTTTCGGTTGTACTCGCGGATCTTGAAGTAGAGGTTCGTCAGGTATGTCAGCAACCCGATGATAATACCGGCCAGCACACCGATAGCGTTCCACTGCTCCGGGCTGTAGGTATTGAGTAAGCCGTTGAGTATTCCCATGGCTGAGGCTCCATAGGCCGCGCCTGTGGTTAGTTTTTCCATGCGATACATGCTCTTCACCTCGCGTCTGTTAGCGGGTGCTGTCGTGTAGGTCAGGCCACGGACACTCGGTTAAGGGTGCGATGGGGGTGATTGTCCGGGCCTGAAATAAAAAAGCCCCGCACAGTGGCGAGGCTTGAAATGGTGCGCTGTCAGATCTTGGCCTAGGAAACTAAGGATTCTGATAGCAGCCAGGTGATACAGCTTGCAGTTATTAAAATGCCACCCATGAAGTTTTGGCAGCATATCAAATTAGACTCAAATATGGCCTATTTTGTTCGACTTTGCAATACATTAATGAGAGTTTGCGGCTTTTTGTTGTGAACGTGACCGAGTTATTGAGCAAAGAGCATCATTATCCACCCGTTCAAATATCGCCTTAAACTTGAGCCAGTGAGGCTGATAGACCTTACTCCAGGTTGAACGGCTGACCCCCATCACCTCGGCAAGATTGATCTGCGACACCTCATCCACTCCGTGGATTTTGTTTTTGGTGTCGGCCGCCGCCATCAGGATAAACCCCTTCATGCGCTGAACGGTCTTATCGGCCACTCTCTTTTCACTGGGAAGGTTGCGGTATTCTCTCCATGCGTATAGCAGGATTGTTGATTCGCATTCTGCAGGTATGTTTTCCGCATAACACCATAGCAACCACGCCTTCTGGTGCTCCTCGAGCGACAGGACTGCCCGACGCCAGGACGCGGTGGAGTATTCGACCGGCTGAACCAACGGAATGTGCGACCCCTTAGCGCGGGACTGCTTGCCGGGGATCGGCGGGTTATCGAGAGTTATCATCTTCCCGGTCACATCATCCTTAACGCGCGGCTTCTTACGCTTGAACGTGCCGGTATCGAACTGGGCGTTCTCCAGCCAGGCCATCAGCTGGCCTTTCGTCGCCCCACTCAGATCGGCAGTCGCAACGATCAGCTGCTCACGCACATACTGCAAATATTGAACGTTCATTAAGCGGCTTCCTTCTGAGGTTGTTTGGTCTGGCTGTGCTTTGCTACTGGCGGCATCTTGGCGCGCATGACGCTTTCGGCCTGGTATCTGGCTATCTGGTCGCGGGTCATTTCTGCCACCTTAGCGCTGCATCAAGATCGGCCTGAGGGATGGCAAGCAACGTTTTCTTCTCGGAGGCGGTCAGGTTTTTCATGCCCATGAAAACAACACCGTGAGGAGTGCGTACGGCCTGGACATTCTTGTGCCGATACATGTTGATAATTGCCAGTGCATTTACCGGATCTCTCATGCTGCCTCCCTGGTTTTGACGAGCTGACGCCTCAGGGAGCTGTAATGCTTCCTGATGGCTTCGAGTTCTTCGATGGTGTATCGGTGTGGGGTGTTATTGTTTTCGAGCGCCTCGACGCGATCAGGGCCGATTTTGCGTATCAGGCGAATGCGGTACTGCTGCTGATTCCCGGATAGCTGAACATTACAGTGATGACATTGTTTATTTATATTGTCTTCGGTGTAGCGGAGGTGTGACGCCTTACCGCGTGACCGATAATGACCAGCCTCCCACTGGACGGTATCGAAGGTTCCGCAGCTGATGCATGGCAGGTCATGGTCACGCTCGCGGATGTAGTCATTGACGACGCGCTGAGTTACATCCTCCCAGTGCCTGAGGGGTTTGACGGCGGCTTTACGCTTACGCCATACAGCGCGATCTGCCTTCAATTTGGCGACGCGTTGCTTTTCTCGCTTCTTCTCCAGCTCCTGCAGGCCGTATTGAGCGCCATGCTCAGGGCAGCACCACCATACGTTGTCGAAAGTGGCGGTGAATTTGGTTTTGCAGATTTTGCAGGTGCGGCGGGATGGCTTACGCATTGCGCTCACCCCACTGCTTGGCCCACTCAATTTCGAGGTGGGATTTGTCGCTGAATTTGACGTTCTGCTGAGTGCCGAACCAGTAGATAGCCTCGATGACTTCGACCATCTGGCGAACGGTCATCTTGCTGGTACGCTGGCCGAACATCACAATGCCGCCATCAATTCCGGGAGCCATTCGCTGCTCCTGCTTTTTGGATTTGGCGACCATTGCGGTGATCAGGTCTTTCCAGTCGTCGGAATCGTATTTGTTGCCGAACCAGAGAACCTGGTCGGAGAGGTCTTTCAACAGCGGCCATAATTTCCGGTTCTGCTGAAGCGTGCGGGTCATCTCTTTGATATCGAGGATGAGCGGACGCTTAGCATCGACCGGCAACTCACGGATGAAGTTGATGGCGTTCTGCTTAACGGTGTCGTTAACGAGGTGGAATTGTTGGGCCTTCATACGCCACCTCCGAGAGGTAACGCAGAATGCAGAAAATCGCCGGTGCATTTCTGCATCGGTGACAGGGTATTGGTGTACTCGATGTGTGTCGTCATATCGTCCCCAATATGACGCGCCTGCGGGCCAGGTTGTTCAGGTCTGGCTTGGGGATATTATGGCTGGTTGATAAAGTTTTATCAACGTGAGAAAAAGGCCTCCGGAGAGGCCTGATTTTATTTCAGAAGCGCGTCAGCCATTGAAGAATGCACGCATGATTTTACGCACATCCCAAATGACGCATGATGCAAATACTCCCGACGCGAACCCAATAAAGCTATTTCCGCTCTCGATGAATAACCACGCAGACATCGCCAGGCTTAAAGCAGGCCAGATTAGAATTGCTACCGCAAGCGCGGCCCACTTTGGCAGAGTGAACAACGTCATCACCTCACCTCCTGCACGCGCTTGATATAAACGCAGCAATGGCCAGATCCTGGATTGCAGTGAGCATCAGCATCCAGCCATAAATTCCGTCACTGAAGTGATATGCCAGAGCGGTTATCACGGTTTCACCTCCTGCTGCGGTGCTGCTGGCAAAGGCATCCAGTGGGTAAAAGCATCTGCATTCACTTCGTCGTACTGTTCATACCAATCAATCCATACACCTTCGCAGAATTGATATACCATCCGCTGAACCACGCCACCATCAGCCACAACGATTACCGGTTGGGTTTCATCAGGCATCCGCTCACTGCACGGAATCCATCCCTGCACAGGTTCGGCACCCTGAAGCATAGCGGCGCGGAATGCATCCAAAGCAGCCAGCATAAGTGCGTCGTAATTTCCTCTCCCTAACTGGCCGATGTCGATATCTTCATCACGCTCACCGATGATGCGCTCCAGGTGGTCAATAAATGCCAGCTCACCCTTAACTGCTGAAACTGGTTGAGGCCCCACCGCTGGCTGCGGTAACTGTGGTGCTGCGTAGAGTGGGGTTTCGACCTTACAGCAAATGGCAAATGTCTTGTCGTCGCAACACTCCTCGCGAGTCACCACTTGCCCACTGTAGTGCATATACGCCACCGGCTCCTGCTCCATGCTGGCGAGCCACTGGCGGGCCATTTCCGCAACTGCGGAAGGCGCCACTCCGAATCCATTGCCAGAGATAATATCTTGCATAAATTCTTTGGTTAGTTTGGTCATGGATTAGCCCGCCGTGCTTTCTACTTGATTGGGGAAGTTCAGGCGCTCGTCAAACAACGCGCCGATCCGTTCGGCAGCGGAAATAAATTCTCCGCCATTCTCATGCTGTTCGTCGCAAATAGCGCTGTACTGCCGCACATCGAAAATGCTCACATCACAATCGCCAGTGGTCGCAAACCCTAGGCGCTTTGACGGGCACTGGGCAAGCAGCGTATTAAGTTTATTTACCCAGGCCATTTCTGCTTTGGTCAACTTAGCCATATCGCTACTCCCCCACCTTAGTGATGATGCCAGAGGCTACAAGTTCTGCGATTTGCTGATCTCCATCATTGGAGATGGCTTTATCGCAAAGTGTGCATCTCTGTACGCCTGACACATCCCAGAATTTGCTGCGGTGATCACATCGACTTTCCGCTATCTTCAAACGCTCACGATAGTCAGTAACCATCCTGCGCACCTGCTCCAGTGGTGTAACACTGCCGCCGTCTGGAGGATCCATGTACTGAACTCCGGGCAGCAACTGGCAGAGAGCATCATTCAGTTCGTCAACCTGCTGCTGATACTGGCGTGACTCTTCAGCCAGGTCTACGTTATAGCCCCTCACCTCTTCGAGGCGCTTCTCTACGGCTTCCGCCCGCGCCTTTTCCCGCTGAAACATCTTGTGCGCACGGATGAGGCCCTGCTTGCGAGCCTCTGATGTTTTCTCTGCGGCTTTCAGATCAGCAGCCAGCGCCGCGCACTTGGCTTCCATCGCGCTGGTTGCTGCCTGCCAGATATCCCAGGACCATTGGGTGGACTGGAAGTAATAGGCACCATCATTTCCTGATCGATAGATATCGTGGCCGTTCTTTTCTGCCCACGCTTCAAATTGCTCTCTGCTGCTCATGCTGATGCTCTCCCGCCCCTGACTGATGCCAGGCACTGATTGAATAGGTTGTTAAGAGGGTTAGGTGTGTCACGGTTGGGCTGCTTTGCAATCCTCTTCGGCGCAGCTGCCGGCCGGTCTTCCGGGCGAACAACAAAGTAGCAATAGCGCTTCTCGAAGCCCTCACGACGCAAGGTTTTAACCCGGGTGAGTTCACATAACGCCGAAGCTATCGCCCCTTTCTGGATGGCTGTATCGCGACGGATATCAGACATGTAGCAGCCGGGGTGTTTGATTATGTACTGGATGATTTCGGCGTATTGGCTGGAGTGTTTCATGCCGCCTCCCCGCGCAGCTCGCGCAAGTTATCTTCGGTCAGGGTCATGTTGCCGACTTCACGGGCAAGCGCCTTCTCCATCCGCTCTACGCAACCACGGATGCGGGTCATCTGCACTTCCGGGAACTGGCTTCGGGACATCTCGGTCAGCGTGTTGTACAGGTTCCGGTTCTTCGCCTGGCGAGCCTTCACCTTTGCGCAGGCCCGGAGTGATTCGCCAATCTTGCGACCGTCAGCCCGGGCGGTGGCGCGGCATAACTCCAGCGTCAGGAGAGTTTCCGGGAACTCGGCGTATTGTGAGTTCATGATGATTTGCATTGCGGTTGAGACGTTAGCACTCGTAGTCATTTTCAATCTCCTGCTGCTCGCTATGCGTGAACGCCACCGGATCCAGCCCGGAATAGCGGCTGCTGAAGTGGTAGGTTTTCTCTGCGCCCGGGGCGTGGCGGGATTTAACACAGATGATTTCGGTGATGCCTTTCAGGTCAGTGTTCGGGTTGTATTTCTCGTCCCGGTAGATCATGAAAATCACGTCTGCTTCCTGCTCGATGACACCGGACTCGCGGAGGTCAGCTGCGACCGGGCGCTTATTGGCGCGCTCTTCGACCTTACGGTTAAGCTGAGCCAGAGCGATGACCGGACAACGCAATTCCTTCGCCAGGTTCTTCAGGCCGGTAGCGATCTCCCCGACGCTGCGGTTCATGTTCTCCGGGTCAGACATGCGCATCTTCTGGAGGTAATCGACGATGACCACGCCCAGCCCGCCCAGCTTCTTGCTCATGCGTCGTGCTTCCGCACGCACCTGGTGAACGCTGAGAGATGGCTTGTCGTTGATGTAGATCGGGGCTTCGATGAAATCCTTCATGCAGTGGCCGACCTTGCCCCATGCACCATCCATCACGCCGCTCTGCTTGCTGAGCAGATCCTCTTTGCTCACCCGGGCCCGGTGGAACGCGACACGCTCGGAGATCTGATCGACCGGCATTTCGAGACTGAAGAAGAGCACTGGCTTTTTGTTCTTCAGGCCGACGGTCTCGGTCACCGTGGTGCTGAACATGGTTTTCCCCATGCCAGGGCGACCGCCGACTACGATGAAATCGGTGTTGTTGAATCCGCCGAATGCGCTGTCGATGGTCGCCATGCCCAACTCGGTTTTGTGCTTCCAGATATCGCCGCTGATAATCGACTGGATAGTCTCGAGGGACATGTCGATCCCGGTGGTGATGTGCTCGGTGCCGTAGTCGGTGTTGTGCTCGATGCCAGAGATATCAGCCTGAATATTCCCGATGATGTCAGCGATACCCTCAGCCGATGGCTCGGACAGCTTCTGGATCCCCACCTGTAGCGCCAGGGTCATCCGGCGGCCGAGATGCATTTCCCGCAACTTTTCGCAGTACGAGGCAAGGTTAGCGAACGACGGGGTGTTCTTGCTGCATTCAGCCAGGTAAGCGAATCCACCCGCACTCTCGAGCGCTCCAAGCCTTTCAAGGTCGCTGGTCAGCGTGAGCAGGTCTATCTTCTCCCCGGATTCGTTAAGGCGCTTATAGGACCGCAGAGCCACCTTGTGAGGCGTTGCTGTGAAGTGGTCCTCAGTCAGCCCCTCAATCGCGTCAGTCGCCATGTCAACGCCGTCTGTGCGGCCAGCTGCGAGCATGATCCCGCCGATGACGGCCTGCTCAACGTACAAATCGATAAAACGGCTCATGCTGTCACTCCCTTGCGCATACGGTGCTCGTTGATGGCCTGCTCGTAGACAGAGCCCCAGTTTTTCGGATTCAGGATCCAGTCGAGGGTCAGCCACGGCTGATCGCCTCGGGTGCTGAACAGGGAGGACTTGCCGATCAGCTCGAAAGCCATACCCATGTGCTTCAGCTCGCGCCAGTTCCCCTGGCTGGTCTTGCCGTTCCAGACTGCCTCAAGGTCGCGGTAGGCCGGGCGGCGACGGCTCCACTCATGCAGTGAGACGGCCTTCGCTGGGAATTTGCCATTCCAGAGCTTGATGATTTCTTCGTGTGGGCAGGCTGCGGGGTTGCTGCCCTGACCGTCTGCCCAGATCAGGGCGTCTGACAGGTACCCATCGAAGCGGGTCATCCGGCACAGGTTCTCCGGCTTGATGCTGTGCCCCCAGTTAACATGGGCCCAGCGGATCACCAGTTTCAGCTCATCAGCTGTGTAGCACTGGTCTTTGCTCTTCACGGTGGAGAGCGCTTTTTCGAATGGTGCAAGGCTTGAGTAACGACCGCCTGTCAGCTGGTTGAAGTAATCCATGACTTCCTGAGCAAGCGAGTCTTCCCCCTCGGGGGATTTAGGGGGATCTTTTCTTTCTGTCTTTTGGTTATTGTCTTTTGTGGTTAGCAACTTCTGCTTAGGTGCTTTAGCTGAACCTGCTAACCTTTTCTTAGCAACTTCCGCTAATGTTTTGCAGAATCCGTTATTCTTTGTTTTCCACTCAGAAATGCTGGTATTCATACCAACTTTGCGTCCTTCCTGAATGAGGACTTTCTTCCTGATGAGACTGCTTTTGGCGGAAGAGCAATGGGTGTGATGCTTGCCTATCATCGCCTCAAGCTGCTCATTGCTGATCCAGTCCATTTTCTTGCTAAACCCGTATGTCTTACGCCAGACGGCCATTACGATGCACAGCTCGGTTTCCGGGAGACCTGAGCACATGGTGGCATCAAGTAGATCATTAGCCAGGCGCAAGAAACCATCTTCAAGCTGCGCCACTTTCTGCTCCACGACCGCCGGCGGCGATCTGTAGTCTTCTAAACGCTTAACGACGCCCATGCTTCACCCCTGATGTGATCAGTGCCAGTCGGATAACGCCAATCAGACGCTCTGCAAACGCCCGGTTCTTTGACGCTGTGACAACTAAACCTTCCGGCTCGGCGGGATGGCGCCGCTCCTCTTTTTCCTGGTACTTTCTGCGAGCTTTTGTCATAATTACTCCCGTTACCTGACGTAACACAGTGTCATTAAGCGTCCAGACTGCTACCAACAGCTGGACGTTTTTCATTTGTGAGCGCATTGAGCGCGTGATGAAAGGCCCGACTGATAGGGCTGATATCTGATTCCATCCCGAACGAGCACAAGACGGCGGCAATAAAGCGCCAGTCTGTCCGGCTTATCTTCGACTCATGACACCCCACCATCTCAGCCAGCCCGCGCTGAGTGACCGCAGACAGATTGATGAGCAGATCCGTTTCGGCGCGATCTACGTCCTGACGTGTTGGCTTGCTGTAACTTGCTTTGTCCTTCATTGATAATTCCTTGTGTTGAATAAGTTAATGCGCACCCAATGATGCGTTTTTGTTATCTCCACATGGGCGGAGAGGATGTGCAGCGATGTTAAAGAGCGATGGTGCTTACATTCCGGTCGGGTGTGGGAATAGAGCTGGAAGGTCAGGCCTGAATTCATAAGCGGCCACCTTCCCTTCTACTGCATTAACCAGGTCTGGAACGAATGCCGGAGAGATCCGCTTCTTCCCGTTGAGCCAATCGCAAATGGTTGACTGTGCCTTGCCACAACGACGCGCCAGCTCTTTCTGGCTACCCGCGATGGCAATCGCTTTTTGTACTGCTTCGTTTTTCATAATCACCTCAGCTATGGGTTTTAGATGATTATGGATATCACTTTAGCGAATGTCAATCGCCTATGCGATTTTGCTAATAAATCGCCGGAGCTATAAAATAAAACCCGTTTTAGAATTTGAGGTGTGTATGACTTTTTCAGAGAGATTGAGAGCAGCAATGGACTATGCCGGCTTTACTCAGGGTGGGTTGGCTAAAGCTGTGGGCATGGCTCAGTCGAGCGTAAATAAGTTATTGAACAGCGCTGATAGTTCTAGGAAGACCGTTGAGATCGCTAAGGTCTTGGGTGTTCGACCTGAGTGGCTGAGTTCTGGCGAGGGAGATATGCTTAGCGACAGGCTGAGAGAGCACTCTCCCGCATATTCAACAGTAAGAGAATCTAGGCTCAAAGCAGCTGTATGGGAAGATATGAGTGATGTCCAGAAACAAGAGTTTGTGGAGATCCCCCTTTTGAGTATAAATCTTTCTGCAGGTCCCGGATGTGAGGCACTTGAAGAGGATGAGGAATTTACCCTTTCCTTTAGGCGCCATTATCTAAAAAGTAGAAATATCTGCGAGGACGACGCAAAGCTTGTTAGGGTAACTGGCAGAAGCATGGAGCCAATGCTCAATGATGGTGACGTCGTAGGAATAAATATAAAAGATATAGAGATAAGAGACGGAAAAACGTATGCCATCTGTCAAGCCGATCTGCTCAGGATAAAAATACTAATTGCCACTCCTGACTCTGTCATAATTCGCTCAATAAATCGTGATGAATATCCAGACGAAATCATTACTAGAGATAAATTTCATGACGAGGTAAGAATTATAGGCAAAGTATTCTGGTCAGCGCATAGCTGGTAAATTTCTGGCAGTACATTATTAAACTAGGAGTTATTTGCATGAAGCTTATAGGCATAACAAGACTTAGCCTAGTAACAAACAAAACATTAGGTGCCTTTCGGGCAACGAAAGGAAAGTCTTTGGCTGATGCGAAGAGAATCGTTTTTACCAAGGAAAAGCTCGAGAAAAGAGTAAAGCTTTTCTCTAATTTTTGTTTACCTACTTACTTAAGATTGATTGAAGCGGATCCAGACGTTCATGCCATTTTGCTTATCAATGGAGATCTACCTGAGCCATACAAGGGTCAAATAGAATCTCTTGTATCTACCAAGTCGAATATTCATCTAATTGAAATGGGCGATGATTCTGACATTGCATCCGCAGCAAAGGCCGTTATAAGTGACATAGCTTATAATGAGCAGGTATTCACTTTTAGGTACGATGATGATGATTGCTTGCCTGTAAATTATGCTCAAATGATAAAGGATAGAATTACACCTGACGCAGATCAGTTAGTGATATCCCTAAACAAAGGTTATATGCTAAGCCGTGTGGGTGAACATGAGTTCGGGATAAACGTTCGTAAATATCCATTGAATGCTTTCGGCCTGGGGGTTGTTTCAGCTCCAAACAAAATAAAGACAATATTTGAGTTAGGTGCTCATACAAAAATCACCATTCCTACAATCCATGACACAGATAACATTGGCTGGCTTTCAGCAGTTCATGACGAGAACGACAGCAGAATTGGGCCTATGCTAGCCCCAGTATCTGGTCCTGATAAAATCCTCGAAGTAACAAAAAACATCTTCCCCCAGCTCACAATTGATGCCCTCTATGATTTACCTTTCAGGCGCGCGCCGGATGCCTAGGAAAGGCTAATCTGCAAAACGATCCAACTCGGCCATGTGCCGAGTTTTTTTCGCCCAATCTTAAACCCATCGCTTTACAGGCGTCTTTTCTTGCCTCCATCACAAAATATCACTCAAATTTAAAAAATAAATCGCCTTATATATCAACTCATTATCGCTTAATCGATTATAAATATCACTTTGGCGATTGACCTAGATAATCGCTTTAGCTATTGTTAGCCCATCGAAACGAAATATCGACTGCGGCACAGGAAGTTAAGCCGCGCCAGACATGCGGTCAGGCTGCTTTTTAACATTGATGGGGTAATTTCTCCCGCCCTTGTGGGAGGCCAAAGGAAGTTGCTTTGGGGTGTGGCTGGGTGAGCCATACGAGATGCAAGCTAAACCACCTGAGTAGCGCTGTGAGTGCGCTTAACCAAGACGGATGCAAGCAAGACTCGCCAAGCTGCTTGAGCACAGAAAAGCAATAGCCCAGCACACCACCAAAGCAACCACTGGAGGATGTATGACCAATTTAATCGCAAGCAACAGCGTTACACGGCGTTATCTGAAACGTGGTGAGCTGATGGCTAAGCGTCGCGCTGAGGCTTCTCAGAACGCGGCACAGGAAAGAAAACAGGATATGTCAAGAGTAGACCGCGCCACTTCGCTCGGCAGCCTTCGTGAAAGCAATACCGGTGGGGCAAGTTGCCTGCCAGAAGTCGCCATATTCGCAGCAGGCTATCGCAAGAGCAAGCAAGTCACGGCTCGCTGAGGTGGCCCATGAAGAACAGCATCAAGTGCCCGGTATGCGGTCGTGACTTCGATCCACGCACTCCGGTCTGCCACATCAGCAAGTATCACCAGTCAGCGAAGAACTGCGAGCTGGAGAAGATACGCGATGCCCGGCGCAAGCATTACGCACAGAACGAATCGAGCGGGTCTAGTGGCCTGCGGTGAATAAACAAAGGGGTGAGGGTATGGCGAAACATGCGATTTTTGAGCTCTCTATGCCCAATAGAGGGTCATGGAATGGCGGCTGGTCTGGGGCTAGTGACAAGTACGTTAAGAGCCGCGAGTTGCCTTTGAAAGGCAACGATAGCGTTAAGGATGGCGCTTACCATTACTACAATTTCGGCGACGGATGGGGCGCTGGAATCACGGTGAGAATTGTCGATGGTGCTAAAGCAAAGAATGCAGAAATCAAAGGCAGTAAAGGCTTCTGCGGCTATGACTGGATGATTGATAGCATCATGAAAAACGGAAAGATTGTTTATGAGAAGGCTGCATAACGCGGCCTTTTAGCTGGTAACTACAGAGGGTAAGGGTATGGGTGGCGGCTTAGGCAATTGGCGTTTTGATTCCCGCAGTTCACAAGGGATGAAGCGCGAGTGGCTGGAATGGAAGGTTATCCAGCTGATAAATGCTGGGCACACGAAGAAGTATGCAAGAGAACGAGCCAAGCATCTCTACAGGCAGCGTTCACGTTAACCCGCTCCGGCGGGTTTTTTATTGCTCATACCCCAGTCGCTTCATGTAGGCGACTCAGTTATGAGACGGCGGCCATCCACCGCTACCTATTTTGTTTGCGTCAATGACGCGTCTGCACTAGTTCAGCAGCCCAACGGGCGGAGAGATTATGAAGACATTGAAAATTACATGGCTTTCCTGTGAAAGCTGCGACGGCGACAATCAGCCCGGTTCGTTCATCAGCGTAACCACTGAGAAGGGCTGCGGCTTCCGGCTTTATGAAGGTGATAAAGCAGAGTGCCCGTGTTGCGGTGCTACCGGTGTTATTGATGCTGATGGTGAAAGCGCCTGGGTTGAATGGGATGAGGTGTCCTCATGACAATCACCCACAACGGAAAGCAGTACACCGCATCGAAGTTAAACGATAACGAGTGGCGACTGAGTTCAGTCGAGAAGCCGCGCGAATCCATAACCCTGAACCGTCAGCAGATGGCGTTTTCCGGGTTACTTGAGCAGGTGGAGAAAAAATCATGACCATCAATCACCAGTTACTCCGTATGGCCCAGCAGAAAGCCCGTGACGCCAAAGCTCAACGCAACGGTGCCAAGTGGATGGAAGCCAACGAAGAGATGAAGAGAGCCGCTGGCATGCCGTGGTATCGCGGTAATTCGAATCAGCGTGGAGGTGAGCATGGACAAGTTTGATGGCACGCCTGGCCCGTGGGTTGTTGATGTTCGCGGCGGGTGCGTTGCCGTCTATCAAGATGGCAGGCAAGAAGATACCAATGGTTGCCATTTTGATGACGACAGGAATATTGCTTACAGCAACAAAGGCGCGGAGTACGACAAGGTTGTTGGTTACTGGAATATGGACAAAAAGACGATCCGCGACTTTACGTTAATCTCCGCTGCGCCTGAGCTACTGGAAGCGCTGCAGCAATGCGCTGATTGGCTGGATATCCATGCCCCAGCGGGAAGCGCTGAATCATTCTGCGTTGACGAGGCCCGCACCGCCATCGCCAAAGCACTCGGCAAGTAATCCCCCACCCCATTTCACATCTGGCAGCCAATCGGTGCCGGGTGACGCACGACAAATTTCAGGAGTAACCCATGGCCGCATATCGCGCATACGACCACATAGAGGATCGTCGCTGGGTCGAGCAGCAGTTAACCGACGAGAAAGATGATTGGATCGATAAACGGGCACAGGAAATCATCGACATGATGCCAAAAGAGCCGTCCGGCATCTTCCACTTCTCCGTACCGATCGACGCCAGCCCATACGAAGGACTTCGCAGCGATAAAGCGGGCGAGGCATACAACGACTTCTTTTCGGCAGTGGCCTACGCCCAGGCAGAACACGACTGGGAACACCGCACCGGCTGCCCGTTCTGACAGGAAACAAAATATGAAAGCAGGCGTTTATCACGGGCTGTCCAACGAGGACTATCACGCCGATCCGGCCATTGGCTCAACGTCGGTTAAAGCAGCCAGTATCAGCCCGGCAAATCTTTACTTCAACCAATTCAAGGGCAGCAAAGCCGCCCACCTCGGCAGCGCCATTCACGTCGCCATTCTGGAGCCTGAGCTGTTCAGAAATGACTACCTGCTGATGCCAGAGGTTACCTCAAGGTCCTCAAAGGAATACAAAGAGGCGGCCGCCTGTACGAATCCTGAATACATTCTGGTTGGTAGCGAGGTTGAAACGGTAACCCGGATGCTTGAGTCATCACGGATGAATGACGACTTCATGGACTACCTTACGGCACCTGGTGCTTCTGAGGTATCGATGTTTGCTACCTGCCCAGAAACAGGCCTTGAGCTGAAATGCCGCTTTGACCGCCTTTCAGACAATGCGCCATACCCGCTGGACGTTAAGAGTTGCCGCGACGCAACGGAACGCGGGTTTAGCAACGCTTTCGGCAAGTTTCACTACCACATTCAAGCAGCCTTCTATCTCTACGTTCTGAAGCTGGCTACCGGCATCGAGCGCAACCAGTTTGCATTCTTCGCCATCGAGAACACCGCACCTTATCGCAACTGCATGTACTACATCGGCGAGGAGTCGTTAGAACTCGGCCGGCAGCAGATGTTCTCCGCACTCTGGAAAATCAAAGAATGCATGGAAGACGAAACCCTTAAATACGAGGGGATCGTCCTGCCATCTAACGAAATTAACGTACCAGCCTATCTGCTGGATGAAGAATATGACGACGAGGTAATTCTCTGATGGATCTCTCACGCACCATTATCCCCAAATCCGACCAGATAAATTTCGAGGATGTTCAGAGCCAGAGCATCACGGCAGCCATCAAAGCCGTCCGGGCTGGCAACTCTGAACAACCAGTATTCATCGACCTGGAAGGTTATGACGGACGACCCTACAAGCCCTCCAAATCAATGCGTCGCGTGTTAATTGGCGGCTGGGGTGCAGATGGTCACTCCTGGGTTGGCCGCTCTCTCACGCTCGTTGGTGACCCATCTGTCAGGTACGGCGGCGTCGCAGTGGGCGGAATCAAGATTTCGGCAATGAGTGACGTTGAGTCTGACTTCTCAATGATGCTGTCAGTCTCCCGCGGGAAGCGGCAGGAGCATCGCGTTAGCAGACTGGAAGTTAAGCAGCAACAGACTCCTGATAGCGTCCTCTCGTGGTTCTCAGAAAATGCATTGAGCATGGACTTAACAAAACTGGAGTCCGCCTACACCAGGGCCAAAGCCGCTATTGGCGATGATTCCATTTTGGTCAAAAAGCTCGATGAAGTGTACGGCATCCGCAAAAAGGAGCTTGAAGGGAATGTACAAGCGTAAGGACGTATACGAGCTGCGGCCTAACCAAATGAGCCACGGAAGGCCATGGGATGCATCAGACATCGCATCTGTCAGGGAAATGGCCGGATCCATCCACTCGAAGTATATCGCCCGAAAAATCAATCGCTCATACGAATCACTCCGTCAAATGTGCAAGCGCGAAAGTATCAGCTTGCGCCTTGTCCGTGGGGAAGCCTGCGCTATGAGAGCGAACTTAACCGACCGTGACCGTGACTATATCGGTCGCTTCGGTCATGTGAGGAACGACTGATGAAACACGCTCACGACGACATCACCGTTGGCAAAATTACCTTGCGTTATTCGGAGAAGCATCGTGGCTGGTTAACGCCGGCCAAACTGATAATTCGCAACCCTGCCGTAGCGGAGCGAGTTGCAGAGACTCTGAACGACTCCATTGGGGATCGCAAAATTGAGGCGGGAAAAAATGAAGATTAAAACGGAAGAACCGCGTGGCGATTTATTGGATTTGGCTGTGGCTTTAGCTGTTGGTGAGATAAGGCCGAGAATAAATCTTGGCGGTGGGGTCGTGGTATCAAATGGCCATACGCTACACAGATTTTATCCATCATCGGAATGGCAGCATGGAGGCCCGTTGATTGAAGCTCATTCGCCAGTAATCACCATTTACCAGGCAAAGATACGCACAGAAATATCCACCCTTGAGAATGACGTATCGAACACAGGAATAGGTTATGGCCTTACCTATCTGGAATCATTCTGCCGGGCGCTGGTATCCCTGAAGCTTGGTGACGAAGTAGATATTCCCGACGAACTAACGGCCTGATTCTCATGACAGCACAAATCACCGGGTCGCTAATGCGGCCTTTTTTATTGCTGGCGTTTGCAGTCAGCAGGATTAACCGACAATTCAGGGAGCACTGACCATGGCAGATTTTGCAGACGACGCATCAGCCGTCGAAGAGTTGCAGCGTAATGCTGCTTTGAGTGCTCACCGGATTAACCGTGATGCGGTATCGGCAACGCACTGTAGTGAGTGCGGCGAGGATATCCCGGAACTGCGCCGGGTGAAGGTGCCGGGCTGTCAGCGATGCTCTAGTTGCCAGCAGGATGAAGAAGTACGATCGAAGCATGGGAGGGGATGATGGAGCTAACGAAGGGAAAGGTTTACAACGTCGACCCGGACGAGTGGATGGCCCACAGCCGCGCAGAATACCACTCCACCTTTAACAGGCAGTGCGACGGAATGCCACTGCACAACATGATTATCCGTATGCGTGACGGCGATTTAGAAGTGTCCACATTCGCTACGGTAAACATCCTTTCCGAAGCAGAGGAGCCGGTGTGATGGATTACAGTAAGATGAGTGACTTTGAGATTAACTGCGAAGTGTCAAAATTAACGAGAGACAATGCAAATAACCCTGATTCTGGTTATTTGGTCATCAATGACTACTGCAACAACCCGGCGGACGCATGGCCGATTATCCTGGAGAACAAAATCTGCCTGAGATGTAAGCCGAACCGTGAGGATTGGGATGCCTTCACCCTCGGCCCGGAAGGCTACACGGAAGAGATAACTTACGACAAAAACCCACTGCGTGCCGCGATGATTATCTTTCTTGTTATGCAGGAGGAGTCAGCCAATGTTCAGGATAATCCAGCCTAATACCTACTATGTTGATCATCACGGCGCCCTCTGCAAGATAACCCGCACCACTTCCGAAACAGTCCACTACCAGCGAAACGGTCATAACTGCATAGCCAGCATGATGCGGTTCTCTACAGACTTTGAATGGGTGGAAGGTGCGGAGTTAAAGCAGATATGGGACGACATCGAAACAGCGGCACATTTGAAGAAGCTTCGCGCTATGCGTGCGGCATGAGGAGAGATTATGCGCATCACCATGACGGTTAGCTCAACGCTGGATATTGAGAGCGCCATAACCGCCCTGCGCAAGTTCATCAGCGAGAAGAAGCCAGATGATGGTACGAGAGATGTGTGGGGAATCGGCATTACCGGCGGTACCTACTTTGAAGTGGGAGTTAAGCCGAATGGCAATTACACGGTTAAGCAGCAGTATTGAGGAGAGATATGAGCACTATTCAGGATATTCGCAACCAACTGGCAACCATAGCTACAGAGGCGCACAAGGTGGCGTGCTCTCTGGATGTTGGTGATGAGCGCACCGAAGCATTTGAACTATACGAGGCATTACGGCGACTTCAGCGTCATGGCGCTGCAACCGACATGCTTGCCGCTACCAACCCATTGCTATCTCACTGCTGTGAAGATGACGATGAAGATTGGTGGGACGATGAAGACGACTAACGCAACTGATAGCTGATTCCCTGAGTCGGCTATTGGGTGCGAATGCACTGCCACGTTATCCCCCTTTCAGCCCTCCATTGCGAGGGCATTTTTTTGCCTGGAGAAAACCATGAGCGACATTATTATTCATCTGGTACCAAACAAATGGGTTTCTGAGCAGAACCTGATCGCCGTCACCGGATTAAGGCCAGGAACCATTGAACGAGCCCGCCGCGAGTCATGGTTCGCTGGCCGCGAATATATGCATGTTTCACCCGATGGAAACCCAAAGCCAAACAGTGAATGCATGTACAACACCGAAGCTATTAATCACTGGATCGAACAACAAGCATCAAAACAGCCGGGTGCTCATTCATGATGAACGGGTTATGCTTATCAGGCTCTTGGGCGTCAGGAGGGGATAATGGCTAAATCAGCATACCCAACAGGCGTTGAGAACCACGGAGGAACTCTCCGCATATGGTTCATCTTTAAAGGCGCCAGGGTAAGGGAAAGCCTTGGCGTTCCGGATACAACCAAAAACAGGAAAGTGGCTGGCGAATTGCGTGCGTCGGTATGCTTTTCGATAAAAACAGGAGGCTTCAATTACGCGGCACAATTTCCTGACTCACCCAACCTGAAGAAATTCGGGGTGGAGAGCAAGGAGATCACGGTCATAGAGCTGGCGAGGAAATGGCTTGAACTTAAGAAAATGGAAATCAGCACAAATGCGTTTGGCCGATATCAGTCGATCATTCGCAACATGCTGCCACGGATAGGAGAGAACAGGCTGGCATCTTCCGTTACTCAGGAAGAACTGCTGTTTATAAGAAAGGATTTGCTGACTGGTCATCAGGTACTGAAGAAAGGCCATCAGACACCAGTAAAGGGAAGGACGGTTCCAACTGTTAACAACTACATGGGCATTACCGCCATTATGTTCCAGTTTGCTGCTGACAGTGGCTACATAAAGGTGAATCCGTTCTCTGGCATTGCGCCACTGAAAAAGTCACGAACGGATCCTGATCCGTTAACTCGTGAAGAGTTCATCAGGATGGTTGACGCCTGCCGGCATCAGCAGCTTAAAAACATGTGGTCTCTTGCCGTTTATAGCGGCGTGCGTCATGGAGAACTGGTTGCGTTAGCCTGGGAAGATATCGACCTAAAGGCTGGCACGATGACCATCAGGCGTAACCACACATTGACCAAGGAATTCACGCTGCCGAAAACAGATGCAGGGACTAATCGGGTAATTAACCTGATCCAGCCAGCAATAGACGTGCTGAAGAATCAGGCAGAACTTACGCGACTTGGCAGGCAATACCAGATAGAGGTCAAGCTGAGAGAGTATGGAAGAACTGAAACGCATCCATGCACTTTCGTTTTTAACCCGCAGATAGTAACGCGCAATGGCCGTGCAGGGCATCATTACGCGGTAGGCTCTGTAAACCAGATCTGGGAAGGCGCAATGCGGCGCGCCGGGATTCGCTACCGCAAAGCATATCAGTCCCGTCACACTTACGCATGCTGGTCATTAACTGCTGGGGCCAACCCCAACTTTATAGCCAAGCAAATGGGTCACTCAGATGCCCAGATGGTATATCGCGTATACGGATCCTGGATGGCAGAAAACAACCAGGACCAGGTGATCATTCTGAACCAGAAATTAGCCGACTTTGCCCCATCAGTGCCCCACGCAATAGGATCTGATGTATAAAGCGGTTAGATTACATTAGGTTAGGAAACCTAAACCTGCATGGACATGA
>PJUE01000606.1_pt1 | contig 19198 bp, 18 predicted proteins | sample 1512171 | NCBI WGS metagenome assembly PJUE01 (sample SAMN08177674, study PRJNA422409) | Feces metagenome, whole genome shotgun sequencing project. | isolation source: Chicken feces (3) enriched on wood chips: alkali lignin treatment | host: Gallus gallus | place: USA: Madison | collected 2015-01-15
ACCCTGATCCCTGTGGTCATACCCGTCACCAGAAATCACGGGGATGTTGAAGCAAGGAACTTACGTGAGTCGTACAACAACGGCTGATATCGCCCCGACAGATGATATCGATCTCTTACCGGCCAAATCGCGCCCGGTGCAGTTAATCAAACGCGGCACCCCGCAGTTTATGCGCGTCACCCTGGCGCTCTTCTCCGCCGGACTGGCGACCTTTGCCCTGCTCTACTGCGTGCAGCCGATCCTGCCGGTGCTGTCGCAGGAGTTTGGCGTGACGCCCGCCAGCAGCAGTATTTCGCTCTCCATTTCCACCGGGATGCTGGCGGTCGGCTTGCTCTTTACCGGCCCGCTGTCGGATGCCATCGGGCGTAAACCGGTGATGGTTACCGCCCTGCTGCTGGCCTCGGTCTGTACCCTGTTGTCGACGATGATGACCAGCTGGCACGGGATACTCATCATGCGTGCGCTGATCGGCCTTTCTCTCAGCGGCGTGGCGGCGGTAGGCATGACCTACCTCAGCGAGGAGATCCACCCCAGCTTTGTCGCCTTCTCGATGGGGCTCTACATCAGCGGTAACTCCATCGGCGGGATGAGCGGACGGCTGCTCAGCGGGGTATTTACCGACTTCTTCAGCTGGCGGATTGCGCTGGCGGCGATCGGCTGTTTTGCGCTGGCGTCAGCGCTGATGTTCTGGAAAATCCTTCCGGAGTCGCGCCACTTTCGTCCTACGGCCTTGCGGCCAAAAACGCTGTTGATTAACTTCCGCCTGCACTGGCGCGATCGGGGCCTGCCCCTGCTGTTCCTCACCGGATTCCTGCTGATGGGCTCGTTCGTCACCCTGTTTAACTACATTGGCTACCGGCTGATGCTCGCCCCCTGGCACCTGAATCAGGCCCTGGTTGGCCTGCTGTCGGTGGCCTACCTGACCGGCACCTGGAGCTCACCGAAAGCCGGGGCGATGACCACCCGTTTTGGCCGCGGTCCGGTGATGCTGGCGTCGACAGGCATCATGCTGGCCGGGGTGTTGTTAACCCTCCTCGCCAACCTGTGGGTGATTTTTGCCGGAATGCTGCTCTTCTCTGCCGGCTTTTTCGCCGCCCACTCGGTCGCCAGCAGCTGGATTGGCCCGCGCGCCCGCCGCGCCAAAGGCCAGGCCTCGTCGCTGTATCTCTTTAGCTACTACCTGGGCTCCAGCATTGCCGGGACGCTGGGCGGCGTCTTCTGGCATCAGTACGGCTGGAACGGCGTGGGGGCATTTATCGCCCTGATGCTGTGTGCCGCATTGTTGGTGGGCTCCAGCCTGCATAAACGTCTGCATTAATTCTCCGCCTGCTCTGGCGCCTCCCCTTTGTCAGAGCAGGCTTAAGCACTTTTCCGAAAACCCTGCCCCTCTTTCCTTTACAGAAAAAAATGTAAGTCCGCTCATTGTTCAGACAAAACGGATTATGCATCGGAAAAATATCACCCCATAATAAACACATATTCGAACACTGTCCGCATTTACGAACAAAGGGAAAAACAAATGACCGATTTCATCTTCAACAACCCCGTCAAACTTCACGTCGGCCCAGGCAAATTCAATCAGCTCGGGACCATTGCTCAGCACTATGGCAAGAAGGCCCTGCTGGTGGTGTCTGACAGCACCAAACCGACCGGCCAGCTCGCCCGGGCTCAGGAAGTCTTATCCGCAGCAGGCCTGACCTTCGCCGTTTATGACGAATTCATGCAAAACCCGCTCTCCACCCTCGTGGAAGCCGGAGCAAAGCTGGCGCAACAGGAACAATGCGATCTGGTCATCGGCATCGGCGGTGGCAGCGCGATGGATATGGCGAAAGGGATTGCGTTTTGCGCGCTTAACGAAGGCAGCATCTGGGATTATGTGTTCGGCAGAAAAGTGGCCCAGCACGCGCTGCCGATTATTCTGGTACCGACCACCGCAGGCACGGGCAGCGAAGCCAACCGTACCGCGGTATTTACCAACCCGGAAACGCACGATAAGAAAGGGCTGGTGAATCCGCTGATTTATCCGGTGGCGTCAATTATCGACCCGGAACTGATGCTGACCCTGCCGAAACGTGTCATTGCCGGGCCGGGGGCAGATGTGTTGTTCCACGCCCTGGAATCGTACATCTCCCGTAACGCGCATCCGTTCAGCGAAATGCTCTCCCTGCGCGCCATTACCCTGCTGGCGCAAAACCTGCCGCGCGTGTACGCCGATGTCACCGATCTGGCGGCCTGGGAGCAGGTCTCCTTTGCCAGTACCCTGGCCGGTATGGCCATCGACTGCGCAGGCACCACGCTGCCGCACGCGCTGCAACATCCTATGGGTGGTTTACTGGATGTGATCCACGCAGAAGGTATCGCCGCCGTCTATCCCGCGTTTATGGAATATACCTGGTCGGCCGCACCGGAAAAATTTGCCGCCATCGCCGCCGCCATGGGTGTCGACACGCGGGATATGGATACCGAAGCCGCCGCTTACAGCAGCGTTAAGGCGGTGACCGATTTCCTTCAGTCCGTCAACATGCTGCCTTCATTAACCGAGCTGGGCGTTAAGGAAGAACATTTCGACTGGATCATTAATAACGTGCAAACCACCATGAAGGTGGTGCTGGAAAATAACCCGCGCGTGCCGGATGCACAAACCTTACGCGATATTTTACAGCGCAGCCTGTAATCCCTCCCGGTAATGGCGAACAGATAACGATAAAGGAGCGAATATGTTTGTGGTTATTGATTCAGGTTCGTCAGCAACGCGTATTTATTTGCTGAAATTTTCCGATACCCGCGTTATTGATAAAGTAATAATTACCGAAGGGGTGAATTCCACGCTGACTTCCGGGAGTAGAGACATATTACGTCAGTCGATGGCGAATGGCGTAAAACAGTTGCTGGCAAGAAACGGCCTCGCTGAAAATGATATTGCCTTTATTATTGCCTCGGGGATGATTACCTCTAACCTGGGGCTGCATGAAGTTCCGCATCGTATTGCCCCCGCCAGCATTGCCGAGCTGGCGCAGCACACGGTGAAATTTGCCGAAAACGAACTGCTGGCCCTTTCTATTCCGGTGATATTAATTCCGGGGATTAAAAACGACACAACGCCTTCATGGGCTAACCTGCGCGGTATCGATCTCATGCGTGGCGAAGAGACGCAGGCGGCGGGAATTCTGCTGGGCTACCAGCCGCGTCTGCCCTGCACGTTGATTGAGTTAGGCTCTACCACCAAGCTGATTTCCATTAACGAACAGGGGCAGATCGCGGGTAGCATTACCTCACTCAGCGGCCAGATTTATGCCGCCATAGTGAAACAGACGTTTGTATCATCCAGCGTCACCACCTCTGCGGAAGAACCCGCCGAGGAAATTGATCGAGATATTATTGATGCCGCCTGCCGTTCCGTGGCCGACAGTGGATTTTTACGCACCGTATTAATGACGCGCTTCTTGCAATTTTCATTTCCGACCACCGCCTCTCAGCGCAAATTATTCCTTGAAAGCGCCATGGCCGGTGACGACGTAAAATTGTTCGCCGACGCGCAACAACAGGGGTTTAATTTCGATGGCGACGTCTTCTTAATTGGCAACGCCAGACGCTGCGAGATATATCAGCACGTCATCCAGCAACAATTAAATATTGATAATCCGTTACGCATTATATCTGACGAAGAGCAAATAGATCTGTTAGCCATTACCGGCGCCAGCGCTATTGCCAATATTCTTCACACCCTACAGTGATAAGAAGAGCGAGAAAGATATGTACATTATTACTATTGATACCGGCACCACCAATACCCGCGTGTGTGCCTGGCAGGATACGCGTTTGCTCGCCGAGGCAGCCCGTCCGGTGGGCGTGCGTGATACCGCCATTTCCGGCAGTACCGAAACATTAATGCGAGGCGTTAGCGAAGCTGTTCAGGATGCGCTCAGCCAGGCACGGATCCCGGCAGGAGAAAAAGTGGTTTATCTCTCTGCCGGGATGATCACCTCCAACGTGGGACTGTGTGAAATACCCCATTTACTGGCCCCCGCAGGCCTGGATGAGCTGGCGCAGGGGATGGTCAGCGCACATTTGCCGGCGATTACAGACGAGCCCGTCTGGTTTGTGCCGGGCATTCGTAACCATAACGCGCCGGTCACGCTGGACAATGCCGAGCAAATGGACATGATGCGCGGGGAAGAAACTGAGGCCATCGGCGTGCTGGCCAGCCTTGATATAGCCGGTCCGGCGCTGATTATCCTGCCGGGCTCGCACTCGAAGTTCGTGAAAATCGATGCCCAAAATCGGATCGAAGGCTGTGTGACCACTATTGGCGGGGAAATGCTGGATGTGATCACCCGCCATACGATCCTCGCCAGCTCGCTTAACCTGCAGTTTGCCAGCGAAATTGACGCGCCGTCCCTGATGCAAGGGGCGAATCAGTGTCTGACTACCGGCCTGTCCCGCACCTGTTTCTCGGTTCGCGTGCTGGATATGTTCGGTGAGTTAACGCTGAACCAGAAAGCCAACGTGCTGCTCGGTGCAGTATTACAGGATGATTTACAGGCGGTTAAAAACAGCAAAGCCTTTACGGTTACGCCGGATACGCATGTCATCGTATGCGGTAAAGATACTCTGAAGTTTGCTTTTGCCACCTTAATTGATAACGACCCCTGGTTCACCGGAAAAATAACAATCGCACCGGCAAACCGTTCTCTTTCCAGTTCCGGGTTATTTGCCATGGCGTCTCGCCGACAGATTATTTAATTCCTTTGTACCCTACACAAAATTAAAAGGTCTGCTTTATGAATACTATCGTTAATGAAAGAGCAGTTGCTAAAAAAAGAGGAAATAAGCGCTGGTTTGTGGTTTTCATGTTACTGGTTGGCGGCATTATTAACTATCTCGACCGCGCCAGCTTATCCATTGCTGCGCCGGACATGATGAAAGATCTTAATTTATCCAATACCGATATCGGTTTATTAGGATCGGTCTTTGCACTGATATACGCGCTCTGCCAGCTGCCAGCGGGTTTTCTGGTAGACCGCTTCGGGCCGAAAAAAGTCTACGGCTGGGCAATCGCGTTATGGAGCGGTGCGACCATGTTGACGGGTGCGTGCAGCAATATGGTCACCCTGATTTTTGCCCGAGGCATTCTGGGCGTAACGGAGGCACCCTGCTGGCCGGGTGCGGCGAAGATCACCGCCTCCTGGTTCCCGAAGAGCGAGCGCGCCCTGGCAACCGGCTTCTGGGATGCCGCCTCTAAATGGGGTCCGGCGATTGCGCCGCCTATCCTGGTCGCCATCATCGTTCCCTTTGGCTGGCGCGCGCTGTTCTATATTGCCGGGGCAATTGGTTTAGTGTTTGTCGTGTTCTTTATCTTTGCCTACCATCAGCCAGAAAAGCACCCGACAATCAGCAAAGAAGAGCTGGATTATATTAAAGAAGGCGGCGGCGGCACCGCAGTAAAATTAACGGGCGATGCGGAAAAAATTAGCTGGGGCGGATTATTTAAATACCGCTGCATCTGGGGAATGATTTTAGGCTGGTTCTGCTACGTGTGGATGATGAATATCTTCACCACCTTCCTGCCTCTCTATTTAATGAAGACCCAGAACATTCAGTTTAAAGAGTTAGGTATCTACGCCAGTATTCCATATTTCGGCGGTATCGTTGGCGCGATTGCCGGTGGCTATATTTCGAAATGGCTGGTTGATAAAAACATTTTCAGCGAGTCGTTAAAAGCCAAACGCGTGACCATCAGTATTTCCGCGCTGTTAGCTGGTGTCGCCGTGATTGCCGTACCTATGGTCGACAGTTTATCCGCAACCCTTGCCCTGCTGGTGGTGGCTATGGGACTGCTTTCTGCATTGTCGGCCACCGGGTGGGCATTGCCGGGGGATGTTGCTCCTGCCTCGATGGTGGCGTCGGTGGGCAGTATTCAGAACTTCGGCGGCTATTTTGCCGGTTCATTATCACCGCTGGTTACCGGTTATATCGCCGACGTGACCGGGTCATACACCCTGGCGTTCACCAGCGGCGGGATTATCGCAGCCTGTGCTGCACTGTGTTACTGGTTCATCGTCAGAGAGCCTGTGACCGTAAGGGATTAATGTCATCAGGGAGGCGACTCCCTGATTTTTGTCTAAGAGGTTATTCATGATTAAACATCGCGTGATTGGCGCTATTGAAGAGACCGGCATCATTGCCATTGTACGCGGCGTCGCGCCCGAAGGCATTTTGCCGCTGGCGAGCGCCTTGTACGACGGCGGTATCCGGGTTATTGAAGTGACCTGTAATTCGACCCGTCACCTGGAAAGTATCAGCGCCCTGAAACAAGAGATGGGCGACAAAATGTATGTGGGCGCCGGGACGGTCATCAATCCGGTGATGGCGCAGCTGGTACTGGATGCCGGGGCCGATTTTGTTCTATCGCCCGACTTCAATCCTGACGTCGTGTCAATGGTGCATGAAAAGCAGCGACTGATGATCCCGGCGGTGATGACGCCGTCAGAGATTTTACAGGCCTGCCGTCTGGGCGTGGATTTACTGAAGCTCTTCCCGGCCAACAGCCTTGGCGTGAACTACATGAAAGAGATACAAGGTCCGCTGGATAACCTGTCCTTAATCCCGGTTGGCGGCATCACGCTGGACAACACCCGCGACTTTGCCAAAGCCGGCGCCTTCGCCGTGGGGGTCGGCAGCGCGCTGACCAACAAAGCCTGGATAGCACGCGGCGACTGGGGTGCGATCGCCCAGCAAGCAAAGGCGTTCATACACACCTTTCACGACGGCAAAAGAGCCTGACTGAACAGCCCAAAAGCCACTGTATGTGGCTTTTTTATTGTTATTTCCCGCCGACTGGCCGCTGTTTTCACTGCGGTTACCTCGCTATACTGCCCGCTATAACAATGACAGTGAGGTAAACCCGTGTCGGAAAAGATAAATCGTTCGGTTGCCCGGGCGCTTGAGATGCTGGAGTTAGTGGCTGCAAGTAAAGATGAGCTGACGATCACCGAGATCAGCAAGCAACTTGGCATTCCCAAGAGCACCACCTTTGATATTCTCTACACCCTGCTTGATAAAGGCTATCTGGAACAGGCCAATGAAAAACAGAAATCGTTCAAACTGGGCGTAAAGCTGTTTCAGACCGGCGCATGTTACCTTGAACAGACCCCTTTCCAGAACGTAGCGCACTCGGTACTGGAACGTCTGGCCGAAGTGGCCGGAGAAACCGCCTTTCTGGCGCTGTTAAACAATGATGAACTGGTATACTTCGATAAAGTCGAGAGCCCGAACTCGGTGCGCACATCGGCCCGAATTGGCTCCAACAATCCGCTTTATTGTACCGGCCTCGGTAAAGCCATCCTCGCCGCACTGCCCGATGAAGAGGTAAAAGCGATACTGGCCCGTACCGGTGGCTTAAAACCCGTTACCCCCTATACCTGCACCGATGAAACGCAGTTTTTTGCTATTCTCAATCAGGCACGCCAACAGGGTTACGCCATTGATGACCGTGAACATAACGCGGAAGTGTTTTGCCTGGCGGCACCGGTTTATAACCTGCAAGGCAAAATCTATGCGGCGATTAGCGTTGCCAGCCTGTATACCAAAATTAACCACCAGCCCGAAAAAATCACCGCCCTGGGTAAAATGATCGCTGATGCGGCACTGGACCTTTCCCAGCGGATCGGCTATCGCGGCCCGCGCCTGTATGCGGACTTTTAATCGGGTTCACACCTTAAACGCTTCATAAGGACAAGAGAAACAGAATGACGAACAACGAGAACTATCAGTCTCTTACCCGCACCTTCCAGCGCCTGTCCCGCTTCTCCCATCTCTCTTCCATCGCCAGCTGGGACATGTTCACCATGATGCCCCCGGGCGGCAGCGCCGCCCGGGGCGAAGCGCTGGCAGAACTGAGCGTGCTGCAACATCAGATCCTGACCGATAAAAAAGTGGCCGACTGGCTGCGTAACGCTGAAAGCGAAGATCTTAACGACGTCGAACAGGCCAACCTGCGGGAAATGACCCGCCATTATCAGCAGGCCGCGCTGCTGCCAGAGTCGCTGGTTGAAGCCAAATCGCTGGCGGGCAGTAAATGCGAGCATGCCTGGCGCACCCAGCGTCCGGCGAATGACTGGCAGGGCTTTGCTGCCAACCTGAAAGAGGTGGTGAAGCTAAGCCGGGAAGAGGCCCGCCTGCGCGCCGAAGCCAAAGGCTGCACCCCTTACGATGCGCTGCTGGATATCTTCGAGCCGGACATGACCAGCGCCCGGCTTGACGAGCTGTTTGGCGATCTCAAATCCTGGCTACCGGATCTGCTGAACCAGGTTGTCGAAAAGCAGGCGCAGCAGTCCTTTGTGCCACCGCAGGGCCCGTTCCCGACGGCGATCCAGCGCGAGCTGGGGCTGGAGGCGATGAAGACCCTCGGCTTCGACTTTAATGCCGGTCGTCTGGACGTCAGCGCCCACCCGTTCTGTGGCGGCGTGCCGGAAGACGTGCGCATCACCACCCGTTACGATGAAGACGAGCTGCTCAGCGCCCTGTTTGGGGTGATCCATGAAACCGGCCACGCCCGTTACGAGCAGAACCTGCCGCGCAACTGGCTCGGCCAGCCCATCGCCCTGGCACGCTCTACCGCTATTCACGAATCCCAGAGCCTGTTCTTTGAGATGCAGCTTGGCCGCAGCAAGGCGTTTCTCAACCACCTGCTCCCGGCTGTGCATGAGCGCTTCGGCAGCCAGGCGGCCTTCACGCCGGAGAACTTTGTCGCGTGGAACCAACGCGTTAAGCCGGGCTACATCCGCGTGGATGCTGACGAAGTGAGCTATCCGGCGCACGTGGTGCTGCGCTATGAGATCGAACGGGCGCTGATTAACGGCGAGATCGAGGTGGAGGACATTCCGGCCCTGTGGGATGAGAAGATGCAGGCGTGGCTGGGCCTGTCCACTAAAGATAACTACCGCAACGGCTGTATGCAGGATATTCACTGGACGGACGGCGGCTTTGGTTATTTCCCGTCGTACACCCTGGGTGCGATGTACGCCGCCCAGCTGTTCGCTGCTGCGAAAAAGGCCCTGCCAGGATTGGACGCCGCCATCGCCGTGGGGGATTTCAGCGCCCTCTTCGACTGGCTGCGTCAGAACATCTGGCAGCACGGCAGCCGCTTCACCACCGCCCAGCTGATTGAGCAGGCGACCGGAGAGGATCTCAACAGCCGCTACTTCCGTGACCATCTTACCGCCCGCTACCTGTAACCCTCCGCGCCGGGTATCGTACCCGGCGCTGTACAATCCGTTACACACCGTCACCAATCACTCACGGAAGCCCCGTAGTTTCAGGGATATAGTTCTTTCAACGGCCCCGCAGTGGGGTTAAATGAAAAAACCAATTCGAGGGTAGGATGATGAATAAAGTATTAGCTCTGGTTGTTGCCGCTGCAATGGGTCTCTCTTCTGCTGCATTTGCTGCTGACACCGTCGCCAACACCGCTGCACCTGCTGCAACCGCGACCACCACCACAGCACCGGCTGCGAAAACCGTGCACCACAAAAAACATAAAAAAGCTGCCGTCCAGAAAGCACAGGCAGCGAAAAAGCATCACAAAAAAGACGTGAAAAAAGCGGAAGCCGCTCCGGTTGCCCAGAAAGCCCAGGCAGCCAAAAAACACCACAAAAAACCAGTGAAACACGAAGCTGCAGCCCCGGCAGCTAAACCGGCTGCATAAGCCGACTTACCTTAACGTGCCCTGAGGGGCGCGTTGGTCCCCGGCGCTGAACCCGCAAGGTCGCAGCGCCGTTTTTCTATCCGGAGGGCGTTATGTTTCAGCGCTATCGGTTTGAGTTCATTCTTATCACGCTTATTTTGTGCGCACTTGTCGCCAGTGTGTTTTATATTTCCTGAGTGTAGCACGCTGATTTTACTCCCACTTTCGCGCTGTCCCGTCTATAGTTATTAACCAGGGTTCATATTTAATAATCATAATTATCCCCCTTCAGAGTGTGATATGCGTAAATCTGTTGTGGTTGTACTGGGAACGTTTTTTCTCTTTTCTGGGCTGAGTCATGCGGACGATGGCGGTGTCGACGCTGCGAACGTCAAAAAAGAGGTACAAACGCTGTTTTTTGGTCATGACGACCGCACGCGTGTCGCCGATCCTTCCCGCTCGCCGTGGGATGCCATTGGCCAGCTGGAAACCGCCAGTGGAAATCTGTGTACTGCGACCCTCATCACCCCTCAGCTGGCGCTGACCGCCGGCCACTGCCTGCTTGTGCCGCCAAACGGTAAACCGGATACCGCCGTTGCCCTGCGCTTCGTGTCGCTAAAAGGCAGCTGGCGCTATGAGATCCACGGCATTGAAGGGCGCGTCCCGGCGTCACTGGGACGACGGCTGAAAGCCGACGGCGATGGCTGGATCGTGCCGCCTTCTGCCGCCTCCTGGGATTTTGGTCTGGTGGTGCTGCGCAATCCGCCATCTGGGATCACCCCGCTGCCGCTGTTTACCGGCGACAAAGACGCCCTGACCGCCGCCCTGAAAGCGGCCGACCGCAAGGTGAACCAGGCAGGCTATCCGGAAGATCATCTCGACGTGCTCTATACCCATCAGGACTGTATCGTCACCGGCTGGGCGCAAACCGGCGTGCTGTCGCATCAGTGCGATACCCTGCCCGGCGACAGCGGCTCGCCGCTGATGCTGAAAACCGCCGAAGGCTGGCAGGTCATCGGGGTACAAAGCTCCGCCCCGGCGGCGAAAGATCGCTGGCGGGCGGACAACCGCGCCCTGTCGATTACCGGCTTTCGTGACAAGCTGGAAGAGCTGGCCCGGCAGTGATTTAGCACTGCCGCTGCTGGCGTAGCGCCATGATCGCCTCTATCGGCATCGGCTGGCTGTACCAGAAGCCCTGCAGCTGATCGCAGCCCGCCAGCCGCAGCAGTTTCATCTGTATCTCGTTCTCCACCCCTTCGGCCACGACGGTCATCCCGAGGGCGCTGGCGATGCGCACCGTGCCGCTGACCAGGGCCGCGGCCTGCTCGTCATGATCCACCAGCCCGGCCAGCGATTTGTCGATCTTGATGGTGTCGAAGTTAAAGCGCCTGAGATAGCCGATGCTGGAGTAGCCGGTGCCAAAATCATCCAGCGCCACGGCGATCCCCTGGGCTCTGAGGTTGTTGATAGCTGAACGCGCCCGCTCGGGATTTTCCAGAACGTAGGTTTCCGTCACCTCCAGCTGCAGGCGCGTGGCCGGGAAGTGGCTGACGTCGAGGGCGCCTTCCACTTTGGCCTCAAATTCCGGGTCGCGGAACTGCGCGGGCGAGATGTTGACCGACAGTTTGAGATCCGCGTAAGGCTCCAGATCCTGACAGGCCCGGCGCAGGACAAACTGCCCCAGACCATAAATCAGCCCGCTGGTCTCCGCGATCGTGATAAACACGTCCGGCGGCAGCGGCCCCTCCGGGCGGCGCGGCCAGCGCACCAGCGCCTCCACGCTGACCATCTTCTGGCTGCGCGCATCGATGATCGGCTGATACCAGACATCGAACTCGTCGCGCTCAAGGCCGCTGCGGATCTGACTCTCAATCGCCACCTGGCGCTCACGCACGCTGTTCAGCTCCGTATCGTAGTGCGTCACCCGCCCCTTGCCGGTGATTTTGGAGTGGTACATGGCGATATCGGCGCGACGGAACAGCTCCGAGCTGGTGCACTCCACCAGGGTGCCGCTGGCAATACCGATGCTGGCGCCAATATGGATGGTGCGCTCCCCGACGCGGATCGCATTGTTCAGATAATCGAGAACAAAACCTGCAAAGGCGGAGGCCAGCGCTTCGGCATTGTCCCCGCCGATGGTCATGGCAAACTCATCCCCGCCCATGCGGGCCAGCATGCCGTCTTTCGGCACGTTGTCGCGTAGCGCGCCGGCAATGATAACGATCAGCTCATCGCCCACCTCGTGGCCGTAGATATCATTGACGTCTTTAAAGCCGTCGAGATCGATAAAGACCACGCTTTTACGATCGGTATCGCCGCGCTGGCTCACCCGCTCCAGCTCTTCAATCAATGCCCGGCGGTTAGGTAAATGGCTGAGCCAGTCGGTGCGCGCCACCTTTCTCGCCAGGTTCTCACCGCGCGCCAGTTTATACAGCCCCACGCAGCTGAAGAGGATAAACAGCAGGATCAGCGCTGCGGTGAAGAGCACGATCTGGGTGATATCCAGCGAAGCAGCTTTGGCCGCGGCAGCCCCTGGCAGGCGCGGCTTCCACGACAGATACCCCAGCACCTCCCCCGAAGAGCTCTTCAGCGGCACGTTAACGTCGCTGACCTGCTCCGGGGTGAAGGTCAGGTCGTCGATCTGAAAGGTGTTTCCCAGATCGCGCAAAATTTGCGGATTGATGTGGCGGGTGATGACCAGAAAGCGGCGGGTATTGTCCCCCGCCTGCAAACTGCCTATCGTCGGGCGGATCAGTCCGACGCCCACGAAGGCGATCCCCGCCCGGGTGCGGGTGATCCCGGCATAGATGTTTTTATCCGATTTCAGGGCGTTGGTGTGCATCAGGATCAGCGACTTTAAGCCATCGCCAAAGAAGTCGAGGTTTTTTTCCGCGAAAGGCTGGCTTTTAAACGATCCCCACAGCACCCGGAAGCGTTCGTCGAGTACAAAGGTGCCGTCATACAGGTTATTGACCTTATAGCCCGCCCCCCAGGTGTTGTAGAGCCAGTCTATGTCCAGCGCCGGACGATAGGCTTCGCGCACCGCGTCATCCCAGACGGCGTTGTCGATCACCAGCGACCAGACCCGGTTAATCGAGGTCTGAACGGCGCCCTGCACGGAGAGGGCCGTACGCTGCTCGTCGATTTCATTGGCTTTACTGCTGATGAGGTTCAGCGAGAGGTACAGCAGGGTCACAACGGAGAAAATTAAGCCGAGCCCTGCCATAAAAATCATGACAAACAAAGTTTTCGCAGAGGGGATTTTACGCCAGCTTAAAGGGGTATGCATTCATTCCTCGTCCTTTTTAATGCTTTCAGTCTAAGCGTAATACAGGAGATGAATTTCGCTGCCTGTAATGACAGGCAGCGATGTTATCAGGCCAGTTTTATCATGATCATCCCGGCCAGAAGCAGAAGCAGGCCAATCCAGCCCTTCTGGTTCAGCCGCTGACCAAACAGGATCCAGCCCGCCGCCAGCGTCGCCGCAATCCCGAACCCGCCCCACAGGGCATAGGCCACCGACAGCTCAATACCTTTAACCGCCTGCGACAGGGCGCTGAACGCGCCCAGTACCGCCGCAATCGACAGCAGACCATAGGCTTTGCGGCGAAAACCGTCGGAAAACTTCAGCAGCACGTTAGCGGCAATCTCCAGGACGATCGCCAGCGCCAGCCAGGCGCCATGAACCCACTCAAACTGTGGCATGGGTCGCCTCCTTGCGCTGTTTTACCGGTTTGCGGGTGCCGGATTTGATGAATATTATTCCCGCTACCAGCGTCGTCAGTCCGGCCATTTTCATCAGCGACAGCGACTCATCAAACAGTAAAACGCTAAACAGGGTGATTAAGAAAATACCTACCCCTTCCCATAATGCATAGGCTACGCCCAGCGCGATTTTTTTAACCGCAAAAGACAAGAAAATATAGGACAGCGCAATCATCGACAGCATTAAAATATAACCGGTGTGACCGCCGCTGACGCTGGCCCATTTCATGGAGAGGGTGCCGGTTATTTCAGCAACAATAGCCAAGGCTAAGAGGATCCAGTAAAACATGTTTTTCTCCTGCTTGAGAATATAATCCTTCGCGGCTCGCCAGTGATGGCAGCCGGGTAAAAACGAATGAAGATTCAGCCGGGCGCAAGGCGCCAGCTCAGGCAGAGAGAGGGTCTACAGCGCGGTGCGCCAGTGTTGCTCGCCAGACAGCAGGCAAAAAGAGGAGAGTAAAACAGAGAGGTTTGAAAAATAGGTCCTGAACAGATTGTCCATAAAATTACAATTATCTGCGGTGTTGCTTCTCGTCAGTGCAGATGAAAATTGTCTCCGATAGTTAAACACAGCTGATTTTTACCATAAGCCAGGATTTTACTCAAAGCCTTTTCATTTCTTTACCCTCGCCGTTTGCGTTTGGTTAATTTATTAAAAGCGCCGCGCCGTTAGAATATATAAAAAGGACGGCATCAGGAGCCAGTATGGCCAAACCCATTATTACCCTCAACGGATTAAAAATAGTCATCATGCTCGGCATGCTGGTGATTGTGCTGACGGGGATCCGCATTGCGGCGGATATTATTGTGCCCTTTATCCTGGCGCTGTTTATCGCCGTGGTGCTGCACCCGCTGGTGCGGCGTCTGGTGCGCCTGCGTCTTCCCCGGGTGCTGGCGATCGTCCTGCCGATCCTGCTTATCGTGGTTTTTATGGCGTTACTGGTGGCCTATCTGGGCACCTCGCTGAATGAGCTGGCGCGCACCCTGCCGCACTACCGTACCTCGCTGGCCGTGCCTTTGCTGCATCTGGAGCCCTGGCTGCAGCGGGCCGGGATCGAAGTGTCGATGGAGGAGCTGCTGAAGTATATCGACCCTAATGCCGCCATGACGCTGGTAACCGCCCTGCTGGCGCAGCTCTCCAGCGCCATGACGTCTATCTTTCTGCTGCTGCTGACCGTGGTGTTTATGCTGCTGGAGGTGCCGCAGCTGCCGGCGAAGCTCCAGCCGCTGATGTCACGCCCGGTAGAGGGGATGGCCGCCATTCAGCGCGCCCTCGACAGCGTCTCGCACTATCTGGTGCTGAAGACCGCCATCAGCCTGGTGACCGGGCTGGTGGTCTGGGGGATGCTGGCGGCGCTGGAGGTACGGTTTGCCTTTGTCTGGGCTCTGCTGGCCTTTGCCCTGAACTATATCCCCAACATCGGATCGGTGCTGGCGGCCATCCCGCCCATTGCGCAGGTGCTGGTATTCAGCGGCTTTTACCCAGCGCTGGTGCTGCTGGCGGGGTATCTGATCGTCAATCTGATCTTCGGCAACATTCTCGAGCCCCGGTTAATGGGGCGCGGGCTGGGCCTCTCCACGCTGGTGGTTTTCCTGTCGCTGATCTTCTGGGGCTGGCTGCTGGGGCCGGTGGGGATGCTCCTGTCGGTGCCTCTGACCATTATCGTGAAGATTGCGCTGGAGCAGACCACCGGCGGCAAAAGTATTGCGCTGCTGCTGAGTGATATGAGCCGGGCGAACTAAGGATTATCGCGGGTAAAGTCCAGCAGCGGCTTGTGGGTACGCCCCGCCTGGCGGTAGCCGGCCAGCGCCGACGGCCAGGCACTAAAGGGGATCAGCATGGCGTCGCTGTACTGGCTCTCAGCCAGCAGCGGCCAGATTTCACTAAACGCCGCCTGCCACGCCTGCGGGCTGAGCGCCGCGAAGTGGTTGCGAATATGGAACCAGTGCGTCGGCGGAAAATGACGCTGTAACGAAAAGGGCTGGCCGGAGAGCAGCCCGTAGCAGACAAACGTTGCGCTGCTGCGCATCGAATTGAGGATGGTCTGGGCCAGCTCGCCGCCGGTGGCGTCATAGACAATGTCGCTGGACGCGGCGAGGGCGCGCACGGTATCGCTGTCCTGCTGCGCAACCGGGACGATCCCCATTGCCCGCAGCCTGTCGGCGTGGATCGCCGAGCGGTGAATGCCGTACACCGCCGTCGCCCCCCGCCGCTGTGCCCACTGCCCGAGCAGAATGGCGCAGTCCGACCCGGCGGCGGTCAGCAGTACCCTTTTACCCTGCACAGGCCAGAGGTTGAGCATCAGCCAGGCCGCCATCGGGTTGATAAACGCCCGCGCCGCCAGCGCGTCCTCAACGAAATCGGGAACCGGGATCGCCAGCGCCGCCGGGCAATCAACATATTGCTGCCAGGTGCCTTCCCCGCGCAGGGGCAAAACCCGCTGTCCCGGCAGAAGCGCAGCGCCGTCCGGAGCGGCAATCACCTGACCCATGCCTTCATATCCGGCGATGGCGGGCAACGTGATGCGATGACGGTAGGCCCCGGTGATGGGGATCAGATCTGAGGCGTTGACCGGGGCGAGTCGCATCTGCACCCGGAGCATTCCCTGCTGTAGCGGCGCTTTTTCGCTGATTTCCCTCTGGAGTACAGATTCAGGTTCACCAAACTGGCGGTAGCGTAATGCGGTATTTTCCATGGATGCGCGGCGTTCTGTCAGAATCATTCAGCCCGCAAATGTACCATATTCGGGGTGTGTGCCAGCAGATACTCGTCCAGACGGGTAATGGCCTGCTGCTTACTGCTGTCGCCCGGCGACACCAGATAATAGCCATCGCCGGTGCGGACGATGCGTGAGAGGGGCCGCACCAGCAGGCCCTTCTCCAGCGCGTTCAGGCTCAGCGCGACATCGCCCACCGATACGCCGTGCCCGCCGATAGCCGCCTGATTACCCTGCTCCAGGGTATCAAACAGATGACCTTTGCTAAGATCAATCGTCTTTTCCAGCTCGCTGCCCTGCAGCCAGCGTCGCCAGTCCCGGCGATCCGCTGAGGGATGGATTAATTCACAGGTGGCCAGATCCTGACGGGCCTTCTCCACCAGCCAGGGGGCGCAGACCGGGGCGAGCAACTCGTCAAACAGCCGCAGCGAATGGGTGTTAGCGCCAAACTGACCGTTGCCCAGCAGAATGGCGCAATCAAAGGCTTCGGTGCGAAAATCAACCCGGTCGACGTCCATCCAGACGCTGGAGACCTGCACGTCGGGCGTGGCGTTATCCGCATGAAACCCGCGCAGGGCCTGCAGGAGCCAGTTGACCGTCAAACTCGAAGGGGATTTCAGGCGCAGCAGACGGCGGGTGCTGCGAAACGCCTCGCAGGCGCTCTCCAGGGTGGCGAAACCGCTGCGAAGCTGGTTGGCCAGCGCGCGTCCGGCATCGGTCAGCTCCACCGCCGGGCCTTTACGCAGAAACAGCTGGCACTGAAAATTCTCTTCCAGGGTACGGATATGGCGACTGACCGCTCCCGGCGTCAGGTGCAAGGCCTGCGCAGCACGGGTAAAGGAGCCATGCCGGGCCGCGACGTCAAACGCCCGGAGCGCATACAGCGGAGGAAGGGGTGAAGGCATGGCGCACGTCCATTGTGAGTTTTACTCACAGTTAAACGCAGGATTTTACGTTTTTCAACCCGCCGAATTTTGCCGACACTCAGGGCCTCATCCCCTTTGTATAAGGTATGTTCTGTGGCACTGACGCTGTTAGGCACCTATTTTTTGTCGGTAATTTTACTGTTGATGACTCCTGGCCCGGTGGTGGCGCTGGTCACCCATACGGCGTTGCGGGAGGGGCATCGGCGGGCATTTGTCACGGTGGCGGGCACCAACGTCGGCTCGCTGGGGCTGATCCTGATGGCGACGCTGCTGCTGAGCGGTATGATAACGCTGCATCCGCTGGCGCTGCCGGTGGTGGGTATCGCAGGGGCGCTGTTTCTGGCGGGGATGGCACTTCAGCTGCTGCGAAGCAGCGGCGGCCCGCAGGCCGCGGCTTCGCGTTCCGCCGGCGGCTTTATCGCGGGCCTGATGACCGCGATAGCTAACCCGAAAGACATCCTGTTTTTTGCCGCCTTTTTTCCGCAGTTTGTTCCCGTCACGCCCCGCTTTGCGCTGAGTATCATGCTGTTGACCGCCATCTGGGTGGTGCTGGATCTGCTGATCCTGAGTCTGTGGATCCTCAGCGTCCGGCGCTATTTACCCCAGCGCTACACCCGCGCGGTCAACCGGGTGGCTGCCCTGTTCCTGTTAGCCGTGTCGGCCTCGGGTCTGGCGCTTAACGTGCCCGCTCTGTGCTAGCGGCTGCGTTTAGCCAGGCGCTCACGGGTTTCGAGCTTCGCCTCACTGGACTTGCGCAGTGCAACATAGCAGGCGCCGCTGCCGCCGTGATGCGGCTGGGCCACGGTAAACGCCTGTACCGCCTCGAACTCCGGCAGCCAGCGCGCCAGATAGCTGCGCACGATGTTGGCGTGGGACTTATCGTCGCGCCCTTTACCGTGAATGATAATCAGGTTACGCAAGCCGTCACGCTCCGCCTGGCGAATGAAGGTAAACAGCTGCTGGCGGCACTGCTCCACGGGCTGACGCAATAAGGTGAGGCTCGCCTCGCGGGGGTATTTGCCCGAGCGCAGCTTATCGAATACCCCCTGTTGCACCCCTTCCCGCTGAAACGCCAGCGGCTCTGCCAGAGGCAGAACATCCAGAAAGCCGGTGGTGAGAAAGTTATCCAACTGGCTGGTGTCCACAGGCTGGCGAGTGCGCGGGGTGGCGGCGGGCTGCCAGTGGACGTCGGTACAACGCCTGAGAGGCTGGACATCCTCCATCGCATCGAGAAAAAGCGATTTATCGTCTGGGTTCATGGCATCCTCCTGCTTAGCTGACAGGGTACTATACCTGCCCCTTTCACGTGGCTCAATGCGGCGTTACAGGTCGGTTAATCATTCCAAAAACAATAATTAATAAACTAAATTTAATGGATAATGCATGTGGACTGAAATTAATTTTTATTAATGATTAACTTTATGACTTACATTAAATTTTCATGATCCCGTTACGTTAATTCCTTTATTTATCACTAAAAGATGTTATATATGAAGTTATCTGCACAACGGAAATAATAAGCAGAGTTGCATCTGGAGCAATGCTGTGTGTACTGTGGAGTCTGTTGGATGTCGACGGGCTCCATTTTTTTATCCTGATACTGTCTAATAAATAACCTGCCGGGCATGACGTCTGAATTGTGTGATTAATGAGGTTGTCAACGGTGTCTGTCGGGAGTCCCTTCGTTGAATAAGGTAATAGGTCGCTTTCGGTAACGGCTCTTTCACCGGCAACATCACCAGCCTGTTGGCCAACAGCGGGTCGCAGCCCAGCTCCTGCGGCAGTATGCTGAGAAAATCGCTCTGCGCCACCAGGCTAATACAGGACGAAAATGTCTCACATACCACGCCAATATGGGGGATTTGAGCCCGGTGGGAAAACATCTCCTCCAGTTGCTTATAATAACTGCCTCGCGGGGTTGGCATCGTCCAGCTATATTTCAGCAACGCATTAATGGATTCCGCACCTATTGCCGGATGATCTGCCCGACAAAATATCGCAAAAGGCTTCTCAAACAATTTTTCGAACGTGAATTCATGATCATACGGCCCCTGGTAATAGGTATTGATGGTAAAATCAAGCTCCCCCTGGCGTAATTCATTAAT
>PJUE01000607.1_pt1 | contig 19196 bp, 20 predicted proteins | sample 1512171 | NCBI WGS metagenome assembly PJUE01 (sample SAMN08177674, study PRJNA422409) | Feces metagenome, whole genome shotgun sequencing project. | isolation source: Chicken feces (3) enriched on wood chips: alkali lignin treatment | host: Gallus gallus | place: USA: Madison | collected 2015-01-15
ATGCCCTGGCGCCACCAATTCTGGACGGTGCCCTCGATAACCTTCGCGCCCGGACGATTGAAACCGTAGAACGGACCGTTCGGGATATCGAGATAGAACTGGGCGCGGTTGGCGAAGCCGGCACGGAAGCCGTCGAACACCGACATCGGGAGACCGCCGGGGTTCTTGTCCGACTTCAGCATGATTGGCGGGACGGCCCCCACCAGCACCGCCTTCGCGAGCCGACCAGGCTTGGCGCGCGCCGCGTAGCGGGCAGCTTCACCGCCACCAGTCGAGTGACCGATATGGACGGCGTTCTTCAGGTCGAGGTGCTCGGCCAGTTCAAGGACATCAGCCACGTAGGTGTCCATGTCGTTGCCGGTGTCGGTCTGCGTCGAGCGGCCGTGGCCGCGGCGGTCGTGGGCGATGACCCGGAACCCCTGCTCAAGGAAGAAGAGCATCTGCGCGTCCCAGTCGTCCGCACTGAGCGGCCAGCCGTGGTGGAAGACGATGGGCTGCGCGGTCTTGGGGCCCCAGTCCTTGTAGAAGATAACCGTGCCGTCCTTGGTAGTGATCGTGTCCATTCGAATGTCTCCTTCGGTTGAAGTTTGCCTGTGCGAGGGCGCCGCAAGCGTGGGAGCCGTCGCGATCAAACCGGCAATTGCGATCCCGCCGAGCACGTCCCGACGGTTCGCAAGAAACAAAGGTGGATCGGCGGTACCGGATTTCTGCATCATGATGGTCTCCCTTCCCGAGAGTTGAGCTGCGCGTGTAGGGCCCGGTGACCGGATACCCTCCGCTCGAGCCCGCCGCGCTCCCGGGCGCGGAGGGACGATTTTACCGGTGGTGATCTGCCTGCCTGAACCTCGGCGGAGCCGCAGGCGGGGAACGAGCCAGTTCCAGCGAAGGCAGGAGGACAACTCGATCGGTTGTCACGTTACTCTGACTATCGTTCCGCCTCGACCAACGGAAGGACGAGATGGCATCATACGAACAGCTAGCCTTGCGGATGGGATGGGTAGCCAGCGTGCGATCTTAGCCTGCAAAGATGGTTTCGGCGTAGAGTTTCGGGTCGACATTGCCGCCCGACACCACGACAACAGTTGCGCCATCTGCGGAAGGAGCCAGACCCGCCAGCAGCGCAGCAAGGGCGACGGCTCCACCCGGTTCGATCACGAGCTTCATATTGGCGAATGCGAACCGCATTGCGGACCTGACCTGTTCGTCACTGACCTTAAGGCCTCCGGACAGGAGCTCTCGGTTGATCGGGAATGTGAGCTCGCCTGGACTGGGGGCAAGAAGAGCATCGCAAATCGAGCGCGCTCCCGGCGCAACGCTTTCCCGTTTGCCGCTCGTCAGCGAGCGGGCGGTGTCGTCGAACGCCTCGGGTTCCACGCTATAGATGGAGGCCGACGGCTGGGCCGCCTTGATCGCAGTGGCGATCCCGGCGACGAGACCACCGCCTCCACAGCAGACAAGGACGGTACCGACCGGAACGCCGAGTTCGGCGGCTTGCTCGAGGATTTCAAGGCCAGCCGTTCCCTGACCGGCGATGATGTCGGGATCGTCAAAGGATGGAACGAGGACGGCGCCGCGTGCCGTGGCGAGTGCGCGGGCTATATCCTCGCGTGACTCGGTGTCTCGATCGTACGTAACGACATCGGCGCCGAGTGCACGGGTATTAGCCAGTTTTACCGATGGTGCGTCGGCCGGCATTACGATCGTGGCGGGGATTTGCAGAATGCGGGCTGCAGCGGCGACGCCCTGCGCGTGATTGCCCGATGACCACGCAACAACGCCGGCCTTTCGTTCTGGTTGCAAGAGCTGTGATAGCCGGTTGTAGGCACCGCGGAACTTGAAAGACCCGGTGTGCTGCGCACCTTCGAACTTTACCAGCACCCGGCGGTTGAGGCGCTCGTTGAGTGTGGCGAATTCAAGCAATGGTGTTCGTACGGCTGCCCCAGCAATGCGGGACGCTGCGCGGCGGACGTCATTCACGTCGATGGCGAGGTATCTTGGAGATGTCATTGGCTGACATGCTCCGAGATCAGATCGTGCGACAGTTCCCACAGGCGCTCGGCATTGTCTTCGTCGAGAGCGTACGGCGCGACGCCGCCGGAGAAATCAGTCGGACGGCGCTGGACGATCGACGCTTCCTTGCAGTCCTCGAAGTACAGCCCGCCGATGCCGTCCAGAAGCGGCGAGGCAGCGACAAGTACGCTCGTCGCTGCACCTTGCTCGGCTGTTTTTCGCAGTGGCTCCGGGGTCTTCAGGCCGCCCGTGTGCTTCTGAAGTCCAGTCGCGATCGCACCGGGATGGAGGCTGTTCGAGATGATGCCGTCGTCCGCCCAGTGCCGCGTGACCGAGACCGCCAGCAGGGCAGTGGCGCTCTTCGACTGCCCATAGGCCATGATCGGCGTGTAAGGGACGAAGTCGAACGCAAGGTCGTCGAAGAGAACCGGACAGAATTGATGCCCGCTCGAACTGAGCGAGGCAACGCGCGCGCCCTGTGCCGCCGCCAATGAACGCCGCAGGCCGACCGTCAGGGCGAAGTGACCAAGGTAATTGGTGGCGAACTGCATCTCGAAGCCCTGCTTGCTCAGCTGCAGTTCGGGGACTGCCATGATGCCTGCGTTATTGATGAGCATATGGACCGGGCCACTCCAGTCTCCGACGAAGGCGGCCACCGAGACGAGGTCGGCAACATCGAGATGGCGTACATCGATCGCGGGATTGCCGGTCATGCGTTTGACCTCCTCTGCTGCAGTCCGAGCGGCATCGGGCCGGCGTACAGCAAGAGTAACCCTCGCACCGGCTGATGCGAGCGCCTTGGCGGTTTCCAGGCCGATGCCAGCCCCACCGCCCGTGATTATTGCAGTTTTTCCGGAAAGATCGATTCCATCGACCACCTCCATTGCGGTGCTCTTGAAACCGAAGGGAGTGGTGATACGTGTCATGTGGGCCTCTGTCGGATTGAAGGTGCCGCCCATACGGGCGGACCGACACTTTAGGGCCGGCCCGCCCGGGACCGCGCGAGCCTGGGGCGTTGGCTGCGCGGCGTGCTCGGAGCTCGGGGAGGGTGCGGAGGGGCTCCGAGCCCCCGAAGAATGCGCCGATAATGATAGGTCGGGCCATCAGACCAGACGCCAGCGCCGATCATCCGAGGGGCTAGGGCAAGACGCGTTAATGGCGTGTAGCGGTCGCATAGACCGTCGGCTCCTAAGACCTCTCCCGTCGTATGGCTGAGCAGATGCGGGGCGTCCGGTACGACGGAGCGCGATAGTGCGCCGCAGGAACCGCTTGGCGCCGATGGCGCGAAGGGAACCTTGGAATGAACCAAACTGCGATTGACCGCCCGAGCGGGATGACAGACCTGCCGGAAGCGGTGACCCGGGATGTCGGTGCGCCGCTCCGTAAGTTGCTCGCGGACGTTTTTGCGCTCTACCTCAAAACAAAGAACTTCCATTGGCACAAGAGCGGCCCGCATTTTCGGGATTTTCATCTGCTGCTCGACGAGCAGGCAGGAGAGCTGTTCGCAATGACAGATCCGATCGCCGAGCGCGCGCGCAAGATCGGCGCGCCGGCGCTGCGCTCTATAAGCGATATTTCTCGCCTCCAGCGGCTGTCCGACAATAGCGAACCTCATGTCGATCCGCAGGATATGCTGGCCGAGCTCCGGGACGATAATGTGCCCGTCACCTCCGCCATGCGCCAGACGCACGTCGTTTGCGACGAATACAGGGACGTGGCGACCGCCAGCCTGCTTGAAGTTTGGATCGACGAAAGCGAGCGCCGGTCGTGGTTCCTCGACGAGGTAATGCACGGTCGCCGTGGTTCCAGCCATTGATTCCGGCAGGGAGCGACCACCTGTGCTCGGCCGTCGCTCCGATTGTTCTGTGGCAGCAGTGCGATATCGGAACGGGCTAGAGGTCAATCCGGGTTGCAAGGCGATCCGCTGGTTGCGCGATCGGGGACGATCCGCAGCCTTGGCAGGCCATGCCGCCAGTTTAGGCGGCGGACTGTCGCGGCGCAGAGTGCCTGCAGGGCCGTGACCGTGAGCATTCGCGGCGGGTGCGTCCGTTTCAAACGGGAGTCGAAACTGGTTTCGAGGTCCGCGGGCTCTGCAGAGGTGCTCGTCATTGGATAAGGACATGCACAGGCCATCAGGGCTAACCTATCGTCAGTCCTGGTGGCCTGTGCATGTGTTTCAGTGCCGACTATCTGTAGGTCAAGCGACCACGTTGTTGCCGAACACTTCGTCCTCCGCGATCATTTGCGCGCCGTCTGCGGAAACTTGCTCGGCCCGTGCCGGATTGGCGAGGCCGTCGAGATAGATGAACTTGAGGTTGTGAATGCCGACAGTCGACATCACGTCCCCAAAATAGGCGGTCAGATGATCCGGCTGGAAGCGACCTTCACCGCTCACGATGCCGCCTGCCGTCACTACGACGAGTGTTGGACGATCTTTAAGCAGGCCGGTCTTGATGCCGTCGACCGGTGCGAAGCTTCGGCCGTAGCGCAGCACGAAGTCGATCCACATCTTGAGGGAGGCCGGAACGGTATAGTTATGCATCGGGGTAGCGAGCACAACGAACGCCGCATCCTCAAGTTCGCGGATGAGTTGCTCCGACAGAACGAATGCCTCAGCGTCATGCGTTTCGCCGCTGACTATGGCTTCCGCATACTCCGAATGGATCGCGGCGTTGGCAAGCGCAGAGAGATCCCGCTCGACGAGCTTAAGCGCCGGGTTGTGCCGCTGGAGGTTTGCCACGGCTTGCTTCGCCAGAATCGCGCCGCGGGAGGCGCCACCGTAAGGGCTTGCCGTGATGAGAAGGATCGATGCCATCGGAGATTCCACTTCGTTTCGGTGCTCAGAAATTGGTGGCCGTCCGCGCAGGGGGGAAGAGGCGCGGACGGCTGAACCGAACAAATGGGCGCGGGGTTCAGGCCAAGTTCGCCTTGTCGAGGCCGAATGCCTTGTCCTGCGAACCGGGGACGGACTGGAAGGCGATCGAGGCGCGGTTCCAGGCGTTGATCGTCATCACCATGTAAGTCAGATAGACGGTCTCCTCTTCGGAAAATTCGGCGCGAACGATGTTGTAGATGTCGTCCGAAACTCCGAGTGGCGAGATTTTCGTGAGGGCCTCGGCCCATTCCAGTGCGGCACGCTCGCGGGTGCTAAAGAGGTTCGATTCACGCCAGATCGCTACGTGATGGAGGCGCAGTTCGCGCTCGCCGTGGAGCTTGGCCTGTTTGATATGCATGTCGAGGCAGAACGCGCATCCGTTGAGCTGAGACGCGCGGATCTCAACGAGACCGAGGATCGTGTGGTCGAGGGGCCCCTTCTGAACCGCAAAGGTCAACTCGGTGAGCTTTTGCGTCAGGGCGGGAACGAGCTTGAGGTGGTCGATTCGTTGGGTCATTTTATCCGTACTCCTTCGTGCTGTTCGGTAGCGCGGAGATACGGCGGGGTAATTCATACCATAAGGTAGGTGAATGCCATCTGATTGATGCCAAGAAGGGCCTAATCGGATTTCTGACGCCTATCAGGATTATAATTCCAGATGATTTGTCTAAAATACTCTTCCTTCATGCGCTTACGATCATGCTACTATGTGCAAGAGCAGAGGTGCTTGACTGATAGCAAGTATGCCTATCACAATTAGCGATATTGGACAGGAGGACTGGTCGACATGACGATATCCATTGGTGGCGGAATGCAGAACTTCGCTTATCCAGCGGGCTATACCGGTCCGGCCCGAAGCAAGCCGACCGGTGAAGGACAGGGCACATCGGGCTTCAGCCGGGCCCTTGATGATCTGATGGCGGAAGGAGCGAAAACGCCGGCTGAGCGCGCGCGCGAGGTTATCCTCAAGAGGCACGGGCTCGACGACAAGGCTTATGGAGCACTTGGTGCAGATGCCCGAAAGGCCATTGAAGCGGAGATCGCCGACGCGGTTAAGCGCACTGTCGGGACGCGCGACAGGGTAGAACCTTCGTTCATGCGCATTGCCTGATCCTGGCTTTGGAAGTTTCGCAATACAAGCTAGAGCAATTCGTCTCATCCCGTTGACCCTGTGGGTCTGATATGCGGCGCGGGCTCTGTCGAGCGCGGGTTATTTCGACTTGGTGCCCGCGCGCTGCAGGCAGGTGTCGTCCTCTGCCGTCATTCCGTTGATGACTTCGGTGAATGGAGCCACGCGATCAAAAAGGCCCCTGAGATCGGTTTTGCGCTTTAGGATATCAGCGAGTGTGTAGCGATCGAGGACGTCGAGAAATGCTCGTGTCGCTTCGGCAAGAATACGGGGTAGGGTACAGGCTGGCGCGATGAGACAGGAGCTGCAGTCGACGAGGTCGAAGCCCGTTTCAGTATGCCGAATGATCTGGCCGATCGATATCTCCTCAGCAGGCCGGCCGAGCCGCAATCCGCCATTTCTTCCCCGCACGGTCTCGAGGAAGCCGGCCGGGCCGAGATTCTGGACGATCTTCTTCAGGTGATCCTTGGAGATGCCGTAGACGTCGGCGATTTCCTGGATCGACGACAGGTTGCCCTCGTCCTGAGCGCCCACGTGGAGGAGGACGCGCATGGCGTAGTCTGTGTAGCGGGTCAGTTGCATTGCACAGTTCCATGTAAGGAGGAAGGTAGAAGTGCAACACGCCCGAAGCGGCCCGGCGTCAGCCGGGCCGCGTTGCGTGCCGTCAAGTGAGGAAATGGCTCAGGCAGCAACCTTCAACTCTTCCGCATGCTCGGGATAGGGCGCCGCTTCCTGCGCTACCTGTCCCGCGAGTTCGTCGGCGAACCCATGGTTCACGTCGCGGTGGTGTGCCTCGTCGGCGCGGATCACTAGAACGACGTCGCGTAGCGTCGCATCCTCGGGGAGCCTCCAATAATGTATGGCAAGGGCGGGTGCGGGGCGGTCGGCGATGTCACCGGCGTCAATGGCCTGGAGGAAGTGAGTGTAGCTGATCACAGCCTCCTCCTCGAAATAGCCGACGACGCGGTGCGCGATACGCGGCGCCACAAGGTAGATGCCGAAAAACGCGCAGTAGAAACCCCATTGCACCAGCAGAATCAGAAGCCGCTCGAACATGTTGGGTTGAGCCACCTTGATGAAGGTCATCAGGTGCATGCGCTCATTTTCCGCTTCCTCCATTAGCGTGCGGATCCAGCCGTTGTCGTCGACCATGCGCCGGAGGCACTTAAGGTGGGTGAGCGTGGCGCCGACCATACCCGGCACTGCGGCGACCGTTTCGATCACAATGGCGCGGTGCGAATGGCGCTGCTGAAAGATCAGATCGGCGAAGAACCGGAGCGTCTTCGTGAACGCCCAGGCGATTCGGTCGCCCATGTCTTCGGGTTTCCGGTGTTCGATGCTGACTGCGATTTGCTCGTACATTTCAATGTCCTCCCTTTTGCTGGGCGGCCCGTCGGAATGGGCGAGTCGCGAAAGGTGCAATCGGAATACCTCTATCTTGGATGGGGCGCAAGATAAAAGGTGCAATTGACATGCCCCTTTAATTGCGAAAAAAGGTGCATCCGATTTACACCCTATTGGAGTCGTACGATGGACTTTCCGTCGCTTATCCAGGAAGCCGACATCCGGCCGCTCGTTGAAAGCTTCTATGAGAAAGTGAGAGCGGACCCGCTGCTCGCACCAGTGTTTGTAGCCCATGTCCATGACTGGGAAGACCATCACGCACGGCTCGCGGATTTCTGGTCTTCAATCATGCTCACCTCGGGGCGCTACAAAGGGAGCCCGCTCGCGCTCCATCTCATGCATGCGGACGAGTTGACGAAAGAGCGGTTCGACAGGTGGCTCGAGCTGTGGCGCGAAACATCGGCCGAGCTGCTCGCGCCTCCGATCGCAGCCGCAGTGCAGGCAAAGGCCGCGCGCATCGCGGAGAGTTTCCAACTGGCGATCCGGTATCGTCCGTCACGATCGATGCCGCCCATCGATACGGCGGGGCTCGCATCGACCTCAAGCGCGCAAACCTAACCCTCCGTCTGATCTGTGTACCGGCCGCAAATACCGGACAACCGTACCATCACATTGAACCCCCGTTCGCACGGCTCATCAAATTTCCAGGAGACCTTTTATGTCCGAACCATTGACCCCAGCCGCTATCGCTATCGTCAAGGCGACAGTCCCCGCGCTAGCTCAGCACGGCACCGCGATCACGACTGCGATGTATGCTCGGCTGTTCCAGGACGCACACATCAAGGCGCTGTTCAACCATTCCAATCAAGGTGAAAGCGGCGCGCAGGTGCACGCTCTCGCGGCCGCTATCGTCGCTTACGGCCAAAACATTGAGAACCTTGGGGCGCTGGTTCCGGTGGTCGAGCGTATCGCTTACAAGCATGTCGGCTACCACATCCTTCCCGAGCACTACCCGTTTGTGGCCAACGCTCTGCTTGCGGCAATCAAGGAGGTCCTCGGCGACGCCGCGACCGACGAGGTACTTGCGGCGTGGGGTGAGGCCTATTGGTTTTTGGCCAATATCCTGAAGGCGCGCGAGGTTGTCCTGCGTGACGAGATCATGAGGTCGGAAGGCGGATGGAACGGATGGCGTCGTTTTGTCGTCGCTGAAAAGAACAAGGAGAGCAGCACGGTCACCTCGTTCATTCTGCGTCCCGAGGACGGCGGCCCTGTCCTGCGGCACAAGCCTGGGCAGTACCTGACGTTCCGTCTCAAGCCTGAGGGAACGTCCGATATGAAGCGCAACTACTCGATCTCGTGCGGCCCTAACGGTGCGTTCTACAGGATTTCGGTGAAGCGCGAGGCGAGCGGGCAAGGCGGATCCCGCTTCCTGCATGATCATGTAGAGGTCGGCGATGTGCTCGAGACGACACCGCCCGCCGGAGACTTCTTCCTTGACGAAGCACCGCAGCGACCCGTCATCCTGCTTTCGGGAGGCGTAGGCCTGACCCCTATGGTAAGCATGGCAGAGGTGATCGCACGCGATCATCCGAAGTTGGAGGCGCATTACATCCACGGCACGGTCAGCAGCGACACGCATGCCATGGACGCGCACGTCCGCGAACTGGCATCCTCCTGCCCGAGCCTCAAGGTTGCGACCTTCTACAGCGATCCCCTTCCTGCTGACGAGCTTGGGCGGACGCATCAGGGGGAGGGCTTCATCCCGGTCGAATGGCTTGCGGCGAACACGCCGCTCACCGAGGCCGATATCTTCTTGTGCGGGCCCAAGCCCTTCCTGCGTGCATTCGTCGCCGGGTTGTCGCTCGCGGGGGTGGCGTCGGACCGTATCCACTACGAGTTCTTCGGCCCGGCGGACGAACTCATGGCAGCTTGAGATGACCAGCGAGGAGGAACTCGACCGGGCGCGGGTCGTCGGTGACGACGGCCGGCGGCTCTCCGCGATCGAGTTCCGCTTCGTCAGCGGTTGCTCCACACCCGCGCAAGGCTCGGCGAGAGATTGCGAGTCGCCAGCGCAGACTATCGACCGGTGAGCGCCTTGATGGCGTTGATGCCGATCGTATCGGCGACCGTGCGACGGGCGAGTTGTTGGTTAAATCATGAGAGAGCGACTGCTCGGATCACTCCCGCTTCACATGTCCGTCGGGGCCGGCGGCACGCCGGCATGGAAGAACGCCCTCAGGCGAGGAAGAATGTCCGTAAAGCCGTGCGGCTCCTCCAAAGGCCGCACGATCCTGCCACGTTCGAGTAGGACATATCCCCGCTTCACCGAGGCATCGAACGCCTGCATGAGTTCAGGCGACGCGCGGAGCAGCGGCTCCAGCGTTTCTTTTGACAGAATCTCAACCGTCGCACGGGTCTTCGCGGTCGCGGACACCTCCTTGCGGGCACCCGTCACCAGGCCGATTTCGCCAATCGAGGCACCGCCGCCGATGCGCCCGCCTATTTCCAGGCTTCCATCGACACCGCGCCGGCTGATCTCGATAACCCCATCGGCTACGATGTAGAGGTTCGTATCGATGTCGCCCTGGCTGAAGAGCGTGTCGCCAACGGCAAGTTCGCGCATGCTGATCTCCTCACGCAGCGTATCGAGCTGTTCAGGAGCGAGGGTATCGAAGAGCCGGATCGATGAGAGAATGTCGATCCTGTCGCCGGGGGGCGCGGCCACGGATCTGTCGAGAAGGCCATCCCGGAGTAGGAGTGCTCGGATGTGGCGCAGAGCATCGCTCTTCACCTGCCCAAGCAGCTTCTGGTTCTCGACGAAGAGCCGGACATCATAGCCATTGGTGCGCGAGCCAAGGCGGACGAGGTTGATAGAAGGCGCTGGTGTTTCGAGCGCGAGGGGCGTCAGGAGCAAGGCCTGGTTTATCAGTGCCTGGACGCGGTCTGGTTCGGCTAGGGCGCTTGCGCTGATCTCGAACTGCATCCCTCGCCGGGAGGTGGGAAAGCTCCGGTTGAGGATCCTTGCCTTGGCGACCGCGCTGTTCGGGACGATTGCGACATCATCATCGTCGGTGGAGATACGGATCGAGCGCCAGTTGATTTGCGATACCGTCCCCTCGACCCCTTCTCCTAAGCTGATCCGATCGCCGAGGCGGAATGGTTGCTCGACGCCGACTGCGATGCCCGAGAAAAGATCCGCCAGGGTGCTTTGCAACGCAAGGCCGAGCACGACCGCAACGATACCGGAGGTGGCGACCAGTCCGGAAAGCGGTAACTTCAGGACGAAGCTCATGACCGCGACAATCGCGCCGACATATACGCCGGCCGAGAGTAGGTCAGAGAGGAGACGGCTCTGTCGTGATCGGCCATCGTGGCCTAGCGCATATTGAATCACGAACGAGAGGCCGCTGGCGGCGAGGATCCACCATAGGCCCGCGACGACCTCATCGATAGCGCCGTGGTGGGCAGTCAAATCCATCGGTGAGAGGAACGGCGTGCGTCCCTCCAAGAGAAACGCGGTACTCATTGTCGTGAGCAATCCACCGGCACCTCCCGATCGCCAACGCGATCCACCACGCCGCAGCCAAGCTGCAATCAGCGCCGCCAGACCGATCATAATGCCGATCCCAAGGAGCATTTCAGATGGAGACACGAACGATCCGATCCGGCGCCATGCTGACGTGGGAGATTTTGTTGTGGTCACTGAAGGACGGCAGGCGTGAGATTGATTGCAAGCCATCGTTGCTGGGGCGGGTAGCCACGTTTCCGTGCTGGGCGCATTCGAGAGTTTCCACTTGCTCCGCATCCGGTGCGACGGATCGGCCAAGAACTGAAGCGACGAACGCCTTGCGCGCGCGCCTCGGAAGACGATTGACTGCGATGAGGAGCGAGACCTCCGCGGCGTCGGCTATTGCGAGGAAGGCGCGTTCTTCGTCTGTCGGTCCCGGCATGGCGCGTGTGATCTCGCGCTGACGCTCGATACAGGTTTCTGCGACGATCCGGAGAAGGTGTCGGATCGGAGCGTCGAACGCTCCCTCGGTCCGGAGCCATGCCTCGCGCGCATGGGCTAGGGCGGCCTCGACTTCGAACACCGTCGAGAGCAGGCGAGCCGCAAAGCGTCGGAGTTGAGGGACCGCGCGGGTGAAGTCGCGATCCCTGACCTCGACGTCGATAGCTGTTGCTGACGGGCACGGAACTGTTTCGCTGGAGCATTGCATGGCAATCATCCCCTTTGGCATCTCGATGACGACGACGCGGCCGCGCGTGGTGGGAAGCGCGAGCACAACATGTTCTTGAGCGTCTGCCGTTTTTGCGTGTTGGGCCATCAGACGAGCCTCCAGCCGGCTTCATCCATCGGGACAGGTCTCTTCATACACAATGACGCCTGCGACCAGAAACCCAGAGCATCGCCAGTGTCTGCGATCTTGTCACGGTTAAGGACGAAGGAGAGGCGCTCCGGTACGAAGTCCTCAACTGGTCTCCGGCGGAGAGCGGTTGCTTTGACAGAGCCGCGCAGCGTTTGGGGACGCGTAGTTTCCGGTTCCTGATCAGGCAGGGGCGTCCGCGAAGGCGCGCGGAGAGTGGACCCCGTGAAGCTCTCTGCGCATTCCAGGCGGCCCAGATTAATAATTGCTTCTACCATGACGCACTCCTTGTTCGCTCATGGTGTATCGCGGGGGGGATATCCGGATAATCGGGCATTGCGGCACCTGATTGATGCTGCTGAGCGGCTAATGTTGACCGAATTCATTCGATCGGACGGCCGGTCTTACGATCGTTCAGTTGCGGCAGCGGCTGGTACGTAGCACCGCTCATGTTCGGGCCTTTCCCAAGGGATGCTCTATCCAGCCAGCAAGTTCATCAGCGTCGGCATCGCGGAATGTGCAAGCGGTATGGGTCAAGTCCAGTCGCCTGCTGCCAAATACGGGTTTGACTCGGGGAGTTTCTACTGGATCGAGAATCTTGTGGCCTTCAGATAACGTACGGGCCGCCCTCATACGAAGGGCTATGATGAGCCTTCTTACTTTGTTGGGCTCGGGCGCTCTGCTAGAACTCTGCGCAGGAGGCTAAAGCGTTGATAAAGGATAGAACGCCGGCGACAGGAATTGCCAACCATCGGCCCGCCCCCGACGCGGATCGCCCCATCGTTGTGATCGCGGATGACCATAAGAATATGCGCGCGGCGCTTGAGGAGCTGTTCGAGTCGGTTGGGATCGATACTCTCAGCTTCGAGAATGCACGTCTCCTGCTGGACAGCTCGCTACCCGATCGCCCTGGATGCTTCATCCTCGATGTCCGCATGCCGGGCCCGAGCGGGCTCGACCTGCAAGCGCAACTCGTCGAGAAGGGGTATCTGATGCCGATCATTTTCGTGACCGGCCATGGTGACGTCCCAATGAGCATCCGGGCAATTAAGGCGGGTGCTTTCGACTTCAAGTCGAAGCCGGTTCGGGATCAGGACCTGCTGGATGCAGTTTCTGCGGCGATCGACTCCGATCGCCAGCGACGCGCTGTCGTCCGGATCGAAAAGGAGAGCCTGGCGAAGTTCAGCACATTGACCCCTCGGGAGCGGCAGGTGCTGAAACGCATCGTCAGCGGGTTGCTCAACAAGCAGATCGCCTACGAACTCGATGTTACAAGCGCCACGATCAAGCTGCATCGCGGCAGTGTAATGAAGAAGATGGAGGTCGGCTCTGTCGCCGAGCTCGTGCGCATGTGGGATCATATTCCACCCGCAATCCGTCAGGGTGACGCGGCGTAGACCTCCGTATAGCTTCTGAAGCGCCTGAAAATCGGCGATGAGATGGCTTCTCGGTTCCCAACTGTTGAGGAACATAGCTTGCAGCGTAACTCCCTCATCGCGGTCGTCGACGACGATGCCGGCATGTGCGAGGCCATCGCGGAGCTGCTTGAGGTGCTCGGCTTCGAGACCGCCCAATTTTCGTCGGCAGAGTCGTTTCTGGCCAGCTCTGCCGCTGATGCCTTCGATTGCCTCGTCTCTGACATTCGCATGCCGGGGATGGATGGTTTCGAACTCGGACGCAGGATTGCAATGCTAGCGCCGGAACTTCCGGTCATTTTCGTCAGCTCCATCGATGATGAGCATGCCCGGAGCATGGCCTTGAGGGTCGGCGGCGTCGCATTCCTGAGGAAGCCTCTGGATCCCGATGAATTTCAGCGGAAGATCGAATTAGCCCTCGGACGGGCTGGCGGTGCGTCCTAGCTGTTCTGCTCTTCGCTCCGAACGCTCGTCGCGCTGATTGCGAAACCCAGAAGTCTGTCCATTCGGACTAGATCCTGCACGTTGCGCACCTTGAGTTTCCTCATCGCGTTGCTGCGGTGGATCTTGACAGTGATCTCGCTGAGTTGGAGGGCATCCGCCACTTCGCGGTTCTTGCGCCCGGAGAGGATAAGCGATGCCACCTGCTTCTCACGCATCGTGAGCGTCGTATATCGCAGGCGGACCTGGCCTCCTTCAATGGCGACAGCACGAGAATGTCGGTCGAACTCGATCGCGGCATTGGCCGCGTCGAGGACGTCCTGGTCTCGAAGCGGCTTCAAAAGGAAATCCCTAGCACCTGCCCTCAGGCCGCGGACGGCCATGGGGATGTCAGCATATCCACTCATGAAGACGACGGGCAGGAGGAAGCCGTGCGCGGCGAGGCGGTCGCGAAGCTCGAGACCTCCCAATTGCGGTAGCCGGACATCCGAAAGCAGGCATCCGGGCGACACGGGATCGGCCTGTTCGAGAAATTCTATGCCGGTTGCAAAGCTGCGTGCTGCAAGGCCGACCGAGAGGAACAACTGTTCGAGCGTATCGCGAATACTTTCATCGTCGTCCACGATGTGGACGATGGGCTCGCATCTCGACGACTGTGCTAGCATCGTGCCCTCCGGTGCTGAAGATGCCCTGGCCGCACGCGCGGCCAGCACTTCCGGTAGGCTAGTAGCCCCACTGGGAGCGGAAGGCCATCATACGAATGGAGAGGTATTCCTCTCTTCTTTGCATCAATGACCTGCCAAACCGCCCGATAATCGAAGGAATTGGTCGGGGCTATTCTTCGCGTGTCTTGAACGCTCGCTCGGGAGAAGCCCTTGTCCTCCGCCGCCCAACAAAAACCTCCTTACTCGGCGCTCGCTGTTGCAGGATACGGCGGCGTGCTGGGATCGCTGTTCCCGTTGGTCGCCGTTTATTCGGTAGCGGACATTTCCGGTGGTCTCCATATCGCGGCCGATAGCGCCGCGCTGGTCAACACCTTCCAGAACGTCGGCGCAATAGCCGGCATCTTGGCGACACCAGCCTTGGCCTTCGGAATCGGCCGTGGCCGGGCGATGGCTGTCGTGTCTGCCGGGTTCGTCCTGGCCTCCTCGCTTTGCGCGATGGCGCCGAATCTTCCGATCATGCTCCTGGCCCGCACACTTCACGGCGTTTTCGGCGGCGCGATGCCACTGATGTTCATGCTGCTGGTGATGACGACCCTGCCGCCGGGACGTGGGCGGTTCGAGGGGATGACCCTCTTCGCCACGTCGACGTCGCTGTTCTTCGGTCTTGCCGCGACGTTCGGTGGATTACTGGTCGATGCCTTCGGCTGGCGAAGCCTGTTCTGGGCCCAGGCGCTGCTGGCGCTTCCATACTCGGCGCTCGCCTGTACGGTCATGACGCAGGAGAAGGGGCGGATCGAACTGCTCAAGGGTGCCGACTGGCCGAACTTCACGCTCCTGTTCACTGGGTTTGCGATGGTGCTGGTCGCAGGTTCCGAAGGTGAACGCCATTTTTGGCTCGAGGCGTGGTGGGTGCCTGCGCTCGCACTTGGCGGAACCGTCCTAAGCGCCTGCGCGGTGATCGCGGTGCTGAGGTCAGACAATCCTTTGCTGATGCTTGCGGTGTTCCGTCGGCCGACCTTCACATGGGGCATCATCCTTTCGCTATTTTTCCGCTTCGGGCAGATGTTCGCCGTCTTCATCGTGCCGTCCTATCTCGGACGGCTGCAGGGCTACCGACCGGTGGATACCGGCGGGGTCCTTTTGGTGATGGCGCCGGGTACCGCGATTGCACTTGTCGTCTCGTATGTTTGGGGACGTCGCCTCGACAGCCGATGGTTGCTTTCGGCAGGCCTGGCGTGCTTCGCCGCCGCTGCGGCGTTCTGCGTCCAGATTACTCCCGAATGGGCGGCGGACCAACTCAGGCTTGGAGCGGCTGTCACCGGTTTCGGCATGGGTTTCTTCAGCGTCGCGGTGCTGCGGTTCGCGACCTACCAGGTGACGATGCAGGACGGACCGACCGTCGGGATGATATTCAACTTGACCCGTGTCTTCGGTATCGTCTCCGGCCTGGGCATCCTCTCGCATCTCGTTGTCGAGCGAGAGAAGTTTCATTCGGCGATGCTTGTCGAAAGCGTCGGCGCGACCTCGCCCGAGACTGCGCAGCGTCTGGCCCAGACGGCAGGGGCCTTCGCGCGGTTCACCGGTGACGCTGACGGAGCCCAAGCGGCCGCGTTTGCGGCTCTTGGCAGGGCAAGCGGGGGACAGGCGTTCACGCTCGCGTTCTCCGACGCCTTCCTGGTCTCGGCAATCGTCCTCGGTCTGGGCGCGATCCTGGTCTGGGCCCTGCCGGCGGTGCCGGCCGAGGAGTCAACATCTTCAAGGAAGATCGAACCGAAGGGGATACCCGCATGATCACCACCGAATTATCTCGATCGGAAAGCAAAATCGAACACGTCCCTGATACGCCCAAGCCAAGGACCTGGAGCGCCAGCCGACGTGTCGGCACTGCCTTCCTGCTGGGTGGAGCAGCTGTCCTGGCGGTTTCAGGGATCTACGCCTATGGGCCTGGCAGCGTTGCGTTCGTCTCGACCGATAACGCCTATGTGAAGGGCGATGTGACCTTCGTCTCCCCCAAGGTGCCCGGTTATGTTACTGCGGTCCTCACCGAGAACAACGCGAAGGTCGCACCGGGGCAGATTCTCATCCGTATCGACTCGACCGACTACAGCTCAGCTGTTGCCGACACGGAGGCTGCAATCGCACAGGCCAATGCCTCGCTGACGCAAATAGCGGCCCAGCAGAAGCTGCAGGGTGCCCAGATCAGGGTGGCCGACGCCAGCGTGACATCCGCGAGGGCGGGTGCCGTTCGCAGCGGTGCCGACTTTGAGCGTTCCGACGCATTGGTCGGGCAGGGTGCCGTAAGCCGCCAACTTTTCGAAGCCGCGCAGGCCGAAAACGTCCGCTCGCGCTCGGCGGTGGCCCAGACGGTCGCGGCAGCCGATGTCGCTCGCCGCCAACTCGGCGTCCTGGGTGCCCAGCGGCTGACGGCCCAGGCGCAATTGCAGAGCGCGGAGGCGAAGCTCGCTAGGGCGCGGGCCGATCTCGGCAGGACCGACATAAGAGCGCCGCGCGAAGGGAGGGTCGCCGCGCGCAATGTGCGGCTTGGAGAATACGTCAACACCGGAACGCGCCTGCTGGCGATCACTCCAACGCAGGGTTTGTGGGTGGAGGCCAATTTGCGTGAGACCCAGCTCGCCCGGATACGTCCAGGCGACCGCGTGCAGGTTGGTGTAGACGCCGTCCCGGATGTCAGGTTCTGCGGCGTGGTGGAGGGCACCTTCGGAGCGAGCGGCTCCGAGTTCGCGGTGATCCCTCCCGATAATGCGACGGGCAACTTCACCAAGATCGTCCGCCGCTTCACCGTTCGCATCCTGCTCGATCCTAGGCAGCCGGGCCTCGAACGCCTGGCGACCGGAATGTCGGTCACGCCGCGGATCGAGGTGGGTTCGCATGTCGATGGGCGGTCGCACGGCGGTCTGATCTCCTGGCTGGTCGGTGGTTCCTTCCAGTGTGGAACGCGGCCATGAGGCGTTTCCTAATCCTCGCCGCTGCTGGCCTACTATCGGGCTGCGTTACGCCGCCCAGGATGGGGCCGGCCCCGAAGATGAAGTCCCCTTCTGCCTTCGCGAGCGTCACAACTTTCGCAGCGCCTGATGCGCCATGGCCGGCCGACGGCTGGTGGAAGGCCTATGACGACGTTCAGCTCGATGCCCTCATCGAGGAGGCACTCTCGAATGCGCCCACGATGGCCCAGGCTACTGCGCGTCTTCGCCGCGCGGAGGCGCTGGTCGGTGCTGCGAATTCGGCACTGATGCCATCCGTTTCGGCCGATGGATCGTTCACGGTGAGCAAGCCCAGCACGAACGACGGCATCCCGGTTCTTCCCGAACGGCGGGGCTATCACGACTATGGCCGTGCTAGCCTCGGTTTCAGTTGGGAGCTGGACTTCTGGGGGAAGAACCGTGCGGCGCTCGCGGCCGCCACCTCCGATGCCGAGGCGGCGCGGGCCGACGCGGCGGCCGCAAGGCTTGTCGTCTCTGCTTCGGTTGCAGGCACCTATGCTGACCTCGTCCGTCTCTACAACGACCGCGACATCCTGAACGAGACGCTCTCCATCCGCGAGAAGTCTCTGGCACTCGTCCGCGCGCGCGTCGAGCACGGGTTCGATTCCGACGCCGACCTTGCACAGGCCGAAGCAGGGCCTCCTGCGGCGAGGTCGGATCTGGCGCAGGCGGATGAAGCGATCGGTCTGACTCGCAACAGGCTCGCAGCTCTGCTCGGTGCGGGGCCGGATCGGGGTTGCTCTATCGAACGTCCGAGTACGCCGAAACTGAAATCCTTCGGCCTCCCCGCGAACATCTCCGCCGACCTGCTGGGGCGACGGCCCGACATTGCGGCCGCCCGCTGGCGTGTCGAGGCGTCGGGCAACCGCATCAAGGTCGCCAAGGCGCAGTTCTATCCGAACGTGAATCTGATGGGGCTCATCGGTTTCGAATCCCTTGGGATCGGCAACCTTCTCATGAGCGGCAGCGACGTCGGTTCGATCGGCCCTGCAGTCAGCCTCCCGATCTTCGATGGAGGCCGTCGCCGAGCGAACTACCGCGGCGCCCGGGCTGATTATGATCTCTCCGTCGCGTCCTACGACGAGACCCTGACCCAGGCGTTGCGCGAGGTCGCGGATGTGGCGGTCACCAGCCGGCAACTGACGGCAGAGATTGCCGGCGCCAATGATGCGCTGAAAGCAACCGAACGCGCCTACAGGTTGGCGCAACTTCGCTACACGCAAGGAGCGACAGACTATCAGTCCGTTCTCATCGTGGAGGACAGGCTATTGCTTCGCCGCCGTGTGGCAGCGGCTCTCCAATCGCGCAGTTTTATCTTGGACGTGGCACTCACGCGTAGTCTCGGCGGCGGCGTCCTTCGCTAAGACTGATTGCAGAGCCATCGGCAACTGTGTTGTGGCGCCTTGCTCGTTATTCGGTCCCATCGGATGCCTTAAGTGGAACATGCGGCCTTTCCAAAGGCCCTCCATCAGACGGTCGCCCCCCCAATCAGGAAACCGAATATGAGCCAATCTTACAGTGCAGCAGCCACCGCTCTTGGTGGTCGATCAGGCTTCGCCTCCAGCAGCGATGGGCGGTTGAAAGTCGAGCTTTCGACGCCCGCCGCCCTTGGCGGCGACGACGGCCCCGGAACAAATCCGGAGCAACTCTTTGCCGCCGCCCATGCTGCTTCGCTTCTGGGCGCAATCAAGCAGGTCGCTAACGCGCGGGGCATCAAGGTGCCGGCTGACAGCAACGTCACCGCGACGATCGCGATCGATCGAGATGATGGGAACCCGATGCGCCTCAGCGTCGCCCTCGCAGCCGACATCCCTTGCATCGACGTCGCCGAGGCGACCCAGATCGTCCAGGAGGCGATGCGCATTTGTCCGATCGCCCGCTCGACGGGCGATTATGTGTCCGCCACGGTCAATGTGGATTGAACACGTCCTACCCGGCCTTCGCCTTCCTG
>PJUE01000608.1_pt1 | contig 19114 bp, 14 predicted proteins | sample 1512171 | NCBI WGS metagenome assembly PJUE01 (sample SAMN08177674, study PRJNA422409) | Feces metagenome, whole genome shotgun sequencing project. | isolation source: Chicken feces (3) enriched on wood chips: alkali lignin treatment | host: Gallus gallus | place: USA: Madison | collected 2015-01-15
GCCATGCAGCGCATCGCCCGCAGCCGTTCCTTGAAGGCCTCGTCGTGCTCCCAGACCCGGCGGTTGGTGGTGTAGACCGTGCCGGTCCAGTAGTCGTGGCCCAGGTCGCGGATCATGGTCGACACCGCCCGCTGCAGGGCGAAGGCCGGCAGCGCCGGCACTTCCGGCGGCAGGTAGTCGCCGGAGGTGCCCTCGCCGCGGATGGCGGCGATCGGCAGCACCAGGTCACCCAGCTGGTTCTTGCGCTTGAGCCCACCGCACTTGCCCAGGAACAGGACGGCCTTGGGCATCACCGCCGACAGCAGGTCCATGATGATGGCGGCATTGGGGCTGCCCATGCCGAAGTTGATCATGGTGATGCCGTCGAAGGTGGCACTGGCCATCGGCCGGTCCACGCCGACGATGGGGGCACCGGTCAGTTCGGCAAAGGTGTGCAGGTAGCCGCCGAAATTGGTCAGCAGGATGTGCTCGCCGAACTGGTCCAGCGGCACGCCGGTGTAGCGTGGCAGCCAGTTGTCGACGATTTCCTGCTTGCTCTTCATGGGGCATCCGCTACGGCGTGGGAGGCTGCCATTGTAGGCGCGCACACCTCGCCCCACACCTGCTGCGCAACGAAGAAGGGCGGCCCTGCGGCCGCCCTCCTGGGGATCCCCGAAGGAACCTGTGCGGTTTAGAAGCGCACCGACCAGCGCAGGTTGGCACCATGGTCACGGCTTTCATCGCCGTACTGGCCGCTGTAGCCCAGTTCCAGCTGCTGGCGCTCGGTCAGCCAGGCCGACAGGCCCAGTTCGGCCACCACCGCACTGTCGGCGATCGGCGCTCCGCTGACCACGAACGCGTCGCTGCCGCTGGCGAAGGCCAGCGTTGCCGACGGGTCACGGTCGCCACTGGCCCGGCGGTAGCCCACCGCGCCGCGCACATGCAGCCAGCTGTCCTGCTGGAACGAGGCCTTCAGGCCCTTGTCGAAGCGCACACCGGCCGTGGCCACGGTGGTGCGGGCATCGTCGACCCGGCCCTGCAGGGCGGCGGCACCGCCACGCTCGTTGATGTGCTTGGTGTCCACTTCCACGCGGGCCACCTGCAGGTACGGTTCCAGGCCGGCCTCGCGACCACCGAAGCGGTAAGCCGCTTCGATGAAGGCCTGGCGGGTGCGGGCGTCGTAACGGGCGGTCAGCGTGTCGCTGTAGCCGGAGAACGCCAGCTCGCGGGTGCTGTCCACCTCGTGGTTGCTCAACGCCAGGCCGCCACGCAGGCCGAAACCGCCCCAGTTGTGGCTGGCGTACGCGCCGAAGTGGGTGTTGTCGATCTTCGAGCGCGCGCGACGGCCCTGCTGCTGCTTCAGGTCGGTACGGCCGGTGCCGGCCAGCACGCCCACCTGCCAGCCGCCGAACTCGCGGTCCACGCCGACCAGCAGGCCGTTGTTGTTGGCCTCGGTACGGGCGGTGTTGGCGCTGCCATCCAGGGTGGTGCTGCCGCCGATGGCCTGCACCCAGACACCGGTGGCGTCGGCATCGCTGGCGCCCGGTGCGGTGGCACCGGCACGACGCGACAGCGCGGCATCACGCACGCTGCGGCTGCTTTCCACCAGCGCAGCCGCAGTGGCAGCGTGCAGCTCGCCGCTCAGTCCATCCAGCGCCGCACCCACCTGTTCCGGGAACAGCAGGGTCAGCGGACGCGGCAGGCCCTGGCCCACCGCGAGGGTGTCGGCCACACCCGCCACGGCCAGCTGGTTTGCGGTGGTGGCGGCAGTGGCCAGTGCGGCGCCACGGGCCACTTCGATCCGGGCGCCAGCGGCACCGTAGACCAGGCTGAACTGCATGAAGGGCGAGAACGCAGTGAAGTCGGTGCTGGCGAACTGGCCGCTCACGCCGCCATCGGCCTGCAGGAAGTTGAACTGCTCACCCAGGTAGTAGGTACCCGCTTCCGGCAGTGCCACCAGGGTGCCACCGAGGGTGGCCGTGCCGGTGACGTGCAGCAGGTCGCTGCGGCCACCCGGGGCCAGTTCGGCCTGGTAGACGCCGCTGGCAGTCTGCACGTAGTCACCGTTGATGGTCAGCGTGCCGATCGAGTTGCCCGGCGCGATGATGCCGGACACGGTGGTGTCGCCCAGTTCGCCCACGCCCTTCAGCGTGCCCTTGGCGCCGACAAAGGTCTGGCCACCGGTCTGCACGCCGTTGAACGACACCACGCCGCCGGACACGGTCAGGTCCGAGCCGTCGAGCACGCCGGTGCTGGTGACGAAACTGACGCCACCGTTGGCGTTCAGCGCGGTGCTTTCCAGCGTGCCGTTCAGCACCAGGCTGCCGCCGGTCACTTCAACGGCGCTGGCCAGCGCGTTGACGCCGTCCAGCTCCAGCACGCCTTCGCGCACGACGGCGCCGTTGAAGCTGTTGTCGCCGCTCAGGCGCAGCCAGCCGATGCCGCTCTTGGTCAGCTTGCCCGGCCCGCCGATGTCATTGGTCCAGTCGTCCCATGCATCGCCTTCCCACACCTTCAGGCCGCCGGCCTTCTGGTTCATCACCACGTCGGTATCCACGCGCAGCGAGCCGTAGCCCTCGATGGCCTTGGCCAGGTTCATCATGCCCCAGCCGTAGACATCGTCCACGCCCTCGGCACCGAGGTCGGTCGCGGTGGTCAGCAGCACGTCGCGCACCTGCGCGCTGTCCAGGTAGGGGAAGCGTTCGAACAGCAGGCCCAGCGCGCCGGTGACGTGCGGGGCAGCCATCGAGGTGCCGGTCATCCAGTCGTAGCTGTAGGTGGGCACGCGCTCGAGGACGTCCAGCAGTACGTTGCCGTTGCCGCCGTCCACCAGCTGCGCGTCAAGCGCCGAATCGCTGCCGTAGACGGTGGACAGGATGTCGGTACCCGGCGCGGCCAGGCACCAGTTGGCGCTCAGGCCGCAGCGGTTGGACGAGCTGTCCAGCACATAGGCGCCCGGGGCCTCTTCGCGCACGTTCACTACGCTCAGCCAGTACGGCTCGATGTCAGCGAAGGCGCGCGGCAGGGTCGCGTAGATGCCGGCGATCGGCGCATCTTCGGCCTCATCGGCATAGACCTGGTTGTTGCCTGCGGCCCACACCTGGATCATGCCGTTGCTGCGCGAGCCCTCGGCGAAGATGTCCAGGTAATCCATGTTGTATTCGTACAGGCCGTCGACATCTTCCACGGTCGTCGGCTCGTTGCTCAGGCCCCAGCTGTGGTTGAGCGCACGCACGCCCTGTTCGTTCATCTGCGCATACATGCTTTCGAAGGCCGTGCTGTCCGGGCCCACGCCGCCTACCGAGACGACCTGGTAGCCAGCTGCGGTACGCGCCCACACCTGTGCGCTGTTGAAGAACAGCTTGGCCGCGCTCAGATCGGCACCAAAGGCGACGCCATGGGTGCCATTGCCATCACGGTTGGCGGCAATGGTGCCGGCCACGTGGGTGCCGTGGGTCTGGAAGTAGATGCCCGGCTGCACGTAGCGCGGGTCGGAAATGATGATGTCGCGGATGTTCTGCGGGACGCTGGCGTCGAAGGCGGTGTACTCGATCGACACGTCGTCGCCGTCGCTGCTGAAGCAGGCGCCCGGGCCGGCGATGAAGCCGGTATTGGTGCACAGGCTGCCGTCTTCCAGCAGATCGGCGATATGGATGCTGCGGTTGTCCTTGCCCGCGAATTCGTCGTGGTCCAGACCGCTGCCGCTGTCGAACACGCCCAGGCGGATGCCCTTGCCGCTCAGGCCGCGCGCATAGGCCACATCGGCATTGATCGCGCCCAGGCCCCAATCGTTGTTGAATTCGCTGCTGCGCCAGCTGGCAGCATCACCGGCCTGGCCCATGACCGGCTCGGCGGCATCGTCACCGGCCGCCGGCGCGAAGCCCGACACGGCAACAGCGGTGGGGGTGGCAACCGGCGCGGCAAAGGCGGCCTGCAGGCTGCGCTGGAACTGGTAGCGCGACAGTTCGTCGTTGCTGTCCTGGGCCAGAGCCGGCATCGAGGCGGCCAGCAGCAGCGAGCCGACGATGGCCGAGGCCAGCGGCGAAGGCAGGAAGGAACGGCGCAGGGAGGCGGTACGGTACGACTTCGAAGCAGTCATCTACAGATACGTCCTTGATTCCATGGTGAATTCTGGTGCCGGGCGTGCATCGGGGCACAGCACTGCCAGTAAGGAGAGAGCCACGCACTGTCCGTTTGTCAGCGGCAGGCGTCATCGAAAATTAATGCTTCGTTCACAATTTCTGTATAGGGGAATTCCTACATGCGCCCCTGTCCAAGGTCACTTGGCAAGCGCCCCCGGTGCCGGATAGCGTCGATGGATTCGTGCGTTGCACAGGGGAAACTGCATGCCATCCACGTTGTTGCGCGTCGGCCTGGGCCTGGCGCTGGCCTCACTGAATACGGCACCGGCGGTGGGCGCCTCGCGCTTCATTGCCGACCCCTACCCCAGCACCTACCAGGCCCATCCCGATGGGCCGGTGCTGATCCAGAACGCCACCGTGCTGACCGGCACCGGCCAGCGCCTGGAGCATGCCGACGTGCTGCTGCGCGACGGCCGCATCGTCGCCGTCGGCCCGCAGCTGCAGGCCGATGCCGGCATCACCCGCATCGACGCGCAGGGCAAGTGGGTCACCCCCGGCCTGATCGACGTGCATTCGCACCTGGGCGTGTACCCCAGCCCCGGCGTCAGCGCGCACAGCGATGGCAACGAGATGACTGCGCCGGTCACCGCCAATGTCTGGGCCGAGCACTCGGTGTGGCCGCAGGACCCCGGCTTCACCGCGGCCCTGGCCGGCGGCGTGACCAGCATGCAGGTGCTGCCCGGCTCGGCCAACCTGGTCGGCGGCCGCGGCGTGGTGCTGAAGAATGTGCCGGCCACCACCTACCAGGCGATGAAATTCCCCGGCGCACCGTGGGGCCTGAAAATGGCCTGCGGCGAGAATCCCAAGCGCGTCTACGGCGGCAAGGGCACCGCCCCGGCCACGCGCATGGGCAACGTGGCCGGTTACCGCGCCGCCTTCATCGACGCGGCCGACTACATCGCCAAGAACAGCCCGAAGCCGGCCAAGCGCAAGGGCTGGTTCGGCAGCGACAAGGGCGACAGCGCCGGCGATGCCGGCGGCAAGCGCGACCTCAAGCTGGACACGCTGGCCGGTGCCATCCAGGGCGACATCCGCGTGCACATCCACTGCTACCGCGCCGACGAAATGGCCACCATGCTCGATCTGGCAAAGGAATTCGGCTTCAAGGTGGCCGCCTTCCACCACGGCGTGGAAGCCTACAAGCTGGCCGACCGGCTGGCCGCCGATGGCGTCTGCGGCGCGCTCTGGGCCGACTGGTGGGGCTTCAAGATGGAAGCCTTCGATGGCATCGCCGAAAACATCGCGCTGGTGGACCGGCCGAAGAACAGCTGCGCCATCGTCCATTCCGATTCGCCCGAGGGCATCCAGCGCCTCAACCAGGAGGCGGCCAAGGTGATGGCGGCGGCACGCCGCGCGCGCATGCCGGACATCGCCCCGGAACACGCGATCACCTGGATGACCGCCAACGCCGCCAAGGCGCTGGGCATCGAAGGCCAGACCGGCACCCTGGAGGCCGGCAAGATGGCCGACGTGGTGGTGTGGAACGGCAATCCGTTCAGTTCGTATGCGCTGGCCGAGCAGGTCTTCGTCGATGGCCGGCGGTTGTATGACCGCAGTGCGCCGCCAGCGATGCCGCGTTCGGACTTCCAGCTTGGCCAGGAGGTGCGCTGATGGTGGCGTTGAACGAACGTCGCCGAGCATGGCTCGGCGCTAGCGTCATGGTGCTGGCGGGCATCACTGGCACTGCATCGGCGCAGGACCTGCTGGTCCGCAATGCCACGGTGCACACCGCCAGCGCGCGCGGCAGCCTGCAGAACACCGACGTGCTGGTGCAGGGCGGGCTGGTCCGCGCGGTCGGTCCTGGCCTGGCCGCACCGGCCGGGGTGGCCGTGGTGGAGGCCAATGGCCGCCCGCTGACCCCGGCCCTGTTCGGCGGCATCACCGAAATCGGCATCGAAGAGGTCTCCGGCGAATCGAGCACGGTGGACAGCACGCTGAAGATCGGCGAGCAGCCGCTGCGCCCGGAATTCGACGTCACCCTCGCCTACAACCCGGCCTCGGTGCTGATTCCGGTGGCGCGCCTGGATGGCATCGGTTTCACCGCGCTGGGCGCAGCCACCGGCGGTGGCTTCGTGGCCGGCCAGGGCGGCGTGATGCGCCTGGATGGCAGTGCCGACCCGATCGGCCCGCGGGCGCTGTTCCTGCGCCTGGGCGCGGCCGCCTCGGAACTGACCGGGCAGTCGCGCGCGGCGCAGTGGATGCTGCTGCAGCAGATGGTGGACGAAGCACGCGGCCAGGTCGCCGCCGATTCGCCGCATGCGCTGCTGACGCCCGCTGGCCGCCGCACCCTGGCCCGCTACCTGGCCGGCCAGGGCCGCATCGTGGTGGAAGTGGACCGTGCTGCCGACATCCGCCAGCTGCTGCGCTGGGCCGCACGCGAGAAGGTGAAGATCGCCATCGCCGGCGGCGCCGAGGCCTGGCAGATGGCCGCGGAACTGGCGGCCGCGCAGGTGCCGGTGTTCGTCGAAGCCTTGGGTAATCTGCCCACCAGCTTCGACCAGATCGGCGCCACCCTGGAAAATGCCGCGCGCCTGCAGCGTGCGGGGGTGGCCGTGTCCTTCGCCCAGCGCGATGACGCCTCGCACAACGCGCGCAAGATGCGCCAGCTGGCCGGCAACGCGGTGGCCAATGGCCTGCCCTGGGCCGACGGCCTGGCCGGGCTGACCCGGGTGCCGGCGCAGGTACTGGGGGTGGCCGACCAGATCGGCACCATCGAACCAGGCAAGCGCGCCGACCTGGTGCTGTGGGAAGGCGACCCGCTGGATGTGGCCCACTACGCCGAACAGGTCTGGCTGGGCGGCCGCGCCATGCCGATGCGCTCGCGCCAGACCGAACTGCGCGACCGTTACCTGCAACGCAACGCCCAGCCCTGATCGTTCCGAGGAATCCGCCCATGCCGACCCTGCGCTGGTATTTCGATTTCGTCTCGCCCTACTCGTACCTGCACTGGCAGAAGGTGAAGCAACTGCCACAGTTCGCCGCCATCCAGCCGGTGCCGATCGCCTTCGGCGCGGTACTGCACCATCTGGGCAACCTCGGCCCGGCCGAGATTCCGGCCAAGCGGCGTTTCATCTACCGCCAGCTGCTGTGGACCGCGCAGGCCGAAGGCACAACGCTGCGCTTCCCGCCGGGCCATCCCTTCAACCCGCTGGCCGCGCTGCGGCTGTGCCTGGCCGCCGGTGCCAGCGCACAGGCGGTGGATGTGCTGTTCGACTGGATCTGGCGCGAGGGAAATGCCGGCGACAGCGCCGAAGCGCTGCGCATACCGGCCGCCCGGCTGGGCATCAACGACGTGCAGGCGGCCTGCGCTGAAGCGGCGGTGAAGGAACAGCTGCGCCGCAATACCGAGGCCGCCATCGACGCCGGCATCTTCGGCGTACCGACCCTGTCCATCGACGGCGAACTGTTCTGGGGCAACGATGCGCACCCGATGATGGCTGCCGTTCTGGACGATCCGGGCCTGCTGCAGCGCCCGGACTGGCAGGCGGTGGTAACGCTTCCAGTGGCGGTGCAGCGCAATCGCTGAACAGGCGGTGGCGCGATTCCCTCGCGCGCCCCGGATGTTTTTGCGATAGCTTTCACATTCCGAACCTACAACCGCCCTGGAGGGGGAGCCGGATGCGCATCGGAATCGTCGTCGATTCGGCCTGCGATCTGCCGCAGGATTTCATTGCCGCGCACAACATCGTGCTGCTGCCGATCACCGTGCGGATCGGCGAAGCGGTGCTGGCCGACCACCGTGACGAGCAGGCAACCCTGAGCTTCCTGCACGCCCACGTGGCCGAACACGGTGCCGAAGCGGAGACCATCCCCTTCAGCGTCAACCAGATCCGCGACCTGTTCCTGCAGCAGCTGGTCATCGACTACGACCACGTGTTCTGCATGACCATCACCAAGACGCGCAGTCCGATCCATGACAACGCGCTGCAGGCCAGCTTCGCCATCCTCAACGACTACAAGCCGGTGCGCCAGGCGGCGGGCTACAACTCGCCGTTCGCGCTGCGTGTGCTCGATACCCAGAACCTGTTCGCCGCGCAGGCAGTGACCGCCGTGGAGGCCGTGCGCCTGCGTGACAGCGGCGCCAGCGTGCAGCAGATCCGCGAGCGGCTTGAGGAACTGGCCGGCAACGTGCACGGCTACATGGTCACCCGCGACCTGTACTACATGCGCGCCCGCGCCCGCCACAAGGGTGACCGCAGCGTCGGCCTGCTCAGCGCCGCGCTGGGCAGCGCACTGGACATCAAGCCGGTGCTGCATGGCTACAAGGGCGAGACCGGGCCGGTGGCCAAGATCAAGGGCTTCGACAACGCCGTGCAGAAGCTGTTCGCAGTGGTTGGCCAGCGCGTGCGCAGCGGGCTGATGACTCCCTCGGTGTGCGTCAGCTATGGCGGTGAACTGGAGGAGCTGCGCGCCCTGCCGGGCTATGCGCAGATGAAGGAAGTCTGCGCCAGCCATGGCGTGGAGGTGTACGAGTCGGTGATGAGCCTGACCGGCATGGTCAACGTCGGCAAGGGCGCGGTGACCGTCGGCTTTGCCGACGGGCCGCATCGCTTCGAATAAGCCGTTCTGGCGTACACAAGCATTGCACTGCGGTTGTGACAGCCTTGCCGCACCTCGAGGAGACGAACCATGCCTGCGCAGTACCACATCAGCCTGCCCGACCCGTCCAAGGCCCGTGGCAACGACCCTGACCTGTCCTTCCATTCGCAGAGCGCCGGCGGTTTTGCCGAGGAGCTGCAGGACGCCCTGCGCAGCGGCACCCTGTTCGAGCGCTGGAAGGCCAAGCAGGCCGACCCGGACGCCGTGGAACCGCAGTGGGGCGTGACCGACCCGGACGCCACCGTGACCGGCGAACAGAAGGACCTGCGCATCAACCTGGTAGCCACCACCCGCATCGACAGCGACGTGTTCAAGCAGCGTCTGCGCCTGCTGGCCGGCCACCACTGGGAACTGCGCGACGTGCGCTGAGGCCATGTTCTGGTAGACGCCAACCTTGGTTGGCGCTTCTGCAAAGGGCTGCCAACCAAGGTTGGCCACTACCAAGCTGCCGGGCATGGCCCGGTGCTACCGGGCCACGCTCTGGTAGACGCCAACCTTGGTTGGCGCTTCTGCAAAGGGCTGCCAACCAAGGTTGGCCACTACCAAGCTGCCGGGCATGGCCCGGTGCTACCGGGCCATGCTCTGGTAGACGCCAACCTTGGTTGGCGCTTCTGCAAAGGGCTGCCAACCAAGGTCGGCCACTACCGAGCCGCCGGGCATGGCCCGGTGCTACCGGGCCACGCTCTGGTAGACGCCAACCTTGGTTGGCGCTTCTGCAAAGGGCTGCCAACCAAGGTTGGCAACTACCAAGCTGCCGGGCATGGCCCGGTGCTACCGTCACGATGCGTGGCGCCGCGTCATGCCCGGCGATTCCGTGTCGTTACCAGCCACCGCCCAGTGCGCGGTACAGCTCCACCCTCGCTATCGCGGCCGTGGCCTGGCTGTTGGCCAGCGCGGCCTGGTTGTCCAGCGCGATGCGCTGGGTGCTCAGCACATCCAGCATGTCCACCACGCCGGCCTGGTACTGGCGCCGTGCCGCGCCCAGGGCGGTCTCGCTCTGCGCCACCGCCACCTGCAGCTGCGTGGTGCGCTGTTGTTCCGCCGCGTAACCATCGATGGCATCGTCCACTTCATGCCAGGCCTGCAGCACCGTGCGCTGAAACTGCAGCGCGGACTGCTGCTGCTGCAACCGGCTCAGCGCCAGGTTGGCCTTCAGCCGCCCGCCCTGGAAGATCGGCAGGCTGATCGACGGGCCCACGCTGAAACGGTGCGCGTCCCAGCCGTCCAGGTCATCCAGCTGCTTGGCCTGGAAACCCGCATCGCCATTCAAGGTGATGCGCGGCAGGAAGCTGGCCTTGGCCACGCCGATGTTCGCGGTGGCCGCATGCAGCGCCGCTTCCGCGCGACGGATGTCCGGGCGGCGTTCGGCCAGTTCACTGGGCAGGCCCACGGCCACGTCGGGCAGTGCCGGCCAGTCGCTGCGCACGTCCTGCAGCTGAGCATCCAGCGCCTGCGGCGGCCTGGCCAGCAGGAAGGCCAGTGCATTGCGCAGCTGCGACTGCCGGTGCCGCAGTGGGGCGATGCGTGCCTGCAGCGCGGCCACCTGCGCCGCCGCGCTCGATACCTGCAGGGTGCTGGCCACGCCCTGTCGCTGGCGCGCTTCGGTCAGGCGCTGGACGTCGGCGGCAATACTGAGGTTGTCCTCGGTGATCGCGAGCAGCTGCGAGGTCGCGCGCAGCTGCAGGTAGGACCGCGCGGTTTCGGCCAGCAGTGCGATGCGCACCGCGTGCGCGTCTTCCTCGGCCATCTGCATGCGCGCGTCGGCAGCCTCCACCTGGCGGCGCACGCGGCCCCACAGATCCAGTTCCCAGCTCAGGCCGATGCCGGCCTGGAACAACCCGTAGTCCTCGCGCCCAGCATTGCCGGACGGATCGCTCAGGCCCACCTCGCTGTTGCGCGCACGCACGCCGCTGGCGCTGGCCGCCACCGCAGGCAGGCGATCGGCCGCGCTGACGCCGCGCGCCGCACGGCTCTGCTGCACACGGTTGGCCGCCAGCTGCAGGTCCAGGTTGGACTGCAGCACCTGCTGGGCCAGCTGCCCCAGCAGCGGATCATGGAAGTTGGCCCACCAGGCCGCGTCGTCGTCGATGGCCGTCGCGGCCACGGCCTCGCCCTGCCACTGCGCCGGCAGTTCGGCCTGTGGCCGCACGAAGTCCGGGCCCATCATGCAGCCCGCCACCGCCAGGCACAGCGCCGCACTGGCCAGCGTCTTCATCAGGCGGCGGCCGCTCATGCGCCCTCCCCGCCCTGCAGGTCCACACGCGCTTCCACCGACATGCCGGCACGCAATTGGTCTGCCAGCGGCTGGCCCGGTTCCAGCACGATCTTCACCGGGATGCGCTGCACTACCTTGGTGAAGTTGCCGGTGGCGTTTTCCGGCGCGACGGCGGCAAAGGTCACGCCGGTGGCCGGGGCAATGCTGTCGACGTGGCCACGCAGGCGCGTGCCGGGAAATACATCCACCGTCAGTTCCACCGGCTGCCCGGCGTGCATGCGGGTCATCTGCGTTTCCTGGAAATTGGCGACCACGAAGGCGCGCTGCAACGGCACCACGGCCGCCACGGCCATGCCCGGCGTGAGGTAGGCGCCCACGCGCACCGCACGGCGGCCGACCACACCGTCAATCGGCGCGCGCAGCTCGGTATGGGAAAGGTCCAGCTCCGCGCGTGCCTGTGCCGCTTCGGCGCGCTGCACCGCGGCCTGCGCCGACTGCACGCCGGCGGCGAGGATGTCGGTGCGCTGGCGCGCGGTGCTCAGCGCCGCCCGGCCCTGCTGCAGATGGGCGCTGGCCACGGCCTGCTTCGACTGCGCCTGCTGCGCGTTCTGCACGGTGCCGGCACCATCGCGGGCCAGTTCGCGGTAGCGCTGCTGGTCGGCGCTGGCCAGGGTCAGCTCGGAGCGGCTGACATCGACGCTGGCCCGGGCCTGCTCGATCAGCGAGCCCTGCTGGGCCAGCGCGGCCTGCGCATTGGCCAGCTGCGCGCGTGCATTGGCCAGATCGGCGCGCGCCGCCTGCAGTGCCACCTGGTAATCGCGGTCATCGATGCGGGCCAGCACGTCACCGGCCTTTACCTGCTGGTTGTCCTGCACCTCCACGCTGCTGACAAAGCCGGCCACCTTCGGTGCAACCACGGTGAAATCGGCATTGACGTAAGCGTTGTCGGTGCGCTGGTAGCGGCCATCGCGCAGCAGCAGCCAGCCACCGATGGCCAGGGCCAGCACGCCCAGCGCGAGGCCGGTATTGAGGGTTGTCTTGTTGAGGCTCATGGGGGAGTCCTTGCGGGTGAGGGTCAGGCCACGGCACGTGGCGGATGGACACGGGTAGCCCATGGCAGCAGCGGCAGGCAGCCCAGGGCCACCAGCGCAACCAGCCAGTACAGGTCGGCCGAAGTCAGCGCCTGCACCTGTGTGTGCAGGCGCGCGGGCAGATCGGCGCTGGGCGGCAACCACGGCTGGTTGCCGAGGTGGTCCACCAGCGCGGTGGAATGGAGATGGCGCCGTGACTGCCCGATCGCATCGAGTACGCCCCCGGCGAACACCGCCGAAAAACCTTTGACGGTGTTGAACCAGGCCGAGGCATAGGGTCCGTCCTGCGGTGCCAGGCCGGTGGTGGCCAGCAGCAGCAGCGGAAGCACCGCCATCGGCTGCGCCACTACCTGCAGCAGCTGCACCCACAGGAAGGTGTCGCGGTTCCACTGCACATCCAGCTGTGCGCCGATGAAGCACGCCAGCGCCAGCAGCAACAGCCCGGCCGCCAACACCCAGCGGCAATCCACGGCACGCTGGTTCATCAGCGCCGCCACCAGTGGCAGCGCGATGGCCTGCGGCAACGCCACCCACAACAGGATCGGCGCGGTCTGCAGCGGTCGGTAGCCCTGAACGCTGGCCAGGAATCCGGACGGAATGGAAATGACGGCCAGCAGCACGAACAGCACGCCCACGCAGCTGACCAGCGAATAGCTGAGGTTGCGATGGGCCAGCAGCTGCAGCTTGAAGAACGGCAGCGGGTGGAACCACTCATTGATGAAGAACAGCACCAGCAGGCCGCCGCCACCGCCCAGCAGCACCGTGACCAGCGGCGAATCGAACCAGTTCAGGCGTGCGCCCTGGGTCAGGCCCAGCACCAGCATCACCAGCGCGGGCAGCCCCAGCGCCAGGCCCACGCCGTTGAACTGGGCGAAGCGCTCCAGGCGCAGCGGGTCCTGCGGCAGGCCCCAGCCGACCATGGCCATGCCGGCCACGCAGAAAGGCACGATCTGCCAGAACGCAAACTGCCACCCCGCGTGCTCGACCCACAGCGCAGCCAGCGGCGTGCCCATGCTCGGCCCGAAGGTTGCGGTGAGCGCGTAGCCCGCCAGGCCATACAGCTTGATGCCCGGCGGCAGGAAGCGCAGCGCCACGCTCATCAGCAGCGGCGGCAGCGCACCACCGGCCAGGCCCTGCAGCGCGCGCAGCAGCAGGAAGGTCGGCAGGTTCGGTGCCAACGGGCACAGCACGCCCAGCAGCATGAAGGCGCCGATCATCACCAGGCCGAAGCGGCGCAGCGAAAAGGTGACTGCGCACCAGGGAGCGAAGGCCATCGCGCTGACCGACATCGCGCTGTAGATGCCGGTGATCCAGTTGCCGTCATCGACGCTGAACCCCATCGCGCCGCGGATGTCGGCCAGCGCCACCTTGGTGACGTTCTCGTTGAAGCCCGACAGCAGCACCACCAGCAGCACGCCGCACAGGCCGACCACGATGCGGTGGTCGAACGCGGGGGCAGCCGGGGCGGCCGGGGCCTGTGGCAGGGAGACCGCGCTCATCGGCGCTGGCCGATCCGTGCAGCGCACGGCAGGTGAAGCGGCATGGCGTGCGCTCCGTGAATGTGGGGAGCGCAGTCTAGGCAGGCCCACTGCTGCGAAAAATGGCGTGGGTGCGATGCCAGTCGTGCGCCAGACGCACGGGTGCACGTTGCGGGCAGGTGCCGACCGTTGGTCGGCACATCCTCAGATGCCGTCGAGCAAGCTCGACGCTACAACGCGTCGGCGTCGCACATGCTCTTGATCGCACGGCGCAGCCAGCGGTGCGCCGGATCGTTGTCCATGCGCGGGTGCCAGGCCTGCACCAGGGCCACCGTGCGTACCGGCACCGGCAGCGGGAACATGCGCAGCGGCAGCCCCATGTAGGCAATCCGATCAAGCATCACGCTGGGCATCTGCGGCAGTACCAGGTCCGAGGCAGCAGCGGCGAAGATCGCACCGTGGAAGGTCGGAATGACCATTGCCACCCGCCGCCGCAGGCCCAGCTGTGCCAGTTCGTCGTCGATCGGCCCATGCGCGATGCCGCGGCGCGAGACGGCGATGTGGTCGCAGGCAGCAAACCGTTCGGCGGTGATGTCCCCGTCGAACAGCGGATGATCCTCGCGCGCCGCACCCAGCAATGCCGTGGTGAACAGGTTCTGCACCTTGGTTTCCGGCGTGTGCTTGCCGGCGGTGCTGATGTACAGGTCGATCCGGCCCTGCACCATCGCATCGTCGTCGGTATCGCCTTCGGGCATGAAGCGCAGCGTGCAGCGCGGCGCCTGCTGGCGGAACACCTCACGCAGGCGCCCACCGTAGCTGCCGATGAACACGTCGTTGGCACGGATGCTGAAGGTGTGTTCCAGGGTCTGGATGTCCACCTCACGTCCATCGTTGAACACCCGGTGCGCCTGCTCGATCACGTCGCGCACCTGTTCGCGCAGCTCCAGCGCGCGCGGCGTCGGCGCCAGGCCGCGGCCGGCGCGTACCAGCACCGGGTCACCCAGCGCTTCACGGATCCGCCCCAGGGTACGGCTCATGGCCGGCGCGCTCAGGTTCATGCGCCGGGCCGCCCCGGCGACACTGCCTTCATCCAGCAGCACGTCCAGGGCCAGCAGCAGGTTGAGGTCGGGCAAGGGCATGGCAGTCTCCATCGAATGGAATGACTCTACGACACTCTCATCCAAAGCCGATTGCGTTCCGTGCATGTATTGCCTGCGCCACACGGCATGGGTGCGCGGCGCGGCATGGGCGACCATCACCGCCTGCCAAGGAGTTCCGCCCATGTTCACCACCCTGCTGGTCGCCCTTGACGGCGGCCCCCAGCACGACGCCGTACTGGACCTGGTCGCTCAGGTCGCCGGCCCACGCAGCCGCGTACACCTGCTGTGCGTCATTGATCCCGGGTTCGCCCTGTCCGCCGACGCCGGCGACGACGACCGCCGCGAATACCCGGCCGCCGCCCGCCAGCGCTCCAGGGCCGAAGGGCTGCTGCAGGACGCCGCTGCGCAGCTGCGCGAGCGCGGGGTGGATGCCTGCTCGCTGCTGCCGGCCGGTGATCCAGCCGAAGTCATCAGCGCCCAGGCCCGCGAACTGGACGCCGATCTGCTCGTGATCGGCCATCGCCACCTGTCGCGGCTGCAGCGCCTGCTCGACAGCTCGGTGGCGCAATGGACGCTGGACCACGCGCCGTGCCCGGTGCTGGTGGAGACGCGCGGCGGTTGAACGGCCCCGAGGGCCTGCCAACCAGGGCTGGCAACGACCAGCGCCTGCCCGCCCTGATAGATGCCAACCTTGGTTGGCGCTTCTGCAAAGGCCTGCCAACGAGGGTTGGCAACGACCCGTTCGGTGTCCGCCTCAACAGTCGATCACGCCTTCCTCGCCGCTCTCATCGTCCAGCACGCGGGCGTGCAGGGTCACTTGGTTGCGGCCGGCACGCTTGGCGGCATACAGCCCGGCATCGGCGTCGGCCAGCAGCTGGTCGGCGCTGGCCGTGGCTGGCGGGTGCAGGTAAGCCACGCCGATGCTGATGCTGACCGGGCCCTCGGGCAGGCGCAGCGCTTCCACTGCCAGACGCAGCCGCTCGGCCAGCGCCAGCACGCCCGACAGCGCGCTGCCCGGCACGATCACCGCGAATTCTTCCCCACCGTAGCGCGCCACGCTGTCGGCCGCGCGCCCGGCGGTGGCCTGCAGTACCGCTGCCACTGCACGCAGGCAGCGGTCGCCGGCCGGATGGCCATGCTGGTCGTTGAACGCCTTGAAATGATCGATGTCCACCAGCAACAGCGCCAGCTCGGTACCGCTGCGGCGGGCACGGTTCCACTCGGCCTGCAGCAGCGTGTCGAACTGCCGCCGGTTGGCAACCCCGGTGAGGCCGTCCTGGCGGGCCAGCTGGTCCAGCGCTGCCTGGCGTTCCAGCAGGTCGATCTGCAGCAGGGTGCTGCGCAGGCTGAACCCCAACGTAGCCACCACGAACCCGGCCAGCGCCAGCGGCCGCGCATGGTCCACCACCAGTGTCCCGACCACCAGCAGCAGCAGCGGCAGGATGATCGGCCCGCCGGCCTGCACCAGCCGCGACAGCCTCGGGTGCAGCACGACGCCCGGTGCCGGTGCCTGGCGCAGGGCCAGCAATGCCATCAGCAGGAACGGCAGGTCGATCAACAGGTCGTTGTAGGCGCCGAAGGACTGCTCGGCCGTGTAGTGGTTGATGTAGAACGCCACCAGCAGATAGCCCAGCGCATACAGCGCCAGCGCGCGGAAGAACACGCGCCGCTCCGGCACATCGCCGGCCAGCCAGCGCACCACGGCGAACGCGGCAATGCACAGATTCTGGATGTCGAACATGTGCTGCATGTTGGCCATCGCCCGTGCATCGATGTCGATGCGGTCGGCGAAGGACTGGGTGTGCACGAAGAACAGCACGCCCAGCAGGGCCGCCATCACGCCATCGATGAGGCTGATGGTCCAGCGCTCGCGGCGCGCGCGGGCCAGGATGAACACCAGCGGCACGCCATACAGCACATACAGCAGCAGGCTGACGCTGGGGGTGATGTTGGCCCGCCCGGCGGTGAGCGCATCCACCATGTTGAAGCCCATGCCCCCTGCCCACAGCAGCAGGGCCAGTGCGGTGGCCCGCCAGCCCAGCGCGGCCCGGTCGCGCTGGGCACGCCACAGGCAGGCGGCCGCTGCGATGAGCGGTGCGGCAGTCAGGAATGCGAACGAGCCGCCACCGGCCGTCCCCGGCCACACCGCCACGACCAGCCCGTGGCAGACCACGTACAGCAGCGCCAGCACTACCGGCATGCACTACCCCCATCCGCAAGGCCGTATGCGCGCACCATAGCGCAGCCTGCGGCCCATGCGGCGTGATCCACGGCAGAAACCGCAGAAAACGCGGGATGGGGGAGCTGCGAGGCAGGCGCGGCCTGAAGATGCGAGAATCCCTTCCCCGCCCAGACAGATGCAGCGGCGCCTGCCGCCTCCCCCGAGATTCCGTGAAAACCCCCGAAGGACTGCGCGCGCTGATCGATGACGGCGTGATCGACGAAGTGCTGCGCCCGCTCAAGAGCGGCAAGGAAGCGGCTGTGTACGTGGTGCGCAGCGGCAACGACGTGCGCTGCGCCAAGGTCTACAAGGACATGGCCCAGCGCAGTTTCCAGCAGCGCGTGCAGTACCAGGAGGGCCGCAAGGTGCGTGGCAGCCGCGAAGCACGTGCCATCGGCAAGTCCAGCAAGTACGGCCGCAAGCAGCAGGAAACGGCCTGGAAGAACACCGAGGTGGACGCGCTGTACCAGCTGCGCGACGCCGGTGTGCGCGTGCCCGAGCCGCATGGCTACTACCACGGCGTGCTGCTGATGGAACTGGTGACCGATGCCGAGGGTTTTTCCGCCGCCCGGCTGGGCGAAGTGGAGCTGGAGGCCGACCAGGCCCGCGCGTTCCACCAGACCCTGGTGCGCCAGGTGGTACGCATGCTGTGCTGCGGCCTGATCCATGGCGATCTTTCGCCGTACAACGTGCTGGTGGGGCCCGATGGCCCGGTGGTGATCGATTTCCCCCAGGTGGTCAGTGCAGGCGGCAACAACGCCGCCCGCAGCATGCTGCTGCGGGATGTCAACAACCTCACCGCCTACCTGGGCCGTTTCGCACCCGAGCTGCTGGACACCTGGTATGGCGAGGAAATGTGGGCGCTGTTCGAGGCTGGCAACCTGCTGCCGGACAGCGAACTCACCGGCACCTTCGTGCACGATGAATCCACCGTCGACCTGGACAGCGTGCGCCACGCCATCAACGATGCGCGCGAAGAAGCGCTTATCCGCCAGCAGGGCCGCGAAGCGGCGGAAGAAGACGATCGGTAGAGTCGAGCTTGCTCGACTCTACAAACGCCGGGTCAGGCTTTCAGCGCGCGGGCGTGATGGGCGATGTGCTCGCCGATGAAGCTGGCGATGAAGTAATAGCTGTGGTCATACCCCGGCTGCAGCCGCAGGGCCAGCGGGTGGCCGACGGCCTCGCAGGCCTGCTGCAGACGTTCGGGCTGCAGCTGGTTCTGCAGGAACTCATCGGCATCGCCCTGGTCGACCAGCAGCGGCAGGCGCTCGCTGGCGGTGGCCACCAGCGCGGTGGCATCCCACTGCGCCCACTCGGCCGGGTTGTCGCCCAGGTAGGCAGTGAACGCCTTCTGGCCCCACGGCACCTGGCTCGGCGCCACGATCGGCGAGAACGCCGACACGCTGCGGTAGCGGCCCGGGTTGCGCAGCGCCAGCACCAGCGCGCCGTGCCCACCCATCGAATGGCCACTGATCGCGCGCGCATCGCTGGCCGGAAACTCCGCTTCGATCAGCGCCGGCAGTTCGTGCACCACGTAGTCGTGCATGCGGTAATGCTTCGCCCACGGCTGTTCGGTGGCGTTGAGGTAGAACCCCGCGCCCTTGCCCAGGTCGTAGCCTTCGGCGTCGGCCACGTCATCGCCGCGCGGGCTGGTGTCCGGCGCCACCAGGATCACCCCATGTTCGGCCGCGTAGCGCTGCGCGCCGGCCTTGGTGATGACGTTCTGCTCGGTGCAGGTCAGGCCACTCAGCCAGTACAGCACCGGCAGCGTCTGCGTGGCCGCCTGCGGCGGCAGGTACACGGCGAACTGCATGTCGCAGCCCAGCGTGGTCGAATGATGACGATAGACGTCCTGCCAGCCGCCGAAACAGGCGCGGTGTTCGATGCGTTCCATGGAGTGCTCCCAGCGGCGGCAGGCACGCGGCCTGCCGCCTGGCGTGATTCAGTAGTGGACGACCGAGCGGATCGACTTGCCTTCATGCATCAGGTCGAAGGCTTCGTTGATCTTGTCCAGGTCCATGGTGTGGGTGACGAACGGGGCCAGCTCGATATCGCCCTTCATCGCGTCTTCCACCATGCCCGGCAGCTGGCTGCGGCCCTTCACGCCGCCAAAGGCCGTGCCCATCCACTTGCGGCCGGTGACCAGCTGGAACGGACGGGTGGAGATTTCCTGGCCGGCACCGGCCACGCCGATCACCACGCTCTGGCCCCAGCCACGGTGCGCGCATTCCAGCGCCGCACGCATCACGCTGGTGTTGCCGATGCACTCGAAGCTGTGGTCCACGCCCC
>PJUE01000611.1_pt1 | contig 19045 bp, 20 predicted proteins | sample 1512171 | NCBI WGS metagenome assembly PJUE01 (sample SAMN08177674, study PRJNA422409) | Feces metagenome, whole genome shotgun sequencing project. | isolation source: Chicken feces (3) enriched on wood chips: alkali lignin treatment | host: Gallus gallus | place: USA: Madison | collected 2015-01-15
CGTCACCATCTTCGTAAGAAGCAACAATCCCATCGTCAGCAACTTTTAAGGTGATTTCTCCTCCATTGACAATAATCCTTCCTTTTTCAGCTTCAATACCATCGGAACTTGCCACGATATTTATTTTCCCGCCATCAATATAAATACCGTCGTTACTGTGTAAGCCATCCGAAATAGCATCGGAAACTTGAATAGTACCGTCCACAATCCGTATATAATCGTCGCTGGCTATGGCATGCTTAGTTTTGCCAGAAACAGTAAGTGCCCCCGTCCCAGAAAATATCAATTGCCCCTCACTGAAAATTGTGCCTTTTTGATCTTCGGTAGATGTGGCATACATTATGTTGCAAAGTCTACGATGGTCTTATATTTTTAAGCACTGGATGGGTACCCTACTATTGGGTAGTGCACTTGTGATTATATCTTCAGGATTTAACCCGCTAAATTCTCCTGGTAGTAGTCAAACGATCCTCTTTTCGCTGCTTTGTCTTTACTATAGCGCGCAAGTATGATATGCAATAGATAAGCGCTCGTATTTGTGTTTGTCAACATCAATTGATAATATCTCTTTTGCTATTTTCCAATTTTTCACAAAATTTTTTAAGGTCTTCTGGCTTTGGCCTTATCCAATCTGCTACTTCACCAATAATTTTCAAAGGGGCATCTGAACGATATGAACGAGTGGGGTTGCCTGGGAATTTTTTGTCCGTAAGATTTGGATCGTTTTCAAAGTGTCCTGTAGGTTCAATAATATACATTCGTTCTTTACTTTCACCTTTCGCTAATGCAGCAGCAAGACCGGCTCCATTGAGAAGTGCAGTGAAATAAATATGATTCATTTTAAAATCAGATTTATAGTTTGAATTACCTCCCGGGCTGAGTAAATCGCCAATTTGTAAATCTGCTTTAGTTCCGTGATAAAATGGGCCTTTATCTGAGGGGTTATTTTTGAACGAAATCGCTAGCTTATAGTTTTCGTTTACCTTTGAAATGCTACCCAGTTCTTCATAACATTTTGCAATTTTTGTATAAAGAGAAGGAAATGCACTTTCCACATTAGCATTCTGCCCCACTGTTTTTACTTCATGCTATTGTTAGCTTTTTCTCATTTCTACTTCCGCCTATATGTTATGTCAAAATCATATTTCCAAGTATGTCCATTATCATAAAATGGGTTCCCATTGGACACTGATTTAAAACAACGAAGTCTGCGCCGTATCACTTCCTAATGGCGGCAATCCTTCCCAATCAAATTGCTCATAACGATGCTTACCGTCGGGGCGGTTTGGGTACCCTCTCAAGGTATACACTGGATAATGTTTCAACTTTTCATTGGGCATTTCAAATCGGAAAATCGGTGGCATATCATCCTCCTGAATATCCTCGATCCATTGACGCTCGAGGTCCTCCGGCAAGAACAAAGGCATACGATGTTTGTTGGGGCCGTCATTATGGATATTGGCCATCACTTCATTGGCTGCGCGCGTGAGCATACCAAACGATCCTACAAGTTCAACTATGCCATCCTCATCCACCGTCTCATGCCACTGGTACAAACCTGGTAAATAGAATAGCTCTCTTCCCGCTTCACCGATGAAATAAGGGACTTTCTTTTTCCAGCCCTTTACCGCACGATGCTCAAAGGTACCACTCACAGGGATAAGGCACCGTTGCTTGCGCAAGCGATACCAATAGGATTTTTTATCCTCCAGGATACGCTCGCTACGCACATTGATCATATTGCGTCGACGATCGGCCTGCAGCTTGGGATCGTCAATATAGGTAGGCAATACTCCCCACTCCATCTCGGTCAATGCCAGTAGGCTTGAGTCCTTGTCCTTATACAGGATGGGATATTTGGGAAAGGTAATGGCCTGCACGTTTTCCAGATAGTCATAATTGTAATCCAATTGACGGCGCTCGTCCCGCAATTGCGGAAAGGTCTTTTTGATAATCTCAATATCGGTATGGAGGCTAATATCCCAGCACATAATGGTATCCTTTTTTGTTTGGCTTTGATACGAATATACGCAATTTGTGCTGTAAATACGGATTGCCCTACGACAAGAAAATGCATGCGCTTATCCCAGTTCTCCTCCTTGATGCGATTGAGAAAGATCCGATAACCTGATCCTGTTTCCAACAAGCTTTCGATCTTATCGGCATCCCGCGGCAGCCGCAAGGCTCTTCCCTCCTTTGCTCCCAGTTGATGGGCATGCTGATCGGCAGCTTCCTACCATTCTATCAGAATTATGTTCTTCACCAGGTTAAGTTAGTTTATTTGAGTAGTTATAAAGGTCGGGATTAATGTCACCGGCCTTTTTTTATTTTTTGTAAACCATTATTCATGTTTAGTTGTACTTACTTTGGATATTTAATGAATAGATTGCAGGCTTGATTTTATCGCCTTTATCAGGCCTGCATTTTTGAAAAGTCCACTATTCCAACTTCTTATATTTCTACAATGTCTTTAGATATTAATGAAAAATTGAAGACAAAAATTATGAAAAGAGTAGCTCCGTCGTATAGATCCTACAGGAGAAATACTTCGGAACATCATTGTTTAATTTTCTCATTTCGCTTTATTACCAGTTTAGTAATATTTTTTTAGGTCACTAATTGTTTCAATATGAAGTTCTCTCGCCTGAGATCGCCGCATCATTAGCGCGTAAGCATTATTAAACCCCAAAGGTCTTAACCACATGATACCGTACAGCTTCTGAAACTCATCGTTTACGTAGTTATAGGTATCGGAAGGATTTTTGGATACGCTTTCTAATACCTGCTGATTTGGTTTTAACAACACTAAAAGACCTGTTCCGGTATATTCTACATAGCAATCAATGGCATCGCTCATCAATGCATCAAAACATATTTTGGTCCCGCCTAACCCCGTCTTTGTATCTACTTTATAATCGGTATGGCCTTCAATCAGCATTTTGTATATCGCAGCTAAAATATATTGCTCCGCAAAAATTTTCGAACCTACCCTGATTGTACCAGTGCCCCCTGAACTAGGTGGTTTGTAAAGGTTGTTGTGCAGTAGAAAGTCCTTTGCAATATGTTCTGGCGTCTGCTTCAAAAAATCGGCTCTATAATTTAGATCCGTCATGACCGAATCATTGAACTTATCTGCCAGCAGATTCATTGTTTCTTCCAGCTTTGGGAATTTCTGAAGTGTTGCCGTCTTTATAATTGGGGCCGCAAAATAAGGTGGGAAAATTTTCTTATCATCTGTTAGCACAAACAGGTCGTATGCCTTGATCCGCCCATCGGTTGAGTATCCGCTAATGAGATCAAGATCTTTTTCATAAGCGGCTTTATACATAATAGCGTCGCTTACAACAAGTGGGTTGACCTGAAGGCCATAGCTACTGCGAAGTCCCAGATCACCATCTTGACGTCCCATAAACTCTGGTGTAAAACCCGCCTTGATCTGACTGTCATTAGACTTCATACCGATATAAAGCATACTTAAAATGCAAACAGCGGCGAATATACCCAATATAATATAGGTCTGTCGGCTTCTGATATGTACCAAGGAATATTGTATGAGTGCAATGCCTTTGTCCAAGAGGATTGCTAGTAATGCTGCAGGAATAGCGCCGGCCAAAATCATGTTGGAGTTGTTAAGGGATATACCGCCAAAAATAAATTCACCCAAGCCCCCGGCGGCAACAAATGATGCCAAGGTAGCTACGCCAACATTGATCACTGCCGCTGTGCGTACACCTGCGACAATCACTGGCATGGCTAGTGGTAGCTCTACTTTGAGAAGCAGTTGCCAAGTGGTCATACCCATCGCCTTGGCTGCCTCCACGATACTAGAGGCAACTCCAGTAATGCCTGTAAAGGTATTCCGAATGATGGGTAAAAGTGCATAGATAAATAGTGCAACAATGGCAGGAATGGCTCCGATACCTAAGATCGGAATAAGAAAGCCCAACAATGCAATACTCGGAACGGTTTGCAAAACACCTGCAAAACCTAAAATAATAGCAGCAAATTTTCTTTTTCTCGAGATCAGTATTCCTAGTGGCACACCGATAAGAATGGCAAATACTAAAGATAAAAATGTAAGCCCAAGATGTTGGCCTATCTGGGTAAATAGCTTGTCCTGTTGTTCGAGCATAAATTGCCAAAGACTTTGCGCTTTCATACCACTTGTTGTTTTCGATAGTTGTTAAATGCCTCCACTAACGTTTCATAGGCTTGCGCCGTTTCTGTATACATACTCAGAACTTGAATGGCATGCCATAAATCTGTGCGTAATGTAAATCCATAACGTGAGATAAAAGGATCTATCGCGGTAATACCTTGTAGTTCTTGTAAGGTAGCCACTTTATACTCCAATAAGAGGCGGTTTTCGGCAAAGAAATTGGCTACAAATTCACTTGCAGGTCTATATAACAGCTCTTTTGGGGTTCCAATCTGCACAATTTTCCCCTTGTCCATTAAGCAAATCCGCTGCCCAAGTTCAAAAGCCTCCGGCACATCGTGCGTAACAAGGATGATCGTCTTACTGCGTATCTCCTCCAAAGACCTAAACTCTGCGTGGATATCTGCTTTGGTTATAGTATCCAGCGCTCCGAAGGGCTCGTCCATTAATAGAATTGGTGAATCGGCTATCAGTGCCCTAGCAATGCCTACGCGCTGTTGTTGGCCTCCACTTAGTTCATGAGGATAACGTTGGAGGATGTCTTCGCCTAAGTTTAATTTGTGAAGTAGCTCCACAGTACGCAGGCTTATTATCTTTTTTTCCCATTTCAGCAATTCTGGAACTACAGCAATATTGCGTGCAACCGTATAATGTGGAAAAAGACCAGCATGCTGCATGACAAAACCAATTTGCCTACGTAAATCTTGGACTTGTTTTTCCCTGATATCTTTTCCAGCAATAAAAATCTGACCCCTATCGGGTTCGATAAGTCTATTGATCATTTTTAGGGTTGTCGTCTTTCCACAACCGCTGGTCCCTAGCAGAACAAGAACTTCGCCTTCCTTGGCCTGAAGGGAAATCTGATCGACTGCAACCTTTCCATTGAAGAATTTTGAAATGGAGACGATATCTATCATATTATCTCGCCAGTCTAATACCTGTAAATTGCCATTGCAGTGCCGTCTGAAAAAAGTTTCGGTACGTTTTGCGGCTATGATCTTTAGGTGTTGCAATAGAGGCTCCACGCAAGACCATTTGGTTAACCATAAATTTTCCGTTATACTCGCCCACGGCACCAGCTTCCTTTTTAAATCCGGGGTAAGGTAGATATGCAGAATTGGTCCACTCCCAGCGCTGTCCCCAATTGACATAATCTGCCGCGACTTCCCACTCTGCCTCTGTCGGAAGCCGCATTCCCCTCCATGCTGCAAATGCGGAAGCTTCATAAAAGTTGACATGGCAAACTGCATCCTCATGGTCTATTTCCATCAACCCCGCTAAGGAATAATTCATCCATTGACCATCCATCAAATGCCAGTATAAGGGAGCCCGAGCCTGACGCCGTTTTACCCAGTCCCAACCTTCGGCATGCCAATACCTGAAATCAGCGTACCCACCAGCTTCCATGAAAGCCATATATTCCTTATTTGTCACCAAATCACTCGCAATTTCAAAGTCATTCAGATAAACCTTATGTCTGCCTTTCTCATTGTCAAAACAGAAACCCGGACCTTCATATCCGATTTCATAAATCCCAGCATCGAATTTGACATACGCTGATTCAGCTGCAGTATAACTGATAGCGGCATTTGTACTGCCGTATGCAGGAAAAAGTGGATTGTGCCCAAGTATATATTTGATATCTGTAAGCAGCAATTCTTGATGTTGCTGTTCGTGATTTAATCCTAGAACGAAGATGTCCAGAAGATCATTTGTCAAAAATCCACCATCCACAAACTCAATCATGTACTTGTCCACACATTTGCGGTATCTATAGATATCTGCCACGGACGGTCTGCTCAGATTTCCTCGATCTGTACGAATCACCCTTGCTCCTATTGTTTCATAGTAACTATTAAACACAAAATTATAATCAGCGTCGAATTGCTGGTAGTTTGGCAGATGCGGAAGTAAAATAAATGTTTCGAAAAACCAAGTGGTATGTCCAAGATGCCATTTTGGAGGACTAACATCTCCTATGGGCTGAACCACATAATCCTCGGTTTCCAAAGGTTGGCAAATTTCTTCGGAATATGCCCGTATAGCAAGATAGCTATCGATCCATTTTTGCTTTTCCGACATTTCAATAAGCGCAGTTTGTATATTTTTCATAAATAAAACGTATTAGGACACCCTCCATACCGAATCAACAAACCATCCTTTGCTGTCTTCAATATTTGCGATCAGCTGAAATCCTGCTAAGGATGCCATACGCTGTATTTCCTCAGGAGCATATTTCTGAGAAATTTCCATGTCAATCAATTCATTTTCCTTAAAAAATATGGAATCACCCTTAATATGGACGTGTTGATTGGTTAGGCTGACCAAGAAACTGCGGCAGGCTCCAGAAATTGGATCGTAGGACTGATAATGCTGAAAATATTGGGTATCGAAATCAGCTTCAAGTTCACTGTTGATGCGATTCAATAAATTGATATTGAAGGCCGACGTGATTCCGGCTTTATCATTGTAAGCAGAAAGAATGGTGTGTGGATTCTTTTTGAGATCGAAACCGATTATAATCATATCACCGGGGCTTAGTTTACGGCGCACTTCGGCACAAAAAAGCTGGGCTTCGTCCATATCCATATTACCTATATTACCGCCTAAAAATAATACTACTTTTCGCCGTGTGGAAATTTTCATCGCTTGGTCAAGCATTTCAAAGTACTCTCCCTCAAGCGGTACAATGTCTAAATTTGGGATGTCACGATCTAATTTTTCGACTAATAACGAAAGAATATTGCCCGATATATCGATAGGCATATAGGAGTATGAGGTGTGATTTGCGCTGAGATGTTGTAATAGATGACTTGATTTAAGGGCATCACCTGCACCGAGTTCTATCAGGTCGAAATCGGATTCATCAGTAGTGATTAAATCCGCTAGCTCAAAGGTTTTTGTGCGGAATATTTCGAGCTCGCAGTCGGTCAGGTAATATTCGGGCATATGCATGATATCCTGGAAAAGTCGATCGCCAATGGGATCATAAAAATACTTTGAATATAATTTCTTTGGATAAGTATTTAAACCTTCTATCACGTCCTTGTGAAAAATCCCTTCATACTTTTCGATCTCAGGTACAGCACTATTTACCGGTAGAACATTATTTAATTGTAAACTCATAACTCTATGGTTTTTGCGGTCTTTTATTACAGCAATATAACAGGCAAAATGAGCGAATAGTTTCAGAATAATCCAATCTGTTGAAATATTCGATCTGTAACGACAAGAGAAGAACATGAGAAGAGTAGAACGTCAGGACTACACAGCACAGTCATTGGCTGAAAGAATTCCGTTCTTTAAAAAATATTAACAAAGTAACTTTCTGAACCACACTAAAGATTATCCTTCCGACATTTTTAGTTAAAACAACGAAGTCTGCGCCGTATCACTTCCCAATGGTGGCAATCCTTATACAGGATCGGATATTTGGGAAAGGTAATGGCCTGCACGTTTTCCAGATAGTCATAATTGTAATCCAATTGACGACGCTCGTTCCGCAATTGCGGAAAGGTATTTTTGATAATCTCAATATCGGTATGGAGGCTAATATCCCAGCACCTAATGGTATCCTTTTTTGTTTGGCTTTGATACGAATATACGCAATTTGTGCGTTAAATACGGATTGCCCTACGACAAGAAAATGACTGCTTTTTAGTTCGGACCGGATCTGATTACCTAAGGATCTCTATAGCGAATACTTTCTTTTGGGTCTGCCCATCGCTAATGGTAGCCACTACCCGACCATATGCTAAGGAGAATAGGATATCGATCGGATTTTTGCGCTGAAACCTGGTCTTGGTACGCAGGTAATTGACAATATTTTTCTCATAGAGCTTAAGCATACGCTTATCCCAATTCTCCTCCTTGATGCGATTGAGAAAAATACGATAGCCTGATCCTGTTTCCAACAAACTTTCGATCTTATCGGCATCCTGCGGCAGCTGCAAAGCCCGTCCCTCCTTTGCCCCCAGTTGATGGGCATGCTGATCGGCAGCTTCCTTATCATCATACGGCGTGAGCAGAAAACCTGTCTTTTCCTTAACATCAGGCCACTCAAAGCGCTGCAGCACAAAGTCGACATAGCCCGACTCGACGAGCTCACGAAACGAACTTTTGGTAACTTGTTCAAAGGGATTGTACAGCATAGGGCTAAGATAGGAGTTATATCACAAAAAAGGCCGGAATAAACCAGCCCTGATATATATAGTTATGATCCCAATAATGGGATAGTCGGTTTCAAAAAAATGCTGGCCTAACAAGTGCAAATTAAGCCAGCAAAAGCAATCTTCTCATTTTTCGTATAAAGGACAATAGAAATATAATATTCGTTTAAAAAAAATAAAAAAAACCTTGAGGAGGGGGATCTCAAGGTTTTTACTACCTGTTATTAACTAATTTATGAAAGTATGGATATAACAAGGGTTGATTTGCTTTCGTTTGATCTTTTATAAAAAAGTTGAGTACAGAAAAAACTGGTCTTAAATAGATGCCTATATATTATTTCTCTTTTGTTCGTTGATCAGGCGAAAAGTCAGGTTGATACGTGCACTCATCTTTTGCGTGGATTTTGCGATGCGATGTTCCCATACCTCCTGCAGATTACCTTTCATCAATAGTAATGAGCCATGCTTAAGCAGTAATGAATACCTCTTGCTGTGATCGTCCACTTTTCTGAAATCAAAATAGCGTGCTTGCCCCAGACTCACCGACACAATCACGGGTCTGTTGCCTAATTCGCTTTCACGATCGCGGTGCCAGGCTACTGAATCATTGTTGTCACGATATAAATTGAGCAATACGGAATTGAAAGTACAATGAAACCGCTTTTCTATCCGCTCTTTCAACACCTTTAAAGGCTTAAGCCATTCGTTAACACCTATCATTTTTCCGGCCAGCTGATAGTCTACATCCTCATCACCATACCAGGCTGTCAACCGAGGGGTCAGCACCGTTCGATCATACATTTTTTTGGATGTCTGCTGCCAAGGCACTTCCCTGAACAGGAAATCAAACAGCTGATCAGCTTCTAGCTGGGTAATAAAATTTGGCTCAAATTCCAGGAGATCTTCTGGAAAAATATATCCTTCATTTTCAAACAAACTAAGTTGATCCATGGGGCAATGACTTTAAATTTATAACGATGTACCTTACCGCATCACAACGTGATCGCTGTGAGGAAAGAACAATCCTCGTTGTAGAGCGTTTGCCCGTTTATCCAAAAGAAAATACTACTCACTTCTCGGATCTGGTTTCAATGGCATCTTTGCACAGCGGATCACCTCAATAGAAGGGCAACCATATTCCAGAACAATTTTGCCTTCAACCAAATAGATTCCGGCCCCACGGAGCGGATATTTGGCTAAGCTCTGTGGGAAATGGATGGTATCAAAAAATCGTCCCTCGGCATCGAGGAAAGTACCAAATTTCATCAGGTCGCCACGCTTGGTCTTCACGAATTTCTCACAGACAAAATCTCCGACAACGCGGACTATCTTCCCTTCATTCAGATGGAGTTCCCGAGCGGGCATATCGCCCCGGTAATCGCTTTTGGTAAGATCAAATAGCGTACCCGTTACGCAAAAGCCAATCAGCTCCATCTCGTCATAATAATCCTCCAGGATATCTTCTTCCAAGGGTGGCAGTATAGGCTTGCGAGTCTCGGTCTCAAAGAGCGCCATACCCGCTGCTACAGGCTTATGCTTGCTCATCATCAGATGAGCCGCCCACAGCAATTGCTTTTTCCCCGTCCCCGTAAAGCGCAAGGCACCTACACGAATTAGGATAACAACCTGCTCAATACCCGTCTGTGTCCGTTTGACAAAGTTTTCTAGGCTCGTGTATTTGCCATTGGCCTCGCGTTCCTCAATAATGCGATGGGCCAGTTTACCTTCCAAATTGAGCAGGCAGTCAAAACCCAGGTAAATATCCTTACCCTGAATGGAGGTATTAAAGACCGACTGATTGACACAGGGCAGGCAGATATTGCCCCCTGAAATTCGCGCTTCATTCACATAGACCTTACGATTGTAAAACCCGCCATAATTGTTGAGCACCGCAACCATAAACTCCAAAGGATAGTAGGTCTTGAGGAAAAGACTCTGATAACTCTCTACGGCAAAAGATGCTGAATGTGCCTTGTTAAACGAATAACCGGCAAAACTTTCCATCTGCCGCCAGATCTCGCGGCTAATCTTTTCGTCGTAGCCCTTCGCCTTACAGTTGGAAAAGAACTTATCCTCAATTTCGATCAGATGGTCTTTGCTGCGATATTTGCCCGACATCATACGCCGCAGCACATCGGCATCGGCCATATCGAGCCCGCCATAGGCATTGGCGATCTTCATCACATCTTCCTGATAAACCATCACGCCGTAGGTCTCTTCGAGCTGTTCTTTGAACACGGGGTGTGGATAGACGACTGTCGTGGGGTCGTGATGCCGGCGGATGTACTCGCCCATCATACCCGAACTGGCCACACCGGGCCGAATAATGGATGAAGCGGCCACCAACGTCAGGTAGTCATCGCAGCGTAACTTGGTGAGCAGCTGCCGCATGGCCGGGCTCTCGATATAGAAACAGCCGATGGTATTGGCCGATTTTAATTGCGCTGCGATATGGGCATCCTGAAAGAAACGCTTGGGGTTGTCGGTATCAATGACCACACCCAAATTTTCCCGCACAATGGTACGGCAATCTTTGATATGTCCGATACCACGCTGCGAAAGGATATCGAACTTTTCAAAACCGATATCTTCGGCCACATACATATCAAATTGCATGGTAGGTAATCCTTTGGGCGGATTGTCCATCGCCGAATAACAGGTGAGCGGTTCCTCCGAGATCAGCACGCCACTGGCATGGATGGTACGCTGATTGGGAAAATCGGCCATGCGGTTGTAGACGCTCAGAATAGTATTGGTCACCTCATTTTTGTTGAGCATATGCTCGGGTTCATGCACGAGACGGTCGATCTCGACCTTGGGCAGCCCGTACACCTTACCCAGCTCGCGCAGGATGCTGCGGGAACGAAAGGTGCTCATGGCTCCCATCAATGCCGTATGTCCTGTCTGATAACGGTTAAAGATATAGTCGTACATTTCGTCGCGCTCATTCCAGCTAAAGTCCACATCGAAATCGGGCGGACTCTTGCGCTTGGGATTGAGAAAACGCTCAAAGGGAAGCTTGAGCGCAATGGGGTCAACATCGGTGATCCCTAAACAGTAAGCGACAGCAGAATTGGCTCCCGAGCCACGGCCTACATAGTGAAAATTGCGGCCCCGTGCATAGCGGCAGATATCGTCGGTAATGAGGAAATAACTGGAGAAACGCAGGTTTTCGATAATTTCGAGCTCCCGCTGGATGCGTTCGGTCGCGACCCGGTCGTTGCGGCCATAGCGCCTGGTAAAGCCATCCATGCAGTACTTGTGCAAAAGTTGCTTATCGTTGTAGCGATTGCCGGTAAAGGTTGCTTTATTCTTGACGCTGGTAAAATCAAAGCTGAAAGAACACTGGCCTAGTATACGGTTGGTGTTGGCCAGCAATTGGGGCAAGTCGGAAAATAAGCGCATCAGCTTCACACGAGTAATGAATACCTCGTCCTCAGCAGCTATCTGCTCATCGCCGAGCTGCGAGATCAGCAAGTTGTTATCAATCGCCCTCAACTGCCGATGTAAGGTATAATCGGCCTTTCGGAAACTGACTGGTGCGAGTATTACACAGCGATCGAGAACCTTACGATCCATCAGCTGAGCGCGTGTACGCTCGCTGGGTCTGATGCCGATGTATTCGAAATCCCGCAATGGAAAGCCATTGAGCTTGCTAAAGGGATAGATGACAAAGACCTGCTCAAATTCGGGCGCACGCTCTGGTGTAGCGCGATTTTCCAGATTGAGTTTGGTGCGGTATTCATTGATCTCACGAAAGCCCTGTTCGTTTTTGCCGATGGCCACGAAACACATCTGATCGCCGTTTCGGAATTCCATTCCCGCGAGTAGATTCAGTCCGGCAGCACGGCCCAGTTTAATGAAGTCCAGCGATCCCGAGCTATTATTGATATCGGTAAGCACCGCAGTATCATAACCGCCAGCAAGCATGCCTGAGACGAGATCCTGCAGGCTGAGAGTGCCAAAACGCAGGCTATAATAACTATGTAGATTTAAGAGCATGCTCCCCTCCTTTCTCTGGCAGCGGTGCACAGATGCCCTTCATCAGAAATTCGGCCCCATAGCGTTTTCGGATCTTGTCCATGGCCTGCATAAGGTTGACCTCCTCGGCACTGTCGTCAAAGAGATCGGTCTGATAGGAACCATAGATCAGACCAGAGAATTTGATCCCGATAAGCCGTATGAGCATCCTGCGGCTATAGAGTTTTTTGAAGAGTGCAAGTACCACATCGGTAAGCTTTCGATCCGAATTGGTATAGCCGATCTGTAGTTGTTGGGTATGGGTATCGAAGTTGCTGTAACGGATCTTGAGGGTGACGCAGCTCGTTAGCTTCTGCTCTTTGCGCAGATCGAAAGCGAGCATATCGACCATGCTGATCAGCGTTCGGCGAAGGACATCCATATCAATGGTATCCTGCTGAAAGGTATTTTCTTTCGACATGGACTTTTGCTCCCGAAAAGGCAGTACGAGGGAATCATCGAGCCCATTGGCTTTACGCCAGATGTTGATCCCGTTTTCCCCGAGGACCTTTTGCATGGTAAACACCTCCATCTGCTGCAGGGTTCCGATTTTGGAAATCCCCATATTTCGGAGCAAGGTAAAGGACTTCTCGCCTACCATGGGAATCTTGCGGATGGATAGTGGTGCGAGGAAACCTTTTTCGGCACCGTTTTGCACCTGCTTTTCACCACAGGGTTTGGCTGTACCGGTGGCAATCTTGGAGACGGTCTTGTTGACAGACAGGCCAAAGCTAATGGGCAATCCAGTCTCTCGGATAATACGCTGGCGGAGTTCCTGTGTCCATTTCCAACAGCCAAAAAAGCGGTCCATGCCAGAGACATCAAGGTAATGTTCGTCTATACTGGCTTTTTCGACTATGGGTGTTTCTTCTTCGATAATTTGTGTAACGATACCGGAATAATGACTGTACCTGTCGTGATCGCCCCGTACGACCACTGCCTCTGGACACATGCGCAGCGCCAGCCGCATGGGCATAGCGGAATGCACCCCAAACTTGCGGGCTTCATAGGAACAAGACGCAACTACCCCGCGGTCACTACTTCCTCCTATGAGCACAGGTACTCCAATGAGCTTGCTGTTCTGCAAACGCTCGACAGATACAAAAAATGTATCGAGATCACAATGTACTATACTCCTCTCCATGTTTTTTCAATTGTATCAAAAGCCCTGTATTGTCGCCTTTGATTTTTGGTAGCTGCTGTATTCAAAATTACTAATATTATTAGCAAACAATCAACAACGAGAAATGATTTAATTTTTATCACATTCATTGTCAGCGATATAATTTATAGTAAGGAATTAGCTTAAACAAGTTGATGGCTGTTCTGCTTATTACGAAACAGGACCTATGAACGAAAAGATACTCAGCTATTTGAAGGGTGAAGGATTCACTTACTTATGACGGAAATCCAGTGCGCATGCCTATAAACCCATGAAAGGAAATCTGGAGCAATTGCTCGCTCGAACCTGCACAACTCCACTTTGGGAGGATGATTTATTGTCAATAGACGATGCGCTAAGGTCTTATTTCTCCCAGTATTTCAAGATTGCTTTTTTAAGATCTAACCGCCTTAAAGATGTCTCCGTCACTGGATAGCCGGCTCCCGATTTAGGACGGACAGAATTCATCAAAGCGATGGTCGCATTTACAATGTCCAGTCATTCGCTGCGAAAAGTATAAGAGATTCTGAACATGCAAACATGAAATAATTGCAAAATTACCGAAAATCATAAAAGTTGCCATCTAAAAGCAGTGAAATAAAGTCAGTTGTTAACTTTATTTATAAAAAAAACCGATTGTTCTATTTTATTATTTAACTTTGTTTCGGGCAAGAAATAGTTCTGATGAAAACTCAAAAATCCGAAAATACCAAACAGCTAATCGTGGAGAAAACTTCGACCGTTTTTAATGTGAAAGGCTATGCAGGTACATCCATAAAAGACGTAATGACCGCCACTGGTCTTTCGAAAGGTTGCATCTATGGTAATTTCGAGAATAAGGATGAGATTGCATTAAGCGTATTTGATTACAATTTTGGTAAGGTAACGCAGCATATGAAAGAACGTATTTTGGCAAGTAAAAATTCAATTGAAAGATTGTTGGTTTATCCCCATACATACAAGAACTATTTTAGGTACCCGTATTTACAGGCAGGATGCCCTATTTTAAATACTGCCACGGAGGCTGATGATACACATCCGGCACTGCAGAAACGCGTACAAAAAGCCCTGGCCTTTTGGAAAACATCTATCGAAAATCAAATCAAACGCGGCATAGATAGAAATGAAATAAAAGCAGATACCGAACCTACCGAAATTGCTGTAGTGATGATCTCGATGATCGAAGGTGCTTTTATGCAGGCAAAGGTCAACAAGCATATGACAGAGCTTAATATAGCGATGTCCTTTTTAGAGCGAATGATCAGGAATTTGAAAGCATAATTTTTTTTGCTCATGAAAAGACCGATCGGTTTATTTTAATAAATATAATATTAAAAAACGAATAGAATATCTTATGCCAACACAAATCAGGCTCGCAACCACCGGAGATTATCCAGGAATCATGGAAATCTGGGAATCCGCTGTAAGAGCAACGCACGACTTTCTTGCCGAAGAAGATTTCATTTATTTCAAAGAAATCATCCCAAAAGTTTATCTGCCCCATCTTGAAGTATTTCTTCTTATTGAAAATGGGAAACCTATCGGATTTTCATCGGTATCAGAAGGAAACCTCGAAATGCTTTTTATTCACAATGACTACTGCGGCAAAGGTTATGGAAAGAGCCTATTTCAATTTATGGATGAGACAAAGGGCATTACAAAGGTTGACGTCAATGAGCAAAATTATCAGGCTATCGGATTTTATGAAAAATTAGGGTTCAGAAAATCAGGACGATCCGAAAAAGATGGATCAGGTAAAGATTATCCGATAATTCATATGCTTAGATGACAAATGACCTTAATGATCAAAATACTATAATTATTAATAATAAAATATATAAAAATGATTGAAGGATTATACGAGACACACATTCAAGTAAGCAACTTGGAAAACGCAGTTCAGTTTTATACTCAAATATTGGGACTTGAGTTTGCACACTATGATGAAACCAGACCGATTGCATTTCTTTGGATTGGAGAAAATAAAAAGGCCATGCTCGGACTTTGGGAACAACAAGGAGATCTCCATAAAAGACATTTTGCATTCAGCTGTTCCAAAGATTTTATTTTAAATAACGCAAATACTTTTTTAGATAAAAACGGATTAAAAGCCTATAATTTTCTAAAAAATGGCAGCAATGCACCAATGGTTTTTGCCTGGATGCCCGCACTTGCTCTTTATTTTGACGATCCTGACGGAAATCAACTGGAGTTTATCCATATGCTGAACGGTAAAAGCCAGCCAGAACTTGGTGTACTCAGCTACGAGGATTGGCAAAAAATCAATTCACCACAGTAAATAAATAATATGAATGCAGAAGACAATTATTTGAAAATAAACAGAGACTCATCTGGGAGATAAAATTCCTATGGTGTATGCATTAAGAGCCTCAAAAAGGCATTTTATGGATAAGGAACAATAAAATTTTATATTGTTCCTAACTTAAAATACGCTGGTTATTCAAATTTATATATGTTTCTTAGATTAATAATTCTTTATCTGTCATTTCTTCCGTTTGCTACTAATGCTCAAAATAGTACTCAAAAAAAGTATGTATTTTTTTTGCATAATAAATTTTTGGAAGGACATTCGCTAAATGAATCCCATCCTAAATACGGACCAGCGGCATATACAGCTATTTTAGAAAAACTTCAATCTAAAAATTCTGTCATACTATCTGAAAAAAGAAAGCCCGGCACTAATCCCGAGATATATGCAAAGAAAATGATTCTTAAAATTGACAGCTTACACAGCGATGGAGTTTCTTATGACCATATTTCAATTGTTGGAACGTCTCAGGGAGCTTATATCGCTCAATATATCTCCTATTATGCCAAAAATCCAGATTTGAAATTTGTTTTCATTGGTGCAAGCTTTAAAAATGATTCGATGAATAAAGATCATGAGTTCAGGCTCTACGGGAAGATTTTATCGATTAATGAAAAAACCGATGTTGACGCTGAGTTATTATCAAGGCAACTTAGGTTTAAAAATTCTGATTTAAAATCTTTTAAAGAAATTACTCTCAACACAGGTCTGGAACACGGTTTTCTATTCAGGGCATTAGACGAGTGGATAATACCTGCCAAAGAATGGATAAGCAATAATAACCTATAAATTTATAGTAATGCAAGAAGTAAAGCCACAATCATTTGTCAGATGGTTCGATCGACAATTTGACTCAAACACAGGCTCGGAATATTTCGACGAATTTCTAAAACTCCTTGAAGATTTTCCGGCCGTTTTAAATCGAGTGCTGAAACGTTGTCCTGTAGAAGTTTCAACCCGCAAAATGGGAGATAAATGGTCTGTCAATGAGAATATAGGACATTTAATCCTTTTAGAAGATCTATGGCGAATCCGTTTTAGAGATATAAAGGAAGGAAAACCGGATATGTCCACTGCCGATTTAAGCAATACAGAAACTGATCAATCTTCTTTCAACAAAATGGTGGTTGAAGAGCTTATTAACGATCTGGTCAGCGAAAGAGAAAAAACAATTGTAATGCTTCAGAAATTGAGTGAAGAAGACTTATTGAAGACAAGTATGCATCCGAGGTTACAACAACCCATGAATATCATTGACCTGATGCATTTTGTTGCAGAGCATGATTTGCACCATTTAGACACCATAAAGTCAATAATAGGAACCGTGTAAAACAATATAATTTTTTATTAAAAAAAAGACTGGCTGGTTTATTTTATATAAATACAATAATTCCGTAGATGGCAAAACTATCAATACTAGATTACCTGAATAAATTGATAAAAAGTGAAATTACCGGCGATATGCATACACACATGCATTATCCGACACCGATATCAAAAACATTGGACATAAACATTATAGAGGCTGGTTTAGGTACAGCTACTTTACAGATCAATGCTACAAAAGAAAAGCATGGTAACCAACAGGGAACTATTCACGGAGGTCTGCTTTGTGAACTGGCAGACGCAGCCATTGGAACCGCGCATTCTACCGTGGTTCAGGAAGGAGAAACTTTTACATCCGTAGAATTAAAAATCAATTTTTACCGACCCGTTTTCGAGGATATACTCACTGCCAAAGCATCACCATTACATAGTGGAAAAAACTTAAGCCATTATCAATGCGATATTTTTCGGAGTGATGGCAAAAGAGCCGCTATGATAACAAGTACGGTCATGACTTTAAGAGGTGATAAAGCGAAAGGGCGGTAATGCAGTTCTTATTATACAACAACATTATATACAGAAATATTTATGAATAAAACGGTCTTTAAAAGCCCTGAAGGAAAAAACAAAATTATCCGGGCTTACGACGATGCAATAACGAACTCGTCATTGAATTTGAAAACCAATGTCTTGAAAACAACTTTTGGTGACACCCATTTTTTGGAGGCAGGAAGTCAACACCAAGAAATCGTCATCTTACTGCATGGCGCGTCTTCTAATGCAACGTCATGGTTATCCGACATAGCCGAATATTCAAAACAATATAAAGTCATAGCAATAGACATTATCGGAGAAGCAGGAAAGAGTGCAGAAACCAGACCTTCTTATGAAACAATAGATTTCGCAGAATGGCTAAAAGAGATTTTCGACAGGCTCAATATCAGCAAGGCTAAAATAATCGGATTATCGCAAGGCGGCTGGTTGGCATTACGCTTTGCAATAAGCTTTCCTGAATTAGTCGACCGGCTGATTTTGCTGACACCTGCAGGAGTAGTTCCTACCAAATCAAAATTTATCATAAAAGCCCTACTCTATTCCCTTTTGGGAGCAACTGGACGTATCAAAATTAATAGATTGGTCTTGGGAAGCCAGCGTGTAGAGCAAAGAATTGTAGCATTTATGGATTTAATACAAACCAATTTTAATGCGAGGATAGAAAAAGAATATATTTTTTCAGATGATGAGCTCAGCCGTTTGACAATGCCTGTGTTATTCATCGGCGGAGAACAGGATGTAATCCGCTCTACTCAGGAAATTGCCGCTAGATTGCAAAATATTATCGAGGACTTTACCATAATAACCATTCCAGAAATGGGACATGTTTTGGCTGGATTAGCACCACGAATATTCCCTTTTTTAAACAAAACAAAACGCTAATTAATTGCATTACTCTCATGAATACACAAATTAATGCCAGTCACCTCAAGATTCCATTTGATAACCTGGAAATCTATATTCTTTCCGATGGATACTTTGATATAGGATCGTATATAACCACCAAAACTTTTGACAGAAATTTTATTTCTCCGACTTGAACAAATTAGGAAATAATTGGGCAATTTATTCAGAAAAAGAATTAAATTGGACTTTACCTTATACAATTGGAACTTCTTATCATTAAATTTATGAAATATGTTTTTTTAATCGTCTTCTCTTTTGCCTCATTTCTAGGATATTCTCAAAAAAATTCCCTATCAGTAGGTGCAAATAGTGACTTGTTACTCGAATCCCCTGCTTATGATTTCTTTTATGGTTTTCAAGCTAAATATGGTCTTAAGGATAGAAATTATATTTTAGGAAATATTGGATATAGTACGGCA
>PJUE01000619.1_pt1 | contig 18621 bp, 15 predicted proteins | sample 1512171 | NCBI WGS metagenome assembly PJUE01 (sample SAMN08177674, study PRJNA422409) | Feces metagenome, whole genome shotgun sequencing project. | isolation source: Chicken feces (3) enriched on wood chips: alkali lignin treatment | host: Gallus gallus | place: USA: Madison | collected 2015-01-15
AGGCCAAGGTCAACGGTGAGGTGGTGCTGGAAACCCGTGGCGGCCGCGTCGACGCGGTGGCCGTGAAGTCGCCGCACCTGCTCAACACCAAGGGTGCCACCTACGCGCAGTCGGCCGACTGGGGCGTGGAAGAGGCCGAGGGCTTCATCAAGCTGTTCGGCATGAGTTCCACGCTGTACGCGCAGGTCAACCGCGGTTGACCCGTGACGGTAGTGCCGGCCGCTGGCCGGCACTCACCACTGACATTGCTGCCGGCCAGCGGCCGGCACTACCAGGATTGTTGATTCATGCTTGAACAGACGCTCGACCACCTGCAGGCCCTGGTGTCCTTCGACACCCGCAACCCGCCGCGTGCGATCACCACCGGTGGCATCTTCGATTACCTGCGTGCGAACCTGCCCGGCTTCAACGTCGAGGTGATCGACCACGGTGCCGGTGCGGTCAGCCTGTACGCCGTGCGCGGTACGCCGAAGTACCTGTTCAACGTGCATCTGGATACCGTGCCGGATTCGCCGCACTGGAGTGCCGATCCGCACGTGATGCGCCGCCTGGACGACCGCGTGGTCGGCCTTGGCGTGTGTGACATCAAGGGCGCGGCCGCTGCGCTGGTGGCCGCGGCCAACGCCAGTGATGGCGACGCCGCGTTCCTGTTCTCCAGCGACGAGGAAGCCAACGACCCGCGCTGCATCGCTGCGTTCCTGGCCCGTGGCCTGCCGTATGAGGCGGTGCTGGTGGCCGAGCCGACCATGAGCGAAGCCGTGCTGGCCCACCGTGGCATCAGCTCGGTGCTGATGCAGTTCGCCGGCCGTGCCGGCCATGCCTCGGGCAAGCAGGATGCGGCCGCCAGCGCGCTGCACCAGGCCATGCGCTGGGGCAACCGCGCGCTGGACCATGTGGAATCGCTGGCTTCGACGCGCTTTGGTGGCCTCACCGGCCTGCGCTTCAACATCGGTCGTGTCGAAGGCGGTATCAAGGCCAACATGATCGCCCCGGCAGCCGAAGTGCGCTTCGGCTTCCGCCCGCTGCCGTCGATGGACATCGACGCGCTGCTGGCGACGTTTGCCGGTTTCGCCGAGCCGGAGGCCGCAGTGTTCACCGAAACCTTCCGTGGCCCCAGCCTGCCGGCCGGTGACATCGCCGAAGCCGAGAACCGACGCCTGCTGGCGCGCGACGTGGCCGACGCGCTGGACCTGCCGATCGGCAACGCGGTGGACTTCTGGACCGAGGCCTCGCTGTTCTCCGCCGCCGGTTACACCACGCTGGTGTTCGGCCCCGGCGATATCGCCCAGGCCCATACCGCCGATGAGTTCGTGACGCTGGACCAGCTGCAGCGTTACACCGACGCCGTGCACCGCATCATCGCCGCCGGCGCCTGATTCTTCCCTTTTTGACGAAACCGAAATGTCTCCTGCCCTCCAGCCCCACCGCCAGACCCGCCAGACCATCGTGCGCCTGCTTTCCAGCATGGCCAGCGCGAAGGAGATCAGCCAGTACCTCAAGCGCTTCTCGCAGCTGGACGCCAAGCGCTTCGCCGTGGTCAAGGTTGGCGGCGCGGTGCTGCGCGACGATCTCGAAGCGCTGACCTCCTCGCTGTCGTTCCTGCAGGAAGTGGGCCTTACTCCCATCGTGCTGCATGGCGCCGGCCCGCAGCTGGATGCCGAACTGTCGGCGGCCGGCATCGAGAAGCAGACCGTCAACGGCCTACGGGTGACCTCGCCGGAAGCGCTGGCGATCGTGCGCCGGGTGTTCCAGCAGTCCAACCTGCGCCTGGTCGAGGCGCTGCAGCAGAATGGTGCGCGCGCGACCTCCATCACCGGCGGCGTGTTCGAGGCCGAGTACCTGGACCTGGACACCTACGGCCTGGTTGGCGAAGTGAAGAAGGTGAATCTGGCCCCGATCGAGGCCAGCCTGCGTGCTGGTTCGATCCCGGTCATCACCAGCCTAGGCGAAACCGCGGGCGGCCAGATCCTCAACGTCAACGCTGATTTCGCCGCCAATGAACTGGTGCAGGAACTGCAGCCGTACAAGATCATCTTCCTCACCGGCACCGGCGGCCTGCTGGACGAGTCGGGCAACGTGATCGATTCGATCAACCTGTCCACCGAATACGACCACCTGATCGCGCAGCCGTGGATTCACGGCGGCATGAAGGTGAAGATCGAGCAGATCAAGGATCTGCTGGACCGCCTGCCGCTGGAATCGTCGGTGTCGATCACCCGCCCGGCCGACCTGGCCAAGGAACTGTTCACCCACAAGGGCTCGGGCACGCTGGTGCGCAAGGGCGAAAAAGTGCTGCGCGCCACCGGCTGGGACGAACTGGACCTGCCGCGCCTGAAGGGCCTGATCGAATCCAGCTTCGGCCGCACCCTGGTGCCGGATTATTTCGAGAAGACCAGGCTGTTGCGCGCCTATGTCAGCGAGAACTACCGTACCGCGGTCATCCTCACCGACGAAGCCGAAGGCGTGTATCTGGACAAGTTCGCCGTGCTGGACGACGCGCAGGGCGAAGGCCTGGGCCGCGCGGTCTGGAACGTGATGCTGGAGGAAACCCCGCAGCTGTTCTGGCGCTCGCGCCACGGCAACCCGATCAACCACTTCTACTACGCCGAGTCCGATGGCTGCTACAAGCAGGACCAGTGGAAGGTGTTCTGGTTCGGCGCCGATGGCATCGACCGCATCAAGACCTACGTCGACCACTGCGCGGCGCGTACGCCGAGCCTGAAGGGCTGAGGCATGCGCCACCCCGACGCCTGGACCACCGTACCCACCCTGCGCGGGCAGCACGTGATGCTGGAACCGCTGCAGGGTGAGCATGTGCCCGGCCTGGCAGCGGCGCTGCAGGGCAGCGGCCTGGACCAGCTCTGGTACACCCAGGTGCCGTCACCGGAAGGGGCAGGGCACTACGTGCAGGCCGCGCTGGACGTGCAGGCCGAAGGCAAGGTGCTGCCGTTCGTGGTCCGCGATGCGGCCGGCGGGATCGTCGGCAGCACGCGGTTCTACGCCCTGGAACCGGACGTGCCCCGGCTCAGCCTCGGCTACACCTGGTATGCCCAGCGCGTGCAGCGCACCGGGGTCAACACCGAGGCCAAGCTGTTGCTGCTGCAGCACGCCTTCGAAACCCTGGGCTGCATCAGCGTGGTGCTGGAAACCAGCTGGTTCAACCACACCTCGCGCGCCGCCATCGCCCGCCTCGGCGCCAAGCAGGATGGCGTGCTGCGCAATTACACCCGGCATGCCGACGGTACGCCGCGCGACACCGTCATCTTCTCCATCATCGACGCGGAATGGCAGGGCGTGAAGCGCCACCTGCAGCACCGCCTGGACCATCACGCATGAACGATTCGACTTTTACCCTGGGCATCGTCGGTGCCCGCGGCCATACCGGTGCCGAGCTGATCAAGCTGGTTGCCGCGCATCCGCGCCTGCGGCTGGCCTTTGTGTCCTCGCGCGAGCTGGCCGGCAAGCGCCTGGCCGACCATCACCCGGAATACAAGGGTGAACTGCACTACGAAAACCTGGATGCCGATGCCGTCGCCGCCAAGGGCGTGGACGCCGTGATCCTGGCCCTGCCCAACGGTCTGGCCGCCCCGTTCGTGGCGGCCTTGCAGGCGGCAAAGCCGGACACGGTCATCGTCGATCTCTCGGCCGACTACCGCTTCGACAGCCAGTGGTACTACGGCCTGCCGGAACTGACCCGTGGCCGCTACCAGGGCCAGAAGCACATCAGCAACCCGGGTTGCTACGCCACGGCCATGCAGCTGGCCATCCACCCGCTGCTGGACCTGCTGGCCGGCCCGCCGCAGTGCTTCGGCGTGTCCGGTTACTCCGGTGCGGGCACCTCGCCCTCGGACAAGAACAACCCCGAGCTGCTGGCCGACAACCTGATGCCGTACTCGCTGACCAACCACATGCACGAACGCGAAGTGTCCGCGCAGCTGGGCGTGCCGGTCGAGTTCATGCCGCACGTGGCCCCGCATTTCCGTGGCATCACCCTCACCGCCAACCTGTGGTTGAACCGCGCGCAGACCCGCGAGCAGATCGTCGAGCGCTTCCAGCAGGCCTACGCCGGTGAGCCGCTGGTGGAGATCGTCGACGAAGCGCCGTGGGTCAGCCGCATTGCCGGCCGCCATGGCGCCCAGGTCGGTGGCTTCACCCTGGCCCCGGGCAACAAGCGGGTGGTGGTGGTGGCGACCCTGGACAACCTGCTCAAGGGCGCGGCCACCCAGGCCATGCAGAACCTCAACCTCGCGCTGGGCATCGACGAACTGACGTCGATCCCGCACTGATACCCGATACCGCATTCCCGGAGCCCCCCATGGCAGACCTTCTTTGGCAGAAGCCCGGCGTCGCCGTAGACGCCCAGATCCAGACCTTCCTCGCCGGCGATGACGTGATCCTCGACCGCGAATTCTTCCTGCACGACATCGCCGCCAGCGCCGCGCACGCGCAGGGCCTGCAGCACATCGGCATCCTCAGCGCCGACGAGCTGGAAGGCCTGCTGCGCGAACTGGAGGTGCTGGCGCAGGACTTCCGCGCAGGCCGTTTCGTGCTCGATACGCAGTACGAGGATGGCCACTCGGCCATCGAAGCGCGCCTGACCGAGCGCCTGGGCGATGCCGGCCGCAAGATCCACACCGGCCGCAGCCGCAACGACCAGATCCTGGTCGCCACCCGCCTGTGGCTGAAGGAAAAGCTGCAGCGCGTGGCCCAGCTCAGTGCTGAAGTGGCCAAGGTCGCCCTGGACCGCGCGCAGGCCGAAAAGGACCTGCCGATTCCCGGCTACACCCACATCCAGCGCGCCGTGGTGTCCTCGGCGGGCATGTGGTGGGCCGGCTGGGCCGAGGCCTTCATCGACAACGCCGTGCGTGCGCGTGACACCCACGCGCTGGTCGATGCCAACCCGCTGGGCACGGCCGCCGGCTATGGCGTGAACCTGCCGCTGGACCGCGAACACACCACCGCTGCGCTGGGCTTCGCGCGCATGCAGATCTCGCCGATCTACGCGCAGCTGTCGCGCGGCAAGTTCGAGCTGGCCGCACTGGAAGCGCTGGGTGGCGCCACCCTCGACCTGCGCCGCATCGCCTGGGATCTTTCGCTGTTCACCAGCGCCGAGTTCGGCTTCGTCGCACTGCCGGCGCAGTACACCACCGGCAGTTCGATCATGCCCAACAAGCGCAACCCGGACGTGATCGAGCTGATGCGCGCCACCCACGCCAGCGTGGCTGCGGCACGCACCGAGATCGAGCAGCTGCTGTCGCTGCCGTCGGGTTACCACCGCGACCTGCAGTCGTCCAAGGGTGCCATCTTCCACGGCTTCGGCCGCGGCCTGGCGGCGCTGGAACTGCTGCCGGCACTGCTGGCCAACCTCGAATGGCGTGACGACAAGCTGCGCGCGGCCATCGATTCGGGCATGTATGCCACCGATGTGGCGGTGGAAGCGGCCGTGGCCGGCGTGCCGTTCCGCGAAGCCTACAAGGCCGCTGCCGCCGGCGCCGACAGTGCAGGGCAGGGCCGCACGCCGGAAGGCAGCCTGGCCGCGCGCGTGTCGCCCGGTTCGGCCGCCGACCTGCGCCTGGACGAACTGCGCGCGCGCTGGCAGGCGCTGGCGTGATGACGCCGGTCAGCACCGCCTCGGCGCGGCACTACCTGTGGGGTGGCAGCTGTGATGGCTGGCACCTGCTGGACGTGCCGGACCTGAGCGTGATCGAGGAGCGCATGCCGCCGGGGGCCGCCGAAGCGCCGCACCGGCACCTGCGATCGCGCCAGTTCTTCCGTGTGCTGGAAGGCGAGGCCGTGCTGGAACTGGAGGGCGCCACGCACGTGCTGCGCGCGGGCGATGGCCTGCACGTGCCCCCGGGGGCCGCGCACCAGATGCGCAACGCCTCGCTTGCCGATGTCCGATTCCTGGTGGTGTCCTCACCCCACAGCCATGGTGACCGGGAGCCGGCCACGCTGGAGAACCTGCAATGAATACCGTGTACCTGGTGCTGGCCATGCGCCGGCCCGACTTCAACGCCGCCGCCGTGCAGCCGCACCTGGACTTTCTCGATGCGCTGCGCGCGCAGGGCCAGCTGCAGCTGACCGGTGGCTTCAGCGATGGCACGGGCGGCGCCTACGTGCTGTGCAACGTGGCCAGCCTGGCTGAAGCGCAGGCCATCGTCGCTACCGATCCGCTGGTGACGATGCAGGCCTCGCACCTCACCGTGCACGAATGGAACACCCGCTGAGGCGCACCTGATGACCCTGCACGCCCCCCACGTCGCCTCGCCGTTCACCGAACAAGCGCTGCCGCCGTGGCGGCGTGCCGTGCTCAAGGTCGGCAGCAGCCTGCTGGCTGCCGATGGTGGCGGCCTGTCGCCGCGCCATGTGCTGGGCTTGGCCCAGTTCGTCTCGGCCAACGTGCTGGCCGGGCGCGAGGTGGTCATCGTCTCGTCCGGTGCCGTTGCTGCGGGCCGTGCCATCCTGCCGCGTGCCGATGAACCGGGGGCCGCGATGGCGGCACGGCAGGCCTTGGCCGCGCTCGGCCAGGCGCAGCTGATCGGTCTCTGGCAACGCTTTTTCGAGCGCCCGGTGGCGCAGGTGCTGCTGACCCACGACGACCTGCGCAACCGCCGCCGTTACCTCAACGCGCGCGCGACGCTCACCGAGCTGCTGCGCCTGGGTGCATTGCCGGTGGTCAACGAGAACGACACCGTTTCGGTGGACGAACTCAAGCTCGGCGACAACGACAACCTGGCCGCCACCGTGGCCGCCCTGATCGACGCCGATGCGTTGTTCATCGCCACCGATATCGACGGCCTGTACAGTGCCGATCCGCGCACTGTGGCCCACGCCCGCCCGCTGCATGACGTGCCCGAACTGGATGACACGGTGCTGGCGATGGCCGGCGGTGCCGGATCGCGCGCCGGTACCGGTGGCATGCGCACCAAGCTGGAAGCCGCTGCCAAGGCCGGCCGGCTGGGCATCGAAACCTACCTGTTCAATGGCCGCAGCGGCGAGGTGGTGCGTGCACTGGCGCAGGATCGCCTGTTCGGCACGCGCATCCATGCCGCGCGCAGCCGCGAAGCCGCACGCAAGCACTGGCTGCGGCATGCACCGCTGGCCGACGGTGCGATCCTGGTCGATGCCGGCGCGGCGCAGGCGATGCGTGAAAAGGGTGCCTCGCTGCTGCCCGGCGGCATCAGCGGCGCCGAGGGCGAGTTCCGCCGTGGCGACATGGTGCAGGTGTGGTGGAACGCCCCGCACGGACGCATCTGCGTCGCCCGTGGGGTCAGCCAGTACGCCGCCGATGATGTGCGCCGCATCGCCGGCCGCCATTCGCGCGACATCCAGGCCGTGCTCGGCTACAACTACGGCGGTACCGTCGTCCATCGCGACGACCTGGTGCTGCCATGACCGGACTGCAGGACACCCCCATGAGTGAGATCGAAGCGCAGGCATGTGCCTGCCGTGACGCGGCCCAGGTGGTCGCTGGCCTGGACAGTGCCGCACGCGGAAAGCTGCTGCAGGCCATGGCGCAGGCGCTGGAAATGAACGCCGGGCTGATCCTGGCTGGCAATGCGCGTGATCTCGCCGCTGCGCGTGAGAAAGGCGTCGGCAGCGCCATGCTCGACCGTCTGGCGCTGGACCCGGCGCGCCTGTTCGCGATGGCCGAGGCCGTGCGCGAGGTGGCCGCGCTGCCGGACCCGGTGGGGCAGGTGACCCGCGACGACGTGCGCCCCAATGGCATCCGCGTGCAGAAGGTACGCGTGCCGCTGGGCGTGATCGCGATGATCTACGAAGCACGCCCGAACGTCACCGCCGAAGCCGCCGCACTGTGCCTGAAGGCTGGCAACGGCGTGATCCTGCGCGGTGGCTCGGAGGCGATTCACTCCAACACCGCCATCGCCCAGGCGTTGGCGTCCGCACTGAAGGCCAACGGCGTGCCGCCTGCGGCGGTGACCGTGCTGACCGACCTGCGCCGCGAGGCGATGCTGGAACTGCTGCAGCTGCACGAGCTGATCGACCTGGCCATCCCGCGCGGTGGCGAAGGGCTGATCCGTTTCGTGGCCGAGCACGCACGCGTGCCGGTCATCAAGCACTACAAAGGCGTCTGCCATCTGTTCGTGGATGCCAGCGCCGACCTGGACAAGGCGGTGGCCCTGCTGGTGGATGGCAAGTGCAGCCGCCCGGCGGCCTGCAATTCGCTGGAAACGCTGCTGGTGCACCTGGACGTGGTCGACGCCTTCCTGCCACGTGCCGCGCAGGCGCTGGGCGAACGGGGCGTGCAGCTGCGTGCTGATGCGCGTGCGCAGCCGCTGCTGCCGGGCAGCACGGTGGCCACCGAAGACGACTATGCAGCCGAGTTCCTCGACCTGGTGCTGGCGGTACGCGTGGTCGATGACCTCGAGGCGGCCATCGCGCATATCCGCACCTATACCTCCGACCACACCGAAGTGATCGCCACGGAAGACACGGCCAATGCCGAACGCTTCGTCAACGCACTGCGCTCTGCGGTGGTGATGGTCAACGCGTCCTCGCGCTTCTCCGATGGCGGGCAGCTGGGCCTGGGCAGCGAAATCGGCATTTCCACCACGCGCCTGCATGCCTATGGGCCGATGGGGCTGGAAGCGCTGACGGTGGAACGTTTCGTGGTACGCGGCGAAGGGCAGACACGGTAGGGGTGTGTTTGGCAGGGCTTGCAGCCCTGCACCTGCTGCAGATCAACGGCAACGTCAACGTCAACGTCAAAAGCCTGCATTCCGTGGGTGGGCGGGGCGGTGTCGGCCTGCGGGGACGCCGCAAGTACGTCCGTGTAGGCATGGCCGCCGCATCCATGCGGCGGACACCCCGCAATCCGACACCGCCCCACCTTCGACAGTTGGCCGGCGGCTGTTGGTAGGTGTCGACCTCGGTCGACACGATTTTTCCATCAGATATCGAATGAATTCATCCGTGCCGACCAACGGTCGGCACCCACCATCAGCGGTAGGTTCCAACAGATCGCGGGAAACTGTCGAAGGCGGGGTGGGTCCGGTTGAGGGGGTGTGAGCGGCATGGATGCCGCGACCAAGCCCCCATGGATGGGTTCACGGCGTCCCCCTCAACCGGACCCACCCCGCCAACCCACGGAAAGCCCGCTTTTGACGTTGCCGTTGCTGTGGCCGTGGCTTGAAGCAGGTGCAGGGCTGCAAGCCCTGCCGAACCCCACCCCCTGCAAATTGCCTCACCGTTCCGGATAAGGGAAATCCCGCGCCGACATCGCCGCGCGCGCGTCTTCCACCGACGGATGGTTGCCGATGAAGTCATCGGGGTACCACGCCAGATGGCGCACGCCCTGCGCCTGCAGGCGGCGGACCTGGGCACGCAGGCGCTGCCCGCTGATGGGCTTTCGCGTGCGCCAGTCGACGGTCTGCAGCTCGAACAGGGTGTGTTCCAGCTGCGGATCGTGTGCGCGAACGGCCTGCACCAGCGCATCCATCCAGCGTTGCGGGTCAGGGCTGTTCTCCATCCATGGCATCGCCATCAACGCGGTGCGGTCGTAAGCCTGGTTGAACAGGTCCAGGCGCTGGGCAAACCACGCCGCACTCTGCGGGTGCAGCACCGGCTGTGCATACAGGTTGCGCACGGTGGCCAGCTTCGGCCGCCAGCGCTGTGCAGCGTCGCGCAGCTCCAGGGTGAAGTCGATCAGCGCGCGGGTACGCCCGCCGTCTTCGCCCTCCGGTGCAAGATCCGCCAGTTCGGTGTCGCGCAGGTAGGCATCGTCATGGAACAGCAGGCCCTCGAAATAGCCATTGATCGCCAGATCCTCGTAGATGTCCTTGATGATCTGGCGTGCCTGTGGCCGGGTGAAATCCAGCCGGTACATGCCGTCGCGCTCCGGGCTCTGGATGCCCAGCGCGGCCCGCTTGGCCGGGTCGGGCAGTTCATAGCCCAGCACCGGCAGCCAGGCGTAGACCTTCACCCCGGCACGCGTGTGCAGCTGCCAGGCAACACGGTTGAACAGGTCCGCGCGCATCGGCAGGTGCCGATTGGGAAAGTACAGCGCGTCGGCGGTGTTGTTGCCGTCCGGGTCGGCAAAGGCCTGCAGATAGACGTGGGTCGGGCCGATCTGCTTGACCCGTTCGATCAGGGTGTCCAGGTTGCGCGCCTGCTGCGCCGGGTCGGCGTCGTACACCGCATCCAGATCGATCTGCAGCGCGCGCGTGCCATCAACGGCGGGGTCGCGCCGCAGTTCATAGGCCAGTGCGTTGACGTCGGGGTTGCCGGTCACCAGCAGCCGGGCCAGTCCCTGCAGATCGTGGCCGACCGGGGTGCTGCGGCCTTCCAGATCGAATGACACCGGCATGCCCAGTTCGCGTGCGATCTGGTTGCTCATCTGGTTGTAGGCAGCGTAGGGCCAGACGATGGCCTGCGGGCGTACGCCCAGCTCCTGTTCAATGCGCAGTGCGCTACGGGCAAGATCGTCGCGCACGCGCTGCTGGTAAGCCTGCGTCGTTTCGTAACGCTGCACCTGCGGATCGTAGATGCGGGTGGTGACGGCCGGCGTCTGATTGCCCTGTGGGTTGGATCGCACGCCACGGTGCAGATTGTCGGTGTGGCTGGCGACCTCCACCAGGCCACTGGCCTGCATTTCGCGCAGCTGGTTCCAGTCCAGGAAATCATTACGGCTGAAGCGGCGGTAGCCGTAATCGATGCTGCGCCCCGGGGCCATGTCCACGTAATCGGTGATCAACGCCACCAGTGCCGGGTAGTGGTACGCGCGCAGCAGCGGGAAGACCCGCGTGTAGACGCTGCGCAGGCCGTCATCGAAGGTCAGCAGCACCGGCTTGGGCGGCAGGCGCGCCCCGCCGCGCGAGGCCTCGATCAGCTGCGACAGCGAAACCGGGTGGTAGCCATGCGCCGACAGCCAATCCAGATGGGCGGCGAAGTTCTGCGTGCTCACCGCATACGCATCGGCATCGGAGGTTGCGCTCACGTCGTCGCGCACATCGTGGTAGCTGAGAACCAGCAGGCCATTGTCGGCCGCATCGAGGTCGACATCGCGCGCTGCCACAGGCAGGGCGACGGCCAGCAGGCACAGGGCGAGCATCAGGCACGCGCTTCGTATCGACATCATTTCATTGCCCCCAGCGCAGTGCGGCGTCAAAGCCGATATGGCGTTCGCGCCGGCCGTCGTAGACCGGTCGCGACCAGCTCACCCCGTATTCCAGCACCCGGCCAGGACCGAACTGCCATTCATGGCGGTAGGCCAGGGTGGGCACGAAGGCATCACCAAAACCGTGTTGCCAGTAATTGCCGACCGACACGGTCAGGCGATGGCGCAGGTGATGTTCGTAGCGCCGCCACAGCAGCTGGTCCACGCGCAGGCCGATCTCCATCGAGCGGTCGCGCGATGGATTGAAGTAGGGGGCGTCGTCATCGCTGCCACGGCTGGTGTAAAGACTGCCAAGCCCATCGACCAATAAGCGCGAACGCGTCAGTAGGCGCTGCTCGGCGGCCAGGCTGAGGCTGTCGCGGCGGTTGCCATCGTCGTAGCGGAAGCGGCTGGCCGCCATGCTCCAGCGGCTGCGTTCATCGCGGGTGTAGTCCGCATTGACGCCGATGCTGTCGGCACTGATGCCCGCGACCCGTGCCTGCATCGAGGCATCCGGATCGTTGCGCGCCGCCACGACACTGGCATGCCAGTGGTCGTCGAACTGCCAGCCGAAGCCGGCGCGCAGGCCGGTGCCGCCGATGCCGTCGTTGGCATGCACGACGGCCGCCTCCGCATCGGCCTGCTCGAAGCGGTAGCGCAGGCCTGCACCGGTCCACAGCGGATCGATCCGTTGCTGCTGGAAGTTGACGGCGCGACGGTCGAGGAAAGCAAACACGCGCCAGCGGTCGTCGAATACCGGGGAGGCCACTTCGGTGCGGTACTGCAGATCATCGCTGCCCAGGGGCGAGCTGCCGCCGCCACCCGAACTGCGTCCGCCTTCGGCCTGCGCCTGCAGCCGCCAGCCACGATGGGCGCGCCAGTCGCGATCCATGCGCTTCACCCCGGGCTGGTCGGGATACTGCTGCAGCAGCGCATCGTGCAGCGGGCGCGCCAGATCGTCGCGCTGCAGCTGCACATAGGCTTCGTGCATGCCCAGGCGCGGGGCGACGTCGCGCGGGTCCAGCGTCTGTGCCATCTGCTGCCGCTCCAGCCCGCGACGGGGCCAGCCGCGCATCTGGTAGACACTGCCCAGTGCGGTCTGCAGGCCACTGTTGGCCGGGCCGATGGCCACGCGTGCTTCCAGCGCATGCTGGGCCGCGGGCAGATCGCCGCTGTAGGCGCGGATCAGCGCCAGATTGAGGTCGGCTTCGTGGCGGGCCCAGTTGGCATAGGGTTCTGCACCGCCGCCCCGGCGCCATGTCGGCGCGTCCTTCTGCCAGGCCTGCAGGTGATCGATGGCCCGCTCGGCCTGTTCGCTTTCCAGGTAGGCATACGCCAGCTGCGAACGCGACGCGCTGCGCGAAGGATCATTGGCTACCGCTGTGCTGAGCGGACCGATGGCCTCGGTGGGGCGCTGCAGCGCCATCAGCGAATCGCCGAGGGCGGGCAGCACATAGTCGGGCAGGGCGTGCCCCTGCTGCTGCAGTTGTTCTGTTTCAGCCAGCAGCTGCGCGTGGCGGCCCAGCCGGTTGAGCAGGACCAGGCGATCGATGCGGATGCGCAGCGGCGCCTGCGTGACTGGCATGCCATCGTGTTGCAGGCCATCGCGTTGCGGGTACCGATCCATCTCGGCCAAGGCCGCCTCGGCTTCGTCCAGGCGGCGGTCTTCTTCCTTGCTGTAGGCCAGGCTCCAGTTCACCCGCCGTGCAAGGTAATCCGCTTCCAGCCGCTGCTTCTGTGCATCGTCAAACAGATCGGGCCTGGCTTGGTACAGGTGCCAGGCGCGGCCGGCACTACCGATGTCACCCAGCGTCAGCACCTGCAGCCGGTACAGCAGCGGATCATCGGGCGTCTGCTGCTGGGCGCGTTCGATGGCCGCCAGCGCATCCACCCAGCGGGCCTGGTCGCGGTAACTGCCAATCTCGGCAAGTGCATCGTCACGCGCGCTGCTTGGGGCTGCAGCGGTGGCGAGTGAGGGAAAAGCCAGGCCAGCACAGGCCAGGCCGGCGCAGAGCGCCAGCGGACGAGGGAAGGGCATGCGGTTTCCTTCTGGGTCTGGACGTCGGTGACACGGCAAACAGCAGATCTACGCTGCCCGCCTGCAGGGGGGCCTCAGCCCGCAGGAACCCGGAAAGTGCCACCGCGACATCACACCCGACAAACCCATCGCAACTCCTGGCCGTCCAACACGTCTGCATGCAGGCTGGAATGCAGCCTGTACCCGCACGCTACGTGAGGGCATGCTCAGGCAATGTGTAGAGGTCGCGCATGGTGTGGTCGTCGTTCATCGCGCGTTCGCGTAGCGACGAGCTTGTTCGATGGCGTCGGTGCACGCCCATCCACGCATGGCGTGGATCTACTGCATCCCCAATTGCCCGGGCTTGCCATCCATGGCATGGGTTTACCAGAGGTCTTCCAGCTTGCGTGGCTTGCATGCCACCCACGAGGCGCACAGCATCAGCGCCGCGCAGCCGAACAGGAAGCCGAATGGCAGCGCCCAGCCCTCGCTGACCGTATGCAGCCAGCCCACCAGGAACGGCCCCAGGCAGCTGAAGCTGTAGCCCACGCCCTGCATGAAACCCGACAGTGCCGCCGAGCCGGTGGGCGTGCGCGTGCGCAGGTTGATCAGGGTCAGTGCCAGCGGGAACGTGGACGGGCCCACGCCCAGCAGCGCCGCCCACAGCAGCGGCGCCTTCAGCGGTGCCAGCAGCAGGCCGGTGAAGGCGATGACGAAAGCGAAGAAACCGATCAGCACCAGCGGGAACGGGTTGGGCAGGCGCACCGCCAATGAAGGAATCACCAGCGAGGGCAGCAGGCCCAATGCCGAGAACACGGCCACCATCACCCCGCCGAAGGCCGGCGTTGCGCCCGCTTCGACCACGATGCGCGGCAGCCAGGTGAACATCGAATAGGTCATCAGCGAGGTCATGCCGAACATCAGCGTCATGCTCCAGCCCAGCGACGTGCGCCAGACCTTGCCATGCGGCTGCGCGGTGGGATCGCTGCTGTCCTGTACCGGCTTCGGCGCGCGGCGGGCCAGCAGCAGCCACGGCAGCGCGGCGGCCAGCGCCAGCAGCGCCCACATGCCCAGCGAAACGCGCCAGCCTGCGGCGTTGGCCACCGGCACCGCCAGCAGCGCCGGGGTCATCGTGCCCAGCTGCAGCACGCTGATGTACAGCGTGCTCATGGTGCCGACCTTGTTGGCAAAGTAGCGCTTCACCAGCGGCGGCACCACCACGTTGCCGATGCCCATGCCGGCCAGCGCGATCACCGAGCCCAGCAGCAGGGTGCCCACGTTGCCGGCGCTGGAACGCAGCAGCAGGCCGGCCATGGCCAGGGTCATCGCCAGCAGGGTGGTGCGCTCCAGGCCCAGGCGCCGCGCCACGGCGGGCGTCGCCACGCCGAACAGCGCGAACGAGGCGGTCGGCAGCATGCCCAGCACGCCGGTCATGGTGGTGCCGAAGCCGAACTGCTGGCCCAGCACGTCCAGCAGCGGGGTGATGGAGGTGACTGCGGTGCGCAGGTTGACCGCCGCCAGCAGGATGGCAGCGAAGGCCAGCACGCGGCCGTGCAGCAGTGAGGGTGAAGCCGGGGTCGGGGAGGTCATGGCGGAGTCCTTGCAGGTGGCGCACGCGGCATCGAGGGCGTGCAGCGCCGCACCGGGCAGGGCCGGTGAGGTGGGTAGGGGAAGGCGGACATTGTACGTGGCCGGGCGGTTGCGGTCGTGTCATCGCAGAACTGTCGCAATCAGCACTGCGTGGCCGTGGGCAGTCGTCGCACAGTGCCCCGTCGCTCAACCGCCTTGGCGAGTGTGCAGGCCTTGTCTCTGGACGCCTGCGGGCCCCGTGCCACAATGTCGCAAACCGTACGAATAGTTGCAGTGGCGCGTTTGCCCATTGGCACATCGTGCGTGGGCGTTTACACCTTCGCATGCCACCGGAAAAGGGTGGCCGGGACTGCAAAACCCGAGCTGACTTGTTGTATACGCTTGCCAGCCGGCGTCGCTTCGCGCGGCGCCGGCTGGCAATCCGTCCGCGTTCCATGGCGGGCGGTGCGTGGGGGTGTGCGCGAGCACATCCGCCCGAACTGAGTCAGCCGGGTTTTTGCAGCCACGTATCGCCCGCCGCCTTTGCCGGCGGGGTCACCGTGTTCCTTGCATGGAGAAAGCCCATGAAGACCCCTGATGTTTCCGTCCCGCCGCCCGGCGTCGCATCGGCCAATGCCGATACCGCTGGCGAACCCATCACCTTCGTTGCGCAGCTGCGTGGCATCAACAGCGGAGGTGGTTCCGATGGCCGCCCCTGGCCCGAACGGCAGCTCGGCCTGGGCCGGCGCATGGCCCTGGCCGATCTGGACTGCGCACTGGTGGGGCTGCGCACCGTGCATGACATTCTGCTGGCAGCCGAGCGCGCGCGCCAGGATGGCGGCCCCGAACAGGATGTGGGCGAGCGTGGGGTGGAGGGTCTGATGCAGGCCTGCCGCGCGCTGGCGATGTATGCCAGCCTGAACGTGCGGCCCTGCTGAGGCAACGTGGCGGGGCAGGGGTGCTGCCTTGCCCCGCTGCAACCCTGGGCGACAGGCACAAAAAAACCCGGGAGACTGTCGTCTTCCAGGCTTCTTGGTGACCACCGGAGTGGTCGGGGAGACAGGATTCGAACCTGCGACCTCTACGTCCCGAACGTAGCGCTCTACCAGACTGAGCTACACCCCGAAGGGAGCCGCCTATTCTATCCATTCACCCCGATGGCGGCAAGGGGTAAATGCTGTTTCTTCACACTGCCGGGGCAGTGCCCTCCTTCAGGGAACAAAAAAGCCTGGACGACTTCACCAGGCTTCAATGCGACCACCGAAGTGGTCGGGGAGACAGGATTCGAACCTGCGACCTCTACGTCCCGAACGTAGCGCTCTACCAGACTGAGCTACACCCCGAAGGAGCCGCCTAAGATACCGTGTGAAGGCCAAGGCGGCAAGGTTTTTTTACAGCTCAGCGACGGTTTTCCTGCTCGAGCCGGTTCCGCTCGCGCGATTCGAACCACATGCCGTTGAGGATGGCCACGGTGGAGGCCAGGCCGGTGCCGAGAATCCAGGCGAAGTACCACATGTTCACTCTCCTTCATTCGGTGGATGCCGGCCGTTGGCCGGCACACAGTGCTTGCGGTAAGTGCCGACCGTTGGCCGGCACACCTTGCTTCAAATCAATACGCGTTCGGGTTGTCGCCCATTTCTTCAGCCGTCGTCTTGCCCTTCAGCACGCGGTACACCCAGGTGGTGTAGGCCAGCACGATCGGCAGGAAGATGGCCGTGGCCAGCAGCATGATCCACAGCGTCAGATGGCTGGACGAACTGTCCCAGACGGTCAGGCTGGAGGTGGGCTGGCTGGAGGACGGCAGCAGGAAGGGGAAGATGGCAAAGCCCACGGTAAGGATGATGCCGGCGATGGACGCACCCGAGGCGATGAAGGCCAGGCCGCCACGGCGTGCCCGCAGCAGCACCGCACTGGCCAGTGCGCCCAGCAGGCCCAGCACCGGGAACACGATCGTGGCCGGCATGCTGCTGTAGTTGCGCAGCCAGCCACCGGCCGCGGTGCCGATTTCAGCCGTCTTCAACAGCGGGTTGGTCGGGCCGTCGGTCACCACCTGCGAGGTGATCTGGTAGCCGGGCAGGCCGAAGGCCACCCAGATGCCCGCCACCGCGAACAGCACGAAGCTGATGATCGCGGCGACGCTGCCAAATCGCGCTGCACGTTCGGCCACCGGGCCGTCGGTCTTGATGACCAGCATGGCCGCACCGTGCGCAACCAGCATGGCCACGCTGATCAGGCCGGCCACCAGCGCGAACGGGGTGAGCAGGCCGAAGAACGAACCGGTGTAGGTCACGCGCAGGGTGTCATCGAAGTGGAACGGCACGCCCAGCAGCACGTTGCCCACCGCCACGCCGGCGATCAGGCCCGGCAGCAGGCCGCCCACGAACAGCACGATGTCCCAGGTGTCGCGCCAGCGCTTGGACGGCATCTTGCTGCGGTACTTGAAGCCGACCGGGCGCAGGATCAGGCCGAACAGCATGGCAAACACGGCCAGGTAGAAGCCGGAGAAACTGACCGCATACAGCGGCGGCCACGCGGCGAAGATCGCGCCGCCACCCAGCACCAGCCAGACCTGGTTGCCTTCCCAGACCGGGCCGACGGTGTTGATGACCAGCCGGCGTTCCTCATCGGTTTTCGCCACGAACGGCAACAGAGTGCCGACGCCCAGGTCGAAGCCGTCCATCACCGCCCAGCCGACCAGCAGGATGCCGAGCAGCAGCCACCAGATCACGCGGAGCGTGGTGTAATCAAGTGCAATGAATTCCATCTGGGTTCTCCTGCCTCAGGCCTGGCCGGCAGCGGCTGCAGTGGGGGAAACGGGGCGGATGTCGGCCTGCAGCGTGGGCAGGATGTCATCCGGTCCGGTACGCACGGCCTTGAGCATCAGCTTGATCTCGATGACCAGCAGCACCGTGTAGGTGGCGGTGAAGATGGCCAGCGTGGTCAGGATTTCATGCAGGGCCAGGCCCGATGCGGCGTAGAAGGTGGGCAGCACGCCATCCACCGCCCACGGCTGGCGGCCGTACTCGGCCACGAACCAGCCACATTCGATCGCGATCCACGGCACCGGCAGGCTCCACACCGCCAGCTTCAGGAACCAGCGCTTGTCCTGGAAGGTGTTGCGGCAGGAGTAGTAGAACGCCAGGGCGAAGAAGGCGATCAGGTAGAAGCCCAGGCCGGCCATGATGCGGAAGGTCCAGAACAGCGGCGCCACGCGCGGCACGGTATCCATCGCCGCCTTGGAGATTTCTTCCGGGGTGGCGTTGAGGATGTCCTCGCGGTAGCGCTTCAGCAGCAGGCCATGGCCCAGATCCTGCCAGTGGCGGTCGAACATCTCGCGCGCCTGCAGATCGGTCTTGTCCTTCTTGATGCGTTCCAGCGCGCCATAGGCGATCTGGCCACCGCGGATGCGGTGTTCGGCGCGGTCCACCAGTTCCAGGATGCCCGGAATCGGCTGGTCCAGCGAACGCGTGGCGATCAGGCCCATCAGGTACGGGATCTTGATCGCGTAGTCGTTCTGGTGGGTGGTCTGGTTGGGAATACCGAAGGCGGTGAAGTCGGCCGGCGCACGCTCGGTTTCCCACATCGCTTCAATCGCGGCCAGCTTCATCTTCTGGTGTTCGCTGGCGGCGTAACCACTTTCGTCACCCAGCACCACCACCGACAGCGAGGACAGCAGGCCGAAGGCGGCGGCCACCGCGAACGAGCGGCGGGCCATGTCCTTGTGCTTGTTGCGCAGCAGGTACAGGGCGCTGATGGACATCACGAAGATGGCGCCGGTGACGTAGCCGGCGCTGACGGTGTGCACGAACTTGGCCTGCGCCACCGGGTTCAGCAGCACGGCGGCGAAGTCCACCACTTCCATGCGCATCGTGTCCGGGTTGAACACCGCACCGGTCGGGTTCTGCATCCAGCCGTTGGC
>PJUE01000623.1_pt1 | contig 18483 bp, 14 predicted proteins | sample 1512171 | NCBI WGS metagenome assembly PJUE01 (sample SAMN08177674, study PRJNA422409) | Feces metagenome, whole genome shotgun sequencing project. | isolation source: Chicken feces (3) enriched on wood chips: alkali lignin treatment | host: Gallus gallus | place: USA: Madison | collected 2015-01-15
CGTTGGCCGGATCCATCTGGTAGGTCTTCTTGTCGGCCTTGCCGAGGCTGCCGGCGCTGCCCACCGCATCACGGAACGGGCCGTAGAACGCCGAGGCGTACTTGGCCGAATAGGCCATGATGCGCACGTTGAGGTGGTGGTCGGCGTCCAGCGCGCGGCGGATCGCGCCGATGCGGCCGTCCATCATGTCCGAGGGCGAGATGATGTCCGCGCCGGCCTCGGCATGCGACAGCGACTGCTTGACCAGCGCTTCGACGGTGATGTCGTTGAGCACGTAGCCCTTGTCATCGATGATCCCGTCCTGGCCGTGGGTGGTGTACGGATCCAGGGCCACATCGGTCATCACGCCCAGCTCCGGGAAGCGCGTCTTCAGCGCACGGATCGCACGCTGCGCCAGGCCGTCTTCGGCCCAGGCGGCGGCCGCATCCAGCGATTTCTGCGAACTGTCGATCACCGGGAACAGGTCGATCACCGGAATGCCCAGCTCGAGCGCCTCTTCGGCCACTTTCAGCAGCTCCTCGATCGACAGCCGCTCCACGCCTGGCATCGACGGCACGGCGGTGCGGCCGGCCAGTTCGTGCACGAACACCGGGTAGATCAGGTCGTCGGTGGTAAGCGTGTTTTCGCGCATCAGGCGGCGCGAGAATTCGTCATGGCGCATGCGCCGCGGGCGGTAATGGGGGTGAGGCATGGCAGGCTCCGGGGAGGGGCTATTGCAACAGGTAGCCCTGCGGCAGCAGGGGTTCGGGCAGGGGGTGTTCGCCGAGCGCGTCGAGCTGGTCGATCTCGATGGTGCGCACCATGGCATCCACCGGCAGGTCGTTCGGCTCCAGGCCGAAGGGCTCTTCCATTTCCTCGCCCAGCTGGTCCAGGCCGAAGAAGGCATAGGCCAGCACCGCCGACAGCACCGGCGTGCCCCAGCCCAGCGAGCTGGCCAGGCCGAACGGCAGCAGCACGCAGAACATCCACGCGCAGCGGTGCAGCAGCAGGGTGTAGGCAAACGGCAGCGGCGTGCTGAGGATGCGCTCGCAGCCGGCCTGGATGGAGGACATCGCGTGCAGGCGGTCTTCCAGCTGGGTGTAGAGGATCGGCTCCAGCGCGCCGGCGCGCAGCGCCTGGGCCAGCTCGGCGGCGATCATCGACAGCAGCGCGTCGGGCACGTTCTCGCGCCCGGCCAGCTGTTCGCGCTGCGGCTTGTCCAGCCACGGCAACGCCACCAGGGCCACCACGCGCCCGCGCAGGCGTGCGGCCAGGGCATGGGCGAAGGCGGTGGTGAGGTAGGCAATGCGGCGGCGGACATCGCCATCGTCCAGCAGCAGATGCACCTGCCGCGCCAGCGAGCGCGATTCGTAGATCAGCTGGCCCCACAGCTTGCGGCCTTCCCACCAGCGGTCGTAGCAGGCGCTGTTGCGGAAGCTGAGGAAGATGGACAGGACCAGGCCGAGCAGGGTGAACGGGGTAACCGACACCCGTTCGATGCCGATGGGCGGGGCCAGTTCCACCACGGCGGCGACGGCAATCGACAGCACCAGGATGGCCAGCACCTTAGGCGCGATGGCCGGCACGATGGAGCCGCGCAGGATGTACAGCAGTTGCCAGCCGTGGGGGCGGGGACGAATGATCATGGGGTCAGCCGCGCCGGGCGCGGTTTCACAGGCACGCGGGAAGCTCGCGCAGCCCGGGATTGTACTCCCCTGCCCGGCCCCGGGCCGTGGGGCTGCGACGCCCGGTCGCACCCGCAGGCGCGACTCGGAGCAGCTTGTTCAGAGCATGCCGCTCAGAGCAGCCCGCCGCCCAGGCTCAGGCGGATGATGCCGACCAGCACCACGATGCCGTTCAGGACCAGCCCGGTCTTGGCCCGGCCGCGCTTGCTGGGGTGGGTGAAGAGGATGCCCAGCGCGGCGATGACCGCGCCCACCGCCGCGAACGGGATGAGGAACCAGTTGCCCCAGCCCAGCAGCGGGATCAGGGCCAGGATCATCCACAGCAGTGCCACGATCCCCCACAACAGACTGATCACACCCATGCCGCACACCCCTGTGGTTGGTTTCTCCCCCAACAGTAGCCGTTCCGGGTGCTGCCGCCTACCGTCGTTGGCGACACGCTCACCCGCCCCGTGCCAGCATGCGGCCATGGCCCGGGCGCGGATGTTGGCGCCGATTCAGACTTCCCGCCCGATGATCCGAACTGTCCTACAGGGGTAAATGCCATGAACATCCGTTGGATCGCCTTGACCGCCATGCTGCTGGCCGCCGCCGGTTGCGCCAGCACCTCCAAGGTCATGCTGGGCCGCGCGCGCGCGCCGATCGACCCGGCGCTGGTGCAGATCTATTCGACGCCACCGGCCGGTTCGCTGGAAATCGCCCAGCTGGAATCGTCCTCGGCGGTCGGTTTCGGTACCCAGGGCCAGACCGACGCAGCCGTCGCACGGCTCAAGCGCGAAGCGGCGGCACTGGGTGCCAACGGCGTGATCCTGATGGGCGTGGGCAGCAGCGGCTCGCCGGTGGGCATGTCCGTGGGTGCCGGCAGCTACGGCTCGCACGTGGGCGGTGGCGTGGGCATCGGCATTCCGACCACGCAGAAGCGCGCGGCCGGTGTCGCGATCTGGGTGCCGAACCCGGAAGCGCCGGCGCGGCTGCCGACGCAGACGATTACCCCGCAGCGCTGATCAATAGATCCACGCCATGCGTGGATGGGCCTTCCCGGCACTCTCTGGGGTCAGAGCCCTTTCCTGCGGAAAGGGATCCGACCCCGCCCCGGCGCTTACTTCTTCTGGTACTTCGGCACGAACTGCTGCTGCACCGCTTCAGCCAGCTGGTCCGGCGGCAGCAGGCCCTGGTCGAGCAGGAAGTTGTTGAACGCCAGGCGATCAAACCTCGCGCCCAGCGCCAGCTCGGTCTGCATGCGCAGCTCGAGAATGCGGGTGTAGCCATAGAAGTAGCTGCCCGCCTGGCCCGGCATGCGTACCGTGTAGCGGTCCAGTTCCTGGGTGGCCATCGCCTTGGACAGGCCGACCTGATCGATCAGCACGCGCTCGCCGTTGGCGCGATCGGTCAGGCCCAGGTTGAGCATCGGGTCGAGCATGGCGCGGGCCGCGCGCAGCAGACGGAACTGCAGCGCGATCAGCTGACCGTCCAGCGGCTCGTACGGCACCATCTCGGCCTCGGCGTACAGCGCCCAGCCTTCCACGTTCACCGAATTGAACGCGAACATGGTGCGTGCCAGCGACACGCCACGCTCGACCATCGCGGTGAACTGCAGCTCGTGGCCGGGGCGGCCTTCATGCGCGCTCAGCGTCCACGCCGCCGAGCCGAAGTTGAAATCGTCGTACTGCGCGCCCTCGCCGGCGGCCGGGTTGCCCAGCGGCAGCACGAAGGTGCCCTGCTGCCCGGTGTTGTTGACCAGCGGTGCCGGCAGGAAGTGCGGGGCCGGGCTGGCCGCGCTTTCCGCCGCCGAGCCCAGGCGCATCTGCATGGCACGCTTGGGCACATCGACAATGCCGTGCTCGCGGATGAGCGGATCGATGGCATCGATCACCTTGCGGTAGTGGCCTTCCAACTGGTCATTGGCAATCTTGTCGGCCTTCAGCGCGCGGATGACCGCCACCGGGTCGCTCGGGTCGGCCACCTTCAGGCCCTTCTCCTTGGCCACCAGCGGCGCCAGCTGCTGCATCGCCGAGCGGGTTTCCATGAATTCCAGCTGCGCGCGCTGCATCAGCAGTTTCGGGTCGATGTCGATGCCGACCTGCTTGAGCTGGAAGGCATACAGCGGGGCCGGCAGGCGGGCATCGGTGCGCGCCTTCGGCAGCACTTCCCTGCGGGTCCAGGCGGCGTAGTCCTTCATCTGCCCGGCCAGGGTCTGCATCGCCTCATCGGCGCCGGCAATCTGATACTTCTTCAGCAGCGACTCGATGCCGCTGATGTAGGTCTCGACATTGTCCAGCGACTGCTGCACTTCAATCTGCGTGGGCTGCAGCAGCGCGCTGTCCTTCAGGCGTTCCTCGTAGCGCTGGCGGGCCAGCGTGGTGAACGCGGTGCCACCCGGCTGCAGGCCGGCATAGGCCTTGAGGCGGTCCAGTGCCTTGGCCCGGCGCTCGGCCGGCACCTGGTCGGACAGCAGCAGGTTGAGGCCGCTGAACACGGTCTGCGGTGCGTCGCTCCATGGCAGCAGGTACTTCTCGTTGAGCGTGCTGCCTTCGATGTTCTGGTCGGCGGCGTGGATCATGATCGCCAGATCCTGGCGAACGTTGGGATCCTTCTCCGTGGCCAGCTTCGCCTTCAGCTCGTCGCGGGCCTTGGCCATCGCCGCACGGTAGCGCTTGCCGTTGTCGGGGCCGAGATCGGCCACCTTGTCGTCGTAGCCGGGCACACCGAAGAAGCCGGTCTCTTCCGGCTGGAATGGCCCCTGCGCGTCCAGCAGGATCTGCGCAAGCGCATTGCTGCGGGCCACCCAGGCCGGGCTGGCCGGGGTGGCGGCCTTGGCAGCGGGTGCGGCCAGCGCCGGCGGGGCGGACAGCAGCGGGGCGGCGGTCAGGGCCAGGGCAACGGCCAGCGCGATCGGCTTCATGGGGCACTCCGGGAAAGGGTTGCCCGCAACTTACGCGCTCAGGGCGATGGCGACAATCGGCTGGAGGTCATAGGCTGGGGCGGGCAACCGCTCTGGTAGATGCCCACCTTGGTGGGCGGTTTTCGAGGGGGCCAACCAAAGTTGGCCTCTACCGGGGCAAGGACTATCGATCAGCCGCAGCGCTCGCCGGCCTTGGCAATGACCGCCGCATTGGCATCCTTCGCCTTCAGCCGTTGAAGCAACCCGCTGCATGCCAGGCGCTCGCCTGGCCTTTCCGCGTAGATCAGAAGCTCGCCGGCCCGGTCCACACCATCCAAGTAAATCACTCGGCAATGACCGGCATTGTTATGGATTTTGATGGCGCGAATTTCTGCGACCTGCTTGTCAGTACTCGGCGCGCCCTCGCACATCCCACCGTAATAGGCGCCGCTCAGGAGCGCGAAGACGGGCTTCGTCTGCAGCTCACCCAAGCGGTCACTGCTGTTGCAGGCCGCCAGGGCTGACGCCATGCCAAACATCATGAGAAGTTCGCGTCTCATATGGATCCCGGATACCCGGCAGGGTGCAGGCCAGTCAAGCGTTCGGCCTGCGCGCGTAGCTGTAGTTGGGATCCCGCACGGCACGGACGATCTTGCTTCGTGCGTGCCTGACGGCGCCAAGGAACCAACACAGCACATACAGCACCAGCCAGATCATTCCTGCCCAGACCCATTGGCCCGTGGCAATCGCCCAGATCAAGGGCAACACCGCCAGCATCAGCAGGATCTGGGTGCACACCAGATAGAGCGAGTGCATGCCCAACGGTGGGTCAGAGCGTAGGACGACGCCGCACGCAGTACACGGTGCCTGCGCCTGGCGCTCATCTGCCGAACGCAGGGGAAAGCGCTGGCCGGGTGCTCTAAAGAGCGGGCAGGTGAAGGTCAGCAGGCGCGCCACGGAAACTCCAGTACGAACGACCAAGTGTCCAACTATCGGTTGATCACCATCTGCAATCCATCATGCAGGACGATCAGCAATGCGTCGAGATCCCGCCTTGAGATGGAAACTGGCTCCAGACCAACTGCTCCTGCGATGCCACACTGCGAGAAGAATACGTCATACGTATCAATCAACTCAGAATAAAACATCTCCATCGGCGCATTCTCAACGACTCTGAAAAGATCCGTCATGAAGTTCCAGAAGTCGATGACCGCCTCAGGGTCAACCCCGACACCCGAGCGAGCTGAAGATATCAGTGCGTCAACATCAAATGCTGACTCACCCTCCCAGTCCAAAGAACCTCCAGCACTCGCGACCGCCAGGTTCAGATCATGCCGGCTGGAAGCGCGGACAGCTGCTCCATCAATTGACATCAGATGATCATGCTCATCTGACACCCATGCAAACCAGACGACACTCTCGCCACTGGCGATTCCGATTGGATAGATGTTCATCCTTGAGCCGACATGACATTCACCCACATTGTTCAATGACGTCTTATGCAAAATGCCTCCGTAGCTCACTCGAACTTTACGCTGCTGTAGACAAGGCGTAGTTCCTCATCGTGGATGATCCAGCGATCAGCACCGCCCTCCGGACACAGGCGGAACTCGCCGGTGTATCCCGACGCGCGCGACCACGCACTGCGGGCGAACTTGGGAAACCGGCGCATGGTTCGCGCGTCCGACATCTCGGGCTTGCTTGCAGGCCTGCAGTCTTCTGGAAAAACAAAAAATCCGCTGGCTGGATGGAAGACCAACCACGTTTCGTTGGTGTCCATGTCGTGCGTCTCGCGTATATCAACAGCATCCTCGGGCAACCACGCAGGTAGCCACTTCGACTCACCGATTGCGTTCCTGGAAACAGCTTGATCCCGGTCCGCGTATTCTGTGCTTGCAACCTCCATGCAACCAGCAACGGTGAGTGCCAGCGCAGAAGTCAGGAGAATTTTAGGAGTGTTCATCGGAGGCATGCCAGTCATCAGTAGGGGAAGTTGCCGATTGATCCGCTGCGCACTCAGCGGCTGAGTTACCTTTGACGATCTGGTCAAACCATTCGCGCCCGTCACTCACGCACTGCGCAGCCGCCGCACCGTCCATTCCTCGCTGGGCGACTTGGCGGTATGTCATGCAGCGGAAGTCGTCGTCTTGGCCGATCCATCCATCGTGAGAGGCGCCAACCACATGTGTGGCTGGCCATTGATCTGCGTACGGCCCACCAGAGTCGTCAGTTCCTGAGACAGACACGCCAACGAATCCAAGGGTATTCAATGTTCCACCAACGTAGCACCGCCAGTCGACTGTGTACGCACTCGCGCTCTCCAGCGGCGTGGTCTGTGGGCCAGAATGTGGATCGAGTGGATGCCCAGTCAGTCAATCTTTACATCAGTTTCAGACCTGCGTGCCGTCGTTTCAGCTGATTGCTCTTCTACTTTTCGTTCCTTCGACACAACCTCTCCTCCAACCTGTCATTGTGACGCTGGTTCCATTGATAGATACGTTTGCTGGAGATTCCTGCCAAGGCGATCTCGCCGCGGCCTTCAGTCACCCCAGCCTGGTACTCGGGGAGATCCATGCACTTGTAGAAGACTTCGACGTCTGAGGGCAGGTCAACACCGAAACCAACCGAATCGCGAATAAGCCCGATCTGTGGCGCCGCAGATACTGACATGCCAGCCATTTTGATCTGGCCTATTGGGCTCTGCGTCTCGTATGAAGCAAAATAAAGTCCAGATTCAACGTCTGAAATGAACGTAATCGACACTGCATCTTTCGGCGTCGACAGCGCGATTGCCATAGAAAGATCGCCTTCATCATGTACATTCAAAAGAGAATCATAGGATCTTTCCTCGTAGCCGCATCCGGAAATCAAGACTGCAAGTCCGATCACATGAAGCCCCATAGCTTTCAACCACATCTGCACGCTACCACTCCGAAATGTAGTTATTCAAGAAGGGACGAAATGAAGTGGGCACATAGCTGGCACAACGTTTTGCGCAACTCTCGCCAAGTTCACATGCCGCAGCTTGCCGATTAGCAACCTTGTGACCCTCGTTGTCTGCCCAGATGATCGGGCTGGATGTAGGCGAGTGCCGGCTTAGTACGTCACCGGCAGGTCTTGCACACATGCATTGGACGCAACTCGCCACACCAGCTACTGCCAAACAAAGAATTCGCAAACCCCTTCACCCGATTCGCACAAGAACAGCCAGTACGTGCCGCCGGAGGAATACACTCGCGCTTCGTAACCCTCATACAAAAGCCTTCTGGCCGCCTTGGCATCGCCATCAATCTTTGGCATGGAGCCGTCATAGTCCGACAATCTAGCGGAGAACGAGGGATACTCCTCGGGATCGAAGATGAATCTTCCGCGCCCCGCTGAAACATCAACAGTAGTCACAACTTTCAAATCGCGCGTAGTTTCCGGTAGAAAGCCTGGGAGCCATCCTTTCTCAAAAACCCGCTCACTTCTAGCCTCGTTTATGCTGTCGTACTCATCAGACCGATCCAAACATCCGCAGAGCGCCCCCAGAGTCAACGCAAAGAGTGTCGCCACGCCGAACCCATTCCTCATCGCCATGGCCCTCCAGGCAGGTACTTCGGATTGATTCCATCGACGATGAACTGAGTGCATTGCTGCTGGCAAGCGCCACCACCAGTCACCCAGGGTCTGAGTCAGGTGACCCTGTGCGTCGTACGCATGCTTTGCCTGCACGACCCTACCATCGCCATCTCTCAATTAGGGGTTCGAACGGGTCGTAGGCAGGGCGCTGCAACTCACGATCACGCACGCGGAATCGTCGGGAGTGTGCTTGGTGATCGGGCATCGGCGTATCAGTCGAACAAGCTCGACTCGACTGTTGGACCTCCGGCCCCGGAGCGCAACGATAGCGACCGAACTCGACAGCCGCAGCTTCGAGATTAGACTCCCCCATGACGGCATCAGAACTTTCTCAACGAGCCCTTCTTACTAGAGTAAAATCATGCTCGGCATTCGAATAGTGCAGGATCCCAAAGCCTGGCGCATCCAGCAATACCCCTTGTCCAAGATATTGCCATTCCTTCGCCGAAATCCCGCTCGCGCAGGCCCCATCATCAATCACAGCAACAACCACCCCACTCATCCCGCCGCCGATATCAACCAAATCACCCAGAAACACTTTCTTCCATCCAGATATTTCACTGAAGCCACCTCACAAATTCGCCTACGGGTATCGAGCTTGGAGGTGGCGACATGTCACCTGCCGCATCAGCAGCTCCAACACTTTGCCAGAAGCACTGGCAGTTCTTCGAATTCTGGTTGGCTCTATAGAGTCTGTCCAAATGGGAGGGGGTGTCGAAACCAGGAGTGACACCACATCGCTGGTAGTTGCACCCGCATCCGTCGCCTGCTGCCCTGGGGAAACGCAGCGCCAGTTCGAACGCCACACCATCCCCATCAGGATCATTGGCCAGCATCTGTACGATCTATGGATGCTCTGCGAATTCATTCAGCGACTTGTACTGAGGGCACCCTTCCCGCGACGAGCACCTCTTGACCGCTGGATAGCCGTGGGTGGCAGCCATCCCATCTACTGTGCGAACCATTCCGCGATGCCGCCGCTACAGCCTGGCGACGCCTACGACTCGCCTTTTCGCCGGAGACGGCTCAGGCCAATAGATCCAGCTTTCAATGTGGCAGAAAACCAAACCAGAGAGACGGCCACGAAAATCAAACCCGAGTACCCGTACTTTCCACCACCATCATAAATGTCAACAACAACAAAGTATAGAATTGTCAAATTCACAGCAATTCCCAGGAAACCAACCACTCTCAATGCCCAGAAAAACATGATGTAGTACGCTCGAAGAAATCTTTTGTATGCACTCATATCAGGGACACCCGCATCCTTTGCCAGTCGGCGTAGCTAACTGCCCTGAAACTGCGTAGCCAGATGCAGACATAACGCCGAATCCAACCCCAGGCAGCGGAGGGAAGGAAGCCGACCCGCCACCAACTTTATCTCTCTCCATATCTTCTAGCGAAAATAAGCGGCGCAACCAAGCCCAATTGTCGCCATCCTTATTCCCCTTCATTAGGTTGTCGGCACCTTGCACAGACACGCCAACCGACGGCCCCCAACCCCCTGCGACTTCCGAGTATCTATAGACACCCCAGGATTTTTCAGGCAATGGAGCCGAGCTCTCCGACGCACTTACTGACGTGCCTGCGCCAAGATATGCTCCACCGCCCAACATTGCACCCAATTGCAATGAACCATAAAGCTGATAGCAGCCAACATCCTTCCAATCCTTAGGGACAGAAATTCCCAAAGTTCCAGAGAAGTTCCCTGCAAACCCAGGCACGGCTGCCGAGCCCGAGGCACCCGCTCCATATTGGCTATTCAATCCCAAAGGGTCAATGAACCAGATGGAGTTGCCAGTTACGTAAACAAAAGTCGAAATCCCACCTGCCAACCCAATAGGATCACTCTGCGAGTACCGCCCCACCGCCGGGTCATACTCCCGCTGGTAGTTGTAGAACATGCCACTCGCATCCGTCGCTTGCTGCCCCGGGAAGCGCAACGCCAGTTCTAACACCACACCATCCCCGTCAGGATCATTGGCCGGCGCCTGGTTGCCAAACACCTCGCTTTTGTTGCTCCATTCCCAGATCGCAACATCCCTCACCGGGTCGAAGACCACGCGCGGCGTACCCAGATGACCGGGCTGGATGTAGGTCAGCTCCGGCACACCCGTGCTCGGCACATTGATCAAGGCCGCCGGGTAGCTGTCCAGCCAGATCGCCTGCTGCTGCGCCACGCCCGTTGCCGAGTAGTTGCCCAGCCATTGCCCGGCTTCGTCGTACACCGTGATCTGGTCATTTCCGCCTTCGGGCGTACGCAGCACACGCTCACCGCGATGGTTGTAGCCATAGCTTTCCAGCACCGCATTGCCCTGCTTCACCGCATTCATACGGTTCGCATCGCTGTAGGTGAACGCCTTGCTGCCGATGCTGGTAGTGTTGCCCGCGGCGTCATGGTTGCGCGCCTCGCCATCCACAGCAGTCAAGCGATGGATGGTGGCGGGGTAGGTATAGCTGGCGGTACCGGTCGACGTTGTCAGCGCGGTGCGATTGCCCGTTGCATCGTAGACATAGGTTTCAATTGGCGTGCCGGTTGCACCGTCCTGGGTCTGGGTCAGGCGGCCCAGTGCGTCGTACGCATACTTGGCTTGCACGACGGTGCCGGAATCACCGGACGCACTGCGGAACCGGATGGATCTAGCATTTGGAAGCCGTTCGACCTTGCTCCCGCGGCCTTGTACCCACCGTAGTAGTCCGCGCACGGGAGGCTGGGAACAAGGTTTGCTTGCAGCTCACCGAGGCGGTCAGCGCTGCTGCAGGCGACATCGGCTGCGACTGCTGCAAAGATTTCATGGTCGCACGGGGGTTTCTGACACACGACAATTGGAGACGCAAGGCTTGTATAAGGCAACCTAGCCTGATTTGGCAGCAAGTTGGACGCGCTCCCAAACCTCGTCCGACATCGAATTCTTCCAGGTTTGAGCGAGCAATTGGCGAAAGGACACGTCATGCTTCGCAAGGCTTTCAAGCCTTGCAATCTCGCTCTCTCCATGAACAACGAGGTAGTCTTCCAAGGGACCAGCAGCGAGATTGGAAAGCAGTGAAAGGTCCACTTTCATATTTCTAACTGCCTCGATAAACGCCCAACCCTCTACAGAATCCCGCTGAATTATGTCATCAACTTCATCCAGGACCTTTGCAAGCGAATCTCGCTCGCTTGCATCCACTGCAAGTCTGGTGAACTGGACCCAAGCGTTAGCGATCCTTTCCACTTTTTCTGAATCAAACATCATCTGTCTTCTCACATTGGTTGAGACATGGTAGCCCACGACCAAGCTTCATTGCTGTAACCAGCGCAGCGCTTTGTCGAAGCTTCAGCAAGCAATCGCCTCAGCTGCGCCTGCTTGTTCTGAAATTGTTGGACATGTCCATCTATCGACATGCGGCCAGTAGCAGGAAGTCCAAGCTTATCCTGCTTAAGATCCCAGTACCTCTTCCTTAGCTCAATTACCAGAGAATCGATCTTTGCGACAAGACGACTGCAGTCTTCATCGTCGTTCTCACAGGCCGTCGAGACAATGCTACCTACAAGAATTGATGCATTGCTCTGCGGGTTAATTACGCTGCTTGAATGAGTCAGGCTCAGGATATTCAGCGCATTGCCCATGGCCGCAAAGCCAGAAGGTAAATTGCCTCGTGGATTAGATGAACGGAAGTCGGATTGACCACCCGATGAGTATGCTTGACTCGACTCCATAATCGCGCGCGAACCGATTTGCATACCGCTGCGCAACGCCTGAAGTCCGTACAGGTCAACCTGTGAGTTTGGATCATTCAGTGCATAACTGAAGGTAGCTATTCCACCCTCCAGCCCAATAGGATCACTCTGCGAGTACCGCCCCACCGCCGGGTCATACTCACGCTGATAGTTGTAGAACAACCCACTCGCAGCCGTCGCCTGCTGGCCTGGGAAGCGCAACGCTACGTCGAACGCCACACCATCCCCATCGGGATCATTGGTCGGCGCCTGATCGCCAAACACCTCGCTCTTGCTGCTCCATTCCCAGATTGCAACATCCCGCACCGGGTCGATCACCACGCGCGGCGTACCCAGGTGATCGGGCTGGATGTAGGCCAGCTCCGGCGCACCCGTGCTCGGCACATTGATCAAGGCCACCGGGTAGCTATCCAGCCAGATCGCCTGCTGCTGCGCCACGCCCGTTGCCGAGTAGTTGCCCAGCCACTGCCCGGCTTCGTCGTAGACCGTTATCTGGGCATTTCCGCCTTCGGCCGCGCGCAGTACACGCTCGCCGCGATGGTTGTAGCCATAGCTTTCCAGAACCGCACTGCTCCGCTTCACCGCACTCATGCGGTTGGCATCGTTGTAGGTGAACGCCTTGCTGCCGATGCTGGTGGTGTTGCCCACTGCGTCATGACTGCGCGCCTCGCCATCCACCGCAGTCAAGCGGTGGCTGGTGGCGGGGTAGGTGTAGCTGGTTGTACCGGCCGACGTGGTCAGCGCGGTGCGGTTGCCCGTTGCATCGTAGGCATAGGTTTCAATCGGCGTACCGGTTGCACCGTCCTGGGTATGGGTCAGGCGGCCCAGCGTGTCATAGGCGTACTTTGCAAGCACGGCTGAACCGGTGCCGTTCTTCAACTCGGTGATCGAGCCCACTGCGTCGTAACCAAAGCCCAGGGACAGGCCACCGGCGGCCGGGTCGTGCACGGCCTGCGGGCGGTAGTCCAGATCCAGCGGGCGCTGCAGCTGGCGGCCGTTGCCGTAGGTCCAGCCGGTGGCCGGGCCAAATGCCGCATAGCTCACGTCGTTGACCACGACCTGCCTTGCCTGCCCTGGCCGGGTCAGGCCGATCTGGCTGATGCGGCCCAGCGTGTCGCGCACATAGTCGGCCACGCTGCCATCGGGATAGGTCAGCGCCGTGAGGCGACCCGCTTTGCTGTAGGCGTAGCGCAGCGCACTGGCGACACCGTTGATCGTCTGCACCTTGCGGGTGACCTGGCCGAAGCGGTCATGGCAGTACTGGGTGCTGCCATTGGCGTGCAGCACCTGCCCCAGGCGGCCCTTGGCAAAGCGCTCGTCGGCGGCACAGGCAGCCGGGGCCACGTCGTAGCTGTAGCCGATATCCAGATTGGGGTCCGGGTAGGCCACGCCGATCAAACGGTTGAGCGCATCGTAGGTGTACGTGGCGGTGATGCCCCGCGCATCGGTGCGCGTCTTGCGGTTGCCCGCCGCGTCCACAGTGAAGCTGCTGGTGCCGCTGTCCGGGCTCACCTGCCCGGTCAGGTCACCAAAGCCGTTGTAGGCATAGGTGGTGTGCAGGCCCTTGGGGTCGGTCACCTGGGTAACCTGGTCCAAGGCGTTGTACTGGCTGCCGATCTCCGCCTCCACGCCGCCTACGTCCTGCAGGGTCTGCGCCAGACGGTTCAACGGGTCGTACTGCTGGCGGGTCACGCGCTGCAGGGCGTCGGTGACCGTCTGCGGATTGCCGTTGGCATCGTAGGTGAAACCGGTGGCATGGCCGCTGGCATCCTTCAAGGCGGTCAGCTGGCCCAGGGTGTTGTAGGTACGGGCCAAGGTACGCCGCAGCGTGCCACCTGCATCCACGGTGCTTTCGTCCAGGCGGTTGCCGGCATTGTCCAGCGTGTAGTGAATCGTGTTGCCAGCACTGTCAGCCACGTCGGTCAGCCGCTGTGCGGCGTCGTAGACATAGGTCACGCTGCTGCCATCGGGCTCGGTGATCTGCTGCACCTGGCCGGTCGGCCAATAGCTGATCTGGGTGACACGATCCTCAGCCGTGCTGGCCCCACGTACCGTGACCGAGGTCGGCCAGCCGCGGGCATGGTAGGTGAAGTCGGTAACCACACCGTTGGCATCCCGGATGGACAGCGGGTGCCCGGCCGGGTCGTAGGCCAAGGTCTCCACCACCTGACCCAGCGCGTTGGTCACACGGCGAAGGTCGCCTTTGCGATAGGCACAGCTTGCCCCGGTGGTGCAGCCCGCATCATCCGCCATGTAGTAGGCAAACGTTGTCGTATCGGCCACATCCGTGCGAGGCCCATCCACACTGAGCAGTAGACCGATCTGCGGGCATTCAGGGCTGATGGCGTCGCAATAGCCATTCGTCGTTACGCGCGTCGTGCCCGTCGCGGTATCACGAACCGTAATGACCGTCGGCTGATGGCGCGTGTTGCGCGTGAGGGTGGTTTCCTGCGCGCCGATGGTCTGCTGCAGCAGGCGATTGGTCGCCACAGAGGTCCGTGTTTCGGAGACGCGCTGCTGCGGCGTTCCGACCGCTTCGGTCCGGGCGGTGACGCTTACTGCGCCCAGTGGGGAATCGCTGATCTCGCTGTAGGCATAGGTGGTGCGAGCGCCGCTGCGATCCTGCGAGGTACTGACACGCCGTGCAGGATCGGAGTACACCGGCGTGTAGTCGTACGATTCCGTGCCACGGCTGTCGCTGCGGCCCGTCACTTTGCGCGCCGGGTCCTGCTGCTCACCCGGGCTGAGCGCGTAGAAGGTCTGGTGCCCCAGCGCGTCGGTGATGGTGGTGGTGCCGTCGGCCGCGTACTGCAGTCGCACGCCATCAATACCGGCACTGGGTGCTGCGGGCGGCTCTGCGGCCAGCGCCATGCCCACCGGCCAGAACAGGCAGCACACCACTGCCGCCGTCGCGCGGACAACCCGCTTCTGTGTTCGCAACATCCGTGTATCTCCTTATGAACGCGCCGTAGCGCGCTTCAGCAACGATCCTTCAATTGCAACCGGCATCATGCCGGCTGCACGTCACCCTGCCCTTGTCGTCATAGCCGAACCAGCTGAAGCGACGACCATCCTCCGGGGTGACGCCGGTGAGGTACCAGGGGAAACGGGCGTCTTCATAGTGGTAGGTCCGCGACAGCCCATCAGCGTGGGTGACGCTCACCAGCTGCCCGTGCTCACCGTAGGCGTACTGCGCATAGGGCACCCCGTTGATCGTCATCGCCGCGATCTTCTCGTCGGTGGCATCTGCGTATGCGAACTCAAGCGTGCGGCCCGTGGAGTGCCTGATCTCCTTCAGCCGGCCTGCGCCATCGTGGGTATAGGCCAGCGTCGTACCGTCTTCGAATTCACGCCGCTGGAGCAGCCCCATTCGATTGAAGCGCAGGACTTCACCGCGCCTGCTGACAATCCAGCCGTCATTGGTGCGGTCCGCACGATCACCACTTCCGTCTGTCGCCAGGTAGTAGCTGGTCTTCTGCTGGAAGGCGACGTGGCTGCCATCTTCATCGATGAGGCCAACCACCGTTGGAATGTACGAAGTGACCAGGCCGTTGGCGATGCGGATGTTGTGGGAGTGGGTCCAGTTGGACCCGAAGCCGCCGCCGGCCATCGCCGACTTCGAATGGTAGTGCCGCATCAGCTGGATCCAGGGCAGGTCGACTTCTGGTTCGTGCTGCACTTTCTCCCCCGTTGCGGCGTTGCAGGGGTTGCCTTCCATGGCCAGGCACTGCTTGGGCGACTGTCGGGTGGTGTAGGACATGAGCGATCGGTAGGTCGCCTCGGTATTGCCGTACAACAGACAGCCCCCCGCCTCTTCATCCCATTTCAGATCGCCCACATTCGGACAGGCCACTTTTCTGGAGCGCGTGGCATACGATGGGGTGGGCGTGGTGCAGCCGCCTCTCACGGTTACAAAAGAGAGGGTGACCCCCTTCGTCCAGAGGCCGCTGCTGCTGTTTTCCGGATCCTTTCCAACACCCTGCTGGCTGACCCATTCCGGCGCTGGCACGCTGACCGGGCAGAGCGAGGCAGTGCCCGAACGCATGCTGGCCAGCAGCGCTTCCTCGGAGGTGAAGGTGTTTCCACCGTAGGAATAGCTCCAATCCGCCTTGTTGAGCGGCGTAGGCTTCACGCCGTAGTAGGTCACCAGATCGTCCCGGGTCATGGCGTGCCCCCGCACGCCCCACTTCACCGGCTCGGCGGCAAAGCCAATACGCTCGCCCATCGCTTCAATGGCAGCCTGCGCGTCGCGCTCGCTGCTGTATTCCAGCGGGGCGGGCGAGCCGATCCTGTACCAGGTGTGGGTGACTTCCTGTGCCGACGCCCCGCCCGCGCACACGGCGGACAACGCAAGGGCAACCCACCCGGCGCGCTGCCGGGCCCATGAATGTTCCTTCATTGGCATTCCTCGTCCTTGAGCGCGCTGCGCGCGCAGATCTCACAGCCCGAACCGGGCGATTGCATCCGAAGGCGAAAGAAAACCAGATGATTCGGGCGGGTGCAAGGGACCAGCCGCACATTCTGCAGTTATCAGGGAAGAACCAGGCTTCCTGGGAGGTCGACGCGCTGCGGCGGCGTCATCGCTGACGCGGGAAGGTGCCGAAAGCGTCATTCGTGCTCGTTGAGGCTGGCAGGGGTGGGGCTGCCGCGCGGATGGCAGTCGAGCAAGCTCGACGCTACAAGAGCAGGTGATCCGTCGAGCAAGCTCGACGCTACAGAAGCAGGTGCTCTGTCGGGCAGGGTCGACGCTACGGCGCGATCACAAGGCCAGGGTGTGGGGGCAGTCGCCGTGCTCCCGGCATGCCTGCAGCGCGCATTCCCCCGCCGCTTCGGCATCATCCAGCGCGGTCAGGTCGAAGGTCTTCTTGTCCTCGCCCAGTACGTACATCACCGGGTAGTCCCAGACGTCGTCGCGGCGGGTGCCCTGCACGATCAATCGTCCCTCCCCCTGCGGCCCTTCCAGGGCCACGGTCAGGGCAACGTCGCGCTGGCCGTTGAAGCCGGTCTGCATGCTGCCCAGCGGCATCGCGCCGGCGCGCAGCGGCTCGCCCAGCACCTGCACCAGTTCGATGTTGCAGCCGGCACGCCGCATGGCCTCGCGCATCGGTGGGCTTTCGTGCGCGGCGTCGCTCCAGCGCAGCAGGCTCCAGGCGACCATGCCGCCCATCACCCCCAGCAGCAGCAGGACCGACAGCGGCATCGCCCAGCGCCAGTTGCGCCGCCACCAGCCAGTGCTGGCGGGGCGGTGGCCGGGAATCGGAGGTGGCAGGTGCATCGGCGGGCTCCTTCCCGTGGGTCGATCAGGGCTTCAGGCAGCGGTCCAGGAAGGCTTCGGCCACGCGGTAGCGGTGCAGTGCATCGGCACCGGACAGGCCGTGCTTGGCGCCGGGATAGGTCATCAGTTCAAACGGCTGGCCACGCTTCTGCAGCGCGCTCATCAGGCTGGTCGAATTGGTGAACAGCACGTTGTCGTCGGCCATACCGTGGATCAGCAGCAGCGGCGAGCGCAGGCCCTCGATGTGGGTCAGCACGCGCGCTTCGCGGTAACCGGCTTCGTTGCGCTTGGGCAGGTCCATGTAGCGTTCGGTGTAGTGGCTGTCGTACAGGCCCCAATCGGTGACCGGTGCGCCGGCCACGCCGCAGGCATAGCTGTCCGACGCCTTGGCCAGCAGCATCAGGGTCATGTAGCCGCCGTTGGACCAGCCCTGCACGCCGATGCGCGCCGGGTCGACCCACGGCTGCTGCTTCAGCCACGCCACGCCACGCAGCTGGTCGGCCACTTCCACCGTGCCCTGCTTGCCGTACAGCGCGCCGCCGAAATCACGGCCGCGGCGCGGGGTACCGCGATTGTCCAGCGAGAACACCACGTAGCCCTGCTGGGCCAGGTACTGGTTGAACAGGTGGTCGCCACGCCCAGGCCAGCTGTCGGTAACGGTCTGGCTGGCCGGGCCGCCGTACACGTACACCGCCACCGGGTAGCGTTTGGACGGGTCGAAGCCGGCCGGCTTGATGAGGCTGTAGTTCAGCGGGGTCTTGCCGTCGGCGGCGGTCAGCGTGCCGAACTCGATCGGGCGCTGCGCATCGCGGTAGCGCGCATAGGGATGCTTGGGGTCGGCTAGGTCGTTCTCGAGCAGGGTGGCGATCTTCTCGCCGTTGGCACGGAACAGTTCGATCTGCGGCGGGGTGGTGCTGTTGGACCAGGTGTCCACATACACGCTGGCGTTGTGCGCAAAGCTGGCGGTGTGCATGCCCGGCGCCTGGGACAGGCGCTGCGGCTGGCCACCCTGCAGCGACACGGCGTAGATCTGGCTTTCGCGCGCCGAATCGATGCCGGCACGGAAGTAGGCCTTGCCGGCCTTTTCGTCGACGGCCAGCAGTTCGTCCACCGACCAGTCACCGTGGGTCAGTGCGGTGGCCTTGCCCTTGGCATCGATGCGGTACAGGTGCTGGAAGCCGGTGCGTTCGGACGACCACAGCACGCTGCCATCGTCGAGGAAGCGCAGGCTGTTGTGCAGCGGTACCCAGGTCGGGCTGGTCTCGTGGGCGAGCACGCGCTGGCGGTCGGAATCGAGCGCCACTTCCACCAGGTCCAGCAG
>PJUE01000624.1_pt1 | contig 18472 bp, 18 predicted proteins | sample 1512171 | NCBI WGS metagenome assembly PJUE01 (sample SAMN08177674, study PRJNA422409) | Feces metagenome, whole genome shotgun sequencing project. | isolation source: Chicken feces (3) enriched on wood chips: alkali lignin treatment | host: Gallus gallus | place: USA: Madison | collected 2015-01-15
AGTTCGGAGAGATCGAATACAGGCACGGGCGGGCGTTAGGCCCTGTGGGCGTGCGTGTCAAAGCGCGGGACCTTTCCACCGCTCATCCCGGCGGACGCCGGAATCCAGTAAGAGCCTCGCGCGGCGGGTCTGCGGCTATCGCTCAATGCGCTATTCGTTTGTAGCCAAAGCACTGGATCCCGGCGTCCGCCGGGATGAGCGGGAGCGGGGGAGTGACTCACACGTCGTCGTCCCCGACCGGCCCGCCTTCGTTCTCCATGCTGCGGATCGAGCGCACTTCCTTGCGCGTGAATTTCAGCCGCACGCCCAGACCGCCGTCGGTCTCGTGCAGAAAGACGGCGCCGCCTTCCTCCAGCGCGGCTTGAAGGCGGCTGCGGGCCTCGTCGCCGGGATCGACGTTCTCGCGCTCGAAGTCCGCGAGGACATCGACCGTCAGGCCGGACAGGCGGGCCACATGGTCGCGCGGCCATTGCACCAGGGCGCGCGCGGCGCGGACTTGGGGGCCGGTGATCTTCATGGTCGCGTCTCCTGTGATCTGCGCTCCATACTTAGGCGCCGCCACGGCCTTCGATAGGGGGCGTTTGGCCGCAACAGCCAAGCTCATTTCGCGCCTGCACCCAAATCCTTGTCGAAGCGGCGTCGAGACGCTAATCCCGACCCCTTAGACTCTCATGCTTTGGAGGGCCGCATGGCCATCGACGCCGCGACGGTGCGCAAGGTTGCGCATCTCGCCCGCATCAAGACCCCCGAGGACCGCCTGGAGCCGCTGGCCCAGGAGCTGAACGGCATCCTGAAGTGGATCGAACAGCTGGACGAGGTGGACGTGCAGGGCGTGGAACCGATGACCTCCAACGTGTCCCAGCCGCTGCGCCTGCGCGACGACGTGGTCACGGACGGCGACAAGGTCGCCGACGTCCTGTCCAACGCGCCCAAATCCGCCGACGGCTTCTTCGTCGTGCCCAAGGTCGTGGAGTAAGTCATGACCGATCTGACCAAGCTGACGCTGGCCGACGCCGTCGACGGCCTGAAGGCCAAGACCTTCTCGTCCGAAGAGCTGACCAAGGCCTTCCTGACCAACATCGAGGCCTCGAACCCGACGCTGAACGCTTATGTCGAGGTGACGGCGGACAAGGCGCTGGAACAGGCGCGCGCCTGCGACGCCCGTCTGGCCAAGGGCGAGGGCGGGGCGCTGGAAGGCGCGCCGCTGGGCATCAAGGATCTGTTCTGCACCCAGGGCGTGCAGACGACCGCCGGCTCCAACATGCTGCGCGGCTTCGTCCCGCCGTATGAATCGACCGTCACCGCCAATCTGTGGCGCGACGGGGCGGTCATGCTGGGCAAGCTGAACATGGACGAGTTCGCCATGGGCTCGTCCAACGAGACCTCGGCCTTCGGTCCGGTGAAGAACCCGTGGAAGTCCAAGGGCTCGAACGCCGACCTGACGCCGGGCGGCTCTTCCGGCGGTTCGGCCTCGGCCGTGGCGGCGGACCTGTGCCTGGCCGCGACGGCGTCTGACACCGGCGGCTCGATCCGCCAGCCCGCCGCCTTCACCGGCACCGTGGGCATCAAGCCGACCTATGGTCGCGCCAGCCGCTACGGCATGGTCGCCTTCGCCAGCTCGCTGGACCAGGCCGGGCCGATCGCCAAGACGGTCAAGGATTCGGCCCTGCTGCTGAACTCCATGTGCTCGTTCGACGCCAAGGATTCGACCAGCCTCGACATCCCGACCCCCGACTGGACCCAGTCGGTCGGCCAGTCGGTCAAGGGGCTGCGCATCGGCGTGCCCAAGGAATACGTCCTCGACGGCATGCCCGCCGAGATCCAGAAGCTGTGGGAGCAGGGCGTCGAGTGGCTGAAGGCCGCCGGTTGCGAGATCGTCGAGATCAGCCTGCCGCACACCAAATACGCCCTGCCGACCTACTATATCGTGGCCCCGGCCGAGGCGTCGTCGAACCTGGCGCGCTATGACGGCATGCGCTTCGGCCACCGCGCCGACGAGTTCTCCTCGCTGGACGACCTCTATGCGACCTCGCGCGCCGAGGGCTTCGGCAAGGAGGTTCAGCGTCGCCTGACCATCGGCGCCTATGTGCTGTCGGCGGGTTTCTACGACGCCTATTACGTCAAGGCGCTGAAGGTGCGTCGCCGCATCGCCCAGGACTTCGACAATGTCTGGGGCCAGGTGGACGCCATCCTGACGCCGTCCACGCCGTCGGCCGCCTTCGCCATCGGCGACAAGCAGATCGACCCCCTGACCATGTATCTGAACGACGTCTTCACGGTGACGACCAACCTGGCCGGTCTGCCGGGCATCTCGGTCCCCGCCGGCCTCAGCGCCGACGGCCTGCCGCTGGGCCTGCAGGTTATCGGCAAGGCACTGGACGAGGCGACCGTCTTCCAGGTCGCGGGCGCCCTCGAAGACGCGGCGGGCTTCGTCGCCAAGCCGGACCGTTGGTGGTGAGCATGACTGAGAACTCCAAACTGATCCAGGGCCGCACCGGCGCTTGGGAAATCGTCATGGGTCTGGAGATCCACGCCCAGGTCGCCTCGAACGCCAAGCTGTTCTCGGGCGCGGCGGTCGGCTTCGGCGCGGGGCCGAACGAGCAGGTGTCGCTGGTCGATGCGGGATTCCCCGGCATGCTGCCGACCCTGAACAAGTATTGCGTCGAGCAGGCAGTGAAGTCGGGTCTGGGCCTGCGCGCCCAGATCAATCTGAAGAGCCAGTTCGACCGCAAGAACTACTTCTATCCCGACCTGCCGACCGGCTATCAGATCAGCCAGCTGTATCACCCCATCGTGGGCGAGGGTGTGGTCGAGGTGGAGGCCGAGGACGGCAGCTTCTTCAACGTCGGCATCGAGCGCCTGCACCTGGAACAGGACGCGGGTAAGCTGATCCACGACCTGTCGCCGACCGAATCCTACGTCGACCTGAACCGGGCCGGCACGGCGCTGATGGAGATCGTCTCGCGCCCCGACATTCGCACGCCGGAAGAGGCGGTCGCCTACGTCAAGAAGATCCGGACCATCCTGATCTATCTCGGCACCTGCGACGGCGACATGGAGAAGGGCAATCTGCGCGCCGATGTGAACGTGTCGGTCTGCCGCGCCGGGAACTACGACAAGTTCAAGGAAACGGGCGACTTCAGCTTCCTGGGGACGCGCTGCGAGATCAAGAACGTCAACAGCTTCCGCTTCATTTCTCAGGCGATCCAGTATGAGGCGCGCCGCCAGATCGAGATCCTCGAAGACGGCGGTTCGATCACGCAGGAGACCCGCCTGTTCGACGCGGTGAAGGGTGAAACTCGCTCCATGCGCTCCAAGGAAGAGGCGCAGGACTATCGCTACTTCCCCGACCCCGACCTGCTGCCGCTGGTGCTGGAACAGGCCTGGATCGACGAGATCAAGGCCAGCCTGCCGGAACTGCCGGACGACAAGCGTCGCCGCTTCATGAGCGAGTACGGCCTGTCGCAATACGACGCGGGCGTGCTGATCTCGGAACAGGCCAAGGCCGACTATTTCGAGGCCGCCGCGAAAGGTCGCGACGCCAAGCTGGTGTCCAACTGGGTGACGAACGAGGTCTCTGCCCGGCTGGCTGCGGACAGCAAGGACTTCAGCGACAACCCGCTGCCCGCCGCCCATGTGGCCCAGCTGGTCGAACTGATCGAGATCAACGTCATCTCGTCCAAGATCGCCAAGGAAGTTTTCGATCACGTCTGGAACGGCGAAGGCTCGCCCGCTGAGGTCGTCGAAAAGCACGGCCTGAAGCAGGTCACGGACACCGGCGCCATCGAGAAGGCGGTGGACGAGATCATCGCCGCCAACCCCGACAAGGCCGCCGCCGTCGCCGAGAAGCCCCAGGCCATCGGCTGGTTCGTCGGTCAGGTCATGAAGGCCACCGGCGGCAAGGCCAACCCGGCCGCGGTGAACGATATCCTGAAGGCCAAGCTGGGGCTGTAGAGCTCCAGCGTTTCCCTTTCCGCCGTCATCCTCGGGCTTGACCCGAGGATCCAGGGGGCATCAGGGGCGAGGCTAGCCTTTTCGAACGTCCCGGCGCCGACGGCTGGATCCTCGGGTCAAGCCCGAGGATGACGGCGTCGTAGCGGGCAAGTGTAGTGAAAAAAGGCCCCGGAGATCGCTCTCCGGGGCTTTCCTGTTGTGTCACCAGCGCCAGGCGTCGCGGACGACTTCGATGATGTAGCCGTCGTAGTCGTCGATCAGATAGATCGCGTTGTCGACATAGACCCACCGCGTGCCCGGAGGCGGATAGCCCAGGCCGTAGGTGCGCCAGTCGTTCACCTGATAGCGCCAGAAGATGTCCGGCAGGTACTGGCCGACGTAATACTGCCGATTCCAATAGCTGCGCGGCACGCTGTAGTAGCCGTAGCCAGGGGCGAAATAGAAGCCGATGCGTACGCCGCTCCAGCCCCGGAAGCGTTGGTCATGACGCCACCAGTCGCTGCGATGGCGGCGATCCCAGTCCCGGCGCCACTGGTCGCGGTTCCAGCGGTTGTGGAATTCGCGATAGTCGCGATCCCGATTTCCGTTCCAGCCGGGGCGGTTCGGCCGATTGGGCCGATTGGCGTCGGGACGGCCGGGACGGTTCCAATCCGGCCGGTTCGGTCGATTGGCGTCCGGTCGGTTCGGACGATTCCAGTCGGGGCGGTCCGGTCGGTTGGCGCCGGGACGATCAGGACGATCCGGTCTCGTCTGGTCGGGACGGTTGGGCCGGTTCGGGCGGTCGGGTCGTCCCGGCCGATCCGGCTGGTTGGGTCGATTCCAGTCGGGGCGATTGGGTCGGTCCGGTCGATCCGGGCGGTTGGGACGTTGCGCTTCCGGACGAGACGGACGATCCGGTCTTGAGGAGTCGGGACGCTGACCCGTCGGGCGTTGACCGTCAGGGCGTTGAGGCCGTTGGCCGTCCGGCCGTGCTTGAGGCCGCGTTTGATCGGGGCGTGATTGCGGGCGAGGCGAATTCTGGCGGGGCGCTTCCTGGCGTTCGCGCGGGCGCACGGCCATGTCGCCGCGTTCACGTTGCGGCGCGGCGCGACGTTCGGCGCGGCGCGGGCTGTCCCCGCGCGTTTGAGCACGGTGCTCGGGCCGGTCCTGGGCCAGGACGGACAGAGGTGCTGCGGCGGGCACGAGGAAGGCGGAGACCGCCGCGAACATGAGAAGAGAACGTTTCATGGTCAAAGTCCTCGCACGCCCAGATTGGGCGGCTTGGGAGGAAAATGCACGAGAGCCCATGAACTGCGGCTGAACGTCGATCACAGAGCGTTGTCATGAAAAAAGCCCCGCAAGACAGGATCTTGCGGGGCGAAAAAGATAGCAGTCGCTGCCTTAATAGACGTTGTTCATCACACTGGCGATCAGGCCGGTCGCGACCGCGATCATCAGGATGTCGTTGCCGGCGTGGACATAGCGATAACCGCGCGGCGCCGGGCGCAGGCCATAGAAGTAGGGGTCGCTGACGTAGTAGTTGCGATAGGCCGACGGCAGGTAGCCGCCCGTGCGCCAGCGATAGCCGTAGTAGCGCGGCTCGACCCGATAATAGCCATGGCCGGGGGCGTACCAGTAGCCGTTCCGGGCGCCGCGATAGTCGCGGAATTCCGGCCGCCCGCGCCACCAGTCGCGATTGTCGCGACTCCAGCGGTCATGGCGGCGTTGGTCCTGGCGCCAGTCGCGACGGTCGGGGCGGCGGTCCTGACGCCATTCGCGTCGGTCCTGACGCCATTCACGCCGGTCATCCCGACGGTCCTGACGCCATTCGCGGCGATCGTCACGGCGATCCTGACGCCACTCACGGCGATCGTGTCGATCCTGGGCCTGCGCCATCATGGGAGCGGCCGTGGTCGCCAGCGCCAGGGCGATGACGGCGGCCTTGGTGAGGCGGTTCATATTCAACTCCATTCGAAGCGGCGAAACCCTGTCTGAAGCCCAACTTCGGCGTCCGCGAATGAATGGCGCCTGAACCGCGCTTTCAGCTTGCGCATCGCGCCGCGCGCGGGAGGAAGGCGCGTTAACGCTAATTTCAAACCGCCGGTATTTGAATGCGTTTCCGAGGGCGGCGCAGAAGGTGCTGCTCAGGAGGGACCAAGCGATGAACGCCCACGAAACGGCGCACGAACCGACGGACCGCACGGCCTTGCCGTTGCCGACGCCGGACATGGACGGCGATGCCCTGTTCCGGTTGGGCCTGGCCTATTCGGCCGGCCTGGACGGATGCCCCATCGACCGGGTGTCGGCTCACATGATCTTCAACCTGGCGGCCCTGAAGGGGTCGCTCGAGGCGAGGGGATATCGCCGCGACCTCAGTCAGGAGATGGAGCACGACGAGATCGCGGAAGCCCAGCGCGCCGCGCGGCGCTGGATCGACGCGGGCTCATCGTCTCTGGCGGCCTGACCTTTGGCGGCCTGAGAAGCCTTTCGGCGTCTGGACCGGGCGGCGACGGCGGGGTATGCACCCGGCGAGTTCCCCGTCCGAAGGATTCCGTCCATGCTCGCTCGCATCTACCGCCCGGCCAAGACCGCGATGCAGTCCGGCAAGGCCAAGACGCGCGACTGGCGTCTGGAGTTCGAGCCGGCTTCGGCCCGCACGATCGATCCGCTGATGGGCTGGACCAGCTCGACCGACATGAACGGCCAGGTCCGCCTGTCCTTCGACACCAGGGAAGAGGCGATCGAGTACGCCGAACGCCACGGCATCCCCTTCCGCCTGCATGAGCCGAATGAGGCGCCGGTCATCATCAAGGCCTACGCCGACAACTTCGCTACCAACCGCAAGCAGTCCTGGACCCACTGAGTCCGACTGCGGCCTCCGGCGCCCTTAGCTCAACCGGATAGAGCACCCGCCTTCTAAGCGGACGGTTGCAGGTTCGAGTCCTGCAGGGCGCGCCACGCCTCCAGACCCTTCTCGAGATCGGCGACCAGGTCGGCGGGGTCTTCCAATCCGATATGCAGGCGCAGCAACTGGCCGGGCAGGTCGGGCGCGTGTTCGCGATAGGCCAGTTGCGGGGTCTCAAAGGTGATCAGGCTTTCGAAGCCGCCCCAGGAATAGCCCATGCCGAACAGGCTGAGCGCGCGCATGAAGGCGTGGGCCGCAGCCGTGTCGCCGCCCTTCATGATCACGCCCATCAAGGAGGCGGCGCCCTCGAAATCGCGCCGCCACAGGTCATGACCGATCGAGCCGGCCAGGGGCGGATAAAGGATGTCGGCGACCTCTGGCCGAGCCTTCAGCCATCGGGCGATCTCCAGAGCCGAGCGGGACTGGGCTTCATAGCGCAAGGGCAGGGTGCGAACGCCCCGCAGCGCCAGCCAGGCGTCATCCGGCGATACGTGCCAGCCCATGTCTTCGATGGCGTGGGCGATGGCGCGAACGACCTCGGGCGCGCTTGCGGCGACGCCGCCCATCAGCAGGTCGGAATGGCCGCCGACGTATTTGGTCAGGGCCTGGACGCTGACGTCGACGCCGTGCGCCAGAGGGCGGAAGGCCAGCCCGGCCGCCCAGGTGTTGTCCATGACGGTCAGGACGCCGCGCTCGCGACAGGCGGCGGCCAGCGCGGGGACGTCCGTCATCTCGAAGGTCAGGGAGGCGGGCGCCTCGATCAGCACAAGCCGCGTACGGGGCGTCAGGGCGGCCAGGACGGTCTCGATCGGGGCGTCGGCGGGGTGGAAGCGCGCGCTGATGCCGCGCGCGGCGAGATGGCGCGTCAGGAACCGGCGCGTCGGGCCGTAGACGGCGTCGGTGGTCAGCACCTCGTCGCCAGGCCGGAGCAGGGCGACCAGGGGCACGGTCACGGCGGCCAGGCCCGAAGGGACCAGGAAGGCGTCGGCGCCGCCCTCCATCTGGGCCAGCAGGGCGCGCAGTTCGCGCGCGGCGCTCGTGCCGTCCAGGCCATAGACGGGGCCGTCCGAACCATCCTGCATCCGGGCCGGGTCGTCGCTCAGCATGGTCGAGGCGCGTTCGAGCGGTGGATTGACCGGGCGGCGGCCCTGGCCGCGCCGGGTGGCGCTGGCGATCAGCCGGGTTCGGTCGGAAATGGGCGGCATGGCGGCTCCGGCGGGTTGCGGTTCGGCGCCTAGAGGGCTCTAAACTGTTCAGGGGTGCAAGACGGAGCGGCGGAACGGATGCGGAAATGGCGAGGCGGAGCGGCGGCGGCGGGCGTGGCGGCGCTCCTGGCGACAGGAGCCTGTCAGAGGACGGCTGAACCACAGGCGCCCGAGCCGCGCGAACCGTCCCGCCAGGCGCCGGTCGCCGCCGGCGAGGCGGAGCCCAGTCCCACTCTCGCGGCCGTGCGTCAGCGCGGGCGTTTGAACTGCGGCGTGCACGAGGGACTGGTCGGCTTCGCCTATACGGACAACAGGGGCGCATGGCGGGGTTTCGACGTCGACTTCTGCCGAGCGACGGCGGCGGCTATCTTCGGCGATCCGGACGCCGTGCGCTTCGTGCCGCTGACGACGGAGCAGCGCTTCGACGCCCTGCGGGACGGGCGGGTGGACGTGCTGTGGCGCAACACCTCCTGGACCATGAGCCGGGATACGGGCGCGCAACTCAGCTTCGCCGGGATCAACTATTATGACGGCCAGGGCTTCATGGTGCGGCGCTCGCTCAATCTGAGCAGCGCGGCCGAACTGAACGGGGCGCGCATCTGCGTGCAGTCCGGCTCGACCACCGAACTGAACGTCGAGGACTATTTCCGTCGCCGGGGCATCGAATATCGACCCGTCGTGGTGGCGACCGAGGGCGAGGCGCGGCAGGCCTATGCGCGAGAGGAATGCGACGCCTTCACCGCCGACATCTCGGCTCTGGCGGCGGCCCGCACGACCCTGCCGAACCCGCAGCAGCACGTCATCCTGCCCGACGTCATCTCCAAGGAGCCTCTGGGCCCTGTGGTGCGCAGCGGCGACGATCGCTGGACAGCGGTGATCCGCTGGACGCTCAACGCCCTGATTCTGGCTGAGGAATTGGGCGTGACGCGCGCAAATGTCGCAGATTTGGGCAAGAATTCCGCTGACCCCAGAGTGCGCCGCCTTCTGGGCGACGAAGGTGACTTCGGACCCAGCCTTGATCTATCGAGAACATGGGCGAAAGACGCGGTTTCCGCAGGTGGAAACTACGGTGAGATATTCAACCGGAACCTGGGCGCGCAGTCGTCACTTGATCTGGAACGCGGCCTGAATGCTCAATGGTCATCGCGACCCGGCGGGTTGATCTATGGCCTACCCGTCCGTTAGTCCAAGGGGATGAGGGAATAGGGAAGGGACCGGATGGAGACCACGGCCAAGCGCGGACTGCCGCTTCATGTGTTGATGCTGATCGGATTTCTGGTCGGTCTCACAGGCGGCCTCATCGTCAATCTGACCGTCGGGGGCGACGTCGGTTGGGTGCAGTGGCTGACCTCCAACATCACGGGCCCGGCGGGACAGATCTTCCTGCGCCTGCTGTTCATGCTGGTTCTGCCGCTGCTGTTCTCGGCCCTCGTCATCGGGGTGGCCGAGATGGGCGACCTGAAGGCTCTCGGTCGTGCGGGGTCCAAGAGCCTGGGCTTCACCGTCTTCATTTCGGCCGTGGCCGTGCTGATCGGCATGGTGATGGTCAATGTCTTCCGTCCGGGCGACGGCGTTGATCCGGCCCTGGCGCAACAGCTGCTGGATCAGGGGCGTGCGGGCGCCGCATCCATCGTCGGCAGCGCGCCGACCTCGGTGCAGGCGGGCGACTTCTTCCTGGACCTGATTCCGTCGAACGTCTTCACGGCGGCGGCCGAGAACCAGATCCTGCCGGTGATGGTCTTCGCCCTGTTCTTCGGCGTCGGCCTGGTCATGACCAAGAGCCCGGCCACTGACCGACTGCAACAGACCATCGAGGGGCTGTTCGAGGTGATGATGAAGCTCATCAACCTCGTCATCCGCATCGCGCCCATCGCCATCGCCTGTCTGATGTTCAACCTGGCGGCCCTGTTCGGCTGGGAGCTGCTGATCCGTCTGGGCGCCTTCGTGGCCGTGGCCGTGGGCGCCATGGCGATCCATATGTTCGTGGTCTATCCGCTGGTGATCTGGCTGATGGGCGGCATGTCGCCGCTGAAATTCTTTCGCGACATACGCGAGGCCATGGTGGTGTCCTTCTCCACCGCCTCCTCGAACGCCAGCCTGCCGGTGTCGCTGCGCGTGGCCGAACAGGAGCTGGGCCTGCCGCGCAAGATCGCCCGTTTCGTCCTGACGGTGGGGGCCACCGCCAACCAGAACGGCACCGCCCTGTTCGAGGGGGTGACGGTGCTGTTCCTGGCCCAGTTCTTCGGCGTCGACCTGACCTTGGGCCAGCAGGTGATCGTCATGCTGGTGTGCATTCTGGGCGGAGTAGGCACGGCGGGCGTGCCTGCGGGCTCCCTGCCGGTCATCGCCATGATCCTGGCCATGGTGGGGGTGCCGCCGGAAGGGATCGGCCTGATCCTGGGCGTCGATCGCTTCCTGGACATGTGCCGGACGTCGCTGAACGTCACCGGCGACCTGGTCGTCGCGGCGGTGGTGTCGCGCGGGGAAGAGGATACCGACGCCGACGAGCCGCCTGCAGCGCCGGCCGCCGCCTAGGAAAAAGGCCGACGCTGGATCGCCTGCGTCGGCCTCGTCCCTGGCGCCCAGTCCCCGGTCAGGACATGGGCGGCGCGGGCGGCGTGGGATCGGGAGGCAGGGGGATGAATTCCTGATCATCCATGTCTGGCAGCTTGATGCGGCCCGCGCGCCAGTCGGCCTTGGCCTGCTCGATGCGCTCCCTGGAGGACGAGACGAAGTTCCACTCGATGAAGCGCTCGCCCACCGGCTCGCCGCCTAGCACCATGACGGTGGTCGGCTGCAGGGCATGGATCACGGACGGCGCGCCCGAGGAGAGGACCGCCATCTGGCCGTGACCCAGGGGCTTGCCGTCGTCGATCTCGACCAGGCCTTGGACGACATAGACGGCGCTTTCCGAATGATCGGTCGGAGTCTGGAAGCGGGCGCCGGGCTCAAGCTCCAGGTGCAGGTAGTGCAGCGGCGAGAAGGTGCTGACTCCGGCCTTCATGCCCATGGTTTCGCCCGCGACCAGGCGCCCCTTGACCCCGCCCTCGACCCAGGTCGGCAGATCGCCGGGGACGACATGCTGGAAGGACGGGTCGATCTCTTCCTGACCGTTGGGCAGGGCGACCCAGGCCTGGATGCCTTCCAGACGCGCGCCTTCGCGGCGAGCGCGTTCGAAACGCTCCGAGTGGGTCACGCCGCTGCCCGCGGTCATCCAGTTGACCTCGGCGGGCCGGATGTCCTGCTGCACGCCCAGGCTGTCGCGGTGCGTGATCTCGCCCTCGAACAGATAGGTCAGGGTCGAGATGCCGATGTGCGGGTGGGGACGCACGTCGACCGTCTTGGGCAGGCCCGCCGGCATGTCCACCGGCCCCATGTGGTCGAAAAAGGCGAAGGGGCCGACCATGCGGCGCTTGGCGAAAGGCAGGACGCGGCCGACCTCAAAGCCGCCGAGATCCTTGCGGCGCTGGTCGATGACGAGTTCGATCATATTGATTTTCCTGGAGTAAGAAACGCTGCAACGACGCACGGGGGCGACCCGCGCACTATGGCCCGGATCGCCCGAAAGGTCAGTCCTCCTTGTCGTAGGAGAACTGGATTCCGGCCGTGCCGCCGGTTTCGATGAACAGGTTCATGAAGGCGGGGACGGTTTCCGACCGTTTCCAGTCACGCTGCAGCTCGCAGAACAGCTGAGGCACGGAAATCATCTTTCCGCCGGCCTGTTCGATGCGGCGCAGACCCATTTCGTGGGCGGCGACCGAGGTGCCGCCGACGGCGTCGGCCACGACATAGACCTCATATCCCTCACGCAGGGCGTCCAGCGCCGGGAAGGTCAGGCAGGCCTCGGTCCACAGGGCCGTCATGATCAGCTTCTTGCGGCCGGTCGCCTCGACCGCCTTGCGGAATTCCACGTCTTCCCAGGAGTTGATCGTGGTGCGGTCGTAGGTCGGGTAATCTTTCAGCACCTTGCGCAACTGGCCGATCGGCGGCTTGTTCAGCCCCGTCTCGACGTTGACGGTCGAGTGGATGATCGGCAGGCCGTAGGCGACGGCGGCCTTGGCCGTGCCGACGATGTTGTTCACCAGCAGTTGGCGGTCCATCGAGGCGATGGAGTTCACCTGGACCGGCTGATAGTCGATGATGACGAAGGCCGAGTTTTCGGGGGTCAGAAGGTGATCCGACTTCGGATCGCGGATCGGTTCGCTGGCCATTGGGTGGTTCCTTTCCGGGGGATGCGCCTTGGCGAGGCGCGCGCATGACGTCGGCTCCGCCCCGTCGGAGTGGGCGAGGCGAAGCCGACGCGCATGGGTCAGTCGCGTTGCGAGTCGAGCATCTCGTGATCGGTGGCGACCTGCTGAGCCTTGCCGTAGCTTTCGATCAGCAGTTGGTAGGGCGGGAAGATCTGGGTGTAGACCTCGGCCCATTGGGCGGCGTCTTCACGGCGCCAGGTTTTCTGCAGTTCCGAGGCGACGGCCGCCATGTCCATCGGCACGACGCCGGCCTGGACCACGCGGGCCAGGGTGATTTCCTGGGCCATCTTGGAATAGGTGCCCGAGGCGTCGACCACCACGAAGACCTTGTAGCCTTCATAGGCGGCGCTGATGGCGGGGAAGGCCATGCAGACGCTGGTGATGGTGCCGGCGATGATCAGGGTCTTGCGGCCCGTGGCCTTCACGGCGGCGACGAAGTCGGGGTTGTCCCAGGCGTTGATCTCGCCCTTGCGCGCCACATACTGGGCGTGAGGGGCGTTGGCGTGGATTTCCGGGATCAGCGGACCGTTCGGCCCCTGCGGCACCGAAGCGGTGGTGATGACCGGCAGCTTGGCCAGGGTGGCCATCGAGGCCAGGGCGGCGGCGTGACGGCGCAGGGTGGTCATCGGCATGTCGGCCACGGTCTGGAACAGGCCGCTCTGATGGTCGATCAGCAGCATGACGGCGTCGTTCGGGTCGATGACCGGGCGTTGACCGTTGAAATTGGCGGGCAGGGCGGAAGCGGACATGGGTCTTTCCTTTCAGGCAGGGGGCCGCGCTCGGACAAATGTCCGTTCGGGGCGGGGGTTGCGGCCCGGTCCGAAGACCGGGCCTTACGTTTCTGTGAGGGGGATCAGGCGGCCGGAATGTCGCCGAAGCGGCCGCTGTTGAAGTCCGTGATGGCGGTGCGAATCTCGTCCTCGCTGTTCATCACGAACGGGCCGTAGCCGACGATGGGCTCGTCGATGGGCTCTCCGGTCAGGATCAACAGGGTGGTGTCCGCATCGGCGTTCAGGGTCACGCTGTCGCCCTGACGGTCCAGCAGCAGGGCTTCGGCGGCGCCGGCCGGCTGGTCGCCGTTGACGGTGACATGGCCTGACAGAACCACCACCATGGCTGTATGGCCTTCGGGCAGGTCCAGCGTCGTCTCGGCGTCCCGGTTCAACCGCACGTCCCACACATTGATGGGCGTGAAGCTGCTGGCCGGGCCTTTCGAGCCGTCCATCGCGCCGGCGATGATCCGGGCCGTGCCTGCGTCATCCGGCAGGGAAACGGTCGGAATGTCGGCGTTCAGGATCGACTGGTAGCCGGGACGGGTCATCTTGTCCTTGGCGGGCAGGTTGACCCACAACTGAACCATGCGGAACGGGCCGCCGGTGCGCGAGAAGGCCGGGGAATGGAACTCCTCGTGCAGGATGCCGCCGCCCGCCGTCATCCACTGGACGTCGCCGGGGCCGATGACGCCACCCTGGCCGGTCGAGTCGCGATGCTCGACCTCGCCGTCATAGACGATGGTCACGGTCTCGAAGCCGCGGTGCGGATGCTGGCCCACGCCGCGCCGCTCGGTCGTCGGCTCAAAGTTGTACGGGCCGGCGTAGTCGAGCAGCAGGAAGGGGCTGACCTGCTTGCCCACGGCGTTGTAGGAAAACAGCGAACGGACGGGGAAGCCGTCGCCGACCCAGTGGCCGCGGTCGTTGCCGTAACGGCCCAGAACCTTCTTCATGGTCTAGTCTCCATTCGTTGGATCGGCCGCTGGAGGCAGGGCCGATCGCGTTGAAGACTTTATGGCCCTGGAACGCCGGCCTGTGCAGATTGCGAAATCGCCTCGCTGCGTCCTATCAATAGGACGATGAGAGACCTCAACGACCTCTATTACTTCGTCCAGGTGGTGGATCACGGCGGCTTCGCGCCCGCCGCGCGAGCGCTGGGCATGCAGAAGTCCAAACTCAGTCGACGTATCGCCTTTCTGGAGGACCAACTGGGCACGCGCCTGATCCAGCGATCGTCCCGCAAATTCTCGGTTACGGAGGTCGGTCAGGAATATTACCGCCACTGTCTGGCCATGCTGGTCGAGGCCGAGGCGGCCCAGGCCGTGATCGACAATGTCGCGGCTCAGCCGCGCGGCGTCATTCGCGTCGCCTGCGTGCCGGGGCTGCTGACCTATCAGATGGGCGGGCTGATCGCGCGCTTCATGGCCGTCTATCCCGAGGTCGAGGTGCATCTGCACAGCACCAGCCGCCGGGTGGACGTCATCGGCGAGGGTTTCGACCTGGCCATCCGCGTGCGCGAGCCGCCGCTGGAGATGACTGACCTGGTTATGCGCAAGCTGGACGAGAGCGTGCACCGCCTTGTGGCTGCGCCCGATCTGATCACGCGGTTTGCGCCGCCTTCCGGCCCGGCCGACCTGGCGGGCTGGCCCAGCCTGGATTTCGGTCCGGCGCACCGCGACCACGTCTGGTCCCTGCACCACAAGGACGGCATGACCGCCTCGGTTCGCCATTCTCCGCGTCTGGTGACCGACGATCTGCACATGCTGCATGAGGCTGCGGTGCAGGGGCTGGGCGTCGCCCTGTTGCCGACCGTGGCGGTGGTGCGCGATCTGCATGACGGGCGCTTGGTCGACCTGCTGCCGGATTGGCGGCCGAAGAAGTGGATCGTCCACGCCGTCTTCCCCTCGCGTCGAGGCCTGCTGCCGTCGGTGCGGATGCTGCTCGATTTCCTGGCCGAAGGCTGTGCGGAACAGCAGGCGCATGGCGAAGCGGTGAGGTGAGCGGCTCAGACCGACGGCTGACGACGTCTTCAGGGAGCCGAAGTCCAGCCCTGGCGTTGCCTAGACGCTAGACCGGGCAAGGGCCGCGATGATGTTGATGAAGACGACCGAGGCGCCGTGTTCCGAGGGACTGACCTGGTCCAGCGACGACCAACCGGGTCTGACGCGGCGACGGAGCGGTCGCGGTTTCTGTTATCGTGATCCGCACGGACGCCTGATCCGCACGAGAGAGGTTCTGGAGCGCATCCGCGCCCTGGCCATCCCGCCCGCCTGGGAGGAAGTCTGGATCTGCGCCGACGCCAGGGGCCATATTCAGGCGACCGGCCGCGATGCGCGAGGCCGCAAGCAATACCGATATCACCCCGATTGGACGGCCCATGCCGCCTCGCACAAGTTCGCGCGCCTTCCGGCCTTCGCGAGTCGCTTGCCGCGCCTGCATGATTGGGTTGAACAGGATCTGTCGCTGCGGGGGCCGCGCAAGGACAAGGTGCTGGCCACCGCAGTGCGTCTGCTGGAGCTCACCTTGATCCGGATAGGCAACGCCGCCTATGCCCGCCAGAACCGCAGCTTCGGTCTGACGACCCTGTGCAAGCGGCACCTGGAGGTCGACGGCTCGGTCTTGACGTTCGAGTTCCGGGGCAAGAGCGGCAAGGAACATCGGGTGAAGGTCAGCGATCGGCGCCTGGCGCGGGTGTTGCGCAGCCTGGAGGGTCTTCCGGGCCAGCATCTGTTCAAATACCGCGACGCCGAGGGGACGCTGTGTGCGATCAGTTCGGACGACGTGAACGCCTATATTCACGAAGCCATGGGCGAGCAGTTCTCCGCCAAGGATTTTCGCACCTGGGCCGCCACGGTCTCGGCTGCGCGAGCCTTTTGCGAGATGGCGCCGCCCGCCTCCCAGGCTGAGGCCCGACGCAACGTCTCGACCTGCATGAAGGCGGTGGCGGGTCTGTTGGGCAATACGCCTACGGTCTGCCGGGCCTCCTATGTCCATCCGCGCGTGATCGAACTGTATGAAGCCGGGACCATTGCGAACCTGCTGCCGGGGCCGGACGCTCGGCGGTTCGACGCCCGGCTGGCGAAACTGCTGGATGAGGCCGCCTAGGCCCAGGCCTCCAGAACCTCGTCGCACTCCGCCGTTTCGATCTGCTGGCCGAAACGGTCGTGGTAGAGGTCGAGCAGGGCGTCGTGCGACTGATCCGAGGAACTGCACAGGGCGTCGGAGACCACCACCACCCTGAACCCAAGGTCCACGGCCCCCAGGACGGTCGCCAGCACGCACATGTCGGTCTCCGCTCCCGTCACCACCAGGGTGTCGACCTGGCCCGTCATGAGGGCCGCCGCCAGGCCGGTGTCGAGCCAGGGCGAATAGTGCGCCTTGTCCAGCACCCTGGCGGGCGGGGTGAAGGCCTGAAGCTCGGGCAGCAGGTCGACGCGCTCCTCGCCGAGGTTCTCGAGCGTGATCGACGCCCATCGCTCCCAATAGCGCCGCCAGGTCCCCCGTCCGTCGCCGGGCGAGCGCGCGGGGATGAAGCGGGTGAAGCAGGTGCGCTCGGCCTTGCGCTCGCACAGGCGCACGACCACCGGCAGGACGCGGGGCATCCACGGGGTGCGCCACGCCGTGTCCTCGGCGAACAGCCTTTGCATGTCCACGCACAGATGGACCGCGTTGGCCGGGATGCGGCCGAAATGGATGCCGGAAGCCATGCCTGCGCCAAAGCTCAGGGCTGCGAGTAGTTCCCGCTGATCAGGCCGCGTCGCGCGCCGCCGCCTGAGGATCGTAGTTGAGGATGGGCGCCAGCCAGCGCTCGGCCGTCTGCACGTCCCAGCCCTTGCGGGTCGCGTAATCCTCGACCTGATCGCGGTCGATCTTGCCGACGCCGAAATAGTGGCTGCCCGGATGGCCGAAATAGAGGCCGCTGACCGAGGCCGGGGGCGACATGGCGAAGGATTCCGTCAGCGCCATCCCGGCGTTGCTCCCGGCGTCCAGCAGGCGGAACAGGGTCGCCTTTTCCGTGTGGTCGGGCTGGGCCGGATAACCGGGGGCGGGGCGGATGCCCTGATACTTCTCCTCGATCAGATCCTGCACCGAGGTCTGTTCGTCTGGGACGTAGCCCCACAGCTGGGTGCGGACTTCCTTGTGCAGACGCTCGGCGAAGGCTTCGGCCAGGCGGTCGGCGAGGGCGGTGGCCATGATGGCGGAGTAGTCGTCGCCCGCCGCCTTGAACTCGGCGGCCTTCTCCAACTCGCCGTGGCCGGCGGTGACGGCGAAGGCGCCCAGATAGTCGGCGCCGTCTTCGGCCACGAAGTCGGACAGGCACAGGTTCGGCTTGCCGTTGGACTTCTTGATCTGCTGGCGCAGGCCGTGGAAGCGGGCGGCCTCGGTCGTGCGGCTTTCGTCGGTCCAGACCACCACGTCGTCGCCGCGCGCATTGGCGGGCCAGAAGCCGACGACGCCCTTGGCCGTGAACCACTTCTCTTCGACGATGCGTTTCAGCATGGCCTGGGCGTCGCGGAACAGGTCGCGGGCCGCCTCGCCGACGATCTCGTCTTCCAGGATCAGGGGATATCGGCCGATCAGTTCCCAACTGGCGAAGAAAGGCGTCCAGTCGATGTGGTCGGCCAGGTCCTGCAGGTCCCAGGCTTCATAGGCGCGCACGCCGAGGAAGGACGGCGCGGGGGCGGGCGTCTGGCCCTCATCGGGCCGCCAGCGGTTGTCGCGCGCCTGTTGCAGGCTGGCGCGGGCCTTCACCTCCTGCCCACGGGCGTATTGCTCGCGGATGCGGACGTATTCCTCGCGAGTCGCCGCCTCGTTCTTCGCCTTGTCGGTTTCGGACAGCAGGCCGGACACCACCCCGACCGCCCGGCTGGCGTCAATGACATAGGTGGTCGAGCCCTTACGGTAGTTCGGCTCGATCTTCACCGCCGTATGGGTGCGGCTGGTCGTGGCGCCCCCGATCAGCAGGGGGATGTCGAAGCCGCGCCGCTCCATTTCGGCGGCGACGAAGGTCATTTCGTCCAGCGACGGCGTGATCAGGCCCGACAGGCCGACGATGTCGACCTTGTGCTCGATGGCGGCGTCCAGGATGCGATCGGCCGGGACCATGACGCCCAGGTCGACGACCTCATAATTGTTACACTGCAGCACGACGCCGACGATGTTCTTGCCGATGTCGTGGACGTCGCCCTTGACCGTGGCCATCAGGATCTTGCCCGCCGCCTGCCGTTCTTGACCGGCCTTTTCCGCCTCCATGAAGGGTTCGAGGTGGGCCACGGCCTGCTTCATCACCCGCGCCGACTTCACCACCTGCGGCAGGAACATCCGGCCCGAACCGAACAGGTCGCCGACCACGTTAATCCCGTCCATCAGCGGACCTTCGATGTCGTGAAGCGGGCGTTCGGCGGCCTG
>PJUE01000625.1_pt1 | contig 18453 bp, 16 predicted proteins | sample 1512171 | NCBI WGS metagenome assembly PJUE01 (sample SAMN08177674, study PRJNA422409) | Feces metagenome, whole genome shotgun sequencing project. | isolation source: Chicken feces (3) enriched on wood chips: alkali lignin treatment | host: Gallus gallus | place: USA: Madison | collected 2015-01-15
CTTTCAGGCTTTCGCTCGGGCGAAACGTCACTACACGGCGCGCTGTGATCTGCGCCTCGGTGCCGGTCTTTGGATTCCTGCCAACCCGCGCGCTCTTGTCATGAAGAAGGAACGTCCCGGAGCCGGAGACCTTCACATTCTGACCATCAGCCAGTGCGTCCGAGATAGATGCCAAGATCGCCTCGACCATCCGTTGGGCGTCGACACGAGCGAGGCCAATCTCGCCATGAATAGTCTCCACGATTTCCGCACGGGTCAACGTCTCTGAGGTACCCTGCAAGTCCAAGCTCCCCGAGCGTGTCTGTCAAATTCGCTAGGGAACATAACGTCTCCCGGTGGTGCCGGTCAATCCGGCTTCCGGCGACCGCCGTCCGCTGAGCGGGTCGTTTGCCCAAATCGAATTCTCAAGCCACCGATTGAAGCAGGATCCTACAAGCTGCACACGCATCATCCAATCGGCAGCAAGTTTTTCGTTCTATTAAATAGGACGAACACGGCTTCGAACGGTCTGGCCAAGTCAGAATTCGAAGCAGATGCCCTACGACTTCAGTTCGCGAAGCATCTACGATGATAAAAATGATAATAAATTTGAGAGGGTGGCTCAGCTTATGAGCAAAATCCGTCATATCATCACTAAGCAAAACCTCTTGCTGGCAGGAGGCTTGTGCGCAGCGGGCGCATTACTCGCCCTCGCGTTGACGTACCGTCCGTCGATCGCACCGATCGGGCGCCCCGATCCTTCGTCATTTTCCAAGGATGAAGTTGCTCGCGGCGCGGTTCTGGTGACACTTGGCGACTGCGCCGTATGTCATACCCGGCCAGGCGGACACCCGCTTGCTGGTGCCCGCGCGCTCGCCACACCCTTTGGGACGCTTTATTCCGACAACCTCACGCCCGACGTCGAAACTGGAATAGGCGCATGGTCAAAGGAGGCATTCCGAAGAGCAATGAAGGATGGTGTCGCTCGTAATGGCAGCCACCTTTACCCCGCCCTTCCTTATGAGCATTTCACCCACGTCCGGGACGAAGATCTGGATGCGATTTACGCGTTCCTTATGACTCGTCGTGCGGTGCGCCAGCCCGCGCCTCCCAACGACTTGATTTTTCCAACAGGATTCCGGCCGATCTTGGCCGGATGGAAGATGATGTTTCTCCACAAGGGCGCGGTTCCCTCGGATGCTTCACGTTCGGCGGAGTGGAATCGTGGTGCCTACCTTGTCGAAGGCTTAGGCCATTGCGGAGGATGCCACACGCCGCGAAATCTCGCAGGCGGAGAGATCCGATCCGAGGCTTACGCAGGAGGGGTTGCCGAAGGTTGGCGGGCACCGCCACTCGATCGTAGCAATCCTGCTGCGCGCGCGTGGAGCGCAGATGCGCTGTACGTGTACCTGCGAACTGGTATCTCGCCTGATCACGGCGTTGCAGCGGGCCCTATGGGGCCTGTCGTCGAAGGGCTTGCCAGTGCGCCTGAAGCCGACGTGCGTGCCATAGCGCTTTACGTCGCATCGAAAATGGCGGGGCGCCCAATTGAAGGACCCTCCCCTCCAAATCCACCTGATCACTCCGTTGCAGCCGCCAAAACCTTCCCGGAGGGTGCGGTTCTTTTTGACGGTGCCTGCGCCGGATGCCACGCTCCCGGCGCCCCGATGCTGCGCCAAGGTCGTCCATCGCTGTCATTGGACACGGCTTTGCAGGACGCACATCCTGAGAGCGCCATCCAGGCAATCTTGCAGGGGATAGAGCCGCCGGTAGCAGGCAGAGGGCCTAAAATGCCTCCATTTGCCGCGAGCCTCACTGACCAGCAGGTCGCTCAGGTCGTCGGCTATGCCCGAGCCCGCTTTACCGATCAGGCCCCTTGGAAAAAGCTGCGCGAGAACGTCGCAAAAGCCCGCAAGGAGGGTGGATCGGAATGAGTACCATACTCAACGTCAACGGCATTGAGCGCCACGTCGACGCGACGCCCGAAACGCCCCTGCTGTACGTCCTGCGTGACGACCTCGAACTGAATGGCGCCAAATATGGATGCGGCCTTGGTCAGTGCGGTGCGTGCACCGTCCATCTCGATGGCAAGCCGATCTTCTCGTGCGTCACGCCGCTGGCCGCCGTTCAGGGCAAACAGGTCCTGACGCTGGAAGGTCTGGGCACGACGGAAAACATGAACCCTCTCCAGCGGGCCTTCACCGAGGAGCAGGCCGCTCAGTGCGGCTACTGCATTGCCGGAATGATCATGCGGGCTCAGTCCCTGCTGGACGTGAATCCCGCGCCTGACGACGTGACAATCCTGACCCACATGAAGCCGAACCTTTGCCGGTGTGGCACCCATCAGCGGATCATGAAGGCCATCAAGCTCGCTGTGCGGATAATTGCTGAGGAGAAGAAGGCATGACCAGCGCTCACCTTACCCGCCGCGAACTGATCGGCGCAGGTGGCCTGCTGGTCACGTTCTCGTTTGCATCGCCGATCCTAGCTGACCTTGCTGGCGGAGGAGAAGGCGGGGCAGCACCGCCGGCAGTGAGGCCCGATTTGCCGGGAAGCCTCAAATCCAATCCACATCTCGATTCCTGGATTCATATCCGGCCGGATGGCCGCGCAACAGTATTCTCAGGGAAAGCCGAACTGGGTCAGGGGATTCGCACGGCCCTGCTTCAGGTTGCCGCAGAAGAACTGGATATGCGGCCAGGTCAAATTGAACTGATCACGGCAGACACGAGCCGCTCCCCGGATGAGGGACTCACGGCCGGGAGCCATTCAATGATGGACGGGGGGACAGCGCTTGCAAATGCGGCCGCCAACGTTCGCATGCTTCTTTCGCGCGAAGCCGCCCGGCTATGGGACGTGCCCATTGATCAGGTCCAGACTTCCGGCGAGGGCTATGTAATCGGTCCTGGGGGGCTAAAGCTGGGATATGGCCCGCTTTCTCGCAAAATCTCCCTGACAGTTGAAGCAATACCCGATGCGCCGAGGCGTGCGCCGGCGCAGTATCGAACGCTGGGGCAAGACTTTCCGCGCGTGGATATTCCGGCAAAGGTGAGCGGAGGTGCTGCCTTTGTACAGGATTTGAGGCTGCCCGGGATGCTCCACGCCCGCGTTGTGCGCGGGCCGAGCTACGGTACCCGGCTGGCCGCCGCCCAACTGGACCGCGCTCGGCAGATGCCCGGGGTAGTGGCTGTACTGGAAAAGGGCACGTTCCTGGCTGTCGTTGCGCGAAAGGAGTGGCAGGCAATCCAGGCCATGCGGGTCGCTCAGGATTCAGACTTTATCCGAGAGATCCAGCCACTTCCCGTCGGCATAGGTCCGCGTAAGCTTATGGCGCTGCCGACGCGAGAGATTGTCGTGCTCGACACTCATGACGGTCCAAAGCCCTCCGAGCACACCCTCAGTGGCACTTTCAGCCGGCCATGGTACAGCCATGGGTCGATCGGTCCATCCTGCGCAGTTGCTTGGGCCAAGGACGGCGAGCTCACCTTATGGTCGCACAGCCAAGGTGTCTTCGACATGCATCGCGCGGTGGCTGAGCTTGTAGGTCTTCCTGCTGATAAGGTACGATGCATCCATTCCCCGTCCGCAGGATGCTATGGCCAGAACGGCGCGGACGACGTCACAGCCGAGGCTGGGCTGATCGCGATGGCTTTACCCGGCCATCCGATCCGACTTCAATGGATGCGCGAGCAGGAATTTGGGTGGGAGCCGTGCGGCTGTGCAATGGTCACGAAAGTTGAAGCCGCAATTGGTCCGGACAAGAAGATTTCTCGTTGGAATTATGAAGTCTGGAGCAACTCGCACAACAATCGCCCCGTAACGGCAGGCGGTTACGCCGTCGCCCAGCAGATCGAACCACCATTCGCGATGCAGGAACCCAAGCCGATCCCCATGCCTGAAGGTGACGGAGATCGAAATGCCAACCCACTCTATGTATTTAATAATATGAACGTGGTGTATCATTTCGTGCCCGAGATGCCGCTTCGCGTATCGGCACTTCGATCGCTTGGCGCTCACCTCAACATCTTCACTCTAGAGAGCATGCTCGATGATCTTGCGCTGGAAGCTGGCGCGGACCCTCTAGCCTTTCGCTTGTCCCACATGAAAGACCAGCGCGCTCGTGATGTCATAGTGGAGGCCGCACGCAGGTTCGGCTGGGACCGGCGGCCCAAAGGTGACGGACGTCGCGGATGCGGAATGGCATTCGCACGCTATAAGAACATCGGGGCCTATTGTGCGCTGGCCATGGAAATCGAGGTCGAGCGTGAAACGGGTGAGATCAATATCGACAGGGTTGTGGCTGCGGTCGATGCGGGGCAACCGGCCAATCCGGATGGGATCCGCAATCAGGTCGAAGGCGGGATTATCCAGTCTTTGAGTTGGGCGATCTACGAGGAGGTTACCTACGATCTGAGCAAGCGGACGAGCTTCGATTGGGGCACCTACCCTATCATGCGCTTCGACAAGATACCGGGCATCATCGAAGTCCACGTGATGGATCGACCCGGATTGCCGTTTCTAGGAGCAGGTGAGACATCACAAGCACCTGCTTCCGCTGCGCTTGCAAACGCTATCAGGGACGCCACTGGCCTGCGACTTCGCGACATGCCGCTCTCGCCTGGGACGGTCAAGGCGGCGATTGACCGAGCCAGCTAGGGCTCGGACCGAGACTCGGAGGCGAAGTAGTGTTTCAGGCTGGTTATGAAGTGCCTCACTTTAGGGGGTACGAACCGAACACTCGGATAGATCGCCCAAATCTTGAGCGGCTCGGGAACTCCCTCCTTCATGGGCAGCACTTCGAGCCGCCCGGCGGCGACATCCTCGCTTGCCGCCCAGTCCGACAGCAGGGCGATGCCCATCCCATGCAAAGCGGCCTGGTGCAGCGCCTCGACGGAGTTGGCGCTGAATGATCCGTTGATGGCCTGTCGAAGTCTCTTTGCACCGAAGGACCAGTGGGTGGTGCCCGATTGGACAAGGCATTGATGGTCAACGAGGTGCTCAATGGTCGTGGGGCGGCCCATTCGATCGAGATATTCAGGTGACGCGAAAAGCGCCCTCGGATTTGCTGAAACGGCCTGGGCGATGAGCGCGCTGTCTTTGAGAATGCCGATCCTGATCGAGCAGTCGATCCCCTGGCTGACGATATCGACGATCCCGTCCTGAAGCAGGAGATCGATTTTCAGGTCCGGATGCTTCTGGAGGAACTTGCCGATGAAAGGAGTGAGTATCTTGCGACCGAAGGGTACCGAGGCTGAAACCCGCAGAAGTCCCGATACGGATTCTACCGACGGCTTCAAGGCTTCACGCAGGGATCTCTCCCCGTCGATGAGCATCTGCGCATGGGGAAGCAGAGCTTCGCCCTCGCTGGTGAGAGAGAGGTTTCGCGTAGTGCGATGGACAAGGCGAACGCCCAGTTCCTCTTCAAGAGCAGCCAGGCGCCGTGATGCTGTCATCGCGGGCAACTTCAAACGGCGAGCCGCCCCGGCGAGACTGCCAGCGCTGACGGCCTCGACGAAAATCTCAAGGTCCGAGAGATTCATCATATCAGAAATTGATATACCGATCGACCAGATTCCACAACTACCGCTTCAAGTTGCGGTAGTCCATTTCAGCCGGGTTCCCATCGAAGGAGCTTTGTTATGAGCACTACACCCCTTTCTGGAGCGGCTCGTGCAGCTGCCACGCCAAGCTCCACCAAACGGACCCCGTCGACACTTTCGACGTCCCTTACCCTCGCAATGTCGGTCGCAGCCGGCGTCGCGGTCGCGAACATCTACTACAACCAACCCATGATCGGCATCATGGAACACGAACTGCCCGGCTCGATCACGAAGATGATTCCGACCGCCACGCAGCTTGGATACGCAGCTGGCCTCTTCCTCCTTGTTCCGATGGGAGACCTGGTTGAGCGTAAGCGGCTGATCGTCATCCAGTTTGGTCTGCTAGCCATCGCTCTGGCGGCAGCCGCTATCGCCCCGACAGCGTCGCTGTTGCTCGTGGCCTCGCTCGCAATGGGCGCGATGGCGACGGTCGCGCAGCAGGTGGTCCCCTTCGCCGCCCATCTCGCGTCACCTGAACGCCGGGGACATACCGTCGGCATTGTGATGGCGGGGCTGCTGTGTGGCATCCTCCTGAGCCGCACGCTAGCGGGGTTCGTCGCTAGCCATGCAGGATGGAGAGAGATGTTCTGGCTCGGCGTGCCGATGGCGGTCGGGACCGGCTTGTTGATGGCCTGGCGGCTGCCTTCGAGCCAGCCAGCTTCTGATCTGCGCTATGGTGAGTTGCTGAAATCCATTGTGACACTGTGGCGAGAATTCCCCGAGTTGCGCCTGGCGTCGGCGACTCAAGGTCTCCTGTTCGGCGCTTTCACAATCTTCTGGACAGTCCTTGCCCTCCACCTTCAGGAACCCCGTTTTGGCTTGGGAGCGGATGCCGCCGGCCTCTTCGGGATCGTCGGGGCCGTCGGAATTCTCGCAGCCCCTGTGGCTGGTCGGATCGCTGATAGGAGTGGCCCACATCAGGTCATTGCCCTTGGCGCAATCCTGACGTTGCTTTCCTGGGCGGTTTTTGGGCTTTGGCTATCGCTTGCGGGGCTGATTGTTGGCGTCATTCTGCTCGACTTCGCCGTACAGAGCGCCCTCGTTTCCAATCAGCACATTGTCTATGCCCTTCGCCCTGAAGCCAGGGCTCGCCTCAACACCATCTTCATGGGTTCGATGTTTCTGGGCGGGGCCTTTGGATCAGCCGTTGCCATGACCGTCTGGACCTCGTTCGGGTGGACCGGCGCGGCGCTCGTCGGCGCTGTCTTGGCGCTTGCGGCTTCGGCCATCCAAATTCGGAGCTTTATCGGCCGTAAGTGATCAGGATGCCGATGGCGCGGCGCCCAATCTGTGAGCGCCGCGCCACAGGCCGGCATCTCGGACAAAACAGGCGACAAAACGGTCGCCATCTTCTCATCGTAGCCGAGCTAAAATTCCACCAGCAATCTTGACGCATGACATGCTATTGTTTACATGATGGCTTATGGCAGAATCGCTCAATCTCGTTGCTAACCGGTCATCGAACTTGGGCTTCGTTAGCCTAGGGACTGGGCGAGGCAAGACGAGCACCGGGCTGGCGGTCATCACGGCCATGCTGGACCGAGTGAAGGAGACGGCGACTTCCGGAAGCTCACGGTTCGACCTGTTTGCGCAGTTATTCCAAGAGCAAGATCGTGACCATTTTGCGCGCTTGGCCGCTAGCTATCTGGCACATGCCGTTCGTTATCATTCTTCGCGCCATGTAATATTCGTTCACAATCGGATTGCGACGCCGACGCGGCCATGGAACGTGGCGGGAACCAGCTGGCAGTCTTCGAAGGTTTCTCAGGACTTCAGCCAAGCGGCTGAATTCTATCTCAGCGCCAATCTGCGCAGACGCGCAGTAAAAATAATTGAAAATACAGTCGAAATTTTTCGAAGGGATTCGGCGAACAGGCGTCTGAGCTGGTCCAGCGCTTTTGAGAAAAAGTGCAGGGATGTTTTAGATGGCATGGACGAGTCCATACTTTCTCGCGGGAAAGTACGGACAAGGTTTTCATTCCGCCGGGCGGTTCATTCGCCAGCAAGTCTTCGCGATCTTCTCCTAAGTTTCGATATTCGTACGGGATGCCCTCCTCCGGCCACCTCAGTGACGCGCCTGACTTCGCGCGAACTGCTGGTGGCCTTTGGAGGAGACGTTCATGATATCGAGATTTTCAGATCTACGTGTGAAGCAGGCAATAGACCACGGCTCTATCGTGGGAATGCCGCCCGACGAGGCGCAGCGCATAGCTCTCATCGCCGATTTGATCACCGTTTGCGTGCATCGCCGCGACCTTGTCTTCCTGAGAGCGGAGCTCGGTCGAGAGGCTTCGGAAGCGAACCGCGTGCGGGTCGATGCGCGCTGGACCCTGTTGTTCGACTGGGTCGACGGGCTTGGTGCAACGAACATAAGACTGGAGTGAGCAGCGCCCATGGCTGATCTGCGCGATTTTCCCCCGCCGGCGCCGGGAGAGATCCTGCGCAAGCAGGTGCTCGAAGGCATGGATGTGAACCAAGACGCACTTGCAAAAGCGCTTGGCGTCTCGCGCTTCACTGTCAATCAGGTACTCAACGGGCGGCGCGGAGTAAGCGCAGAGATGGCGCTACGTCTGGCTCACGTCCTCGATACTTCTGCCGAGATGTGGCTCAACCTGCAGGCGAAAGTGGATTTGTACGAAGCGCGCCGGAAGATGGCGACGGAACTCGCCCGACTGCCCAAGTTGCGTGAAGAAGCATAGTGCCAAAGAATTCCCGTCCACAACGAACGACCGTCTTGCCAGTTCTAGCCACCCGCCCCATATTATGTCCGAAATCGGGACCAGGAGATGGACATGTCTAAGGCAGGGTCGAAGCGGGCAGGTTCCACGCCTGGCGGTTATTCTGGCGTGCCCGGCGGGCGGACCTCGAGCAGCACGCCGTATGGGCGCACAGCGTCTCCGGGCGGTACCGCCGCTTCATTTATGAACGAGCGCGGCATTATCAACTTTGGCCGTGTCGCGGAGGCATTTCATATGTCGCGCACGCAGCTGGCCGATACCGCTGGGATCGCTCCGTCGACCGTAGCCAAAACCGGTCGGCAATCAGGAGCGAAAGCGCAAGCACGCATCGCCGAAGTTCTTGAGGTCATTAATCGAGTCAAAGATTGGGCGGGAGGCGAAGCTCAGGCGATGGCCTGGTTTCGTTCGCAGCCCATCCCCGCTCTCGGTGGAAGGACAGCAGAAGCCCTTGTCAAACAAGGCGAGGCAAGAGTTGTTCGTGACTATCTCGACCATCTGGCGCTTGGCGGATACGCTTGAGCTCGCCAAGCACGCGATTTCAGGGCGTGTGTTACCGAGCGCACGATCCGCAATGGTCTTCATTGCCCATTTCGGGCGAAGGTGCTGCGATTCGCGGCGGTAGGTTTAACCGCGTGGGACAGAAGGCCCTCTATCTTTCGCTTGAGATTGGCACGGCCATTGCCGAGTGCTCGCAGGGTTTTGCATCGCGGATTCCGCCAATGACAATCTGCGAATACGATCTCGATTGCGATCCGGTAGCGGATCTTTCTGACGAGGCTACAAAAACAAAACTGGAGGTTTTGTGGCACGAGCTCGAGTGTCCTTGGCTCGCGGACGTATCTGCCGGTCGCGATCCCGCATCTTGGCGACTGGTCGATCGGCTGATGGCCCAGCGTTACATCGGCATCATTGTGCCGAGTTTTGCTCCGGGCACTGATGGTTCGCAGCGTAACCTAGTACTCTGGAACTGGGGCGAGGAGCTGCCAGCGATGGTTCGGGTTTTTGACCCTGGTAAGCGGCTCCCTCACGACCGGACTTCCTGGAGCGCATAAGTGTAGGGTGCAGTCCTGCGTACCGCGTCAGGGGATTGCGGGCACTCGCCTGGTTGATAGTCGCCGACATGGACGGAGCCAGCACAAAGGTCGGTGGATCACAGGGCTTGCTCCGGCACCTGTAATTTACCGCAGATTTTAGGTAGCTAAAAACAATCGTAAAACATTCCAAAAATCGCTCCTACTGCTGGATTGAATGGCGATCACGGTGAAGGTCGGATCTGAGACAGCACATACTCTTGATCCCTCGCCGTATTTATCAGCCATATCCAGGGATTGATCTCACTCCGCGGCAGCGCTTCGCAATCCCCTCGGGAGGAGATATGGGGGGCAATAGCGATATACGGTCCCCGGGCCGCGGACGCGAAGCTTGAAAGTCAGGGCATCGTACACCTCGACGGTCTGCCCTTCGGAGAATCGCGGAGCGGGCCCCGCACCTGCGTCGATGCACGACTGGCTGACCGAAAAGGTTTTGCCTTTGTGAGACAGGATCCGGGCCACGCAGGCCCTTGTATGCGCCGTACTAAGGCCCTTGCCATCATAGTGGCGGATAGCAGCGTTCGGCGGTGATCCACAATCGATGCCCTTTTGGACATAGATGCCCGGTTTAAGGGCGTAGACGCCTGAAGGCGCGCGGGACCTGTCCACACTCGCGTCAACCGGGCATGCCGAGACGACCGCGATCGCTCCGAACAAGCCTGAAATCCAAATCCTCATGCCTCTGCCCACAAAGGCCTCCATTCTGCTCTCGCTTCGCGGCAGGTTACCACAACGCGAGGCGCATATGATGAGTTCGCCGTCTGTTACGGTACAGCGTCCAAAGGGAGCGCTTCCGAGCAGCGCCACGAAGCATGTGACAACTCCAGGTAGCGGAGCTCGGAGATGCCGAGCCCCGCCAGACGGCGCAGCCTTGCGCCCGTCCCTTCGTTTTTGTGGTCTGACCACCCTTGCTCAGGTTAATCCATGGTGAGAAGGATCTTCCCGAAGCCGCGGCCGGCTTCCATCAGCCTGTGCGCCTCGGCTGCTTCCTCCAGCGGCAACTTGGCATACACCAGTGGGCGCAATCTGCCCGATTCCATGAGCGGAAGAGCGATCTCGGCAAAGCGATCCACCATGGCCCGCTTTTCGCTCGCGTCACGCGATTTCATCACCGTGCCCTGAAGTCGCAGGTGGTTGTGCAGCAGTAGATTGAGCGGGATGGTCGCATCGTCGACGCCGCTCAGGATGCCGACCTGAACGAGTGTTCCCCCAGGCTTCAGAGACCGGAGGTTTCCGGCGGCGACGTCGCCGCCGACGAAGTCGATCACAGCATCGACGCCCTTCCCGTCCGTGTAGGATTTGACATCCTCCTCCCACTCACTCGATCGATGGTCGATCACGACCGCTGCGCCGATACCACGCACGTCATCAACGCGGTCAGCACCCGTCGTGGCTAGAACGCGGGCCCCCAGCGCAGCGGCCAATTGCACGCAGGCCGAGCCGATGCCTCCGGCTGCAGCATGGATGAGGACGCTCTTGCCTTCGCCTACGCCAGCGAGATTGTGTACCACCTCTACCGCAGTAACGAAGGCCTCCATGACGCCGGCGGCTTCGATGAGAGGAATGCTGTCGGGCAGTTTGACAGCCATGGCTCGATCGACGCGGGCATATTCGGCGTAGGCGCCGCCTCCGACGATCGCCATGACATGATCGCCGGGAACGATGTCCTTGATTTCCGCGCCGACGGAGATCACTTCGCCAGCGAGTTCGAGTCCCAGAAGGTCGCTTTCGCCAAAATGCTGGCCGGCATAAAAGCCGTCTCGCTGTAGGATGTCGGCGCGATTGACACCCGCGGCTGCGACGCGAACGAGCAGGTCGCTTTTGCGCAGTTCGGGCATCGGAACGTCGGCGAGGTGAAGGACCTCGGCAGGTCCGAAGCGATCCTGAACGATCCCCCTCATCCTACCATCCCCTTGCTCTCAAACATTGAACCCCGTGTTGTCGACATGATCGTACTCCAGTGTCGCTTCATTCGAGGATCAACTGGTCACTGCCTTGGTGCCGCGAAACACAAACCTTGGTTGAGGGACATCGCACCCTTGGTTTGTCGGGGGCGATAGCACCGCGCCGAAAATTTGCGGGCGGGGTGAATATGGGAGCGGAACTCAAGCCAAGTCTGCACACGGATGGCGTGCCGCGACCGGCTGTGATCAATGTTTGAGCCACACTCCGCGAACTAGCCTACAGTGTTATTCTTGTTCAATTTTTTGAAAAATTTTTGCGCACCGCAGAGGTTGTTCCACTCGCTGCGCAGACATCTGTGAGAGTAGTCTTGCCAGCGGATCGGTTGCGGCTCAGATCGAACCGGAAGGCAATCGGTTCACCCTCTCATCACTCCGGCGGGAGAGGTCGCTTAAAACCACAATATAATTGTCGAAAAGAGCGTGGCCCCCGAATTTGGGATGATAGCGGCGCTCCAACTGCGCCCCCAACGAATTGGAGAAAGCGTTGTACGCGCCACCAACCCCGCCCCCGATTATAGGGATTGTCGACGACGACTCCCTCGTCCGTAGAGCCTTGGACAGCCTCTTGCGATCGGCAGGACTGAGGACGAAGAGCTTTGCTACCGCGGAGGAGTTGCTCGCTTGGGGGCACCTCGGCGCGATCGCCTCGATCGTTTCCGATCTGCACATGCCCGGCATGAACGGACTCGAACTTCAAGAGGAACTAGGACGCAGGTCATGGCGTGGAAAGCTCGTCTTCATTACGGGACATCCTACGAGCACCGACCGGGAGAAGGCGATCGCTCGAGGCGCCCAGGCATTCTTCGCAAAGCCAGTTGATCCCGACCAGCTGCTCGGTACGATCGGGAACTTCTGACCATCAGCCATTTGCGCCAGTAGGATCTTCCCAGAACCGCAGAATCGTTCAAGACATGTGGCCGCCTCCCGGCACATAGCGCAGGCCTCCCTTATTCGAGAAGCCGTCGTGACCGATTTGCAGCGCCATCCATACTCACTGCGCACAATCTCTGCCACACCGCACGGTAGGCTGGATCGGACAGTTCATGCTTGACCGGATACATGCCGCGGTGTGGAAGTTGGACAGCGACGCGTTCTTTGCTCGCGCCACGCTCGATCGCGGGACATCGACCCTTCTCGCGTTGCCTAGGGACGCAATGATTTCTCACAACGCGAAAGCGCGGGAAATTATGGCGAGGCTGGCTAGTGAGGCTTCGCGCGCTGACACGACCATCCTGCTGCCCGTCGATGATAGAATACTGACTGAGGCCAGCCAGGCCTATCTGTCGGGGGAAAACTCCCTCGAAGCTCGTATGCAGGTGGAGATCATGGGAGAAACCGCATGGTTTCACGTTGCCATCTCCCTGCCTGCGACTGGCGACGAAACAACCGGCGTCGTGCTCTGCGCACTTGAAGTCTCCCACTTTCGTCGAGAGGAAGCGGCCCTTCAGGCCGCTCGCCGTAGCCTCGAGCATGCGGCACGCGGCATGAGCATGGCCCATCTCGCCCGCAGCGTTACGGACGCGGTCAGCCAACCGATTACCAGCATTCTGTTCAGTGGGCGGGCGGCACTCACTCGGCTTGAAGACAGCGCCCACGATCACGCGCAGCTGAAAGCGGATATCGAGCGAATGATGGTGGCCGCAAGCCGCTCCGCGGACATGATCCGACAAGCCCGCGAGTTCGCGGACATGAGGGAAAGCGAATTGGAAACGCTTTCAGTCCGTGACGTGGTCGAGCCACTTGTCCTGCAGCTGGAAAGAGAACTTTCGCGGCGAAGTACGGAAATCCGTTTCGAAATCGCCGAGGGCATCCCCAACCTGACCGCGGACCGAGTGCAAATCCAGCAGGTGGTGCTAAATCTCATCCTCAACGCGCTAGAAGCCCACGAAGTCGCCGCACAGCGCTCCCACATTACGCTTTTTGCGCGCACGAACGCCAACGCCGAAATTCTGATCTGCGTCGGCGACCAAGGGCACGGTATTGCACCGAACATTGTCGACAAGATATTTGAGCCCATGTTCACGACCAAGCCGGGCCAAGCCGGGGTCGGGCTTGCGGTCAGCCGCAACATCGTTGAGGCCCATGGCGGCGAGATATGGCTCTCGAGCACGGGTCCTCAGGGGACAAGGTTCAGTTTCACACTCCCCGCCGATGGTGTTATCAAAGACACGCACTCAGCTGACGTGCGGAGCCTTGCCGCTGCAAAGCGGCAGCTGCAGTAATTGATCCGCCGCGCTGGCAGGTATGAGTTGAATCTTGGGGGAACTCGATGGAGCAACCTGCGCCGAGTAATCGTGATCATAAATTCATACCCTCGCTTGAATCGTACTCGATAAAGATCAACGGGTTCGCAGGTCAGTCTTTGGGTGTCTCGCGACTGAAATCGTCGAACCCGAACCTCGGTCTGACGGCACCTCACTTGCTAGAAGATGCATTCCAGCTGGGAGTGCAGCTGCGCGATTACACCGGAGATATCTATCTTCACGGCCGCAAGCTTGCCTTCAACAGGCAGGCGACGGGCGAAATGATGCTCTATGACTACCGGGAAGAATGGCGCGCTGAGCTTCTGTCATCGTTCGATTGCGTGAATTTCCATATTCCCCGTTCCCTGCTCAACGCCTCGATCGAGGACGAGCGAAAATCGACCGTCCAAGGTCTACGATACACGCCGGGTATCCCCGCCAACGACCGTGTTGTCGCCGGGCTGGTCCAGGCCCTGCTGCCCTCGCTGGGGGCCGGCGCCGAGCTCAATCAGCTCTTTGTCGATCATGTAGGCCTCGCCCTCACCGCGCACCTAGCTGGCACGTACGGCGACCTGGTCTCCTTGAGGACGCAATTTACCGGCGGTCTGGCGCCGTGGCAGGAGCGCCGTGCCAAGGAGTTCATTGAGGATAAGATCGCGGTTGGGATAGCCCTCCCGGCGGTTGCGGCGGAATGCAGTCTTTCGACAAGCCACTTCGCCCGCGCCTTCCGGGTCTCGACCGGCGTTGCTCCTTATCAGTGGCTGCTCCAGCGACGAGTCGAGCGCGCACGCCAACTGCTGCTGGGCACAAGGCTTCCGATCGCCGAGATCGCTGCACTTTGCGGCTTTACCGACCAGAGCCATCTTTCGAGGGTCTTTGTCCGGGAAAATGGTGAGCCTCCCGCAGCATGGAGACGGCGCAATGCGTCCTGACTGCGTCCTAAGGACGCGATGGCAGGCTCGATGCGCTGCTCCGGCCACCGCCAATGAGGGTCTGAAGGTCAAGGAGGGAGCGGGCAAGTGCCAGTCCTCCGGCTGCCGCAATGTAACGTGGTTCCCATTCAGGCGAGAATTTCTGCTTGTAGGTCCTCAAGCCCTCGAACCGGTAGAACGCATCCCCATGCCGGTAGAGGAACCCGGCGGCGCGGGCCCACAGCGGCGCGAGCGGGCGAGACTCTATTCCTGAAAGGGGCGCCAGTCCCAGGGTGAACCAACGATATCCATTTGCCTGCCCCCAGCGGATCAGTTCGATGAACAGATAGTCCATCGCTCCATTGGGCATACTCTCGGCATGGCGCATGAGATCGACGGAAAGTTCCTCGCGGGTTTGGGTAGCCCAGATATTCGCGAATGCGACGATTTCGTTTTCGTAGCGCACCACGGCACAGTCGAAGCGAGAGATGTATGTGGGATCGAAGCGACCGATGCTGAAGGCCTTCTCGCGCCCGCCCTTGATCGACAACCAGCCGTCCGACACCTTGTGCAATGTGGGAAGAAGCGGTCCCAACTCAGACGCCGGCACGACCTCGAAGCTAACCCCCTGCCGTTCGGCTTTGCGAGCGGCGGCGCGCAGGGACTTCGCGTTCGGACCTTCCAGTGAAAATGAAGGTAGGTTGATGCGGGCCTCTTCGCCGTACTTGATCAATTGCAACCCCAGATCGATCGCAATGGGAAGGGCCGCTGCGGTGAGCTGATACAGGAGCAACCTTCCCTGCTGTTCATCGGCCAGTTCCCTAATGCGCCAAAGTAGGCCGCTCCATTCCTTCACTGGGCCGACCGGGTCGCCCATAACGATCCAGCTTCGCCCCTGCACTTGGTACATGAGCAGCGCTTCTCCGCTTGGCGAGCGCAGAACCCGCTTGTCCCCGGTGAGCAGCAACATCGCATCGGTCCGCTGTGCGCCCGCGAGGACACGCACATCCCGATCCTGTATGCCATCTGCGCGGTCTACCTGTCCGACAGGACGCAGAAGCCTTGCAAGCATTGCCACGGCCAGGAGTATTGTCACCGCAAAGCTAGTCCTCAAGAAACGCGACGCCTCGCCGCGCCAGGCAAATTCCCACCACAGGCTGTTAGTGTAGGGAACATGGCGGTAGGAAAAGAAGCCCGCCCAAAGCGATACCGCTGCAACAACGCCGATTGCGGCAACCCATTGCGCTGAAAGCCCGGCGCCAAGGGCAGTTTGACGATAAAAGGCACAACGAGCCCCCTGCAGAATGGCGGCGATCGCCAGAAGAATGGCTGCCTGCTCGACATTGAGACCCTTGAAAAGCGCGAAGACTGCACCGGCCACGAGGAGAGCGCGCGCAGCAACGAAGGCGCCGTCCAGGCGCCGGTAAAGACCTGGCGCCAAAAGGAGCAGACCTGTTCCGGCAAGGCTTGCCGCGATGTGCGAGGTCTCGACGAAGGGAAGCGGCAGAACGTCGCGCAAGATGTGGAGCCGCGCCGGAATGGGGGGGACCGATCCGGAGATTAGAAGAATGGCTCCGCCGCAAAAACAAAGCGCTGCAAGCAGCGGCGGCGCTATCTGCCGGAATGCTGACTGCGCTGCGTTGACCGCACCAGCCACGGGGGCTTGTAGTCGGTGCCTAGCCGAGACCAGCAGGACCAGCGCCGCAATGATCAGCGGCAGCAGGTAGTAGACAGCCCGGTAGGCAAGCAACGCCGCGACCAGGTCTGCCCGCTCCACGTCCGGCATCAGGGCGATTACGACTGCTTCGAAGACCCCCAGGCCTCCCGGAACGTGACTGATCAACGTGGCCACGATTCCGACGATGTAGGCGAGTAGCAAAGCAGGGAACATGGCCGCCCCAAGGTCCGGAACCAGAATGAAGAGCGCGCCGCATGCTGCTGACAAGTCGGCCGCCGCGAGCAGGATCTGGGTCAGGAGGGTGCGGGGGGCCGGTTTGGGAAGGCCCCAAGATGCCCAGCCGCTTTTGTGCATATGAAGTGCGCCGACAGCACCTCCCGCCAGAAGCGCAAGGATCGTTGCCCCCATAAGCGATTGGACCCACGTCGGGACGGAGAATACGCCGGGCAGGTCCATCGGATGGAATGCCAGGGCACCTCCTGCAAGGATCACGATGCCGGACCAAAAGGTCAGACCTGCAATCACCACAACGCGGGCGACCTCGCCAGCGCTAAGGCCCGCCGCGCTGTAAACGTAATACCGCGCAGACCCGCCGGTCAGAACCGAAAGCCCGAGATTATTGCTCAGCGAGTAGCTGGTGAATGAGGCAAGGGCAGCGGTTCGGTAGGGCAGCGGACGGCCGATCGCACGCAGGGCGAACACGTCATACAAAGTGAGAACCGCATAGCTTCCTGCGGTAAGAAGTAGGGCTACGGCAATTCGCCATCCCGCTATGGCATCGAAGGCATGCGTTATATCTGCCGGCTTGATGCTGTGCAGCAAGGTACGCAGAGCCCCTAGACCCAGTAGCGCAAGCAACATCACGCTGACGACGCCGAGCGCCATGCGGTGACGGGCGGCACCCCGGATTAGAGTTTGAAGGACCGTGGGAAGCTGCATGTTCATCAGTCCTTCTGCCAGACCTGCGATTTGCAGATCCAGCCGCCGAGAATGCAGCCACTGATCTTCAGGTGATCCGCGTCCATGCGCTGCATGCGAGAGAAATAGGTCCCACCCATGTCAGGAACATAGACCCGGCCCTGCCAATGATCGGCGCTGACCGGCCGATAGTCCTGGAGCAGCACGGTGCCGACAAGCTTGTCGACGCCGGCGGCGTGGGCATCCGAGATCGCTTGTTCGTCGGCCCAAACGACCCATCCGCATACATTCGTCCCGCATTCTCCCGTCTTGACCTTTACAGTGCCCTTCGGATTGACCCAGGTGCCGATGAGCGGTCCAGCGACAATGGTGGGCGGCGCGGCGGGTTGGGCCTGAGCTGCAGGAGAGAGGGCTGCGACGGCAAGCGCAATGGCTTTGGCTGCAAATTTCATTGTCTTGGCTCCTTGCGCGGAAACGATCACTCGCCCTGCGAAGCAAGTGCATCGTCGATGCCTCCGAGCACCGCGGCGTGGACTGCATTGACGTCTTTGTTCAGGAAGTGCCCGCCTGGCAGAGGCACGATGCGTACGCCCGCCTGATGCACAAGGTGCGGGCAAAGGCTCTCGGTCTCCTCGCGTCCGTACACACAGACGGTGGGAACCCAACCCAGCGCGTGGCCGGAAGGCAACGCCGACGCATCGGGGGCCGCCCAGTTCAGCAGCTCTGCCGGCGAGGCGCGAAAGTTGATCGTGTCGGTGGGCACGACGAGTTCCGTGGCCAGGACCTTTTCACGCCACACCGCGGGGAGTACCTGAGATCCCGCGTTCACCATGTCGGCGCCGAACGACTGACCGATCACCGCCACACGGCGGTTGTTGCCGGCGGGGGGCTCCATCGCCATCGCCATTTGCATGGCCTTTTCGATCAGTGCGGCGGCCTCGCCGGCAGTTCGCTTTTGCCGGAAATAGGTCAACGAGTTTACGCCGATGACGGGAATGCCGTCCTGCGCGAGCCGGGCGGCGAGTTTAGGTCCCATGCCGATCTTGAAGCCCATGTCGCCGGACAGGATAACCGCTACCACGCCTTTACGGGACGACGCCGGCGGGGCGCTGGCAGGAACGACAACGAAGGGATCGGTGCTGAAATAGCCAAGATGGCCCCAGTACCCGACGACTGCCGCGAGCGGCGCCAACAGCACGAATGCAGAGGCGATTAGCCAACGGCGGGTCAAAACGTGTACCCCAGGCCGATCGCAAAGTTCGGCTGGCTGCGCCGACCGGCGATCTTTACAACAGGAGACCGGGCATAGCGGCCGAGCAGCCGGCCGTACC
>PJUE01000627.1_pt1 | contig 18427 bp, 15 predicted proteins | sample 1512171 | NCBI WGS metagenome assembly PJUE01 (sample SAMN08177674, study PRJNA422409) | Feces metagenome, whole genome shotgun sequencing project. | isolation source: Chicken feces (3) enriched on wood chips: alkali lignin treatment | host: Gallus gallus | place: USA: Madison | collected 2015-01-15
ACTTCCGGCTTGAAGCGGTTCTGCTGCTTGGTCAGCACCGCATCTTCCAGCGCGCGGTGCGCGGCCAGCAGCGAGACCAAGCCCGGGGCTTCGAACACGATGCGGCCCTTCAGGCCGATCACGGTGTCGCCGGTGTAGACGCCGCGGCCCACGCCGTACTGCGCGAACAGCTTGTTGAGCTTGGCCAGGATCTGCTCGCCCGGCAGTGCCTTGCCGTCCAGCTCGACGGCTTCGCCCTCGACGAACTTCAGGGTCACGGTCAGCGGTTCCACCGGCCATGCGCTGCGCGGTGCGCACCAGCCGCGGGCGCCCTCGCCCGGGGCTTCCCACTTGTCGATCTCGCCGCCGGACATGGTCAGGCCCAGCAGGTTCTCGTTGATGGTGTAGGCCTGCTGCTTGGCGCGCACGCCGAAGCCACGCGCTTCCAGGTACTTCTGCTCGTAGGCGCGGGTCTGGGTGTGTTCCTTCTGGATCTCACGGATCGGCGCGACGATCTGGTAGTCACCCTGGGCCTTCACTGCCAGGTCGAAACGCACCTGGTCGTTGCCCATGCCGGTGCAGCCGTGGGCGATGATGTTGGTGCCCAGTTCGGCGGCGCGCTTGAGCGCGGCGTCAACGATCAGGTAACGGTCGGAAACCAGCAGCGGGTACTGGCCCTGGTAGCCCTCGCCTGCCCATACGAACGGCTTGACGAAGCCATTCCAGATGGCCGGGCCGCCGTCGACGGTGACGTGGCTGGTGACGCCCAGTTCGGCCGCTCGCTTTTCGATGAAGTCACGCTCGTCGGCATCCACGCCGCCGGTGTCAGCAAACACGGTGTGCACGTTGTAGCCGCGCTCCTGCAGGTAAGGCACGCAGAAGCTGGTGTCGAGGCCGCCGGAGAAGGCGAGGACGATGTCTTTGCTCATGGGGAAGAAATCTCTGCTTTGGTTCTTGAGCCCCTCCCCCGCCGGGGGAGGGGTTGGGGAGGGGGTAGGCGTATATGAGGATGCATCTGGAGTGAGGAGCTTTGCCCTCACCCCAACCCCTCTCCCGGCGGGAGAGGGGCTAACGCATTACTTGCCGATCACTGCCGCCATGATCGCCTTCTGCACATGCAGGCGATTCTCGGCCTCGTTGATGGCAATACACTGCGGCGAATCCATCACGCCGTCGGTGGCCTTCACATTGCGGCGCAGCGGCAGGCAGTGGCTGAACACGCCGTTGTTGGTCAGCGCCATCTTGGCTTCGTCAACGATGAAGTGCTTGTACTGGTCGCGGATCGGCTTTTCCGGCTCCCAGTTGCCGAAGAACGGCAGCGCGCCCCAGCTCTTGGCGTAGACCACGTCCGCGCCGGCATAGGCACTCTGGATGTCATGGCTGACCTGCAGCGAACCGCCGCTCTCGGCGACGTTCTGCTCGGCCCAGCCCATGTAGCGCTCGTCCAGGATGTAATCCGGGGTCGGGCACAGCAGGGTCACGTCCATGCCCATGCGAGTTGCAATGGTCAGTGCCGAGTTGGCCACGGCGGTGTTCAACGGCTTGGGGTGGTAGGTCCAGGTCAGCACGTACTTCTTGCCGCGCAGGTCACTGGTACCGAAATGCTCCTGCAGCGCAAGGATATGCGCCAGCTCCTGGCAGGGATGGGTGATGGTCTCCATGTTGATGACCGGCACCGGCGAGTACTTGGCAAAGCTCTTGAGCACCTGGTCTTCGCGGTCCTTGCTCCAGTCCACGAACTTCGGGAACGCACGCACGCCGATCAGGTCGACGTAGCGGCCCAGCACCTTGGCCACTTCGGCAATGTGCTCTTCGGTATCGCCGTCCATCACCGTGCCGAGGTTGAACTCGATCGGCCATGCGTCCTTGCCCGGCTGCAGCACCACGGCGTGGCCGCCCAGCTGGAACGCGCCCAGCTCGAAGCTGGTGCGGGTGCGCATGGACGGGTTGAAGAACACCAGGGCGATCGACTTGCCCTTCAGGTCGTCACCCAGCTTGTTCTGCTTGAACAAGGCTGCCTGGGTGAGCAGCGCGTCCAGTTCGGCGCGGCTCCAGTCCTGGGTGTTCAAAAAATGCTTCAGAGACATCGATCCATCCTTTAGTACTGGGTTCCACCGTCGCCGGTGGGCGGATGCGCATGCGCGCGGCTCATTGCGTTTGAAACTTTTGCCAAAACAGAAACGAAAAAACCCAGCCTGGGCTGGGTTTTCCGAACAGACAGCACGAAGCTCCGGTTACCCAGCGAAAATGTGGGGTTCCGGTCGGCGGGCACGGGACGTCATGCCGGAGGCCATCCGGGCGGTGCTGGATTCGTGCTGGAAGCTGGTGGCTTTCATCGTCGGGCATACTCGCACGCAGCCGGGGGCGGCGCAAGTGTCGCAGTGCAACATCAGGGAACGGTGGAGGTGGTTTCAACCGCCTGGCCGACATCCGGGGTGATCGACACCCGCAGTTTGAGCCGGTTGCCGGGGTCCTCGGGCAGGCGTGAGCGGAACTTGATGCCCTTGTAGACGTAGTCCACGTCGTAGGCAATGGGCCGGCGGAACTCGCGGCCAACCTCGACGATCTTGCAGTCCGGGGTCAGCATTGCGGTGTTGCCGCTGCTGCCGCGCGACTCGGCCCCCTGCACCAGCTCGGCCTCGCCCTCGTCGCGGCGCTCGCCGAACATGCCTTTGACCGAATCCCAGAAACGGCGGAAGCCGCCCTTCTCCTCCTCGCCTTTCACCTGCACCGGCGCCAGCGTGCGGGTGGACACCGGCTCGCAATGTTCCTCGGTACGGGTGGCACGCAGGGTCTGGAATACAGGCTCGACATTGAGCACCTGCGCATAGTCATAGCGCACGTTCTCGATGATCACCACGCGGTTGCGCAGATCCGTTTCCTGCGCCAGCGCGGGCCCGGAGGCGGCAGCCAGCAGGCAGAACAACAACGGAGTGGGCTTCATCAACAAGAGGCAAAGGGCTCGGTGGGTAGGGATAGTGTAGGCAGCCCGGCTGCCCCGGGCCTGAACATTACCCATCCGCACGCGTATTGCCCAGCCCAGGGATGCCCCGCCGGGCCCGGACCGCTAGAATTGTCAGGTTCGCTTACCCCCGGATTGCCATGACCCTGCGCCTGCACAACAACCTGACGCGGCAGCTGGAGCCGTTTGCTCCGCTCGACCCCGCCGCCCCCACCCTGTATGTCTGCGGCCCCACGGTCTACAACTATGTACATATCGGCAATGCGCGCGGCCCGGTGGTGTTCGGGGTGCTGGCCGACCTGCTGCGGCGCCGCTACGGCAAACTGCGCTACGCCCGCAACATCACCGACGTTGACGACAAGATCAACGCCGCAGCCAAGGACCAGGGCGTACCGATCAGCGCCATCACCGACCGTTTTGCCGCCGCCTACCGCGAGGACATGGCCGCGCTGGGCGTAGTGCCGCCGGATATCGAGCCAGAAGCCACCGCGCACATCCCGCAGATCATCGCCATGATCGAGCAGCTGATCAGCAGCGGGCACGCCTATGCCGCCGAAGGCCACGTCCTGTTTTCGGTGGCCAGCTTCGCCGATTACGGCAAGCTCTCGCGCCGCGACCCGGAGGAAATGCTGGCCGGCGCCCGCGTCGAGGTGGCACCGTACAAGCGTGATGCCGGCGATTTCGTGCTGTGGAAGCCCTCCAGCGACGACCTGCCGGGCTGGGACTCGCCCTGGGGCCGTGGCCGCCCGGGCTGGCATATCGAGTGCTCGGCAATGGCCGCCGCCCACCTGGGCCCGACCATCGACATCCATGCCGGCGGCGTGGACCTGCAGTTCCCGCACCACGAGAACGAGATCGCACAGAGCGTCTGCGCCCACGGCGGGCAGACCTTTGCCCGCTTCTGGCTGCACAACGGCATGCTCAACTTCGGCGGCGCCAAGATGAGCAAGTCGCTGGGCAACATCGAGCGCGTGCACGACCTGGTGCGCCAGCACCCGCCCGAAGCCCTGCGCTACGCACTGTTGTCGGCCCACTACCGGCAGCCGCTGGACTGGTCCGATGCGCTGATCGAGCAGTCGGTGCGCACCCTGGACCGGCTGTACGGCACCCTGCGTGACCTGGCCGAGGTGGAGGCTGTTGCCAGTATCCCGGCCAGCGTCGAAGCCGCGCTGGACGACGACCTCAACACGCCGCTGGCCCTGGCCGAAGTGGCGCGCATTGCCAGCGAGGCGCGCAAGGCCGAGTCCGGCGACGACAAGCAGCGCCTGAAGCGCGAGCTGCTGGGCGCCGGCCTGGCCCTGGGCCTGCTGCAGCAGGCGCCGGCCGATTGGTTCGGGCGCGGCGCCGCCGAAGGCGACGACGCACGCATCCAGGCCCTGATCGACGAGCGCATCGCCGCCAAGCAGGCACGCGACTTCGCACGCGCCGACGCCATCCGCGACCAGCTGGCAGCGGAAAACATCGTGCTGGAAGACACCCCGCAGGGTGTGCGCTGGAAGCGGGGCTAAGCTCCCCCTCCCCCCTCCCCCCTCTCCCCCAACCCCTCTCCCGCGAGGGGAGAGGGGCTTAAGCGAAAGTTGCAATTGCACTTACAGCGTCGGCTCGCGGCGCACTGAGCCCCTCTCCCCTCGCGGGAGAGGGGTTGGGGAGAGGGCAACAGCGCCCCGCCCCACCCAAAGCCCCTCATCCGCAAAGCGAGCGGCCAAGCACAGGACCCACAATGACCAACTCCCCCTTCCCGCTCGAACCCACCGCCGCCGAAGCCCAGGCCGCCATTGCCGAGGAGTTCTCCTTCTTCGGTGACTGGTCCGAGCGCTACCAGTACCTGATCGACCTCGGCCGCAAGCTGCCCACCTTCCCGGAAGAATGGAAGACCGAAGAACACCGCCTGCTCGGCTGCCAGTCCATGGTCTGGATCGTGCCCGAAGGCGATGCCGACAAGCTGGTCTTCCACGCCATCAGCGACTCGGCGATTGTCTCGGGCCTGATCTACCTGGCGCTGCGCGTGTACTCCGGCCGCTCGGCCGCTGAGATCCTTGCCACCGATCCGGACTATGTGTCCGCCATCGGTCTGGCCAAGCACCTCTCGCCGACCCGCAGCAACGGCCTGGCCGCGATGCTGGCCTTCATCCGCGACACCGCCCAAGCCCGCCAGTGAGCACCCCCGGCTCCATCGGCGAGCTGCTGCGCCAACCCGGCTACACCCGACTGCTGCTGTACCGCATCGCAGGCATGCTGTCCTACCAGATCGTCGCGGTCACGGTCGGCTGGCATATCTATGAAGTCACCCGCAATCCATTCTCGCTGGGCCTGATCGGGCTGGCCGAGGTGCTGCCCTACTTCTGCGTGGCGCCGTTTGCCGGCTACCTGGTCGATCACCTGCCGCGTCGCAAGCTGGGCATGACCGCCTGCCTGGGCCTGATCGCCACCGCCTTGATGCTGGTCGCCGTCGCCAGCGGCTGGCTGCCGGTCAAGGGCGTGTGGCCAATCTACCTGGCCGTCGCGCTGACCGGCATGGTCCGCGCCTTCCTCTCGCCGGTGTACAACGCCTTGTTTGCCCGCGTGCTCAGGCGTGAGCAGTTCGCGCGGGGCGCCGGCTTTGGCACGGTGGTGTTCCAGGCCGGCATGGTGCTCGGCCCCGCGCTGGGCGGCGTCCTGGTGGCTGTAGGCGGCAAAGGGCTGTCCTATGGCGTGGCAGCGGCAATGGCGGTGCTGGCACTGGTCGCCCTCGCCTCGCTCAAGGTCAGCGAACCGGCTCCCCCACAGACCCGCGCGCCGATCTTTGCGAGCATCGCCGAGGGCGCACGCTTCGTGTTGTCCAACCAGATCATGCTGGGCGCGATGGCGCTGGACATGTTCTCGGTACTGCTGGGCGGCGTGGTGGCGATGCTGCCAGCCTTCATCCAGGACATCCTGCATTACGGCCCGGAAGGCCTGGGCATCCTGCGCGCGGCGCCGGCCCTGGGCTCGATTGCGGTTGGCCTGTGGCTGGCCCGGCACCCGCTGCGGCGCAACGCCGGGCGCGTGCTGTTGTTCGCCGTGGCCGGCTTCGGCCTGTGCGTGATCGCCTTCGGGCTGTCGCGCAGCTTCTGGCTCTCGGCCGCCATCCTGGTGTTCTACGGCGCCTGCGACGGCGTCTCGGTGGTCGTGCGCTCGACCATCATGCAGCTGGTGACGCCGGACGAGATGCGCGGACGGGTGTCGTCGATCAATGGCATCTTCATCAGTTCGTCCAACGAGCTGGGCGCGTTCTACGGCGGCAGCATGGCGCGCCTGCTGGGGCTGGTGACCGCCGTGGTGATCGGCGGTTGCGCGGTGCTCGGCGTGGCCGCCATCACTGCCTGGAAAGCACCGCAGCTACGCAGGCTGGACAACCTGCAGGACCTGTAAACACCAACGTGCCGGGGCGGCGATGCCCCGGCACGGCCTCATCACACCCGCAGCCCCGTCACGGCGCGTATTCGCTCTCCTGCTCTTTCTCGAACGCCTGCTGCACCCGGATATCCCGCGACGACGCCCCCACGCGCAGGCTGTAGCTGCCCGGATCGGCAACCCAGCGTCCGCGGCTGCTATCGAACGAAGCCAGATCCCTGGCATCGATCTCGAACTGCAGCACCTGCGACTGCCCCGGCTGCAACAGATCGGTCTTGCCGAATGCCCGCAGCTCCTGGGCTGGCTTCTGCAACGCGCCGTGTGGTGCGCTGACATAGACCTGTGCCACTTCCCGGCCTGCGGTCGGGCCGGTGTTGGTGATCCTGACGCTGGCCCGCACCCGCCCTTCGCTGCTGGCATCCACCGTCAAACCGTCGTAGTCAAAGGTGGTGTAGGACAGGCCGAAGCCGAACGGGTAGGCAACTGCCACCTTGTGCGTATCAAAGTGCCGGTAGCCCACCCAGATGCCGTCGTCGTAGCTCACCTCCGCTTCGCGGGCGGTCCTGATGCCGAAGGGCGAAGGCGCATCGGGGTCAGGCCCCAGTAACTCTTTGCCGGGGAAGCCCTTGCTGGCCGGATAGTCACTGAGCTGCAAGGCAAAGGTATCGGACAGTTTGCCGGAGGGGTTTACCGCACCGGACAGCACATCGGCGATTGCGTCCCCCGCCTCCTGGCCCGGCTGCCACGCCAGCAGGATGGCATCGGCCAATGCACCCCAGCTTGCGGTTTCGATCACGCCACCAATATTGAGCACCACCACCAACTTCTTGCCGCGGGCATGGAAGGCGTCGGCGGTTTGCTGCAACAACTGCCGCTCGCCTGCGGTCAGGCTGAAATCCCCTTCCGTGCTGCGGTCAACAAACTCGCCCGAGCCCCGGCCGATGGTCACTACCGCCACATCCTGCTCCGCAGCCAAACGCTGCAGCTGCGCCGGTGCCAGCTCCAGCTCGGGGATGCGTTGCTGCGGCAAGTACCACTCGGTCTTCGGCAGTTTGGCCTTCTGCTGGCTGATATAGCGGGCGTACCGCGCTTCAAGGCCGTCGGCATTGCTGAAACCGGCCTTGCCCAAGCCCTGCGGCAAGCCGACGATATAGGCCTTGTTGACGTCGCCACTGCCGGTGCCACCAGCGATCATCTCGTAGCTGCCATGGCCGAGCAGCGCCAGGCGGGCCGCTGCTGGCAACGGCAAGGCACCCCCTTCGTTCTTCAACAACACCATGCCTTGCGCACCTGCCTTGCGCGACAACACCGCGCTCGCCTTCAGGTCGGGCTGGTCGGAATGTGGCAGCTGCTTGAACGCGCGGCTGCGCAGCACCAGCTCCAGTACCCGGGTAACATTGCGGTCGAGTATCGCCGGATCCAGCTCACCGCCCTCAACTGCAGCCACTATCGCCTGGCGTTGCTTGCCGGTGCCCGGCATCAACAACTCGTTGCCGGCCTGCATCTGCGCCACTGCATCGTGGCCACCAAACCAATCGGTCATCACCACGCCCTGATACCCCCACTGCGCGCGCAGCACATCGGTCAGCAGCCAATGGCTCTCCGAGGTATACGGCCCGTTGAGTTTGTTGTAGCTGGACATCACCGTCCACGGCTGGCCTTCGCGGGCAGTGATTTCAAAACCTTTGAGGTAGATCTCACGCAGTGCCCGCTCATCAACCTTGACGTTGATGGTGCTCCGGTTCCATTCGTGGTTGTTCACCGCATAGTGCTTCATCGATGCGCCGACACCTCGCTCCTGCAAGCCCTTCACCAGTGCCGCCGCGATCTGCCCACTGACCACCGGGTCTTCGGCGTAGTACTCGTAGTTGCGACCGCCCAACGGGTAACGATGGATGTTCTGCGCAGGCGTCAGCATCACATCGATTCCGTAGGCAGCGGCCTCATCGCCGATCGCCGCCCCTACCCGCTGCACCAAGGCACGATCCCAGCTGCTGGCCAGCGCCGTACCGATGGGGAAGCCTGTCGCATGAAAGCTCCGGCCCGGCGCATCCTTGCGGGTGGGAGAGATGCGCACCCCGGCCGGGCCATCGGCCAACACCAACGACGGAATGCCCAAGCGCGGCACTGCCACGGTCGCGCCCGCCGCGCCCTCCACCTTGTTCTCGATGGAACCCACCGCCGGCGCCTGCATGTCTTCTGGCAAACCCGGAAACGCCATGCCCTGCCCGGTCACCAGGGCGACCTTTTCCTGCAATGTCAGCGCTGCGACCACTTGCTCCAGCGGTGCCTTTCCCAGCTGGGGAAGCACTTGGGCGAGCGTCGGCTGCACAATCAGCGGGCTTAATGCCGCGCCGATCAACAAGGGCGTAACCATTCTCCTACTGCCTTTGATCAACATGATGCGTGCTCCGGGTTGGGCCCCTGTAAGACGCGGGGCAAAGTCTGCAGGGAACTGACGCGGCCACGTACACCTGGCGCGCTTGTTTGGAACGAGCGACAGCCAGGTACCGCGCTTGCTTTCAGCAATGCGCCGCCCACGCTGGGAAATACGTCTGCTTGGCCACCCAACCCGGGCCGACCAATGTCAGAAAGAGAAAATTCGCCGGCTCTGCAAGGTCATTGCATCGGCATGCCACAGTGTGACCAGTGGGGGGCGCGCATGACTCACGCGTTTGCGCCGGTGTAAGGCGCGCAACGCATAAGCCACCGATGCCGTCATGCTGAAGTGCGATAGAGCAATGCGTAGTGCGCCGGGATAGCCTGGCAGCAATATTTCGCACGTAGTGATGATGCGCGCCGTGGAAACACGAGCAACAACGTCATTGTCGCTCTGACAATGCGGTTTGGCAGCAATCCACGATTGCACCTGTTCCGCGTTGTCATCCAGCAGCCCTTCTGGCGAGGCCGGTGCCAACAACGAAAACGGCAGCAGGCAAATGACGAACAACGATGCGTTGCAACCACAAAAAACGCTTTTCCCACACCACTTCGTCATGCCTTCCACTCCCAACCTGAGAAAAGGCCAACAACGCAAAGGCGCCGATGACCTGCGGAAACACACCAGCCTTGTCTGTGTCGGCGGGGCGACAACTCCCACCACGATCATTCCGGCTTCACTCATCCATATGCCGCGCAAAGCGCGCAGCAGTGCTCCCGCAACGAGACCACGCTGGTCGTACGCTGCGATCTGCGTTACCGGATGAGACCTGCAAGCCGCAAAAAGAACGCGACTTGTCGACGCCGCCGCAGTAAACCCAGCGCCAGCCAGGCTTGTCAAAAACTGTGGGATGGGTACAGCCTTGCTGCTGACCACGCGCGTGCAGAGCCAATACATGGGCGCACCCGCAAGCCCACGGCGTTGGTTCGGTCCCAACACGCACCTCAACACCGCCACACGCGCCGGATGCTCAGGTGCGCGTAAGAGGCCTACCCGCAAGGCCTGCCGCGGAGCTTGCCACTATGCGAACAACACGCCGGCCAGCCGCGGTTCAGTGCGCAGCGGCCCATTCGGCATACAAACCGTGCTCGCCCTCGGGGCACAACGGCGCCAAGCCCGAACCAGGCGCGGCCGGCCCCAACGCCAGGCGTGCATAGATCGCCCCGGTAGACAGGCCGTAGGGCTCAGCGTCGGCATTGGAGTAGGCAAACCACGCCTGCTCGATGCCGCACAGGTACATGGCCGCCAGGCACATCGGGCAGGGGTGGCCGCTGGCGTAGATCACGCAGCCCTCCAGGCGTGGACTGGCCAGCACCGCACTGGCCAGTCGGATGGCGCGCAGCTCGGCATGGTCGGTGGGGTCATGGCTGGCATGGATGCTGTTGGCGGCCTCGGCAAGCACCTGCCCGTCCTTCACCAGCACCGCACCGAAAGGCCGGCCGCCGGCGGTGATGTTGGCCCGCGCCAGTTCCAGCGCCCGCCGCATATGGGTTTGAGGTGTCGACATCAGTGGCTCCAGAAAAGGAAAACCCCGCCTGCGCGGGGTTTTCGGATGTCACTACAGGCAGCGATCAGTCGCCCTGCTGCTTCTGCAGGTGCTCCCAACGCTCCTGCGCATCGATGGTGCGCTCGGCGGTGAGGCGTGCCTCCAGACGATCCAGGCCGATTTCCTCGCCGGTATCCACGCAGTAGCCGTAATCACCGGCTTCCAGCCGCTTGAGCGTGCTGTCGATCTTGCCGATCAGCTTGCGGTAGCGGTCACGGGTACGCAGTTCCAGCGAGTTCTCGGTCTCGCGGGTGGCGCGCTCGGCCTCATCGCCGATGTCACGCACTTCATCGCGCAGGTTTTCGATGGTCTGCTTGGACTCCTCGACCAGATCGGCGCGCCAGTTGAGCAGGCGCTGGCGGAAGTACTCCTGCTGCAGCGTGCTCATGTACTCCTCGTCCGCGGTCGGCTTGTAGCCTGCCGGCAGGATCGGACGGCCGGAGGCCTCATCGGTCTTGTATTCAACGACCTTGTATTTGCTGCGCGGCGCCGGTGCGGTGGAACGGGCAGTGACGGCAACGGCTACCTTGCCGACCGGACGGACGGCTGCAGGCGCTGCGGACTTGACGGGGGTTTTGACGTGGGATTTCGAAACAGGCACGGGATTCTTGGGTTGCGGGGCCTTGGCCGCTGACGACGGTGCCACAACCGCCGGCTTGGGAGCCGGTGCTGCAGCTGTCTTGGCGACTTCAGCCGGGACAGGCTTGGCCGTCACCGGCTTGGTGGCCGGCTTCGGTACGGACTTGGCCACAGGCTTGGTGGCGGGAGTCTTGGCGGGCGGAGCAGCAGTCTTCACCGCCGCCTTCTTGGCTACCGGTTTTGCCGGCGTCGCCGCAGCCTTGGCTGCAGGTGCCGCCTTCTTCACCGCCGGAGCGGCGACCGGTTTGCCGGTTTTACTGGCTGTCGCCTTGGTGACAGCCGGGGCTGCCTTCTTGGCGACGGCCTTCTTGGCCGGGGCCGGCTTGGCCACTGCCTTCTTGGCAGGTGCCACCGGCTTGGCCGCAGCCTTCTTGGCGACTGCAGTCTTGGCGGGAGCCTTCTTTGCCGGCGTAACCGCCTTGGCGACCGGCTTGCTTGCGACCGGCTTGGACGCCGCCTTCTTGACTACAGGTTTGGCGGTTTTCTTGGCGACCTTGACGGCCTTTTTTGCAGGTTTTTTAGCAGCCACGAAACGCTCTTCCTTGTTTCCCCCGGGGCCCGGGAAAGCGGGCCTTTATAGCCTACCCGACCAGCAGCAGCAACCGCGCCGGGGTTCCGTATATGAACGGAAGCCCCAGCCATGCAGCAAAGGTCCAGTGGCGTCACCGGACCGTTTCGCGCAGTTCGGAACGTAACCAGGGCGCAACCACCCCGGCGGGGCCCGGCAATTACCTGCCAAAGCCTTAGCCCATCCTGCGACAAATCCTCGACACTTGCCAAGTGGCTTATCATCTAGGAGTGATCGGCCGACTCCTCATTGCCGTACTGCGCTCCTACAAGCGCTTCATCAGCCCCCTGCTTGGGCCGCGCTGCCGTTTCTACCCCAGCTGCTCGGAATACTCCATGGACGCGATCCGCCTACACGGGCCGCTACGGGGGTGCTGGCTTACCTTGCGCCGGCTGGGGCGCTGCCATCCGTTCCACCCGGGCGGACTGGATCCGGTCCCGGAGCGCGCCGATTCCCCCTCTTGCCGCTGCACAGGAAAACACTGACATGTCCTCCACCCTTATCCGCAATGCCCGCATGGTCAACGAAGGCCGCACCTTCGACGGCGACCTGCGCATCGAGAACGACCGTATCGCGCAGATCGGCAGCGGCCTGACCCCGCGCGACGGCGAGCAGGTAGTGGATGCGGGCGGGCGCTGGCTGCTGCCCGGGATGATCGATGACCAGGTGCACTTCCGCGAACCGGGCCTGACCCACAAGGGTGACATCGCCAGCGAATCGGCGGCCGCCGTGGCCGGTGGCCTGACCAGCTTCATGGACATGCCCAACACCAATCCGCCGACCCTGGACTCGACCATCCTGGAAGCCAAGTATGCGCTGGCCAAGGGCCGGGCCTGGGCCAATTACGGCTTCTACCACGGTGCCAGCAACGACAACCTGGAAGCGATCCGCGTACTGGACCCGAAGAAGGCACCGGGCGTGAAGGTATTCATGGGCGCCTCCACCGGCAACATGCTGGTCGACAACCCGGAAACCCTGGACGCGATCTTCCGCGAGTGCCCTACCCCGATCATCACGCACTGCGAAGACACGCCGATGATCGACGCCAACATGAAGGCCTTCCAGGAAAAATACGGCGACGCGCTGACCCCGGACATGCACCCGGACATCCGCTCGCGCGAGGCCTGCATCAAGTCGACCCGGCTGGCGATGTCGCTGGCCAGGAAGCACGGCACCCGCCTGCATGTGCTGCACATCTCCACCGCCGATGAGCTGGCCCTGTTCGAGAAGGGCCCGCTGATCCGCGCCGATGGCAGCCGCAAGCAGATCACCGCCGAAACCTGTGTGCACTTCCTGCACTTCGCGCGCCCGGACTATGCCACCAAGGGCAACCTGATCAAGTGCAACCCGGCAATCAAGGAAGTATCCGACCGCGAGGCGATCACCGCCGCGCTGGCCGATGACGTGCTCGACGTGCTGGCCACCGACCACGCCCCGCACACCTGGGAAGAGAAGCAGAAGCCCTACGCCCAGGCCCCGTCCGGCCTGCCGCTGGTGCAGTACGCGCTGGTCGCCGCGCTGGAGCGCGTGCACGAAGGCAAGCTGACCCGCGAACAGGTGGTGCAGAAGTTCGCCCATGCCCCGGCGCAGCTGTTCGACGTGGAGGAGCGCGGTTTCCTGCGCGAGGGTTACTTCGCCGACCTGGTGCTGGTGGAAGACGTGCCGTTCACGGTCAAGCGCGAGGACGTGCTGTCCAAGTGCGGCTGGTCGCCGTTCGAGGGCACCACCTTCCGTTCACGCATTGCCTCCACCTGGGTCAACGGCCAGCAGGTATGGGACGGCAGCAAGCTGGTGGGCAGCCCCGCCGGCCAGCGCATGACCTACGACCGTTGATGCGTTCGGTCCTGATGATGGGTGCGCTGCTGCTTGCAGCGCCCCTGCTCACCGCCCTGCCCGCGCAGGCCCAGGATGGCATCGGCAACCTGCTCGACAACCGGGTTGTGTTCCCTGTCAGTGCCTCGCAGGGCACGATGGTGATCGGCAAGGTGCCGGCCGGTAGCACGGTCCGCTATGCGGGCCGGCAGCTGCGGGTCAGCAGCTACGGCAGCGTGGTGTTCGGCATCGGCCGTGACGAGAAGGGCCCGCTGCAGGTGCAGGTGCAGCGCCCGGACGGTGGCAGCGAGACCGTATCCATTACGGTGACCGCGCGTGACTGGCCGATAGAACGGGTCAACGGCGTGCCGCCGAAAACCGTCAATCCTCCGCCGGCCATCGCCGAACGCATTGCCCGCGAGCAGGCGCTGGTCACCGAAACGCGCAAGCGCGACGACGACCGTACCGACTTCACCCAGACTTTCATCTGGCCGGTACAGGGGCGCATCAGTGGCCGCTTCGGCAATGCGCGGGTTTACAACGGGCAGCCGGGCAGCGGCCATTCCGGCATGGACATCGCCGTGCCCACCGGCACGCCGGTGAAGGCACCTGCAGCCGGCGTGGTGACCTTTGCCAACCCCGACCTGTACCTGACCGGTGGCACCCTGGTACTGGACCATGGCTATGGCATCAGCTCCAACTTCCTGCACCTGTCGCGGATCGATGTGAAGGTCGGTGACAGGATCGAGCAGGGGCAGACCATCGCCGCGGTTGGTGCAACCGGCCGCGCAACCGGCCCGCACCTGCACTGGGGCATGAACTGGTTCGACACCCGCATTGACCCGCTGCTGGTGCTGGAGCGCGGCAAATAAGCCCGAGACATGTAGTGCCGAGCCATGCTCGGCAAAAGCTTCACCTGTAGTGCCGAGCCATGCTCGGCAAAAGCTTCACCTGTAGTGCCGAGCCATGCTCGGCAGATGCCTTACCGGTAGAGCCTCAGCCGAGCACGGCTCGGCTCTACCAGTGGGAACGGCGCAAGCCACGACGCTGATGGATCAACAGCGCAAAGCCCCCTCCCCAGCCCTCCCCTTCGCCTATGGCGCAAGGGAGGGGCGTAGTGCCGAGCCATGCTCGGCAGATGCCTTCCCGGTAGAGCCCCAGCCGAGCATGGCTCGGCTCTACCAGCCTGCGTACCGGCCTGTTGGCCTGTGGGAGCGGCATAAGCCGCGAAGCTTGCACAGCAACAGCACAAAGCTCTCTCATCCGCCCCCCGCCTTCGCGGGGGCAGGCTCTTCGGGCATCCCCGCCTTCGCGGGGACAGGCTCTTCTCCCGCAAGCGGGAGAAGGGAGCGGCTCCGTTGACCAGCGCGAGGCTCAGCCGCGCGCTGCCCACCAACTACGCCACAACAAACCGGCCGGGCTGGGCTGGTATTCGCCACCACGGATGCGCGCCTGCTGGCGGCCCCGTGCCAGCACCGCATAGATACGCCGCGGGCGCGGGCCGGCAACGCGCGATGGCCAGGACGCCTGCAAGGCCTTGTCCCATTCCATTTCATTGGCGAACGCCTGCGGCACCGCCGCGGCCTGCTCCTGCACGCGCAGGGCCAGCGTCTGCGTGGCAAATGCATCGGCCGCCGCCGGCGAGGCCTTGCTGTTGAACATGGCCGCTTCCACCGCCGCCACGGCTGCGGCGTAACGCGCCAGCATGCTGCGCGCCTGCGCGGCGTCGGCCGGGCGTTCGCGTGCCGGGATCAGGTCCGGCAAGGCATCCGCCAGCTGCGACCACGGCGCCCGCACCGGCTCCAGCAGGCGACCCAGCGGGTGTCGCGAGCGCTGGCTGTCCCAGCTGCGCAATTCCTCGCCCCACCAGGCCAGCTTGGCATCCTGCGGCGTGGTGTCGCCGCTGGCATTGAGCATGTCATCGAATTCCTGCAGCAGCGCAAACCACGCCACGCTGCGGGCACGATCGGCCTCGTCGACAAAACGCTCCACGAAGGCCCATTCCGGCCAACGCTCCCGCCACTTGTCCAGGAAGCTGTCCAGCGCACTGCTCACATCAAACCTCGTTGTTGAATCAGGCCGAAGCCGGTTGGGTAGCTGGCCATGCGGCGGGCTGCCAGAGTTGTTGCGGTTGCTCGTACAGACAGTCGGCCTGCCAGCGCTGCGGGTCGTCCGTCTGCAGGCGGTAGCCCCACAGCGCAGCCACCGACGGCATGCCGGCCGCGCGCGCGGCGATGATGTCGCGCTCGTCGTCGCCCACGTAGACGCAGGCGCTGGCGGCGGTGTCGATCCGCTGTGCGGCTACTTCCAGCGGCAAGGGGTGCGGCTTGCGTTCGGCCAGGGTGTCACCACCGATCAGCACCGCACAGCGCTGCTCCCAGCCCAGCTGCGGCAGGATCAGGCGGGCCAGGTATTCGGGCTTGTTGGTGACGATGCCCCAGGTACAGCCCCCCTGCTCCAGCGCCTGCAGCATCGTTTCGATGCCGTCGAACAGCCGTGCGTACTGGCCGATCAGCGACGCGTAGATCTCCAGAAATTCCGGCACCAGCGAGTGACGCTCGGCCTCGCCCATCTGCGGGAAGGCCACCGCCAGCATCGCACGCGCGCCCTTGGACACGGCCGGGCGCAGCTGTTCCAGGCTGACCTCCGGCATGCCGCGTGCCTGCAGCATGCGGTTGGCGGTGACGACGAAATCCGGCGCGCTGTCCAGCAGCGTGCCGTCCAGGTCGAACAGCACCGCCGCCGGGAACGAGGTGCGGGTCATGCCTGTTCCGGCTTGACCGCGTAGGCCAGGTAGTTGATATCGGTGCGGCTGCTCAGGCGGGCGCGGTTGCGCCACGGCTCGTAGGCCATGCCACTGACATCCTGCAGCGACAGGTCGGCGGCACGCAGCCACGCGCCCAGCTCGGCCGGCTTGATGAATTCCTGGTAGTGGTGGGTGCCCTTGGGCAGCAGGCGCGCCACGTACTCGGCACCGACGATGGCCACGGCGAAGGCCGCCGGGGTGCGGTTGATGGTGGACAGGAACAGCTTGCCGCCCGGACGCAACAGACGATGGCAGGCAGCGATGATGGCGCCCGGATCAGGCACGTGTTCCAGCATTTCCATGCAGGTCACCACGTCGAAACCGCCCGGCTGCTCCGCCGCCAGGTCTTCGGCTGCCTGTACCCGGTAATCCACGCTGACGCCGGACTCCAGGCTGTGCAGGCGGGCCACCTTGACCAGCTCCGGGGCCAGGTCGATGGCCGTCACCTGCGCCCCTTCCTTGGCCAGTGCCTCGCTGAGCAGGCCGCCGCCACAGCCGATATCCAGCACCTTGGCACCGCGCAGGCTGGCGCGGTCGGCCACGTATTTCAGGCGCACCGGGTTCAGCGCATGCAGCGGCTTCTGCGGGCCATCGGCGTCCCACCAGCGGGTGGCCAAGGCGGCGAACTTGTCCAGTTCGGCCTGATCGAAATTGGTGGAGGTGGAAGCTGCGCTCATATCGGGTTCCTCATGCGGCCACCATGGGCGGCCGGGTGCGCGCTCAGGCGCGGGTGGTACGGATGCGGTCGCGCCACTGGCGCGCATTGGCGGTGATCGCGGCGATGTCCATGTCGACCAGCTGACGCTGGACCAGCTTGGGCTTGCCGGCAATCCACACGTCGCTGACCTGATGGCGGCCGGCGGCATACACCAGCTGCGACAACACATGATGCAGCGGCTGGGTTTCCAGCGCCGACAGATCCACGCAGGCCAGATCGGCCTGCTTGCCGACCTCGATCGAACCGATGCGGTCGCCGAAGCCCAGCGCACGGGCGCCGCCCAATGTGGATGCGCGCAGCGTGGTGGCCGCGTCCAGTGCGGTGGCGTCATTCGCCACGGCCTTGGCGAGGATGGCCGCCGTGCGGTTCTCGCTGAACATGTCCAGGTCGTTGTTGCTGGCGCAGCCGTCGGTGCCGATGGCCAGGTTGACCCCGGCGCGCACCAGCGCGCAGGCCGGGCAGAAACCCGAAGCCAGCTTCAGGTTCGACTCCGGGCAATGCACCACACTGACGCCGCGCTCGGCGCACAGATGGATCTCGGCCTCGGTCAGCTGGGTCATGTGTACGGCGATCAGGCGGTCATTGACCAGACCCAGTCGGTCCAGGCGCGCCAGCGGCCGCTGCCCGTGCAGGGCGATGGAATCGCTGATTTCCTGTGCGGTCTCGTGCGTATGCAGGTGCACCGGGATATCCAGCTGGTCGGACAGCATCCGCACCCGCTCGAAATTGGCGTCATTCACCGTATACGGCGCATGCGGCGCGAACGCGGTGCCGATCAGCGGGTCGCCACGCCAGGCATCGTGCAGCTCGGTGGCACGGGCAAAGTATTCGTCGTCAGTCCTGGCCCAGGCACTGGGAAAGTCGATCACCACCGAACCGACCAACGCGCGGAAGCCGTGCTGCTTGTAGACGGCAGCCTGCACGTCGGCGAAGAAATAGTTCTCGTTGGCGCAGGTGGTGCCCCCGCGCAGCATCTCGGCGATGGCGAGGGTGGTGCCGTCGGCAACGAAATCCGGGCCGATCACTGCCGCTTCCACCGGCCAGATGTGCTCGCGCAGCCAGGTCATCAGTGGCAGGTCATCGGCAATGCCGCGCAGCAGCGTCATCGGGTTATGGGTGTGGGCATTGACCAGGCCGGGGATCAGCGCCGCTTCCGGGCGCGATACCACCTGCTTGGCCGCAAAGCGCGCACGCGCCTCGGCCCGTGGCAACACCGCCACGATCACACCTTCGGTGATCGCCACCGCGTGGTCTTCAAGCACCACCGCATGCGGTTCCACCGGCACCACGTAGCCGGCTTCGATCAACAGGTCGCAGGGCTGGGGTTGCAGTTCAGTCACGCCGGTTCACCTCTAGATCCATTGCTGTAGCCACCCAGCCAAGGCCGGATGCGAAAAAGGCTTCGGACTTCCCGAAGGTCGTCCGAAGCCCGGTATTACCTGCGCTGCACTGCCAGAGCCGCAGCGATCCCCGCCTGCGCGGGGATGACGCCCCAAGCAACTGCCAAAGCCGAAGCAGGAGCGATCCCCGCCTGCGCGGGGATGACGCCCCAAGCAACTGCCAAAGCCGAAGCAGGAGCGATCCC
>PJUE01000631.1_pt1 | contig 18237 bp, 11 predicted proteins | sample 1512171 | NCBI WGS metagenome assembly PJUE01 (sample SAMN08177674, study PRJNA422409) | Feces metagenome, whole genome shotgun sequencing project. | isolation source: Chicken feces (3) enriched on wood chips: alkali lignin treatment | host: Gallus gallus | place: USA: Madison | collected 2015-01-15
GCGTGCTGCGCGGGGCCGGGGCGCGGAGCGAGGTGGCCGAAGGCCGGATGAGGGGAGCTTTTAAAGCTTAAAAGCTTTTGCTCTACGTGCTTCAAGAGCGCCCTCACCCCAACCCCTCTCCCGTAAACGGGAGAGGGGCTTTTAGAAGCTTTTCGACACCCGGCTCCCTCTCCCTCGTGCCGGGGTCACCGCAGCCGGCGCCATGCGCCTGGTTGCGGCTTTTACACCCTCAGCGCGAAATCATCTCGATGAAGCGCGCAACCCTGCTGTACGGCGGCTTGAGCAGATCACTGCCGGCCCGGCGGGTCTGCCACAGCACCGGCAAACGCTTGCTCATCGCATCAAAGCCGGCCCTGCCGTGGTACGCGCCCATGCCGCTGGCGCCAATGCCACCAAACGGCAGGCCGTTGATCGCGAAATGCAGCAAGGTGTCGTTGACGGTCACGCCACCGGCAAGCGTCTGGCCGATGATCTTCTCCACCGTCGCCTTGTCATGGCTGAAGGGATACAAGGCCAGCGGCCGGTCGCGGCCGTTGACGGTGGCAATGGCCTCGTCCAGTGACCGGTAGCTGCGGATCGGCAGGATAGGCCCGAAGATCTCGTCCTGCATCACCGTGGCGTCGTCGCCCGGCTGCAGGATCAGGGTTGGCGGAAACAAGCGCTCGCTGCGCGAACGCGCCGCATCGATATCGGCCAATGGCACGACCTGCAGGCCCCGCGCACGCGCATCATCCACATAGCCCTGCAGGCGCTGGAACTGGCCCTCGTTGATGATGCGGCTGTAATCGGAGGCATCGCTGAAATCGCCATAACGCAGCCGCACCTGCTCGCGCAGCGCGTCGACCAGGGCGTCAACGCGGCCCGCGTCGATCAGCACATAGTCCGGGGCGATGCAGGTCTGGCCAGCATTGAACCACTTGCCGGTTGCCAGCCGTGCCGCTGCCTTGTCCACGGGATAGTCGGCGGCAACCAGGGCCGGCGACTTGCCACCCAGTTCCAGGGTCAGCGGCGTCAGATGCTGTGCGGCAGCGGCCATCACCTTGCGACCGATCGCGGTCGAACCAGTGAACACCACATGGTCGAACGGCAGTGCCGAGAACGCCGAGGCCACGCCAGCATCGCCTTGCACCACCGCCACGCGATCAGCGGGAAACACCTCGGCCAACAGCGACTGCAGGAAGGCCGAACTGTGCGGCGTGTGCTCCGAGGGCTTGAGCATCACATGGTTGCCGGCGGCAATGGCGGTGGCCAGCGGCACCAGCGCCAGGTTGACCGGGTAGTTCCAGGGCGAGATCACCCCGACCACGCCCACCGGCAGCGGCCGCACCTGCGCCCGCGCCGGCCAGAAGCGCCAGCCCACGCCGATCCGCTCGGGCCGCATCCAGCTACGCAGGTGCGACAGCAGGTGATCGATCTCACCGGTGACAGTCATGCCATCGGCAATCACCGATTCGTGTTTGGAGCGGTGGCCGAAATCGGCGGCGATGGCCTCGGCCATGACCGGGACCCGTGCCTTGAAGGCCGCACGCAGGCGCTGCAGGTCATCGCGGCGCTGCTGGAAATCCGGCTTGTGCTGCTGCCACGCGCCCCGCAGCTGGGCCAGGCGCTGCTGAAGATTGGTGGAACCGTCGGTCTGTGGATCCATGGTGTCTCCCCCCAAGATCAGCAGCCACTGTAAACCCGGCTGCGCCGCGCGGCCACCGGACAGCAAGGCGGCGGCGCAGCTGGCTTGCCGCGTCCTGGGCAGGATGCTAGAAGGAACCATGCCCGTCTGTGGCAGGGCCGCCCGGGGACGGCCAGGCATGCACGCGGTGACCGCCGTAGGCCGGTTGCCGCGGGCCATCGTTCGAGGGTGTGCGGCAGCATGGTGGGACGTGAACATGACATTGCAGTGAATCCTGATGCCTGCGCAGTGCAGGCCCGGCTGGGCATGCTGCGCGCACTGGACCTGCATGCCTTGTGGCGGGCCTGCGTGGACCTGGTCAACCAGTCCCTGCCCTGCCATTCCTGCACCCTGATGTACGACATCACCGCCGGCTACCAGCCACAGCGCAGCCTGCATTTCCTCGGCGCAAGCGCGGCCAGCGGTGCCCGGCCGCTGCGCAGCCTGGACGTCGCCGCGCCCTACCTGCAACGCAATCCGCGCATCCACTGGTACACGCTGTCACAGATCGCCTCGGACGACGCGCAGGCCCACCAACGCCTGCGCGCGCAGAACCCCGCCCCGGGCTGGAACGAGTTCATCCACATGGCGTTCTGGGGCGACGATGGGCTGGAGGCGGTGCTGAGCATCCGCATGCGCGCTGGCCAGGAACAGATCACCGAAGCCCACCAGCAGTTCCTGGGCGAGCTGCACCAGCTCATGGACGCTGGCCTGCAGCGGGTGCAATCACTGCAGCACGAGCGGCGCACCGTTTACCAGGCCTTGCTGGATCGGCAGAGCCAGGCCGACATCATCCTCGACCACGATCTGCACCTGATCAGCCTGTCGCCGGCGGCGCAGCGGCTGTGCGCAGGTTGGTTCGGCAGCGCGCAGGACGCACGCCTGCCCGATGCGGTTGCCAGCGCGCTGCGCGCCTGGCTGGGCCGGGACCCGCCCCAGCCGGGCACGGAATCGGGCGAGGACCTGCAACTGCCCGGCACCCGGTTGCGCATCAGCCTGCAAGGCCAGCTGCGCGCCGATGGCCAACTGCCCATGTACCTGCTGCGACTCAGCCCGCAGCACTCCCACCTGCCCCCGCTACCCGCCATTGGCCGCCCTGCCTGGTCCAAGCTGTCGCCCACCGAAACCCGGGTCGCCGAGCTGGTGCTGGACGGCATGCGCAACGACGAAATCGCCAATCACCTGCAGCGCTCGCGCAAGACCATCGAAAGCCAGATCAGCGCGATCTACCGCAAGCTGGATGTCGGCCATCGCGCACAGCTGGTCCGCCTGCTCAGCCTTGTGCGCTGAGGGCGGACCGCAGCCCTGCCCTCAGGGAACGAACAGGAAGTAGTCATGCGCGGCCCGCGCCAGCTGGGCGATGGCGGCATCACGCTCCTCGCTGCTGGCCCGCGATTGGATGAAGACGGTGACAACAGCGTGGCCGCGCCCGTTGGGCAGGGTGATGACACCGACGTCGTTGATCACGTCGCCGACCGTGCCGGTCTTGTGTGCGACCGGTGTGTCACGCGGCAACATGCCGCGCAGGCGGGCGGTGCCGGTGCGTGTGTCCAGCATGATGTCCTGCAACACCTTGGTCGAGCCGGCGCTCAGCAGCTTGCCCTGCCATAGCTGCTGCAGCAGCGCTGCCATCGCGCGGGCGCTGCTGGTGTCACGCGGGTCGGTATTCCAGGCGTTGGTATGCGTGCGGCGCAGCTCCTCACCGCGTTCGCTGCGCGACAGTTCGGCATAGGCCGCCGGCCCCATCGGTGCCGCCTGCGAGGCCGCGTTGCCACGGTAGTTGGCCAGCAACTCCCAGATATAGCGATCCACACGCATGCCGCTGATGCCCAATGCCTGCATCCGCGCATTGACCGCGTCGGTGCCGCCGCCAAGGCGGATCAGGATGTCGGTGGCATTGTTGTCACTGACGGTGATCATCATGTGCAGCAGATCGCGCACGGTGATGGCCGAGCCGGCTGTAAGGTGCAGGTCCATCGGCCCACCCATTTCCGGATAGACATCCTCCGGCCCCAACGTCACCTGCTGCCGCAGCGAGAGCTTGCCTTCATCGACCAGCTTGAGGATGTGCACGGCCACGGGCACCTTCATGGTGCTGGCCATGGGGAAGGCGCGGTCCGCGTCGAGGTAGACGCTTCGACCCGTTTCCAGATGGATGATGGCGGCACCGAGCTGGCCTGGCAGCTGCGCGGCAAGCCGTTGTGCCTCGGTCTGCAGGGCCGCACTGGCCACCGGCTTGGTGGCGGCCCATGCCGGCAGCAGCATGCAGGCCAGCAGCGGTGCGGCGAACAGTGCGCGCAGACGTGGGCGCGCGGGAGAACGACGGAGGGGATGCGGGTACATGTTCGGTTCCTCTGCAAACGAAATGCCACTGCCCGGAGTATCGAGGCGGCAGCCACTGTTCCTGTTGATCTGCATGATGCTTCATCCGGAGATTCCAGGCCCAAGCGCGCTGAGCGTTGCCACCGTAGCCCGGGTAAGCGCAGCGCACCCGGGGGCCAGGCATCTACGGCTGTTTCAGGCTGTCCGCGAAGGGCCCGGGCGCGCTGCGCTTACCCGGGCTACGCTATCGCCGCGCCTGTCCATCCATTTATTGCTAGAAGCGCATGCGCGCGCCAAACGTGAAGTAACGGCCAACCACGTCGTAGTAAGGCGAGCCGACCGCGCCCAGCGGTGACTTCTTGTCGAACAGGTTGCTGATGTCGGCGTAGATCTCCAGTTCGTTGTCACCGGACAAGCCAAAGCGGGCCTTGCCACCCAGGTCCCAATAGACGTAGGAACCGATGCTGCCATTGGTCAGCACCAACTGGTTGTTGTAGACACCGCTGGAGATGTAGCGCGCCCGCGCCTGTGCACCATAGCGGTCACCCCGCCACCCGAACGTCGCATTGGCCCGCCAGCGCGGCACGCCCGAGCCACCGGTCAGGCCCTGCGAGGTCACGTACTCGAAGGTGTTCTTGCCGTCGTAGGTGGTCAGGCTGTCGGTCCAGGTGGCCAGCAGGCGGGTATGGAAGTTGCCGGACATCGCCGGGAACAGCTTTTCCGCCGGCAGGCTGTAGAGCAGATCTATGTCCACGCCGTTGGTGCGGTACTCGGACAGGTTGACGTAGTTGGAGTTGATCCGCTCGATCTTGCCATCGCCATCACGCAGGATGCGCTCGCACATGGCCTGGTTGCCGGCAATGCAGCGCAATACCGTTTCCTGCGCCGACACCTGGGTGATCACGTCCTTGATCTCGATGTCGAAGTAATCCACCGACATGATCAATCCGGGCACACTGGCCGGCGCCCAGGTGAAGCCGGCAGTCAGCGTATCGGCCTTTTCCGGATCCAGCAGCGGGTTGCCGCCGCCGATCACCAAGGCGCTGATCGAGGTGCCGGTCAGCGGATCGCTGATGGTCGACCAACCGGTGGTGCTGGTGGTGTACATCTCCGACAGATTGGCCGAGCGGATATCGCGCGAGCGGGTGAAGCGGCCGCGGAAGCCATCGAAGAATTCGTTGGTCATGCCGTACTTCCACGACCAGATCGCGCCGGAGCTGTTGTAGTCGCTGAAACGTGCCGCCGCATTGACCTGCAGGTCGCGCAGCACCGGCATGTCACGCAGCAAGGGCGCGGCCACTTCGGCAAAGGCTTCGCGTACCTGGAAGCTGCCGGCCATCGGCGAGGAGCTCCAGGTACTGAACGACTTGGTCAGGTCCTGCGCACCCACCTTCTGGTCGATCTGTTCCTTGCGCGCTTCCAGGCCCATCGCCACCGAGACCTCACCGGCCGGCAACGAGAACGGCTCGCCCCGCAGGTCCAGCCCGGCCGCATCGAGCTTGGTATTGGTCATGCGCCGGGGTGTGCCGGTGACATAGGCCGCGGCCTCAGCCGAGGGTGCGCCATGGCCGAACAGGTTGATCGGCACACAGCCGGAGTTGGGGTTGGTCAGGGTCACCCGGCAGACCGGCTTGCCGGTGGCCGGGTCGATCACCGCATCCACCGCGTCGCGGTAATTGCTGGTCAACAGAAAGCCCGGTGCAGCCAGGTCGGACTGGTTGTCGCCATGGCTGTAATAGCCACTCCAGCGCCAGTTGTCGCCAACCACGCCATCCAGCGCCAAGGTGAACTGGGTGGTGCGACGGTCATAGTCGATATCGGGAAAAGCGAAATCGCTGTTGAAGCGGCCCAGGCCAAAGCTGGTCTCACCGGCGGCCACCAGCGCATCGCGTACCGCGGCCGACAGGAAGGCGTTGTCTACCCCGATCTTCAGACCGTTGCCGCGGTTGTGGTCGCCAAACCAGGGGAAGCGGTTCCAGCTGCGCGAGTGGCGCGCGTCCACGGTCAGGGCGGTGTTGTCGGTGAGGTTCCAGGACAGCCGGCCGAGCACGTTGTAGCGCCGTTGCGGCGTCATCAGCGAGCTGATGTCGTCATTGCTGGGGCTTTCGCCGCCCTGGATCAACGCGGCGCCGTTGTAGCCGGCAAACGTGCGCAGGCTGCCATCCGGATTGAAGGCCTGCCCGGCCAGTACACCGGTGGTGATCAGGCCGCCGATGGCAGCATTGCCGTAGCCAACATCGCCTTGCATCGTATACGTGCGGTCGCCGTTGGACAGCTGTGCGGTGCGGCCCAGCCACGACCGCGAGGTCTTGGGCAGGATGCCGTCGTTGTTCAGCGCCTCGCCGCCTATCACCACATGGCCACGGCCCTGGGCGATCTCGAAGCCGGTGGCGGCGGAGACGTACTGTTTCTGGTTGTCCGAGCGCGAGGAAACACCGCCCTGGACATCGATCCTGGTGCCCATCAATTGGCTGTCCAGCCGCACGTTGACCACACCGGCCACCGCGCCCGAACCCCAGGCAGCGGAGGCGCCACCGGTGACCACATCCACGCCGCTGATCAGGATGGACGGGATGCTGGCCAGGTCGTTGTCGCTGGAAAAGCGCCGGCCATCCAGCAGCACCAGGGTGCGGCTGGTACCCAGGCCACGCAGGTCGACCGGCGCACGCGCCGCATCCACGCCGGTGGTATGGGTCTGCGGTGACACCGTGCCACGGAACTGCGGCAGGTCGTTCAAGGCGGCGGCGACGTTGGTATGGGTGGAGAGCTGCAGGTCTTCCGGCGTCACTTTCACCGTTGGCGTCGGTGCATTGAAGCCCGGCCGGTCGATACGCGAGCCGGACGCGGTGACATTGACGCTGCCGATATCCACCACCTTGTCGCTGGCGTCATCGGCCTTGGCGGCGGATTGGGCGAAGGCACTGGGCAGGCTGCCGGCGAGGATCAGGGCAATGCCCGTGGACAACGTGGTTCTGGCAATACGGCACGGCATACGGTTCCTCGCAGAAGGCTGGAAGTGGAACTGCTGACCTGACAATGCGGAACTCCCCCGCCCGCATCTTAGGAAGCCCTCTTCCCACCCCGCATCAGGGAAAACCCCCAATACCAGCCGCGCCAACGACAACGGCCGGCGCAAGGCCGGCCGTTGTTTCAAACGTTACCAATGCTTAGTGCGACGAGGCCTTGCTCGCACCAATGCCGGTTTCCGCACGTACCTGCTGTGCCGGGTAGGCGGCACGCTCGGACTGGGCGTTCTTGCTCTTGTCGGTGATCGAGAAGAACCAGATGGCGACAAACGCAATCGTCATCGAGAACAGTGCCGGGCTGGTGTACGGGAACGGCGCACTGCCAGCCGGGTTGCCCAGCGTATCCACCCACACCGACGGCGACAGCAGGGTCAGGATCAGCGACGAGGCCAGGCCCAACGAACCACCAATCACCGCGCCGCGGGTGGTGCAGTCCTTCCACAGCAGCGACAGGATCAGCACCGGGAAGTTGGCCGATGCCGCAATCGCGAAGGCCAGCGACACCATGAAGGCCACGTTCTGCTTCTCGAACACGATGCCCAGCAGCACCGCGATCACACCCAGCGCCAGCGTGGTGATGCGCGACACCCGCAGTTCCGAGCCCGGCGGCGGATTGCCCTGCTTGAACACGGTGGCATACAGGTCATGCGACACCGCCGATGCACCGGACAGGGTCAGGCCTGCCACCACGGCCAGGATGGTGGCGAAGGCCACCGCCGAGATGAAGCCCATGAACAGGTTGCCGCCCACTGCCTTGCCAACCAGCACCGCAGCCATGTTCGGGCCACCCTGGATGGTGCCGGTGACCGGATCGGCGTACTCGGGGTTGGTCAGCACCAGGGCGATCGCACCGAAGCCGATGATGAAGATCAGGATGTAGAAGTAGCCGATCCAGGTGGTTGCCCAGAGCACCGACTTGCGTGCCTGCTTTGCATCGGGAACGGTGAAGAAACGCATCAGGATGTGCGGCAGGCCAGCGGTACCGAACATCAGTGCCATGCCGAACGAGATCGCCGAGATCGGGTCCTTGACGAAACCGCCCGGGCCCATGATCGCCAGGCCGGTACTGGCTGCTTCCTCCGCACTCTTGCCGCTGTTGGCCGCGATCTGGGTCTTGACCCGCACCGCCTCGCTGAACAGCGCCTCGAAGCTGAAGTTGAAGTGCCACATCACCATCAAGGCCATGAAGGTGACGCCGAACAGCAGCAGGCAGGCCTTGATGATCTGCACCCAGGTGGTGGCGGTCATGCCACCAAACAGCACGTAGACCATCATCAACACGCCAACCAGCGCCACCGCCACCCAGTAGTCCAGGCCGAACAGCAGCTTGATCAGCGCACCAGCACCGACCATCTGCGCGATCAGGTAGAACAGCACCACCACCAGCGTGCCCGAGGCCGCGAACATGCGGATCGGCTTCTGCTGGAAACGGTAGCCGGCGACGTCGGCAAAGGTGAAGCGGCCAAGATTACGCAGGCGCTCGGCCATCAGGAAGGTGAGGATGGGCCAACCCACCAGGAAGCCCAGTGCGTAGATCAGGCCGTCGTAACCATTGGTCATCACCGCCGCGGTGATACCCAGGAACGAAGCCGCCGACATGTAGTCACCGGCAATGGCCAGGCCGTTCTGGAAGCCGGTGATGCCGCCGCCAGCGGTGTAGAAATCGGAAGCCGACTTGGTGCGGCCTGCCGCCCACTTGGTGATACCCAGGGTAGCCAACACGAAGGTCGCGAACATGATGATCGCGGTCCAGTTGGTGGGCTGGCGCACGGTCTGGCCTATATCGCCACCGGCGGCCAGGGCCGCACCGCTGGCCAGCAGCAGACCGAGCATGGCGCCCGAACGCAACAGCGAATGGTTCATCGTGCGTCCTCCACGATCTGCTGAGTGAGCGCGTCGAATTCCTTGTTGGCGCGACGCACGTAGAAGCCGGTGATGGCGATGGTGAATACCATCAGCCCCAGCGCGATCGGTATACCGACGGTGGTGATCTTGCCCGGGCCAATAGGCGTGGCCAGGAAGGCCTTGTCGAAGGCGATCAGGCCGATATAGCCGTAATAGGCCAGCAGCATGAGGATGGTCAGGGTCCAGCCCAGCTTGTTGCGCGTGCTGCGCAGGCGCTGGTACGCCGGGTTGGAGGCGATCCGCTCAACACGGGGATCGACGGAAGCATTCATCGGGATTCTCCAGGCATTGGGAATGCGAGCGCCATGGCGTGCAGAACACGCCGTGGCGGTGACATGAGTGCTCCCCGTGGGGGTAGGGAGATGCTGCGTACTGCGACTTCGGGGGCGGCAGCGTGCGCCTTGTGCACATGCTGCCGGATGACTCAGAAGCTGTACTTGGTGGTGAACTGCAGGCGACTGATATCGCCCTTCCTGCCGTTCTCGATCTCGCGTACGCCGTACATCAACTCGGCACCGACATCGACCTTGGGCATCGGCGTGTAGAAGATGTTGCCGCGGATCGACTGCACGCTCTTGGTCACCAGGTCACCGGTGATGGCGGCATTGTTGTCGTAATCGCTGCGGGCGTAGATCAGGTTGGTGCGCAGCTTGGGCGAGAACGCATGGCGCCAGCCGACGTAGGCGGCAACCACGCCAGTGGGATCGATCTCATCGCGGATGGCGTCGTAGCCGCTGTCGGCGGTGATGCCCAGGCCGATGTAGCGGGAAATGCCTTCGCCACCGGTCAGCTGGTAATGCAGAGTATCGGCATCACCCATCAGCCATTTGCCGCCAAGGGTAACGCCGCCGGCCACCTTGCTGGCATCGGCACCGGTGGTCTGGTTGTCGAGCTTGAGCTGGCGCAGCAGGCCGGCCACGCCGAACGTGCCCCAGTCACCCTTCCAGCCGTAACGCACGGTCAGGTCGGGCAGCGAACCACGGTCGGAGTTGGCAACCGCCGGTACGTTCCAGCTTTGCGTAACCGGGTTGTAGGCGCCGGTCAGCGTGGTGGTTTCCGGGTTTTCCAGTGCCACACTCAGGCCACCGTTGGTGTAACGGATCTGCGCCTGGCGCACGAACACGACGCCATCGGTGGGGCCGACGAAGTCGGCGGCTTCGGGGATGGACGCCGCGTCCATGAAGTTGGACCAGGTCTGGCCGGCCAGCCAGTTGTTCCAGTACATGTAGGCGTGGCGCAGGGTGACGCCATAGGTATTGGTGGCGGTCTGGTTGCCCAGCGAGTTGCCAAAGAAGTCCATCTCGACCATGGCGCCGGCCTTGTCGCCGTTGTCGGCCACATGGTCCACGCCCAGGTTGAAGCGCGAGAACTTGGCGTGGGCGTTGTAGTCCACGTCCGAGGCCTTGCCCGAACCACCGGCGCCGTGCACCGGGGTCTGGCCTGGCAGGTACAGCGCGCGGCCGGTGGCATCGTCGGCCAGCTGGCCATCGCCAGTGCGCGTGGCCAGGAAGTCGGCCTTGATGAAGCCGCCGACCTTGAAGGTGGTGCCCGGGGTCGCGCCCGGGGTGATGCTGGTGACCTGGATCGGCTGCTTGCCGGCCGGCACCGCCGGCGCGGCAGCGCGCTCGGCCTGTGCGCTGCGCACCTGCACCACTTCGCTCTGGGTCTGGGCGATGGCGCCCTGCTGTTGCTGCTGGGTGGAAAGCAACAACTGCACCTGGCGCTCAAGATCGGCAACGCGTGCTTCCAGTGCCTTTTCCTTGGCGGTTTCCGCAAAGGCCATGCCTGGCGCAACCAGCGCGACAAACAGCGCAGCGGCGAGCGGCCGGCGGGCCGTTTTCAACATGTTTCGATTCATGGGTTCTGCCTCTCTCCAGGCTGGCGAATGGGCCGCACCGGTTGCACGGTCGCAGCCAGCGTGCGCGGGCCGGGTGGCGGGCGGCTATTCGCCATTAGTCGTAAGCAGGCGTCTGTTCGACCATCGTCTAACAAAGGGGGCAGCGCGATGGGGGGTGGATGCGGCACACTTGGGGTGTCCGCCTCTGTCCCGCGACAGAGCGCATTCATTGGTTACAAGTGCAAAGGTGAGGGTTGCCATGACTGATGTATATCCCGTTGATCCCGCATTCGCCGCAAAGGCAAGGATCGACAAGAACACGTACCAGCAGCTGTATCGCGAATCGGTCGAAAACCCCGATGCGTTCTGGGCCAAGGCCGCCGAACGGCTGGACTGGTTCAAGAAGCCGACCAAGATCAAGAACGTCAGCTACCAGCTCGACGATTTCCGCATCAAGTGGTTCGAGGACGGCGAGCTCAATGTCAGCGTCAACTGCCTGGACCGGCAGCTGGCCACGCGCGGTGACAAGACCGCGATCCTGTTCGAGCCCGATGGCCCGGACAGCCCGGCGCAGAAGGTCACTTATCGCGAACTGTACGAACGCGTATGCCGCTTGGGCAACGCGCTGCGCAACCTCGGCATCAAGAAGGGTGACCGCGTCACCATCTACCTGCCGATGATCGTCGACGCCGCGGTGGCGATGCTGGCCTGCGCCCGCGTCGGTGCCATCCACTCGGTGGTGTTTGGTGGCTTTGCCGCCAACTCCATTGCCGACCGTGTCGGCGACTGCGGCAGCAAGCTGATCATCACCGCCGACGAAGGCCTGCGCGGCGGCAAGAAGGTGCCGCTGAAGGCCAACGTCGATGCCGCACTGAAGCTGCCTGGCACCAACTCGGTGGAAACCGTGCTGGTGGTGCGCCACACCGGCGGCGCGGTGGACATGCAGGCCCCGCGTGACCGCTGGTTCCATGACGTGGTGGACACCCAGGCCGCCGAGTGCGAACCCGAGCGCATGAACGCGGAAGATCCGCTGTTCATCCTCTACACCTCCGGCTCCACCGGCAAGCCCAAGGGCGTGCTGCATACCAGCGGCGGTTACCTGCTGTATGCGGCCTATACCCACGAAGCCGTGTTCGACCTGCGCGAGGACGACATCTACTGGTGCACCGCCGACGTGGGCTGGGTCACCGGCCACAGCTACATCGTCTACGGCCCGCTGGCCAACGGCGCCACCTCGGTGATGTTCGAGGGCGTGCCCAACTACCCGAACACCTCGCGCTTCTGGGACGTGATCGACAAGCACCAGGTCACCATCTTCTACACCGCGCCCACCGCCATCCGTGCGCTGATGCGCGAAGGCGAGGAGCCGGTCAAGCGCACCTCGCGCAAGAGCCTGCGTCTGCTCGGCAGCGTGGGTGAGCCGATCAATCCGGAAGCCTGGCGCTGGTATTACGACGTGGTTGGCGATGCACGCTGCCCGATCGTGGACACCTGGTGGCAGACCGAAACCGGCGGCATCCTGATTTCGCCGCTGCCGGGCGCGGTCGACCTGAAGCCGGGTTCGGCCACGCTGCCGTTCTTCGGCGTGCAGCCGGCCCTGGTCAGCGCCGATGGCGAGCCGTTGGAAGGCGCCACCGAAGGCAACCTGATCATCCGCGACTCGTGGCCGGGCCAGATGCGCACCGTCTACGGTGACCACCAGCGTTTCATCGACACGTATTTCCGCACCTACCCGGGCAGCTACTTCACCGGCGACGGTTGCCGCCGCGATGAAGACGGCTATTACTGGATCACCGGCCGCGTCGATGACGTGATCAACGTCTCCGGCCACCGCATCGGCACCGCCGAAGTGGAAAGCGCGCTGGTCTCGCACCCGAAGGTGGCCGAGGCGGCCGTGGTCGGCTTCCCGCACGAGATCAAGGGCCAGGGCATCTATGCCTATGTCACCCTGATCGCCGGCGAAGCACAGACCGACGAGCTGCTCAAGGAACTGGTGACCTGGGTACGCAAGGAGATCGGCCCGATCGCCGCGCCGGACCACCTGCAGTGGGCGCCCGGCCTGCCCAAGACCCGTTCGGGCAAGATCATGCGCCGCATCCTGCGCAAGATCGCCGAGAACGCGCCGGACCAGCTCGGTGACACCTCGACCCTGGCCGATCCGTCGGTGGTGGCGTCGCTGGTGGAAGAGCGCAAGGTCCGCTGAAGGAACAACCAGGAGTGAGTGATGAGGAGCGAGGAGTGAGTGACGGCAACCGCAAGTGCAGCCGGCACCTTCACTCCTCCTTCTGCACCGATGTTCGGCTGTCCTGCCCGTTGCAACAGCGGTAGCATCGGGCAGGACGATCCAAGCTCTCACTCCTGACTTCTCATCACTCACTACTCGCCCCATGCCTACCCTGCTCATTGCCGACGACCATCCGCTGTTCCGCGAAGCCCTGAAGGGCGCGGTGCAACGTGTCATACCTGGCGTGCAGCTGATGGAGGCCGACAGCGTGGAAGCACTGTACGCATTGGCCGAGCAACACCCCGATGCCGATCTGGTGCTGATGGACCTGAACATGCCCGGCGCACAAGGCTTCAACGCGCTGGTGCACCTGCGTTCGCTGCACCCGCAACTGCCCATCGTGGTGGTGTCCGCACGCGAGGAGCCGACGGTGATGCGCCGCGCCCTCGATCACGGGGCATTCGGTTTCATCCCCAAATCCGCCGACTCGGACACGATCGGCCATGCCCTGGGCACCATCCTCGATGGCGAGCGCTGGGCCCCGGCCGAGGCGCATAACGTGCCGCCTACGCCGAACGAGGAACGCGAAGTCGGCCAGCGCCTGCGCGAGCTGACCCCGCAGCAGTTCCGGGTGCTGCAGATGCTGGGCGCAGGCCGCCTGAACAAGCAGATCGCCTACGATCTGGGCGTGTCCGAGGCCACCATCAAGGCCCATGTCACCGCCATCCTGCGCAAGCTGGGCGTCACCAACCGCACCCAGGCGGTACTGATGGCCGGCAAGCTGGCCATCGACGACGACACCATCGTGTTGCCGCCGGAAGAAGACTGAATTACTGCCGGCGCCTGCCTGCGTATTGCGCTGCAGCCCCTCCCCTTTGGCGCAGCCAAGGGGGAGGTTGGGAGGGGGTAGCTTTGGCTGTTGCGTTGACGCGTTGACCGGCTTGCCCGCGAACAGCACCCCTCCCCAACCCTCCCCTTCGCTATGCGAAAGGGAGGGAGCTGTAGCCCCTCCCTTTGGCGCAGCCAAAGGGGAGGTTGGGAGGGGGTAGCTTTGGCTGTTGCGTTGACGCGTTGACCGGCTTGCCCGCGAACAGCACCCCTCCCCAACCCTCCCCTTCGCTATGCGAAAGGGAGGGAGCTGTAGCCCTCCCCTTTGGCGCAGCCAAGGGGGAGGTTGGGAGGGGGTAGCTTTGGCCGTTGCGTAGACGCGTTGACTGGCTTGCCTGCGAACAGCACCCCTCCCCAACCCTCCCCTTCGCTCTGCGAAAGGGAGGGAGCTGTAGCCCCTCCCCTTTGGCGCAGCCAAGGGGGAGGCTGGGCGGGGTAGCCTTGGCTGTTGCGTTGACGCGCTGACTGGCTTGCCTGCGAACAGCCCCCCTCCCCAACCCTTCCCTTCGCTATGCGAAAGGGAGGGAGCTGTGCCCCTCCCCTTTGGCGCAGCCAAGGGGGAGGTTGGGAGGAGGTAGCTTTGGCTGTTGCGTTGACGCGCTGACTGGCTTGCCTGCGAAAGGAGTTGCAGCTCACGCCGAACGCTGCAACACCGGCTCCGCCGCTGTCACCGCATCCAGCACGAATACTTCCGCCGCCGCTGCCAGTTCCTGCGCCTGCTCACGCATCGCCAGCGCCGCCTGCGAAGAGGCGTGCGCGACCTCGCCACTCTGGCGGGTGCCTTCACCGATGCGCCGCAACAGACGCTCGACGTCATCCACCGCACTGACCTGCCGCGCCGAACCTGCATCGATCCGTTCCAGCGCGCTGGCCACCTGCGCCACCCGGCTACCGATGTCCTGCATTGCCACACCGCTCCTATCGGCCAGGCGCGCGCCTTCTTCCACCTGCCGCAGCGATGCATCGATCAGGCTGCGGATCTGCTTGGACGCCTCGGCCGAGCGCTGTGCCAGTTGGCGCACTTCGCTGGCCACCACCGCAAAGCCACGCCCGTGGCTGCCGGCCCGCGCGGCCTCGACCGCGGCGTTCAGCGCCAGCAGGTTGGTCTGGAACGACAGACTGTCGACAGTGGCGACGATCTCGCGGATGTGCCGCGAGGAGGCACGCAGCTGTTCCATGCCGCTGATCGCCGCTGCCGTGGCCTGGCGGCCACGTTCGGCCGCGTCACTGGCCTGCGCCGATACCTGCGCGCTCTCGCGCGCACTGCCGGCGTTCTCGCGCGCTTCACCGGCCACCGAGCGCACCCGCTGCAAAGCCTCGTGAACGTCACCCACCTGCTGCTCCACGCGCCCGGACAGATCGGCAGTGCCGCTGGCCATCTCGCCCACCGCCGCCTGCACGCTGCCCGCCGATTGCTGGATGCGGGCGACGATGCCACCTACCTGCTGCATGGCGTCCTCCAGCCCATGGCGCAGGCGCGCGTAGATGCCCTGGCCGTCATCACGCATGCGTGCACTGAGGTCACCGTGGGCAAAGTGGCCGATCACCCGCGTCGCATCCTCCACCTGCGCCTGCACGCTGTCCAGCAGCGCATTGATGCGCTCGCCCAGCTGCAGCACGAAGCCCTGTTTGTCGGCCACTACGATGCGCCCCTGCAGGTCACCGGCAGCCGCCGCCGCAACCACCGCCGCCACTTCATTGACGATCACCCGCTCAAGCCGACGGTCCTGCCATTCCATCACCAGGCCCAGCACCCGCTCGGTCTCCAGCACCGGGCTGGCCCGCAGCAGGAAACCGCTGTTGCCCAGCTCCACCTCCGCGTCCATTGCCGCGGCCTGCTCGAAGACCGCGTGCATCAGCCCGGCAACCGCCGGGCCCAGGTCGGCCACCGCACTGTCCACCTCGACCGCCTGCTCGATCCCGGCCAGGACGAATGCCTGTTGCAGCGCCGGGTTGGCATAGACCACGCGACCGGCGGCATCGGTCACCAGCACCGCAGCGCTGGCCACGTCCAGCGCCTGCCGCACGCGCTGGTTGGCCTGGGCAGCCTGGCGTTCACCGGCAATGCGCTCACGCAGGCTGGACTGCATCTGCATCAACGCCACCGCCAGCCGGCCAATTTCGTCATGCGCGTTGCGCACCACCAGCCGGCCGTCCAGGTCATCGTCGGCAATGGCGCGTGCGAATGCCGCTGCATCGGCCAGTGGCCGCTCCACCGCGCGCAGCAACAGCAGCAGCAGGCTGACCAGCAACAAGCCCACTACCAGCACGGTGGCGGCGAAGGCCGCATCCATCCAGCGCCGCGCTGCAGCCTGTTCGTCACGCTGCTGGACCAGGCTGGCACGCTGCGCCTGCTGCAAGCGGGTCAACACCGGCAAGGCCTTGGCCGCCAGCTCATCCATCGCCTGGGTCTCGCTGTCGGCACCGTAGCGCGCGGCAGCATAGGACAGGAAAGCATCCTGGTAGCGCTGCATCGCATCGCGTACCTGCTGCTTGCTGCGCTCCGGCATGCGCGCGGCCTGCAGCAGCAGCTCGAAGGGCATCACCTGCGCACTCAGTTCATCCGCGTACTTCTGCTCGCGGCGCAGGATGAAGTCCTTCTCGTAGCGGCGCATGGTCAGCATCGATACCTGCAACGCCGCATCGGGATGTTCACCTATCAGGTTCTCCACTTCATGCACGGCAGTGCGCAACTGGCCCTGCATGCCGCTGTCGGCGTCGTGGCCCAGCTCGGTGATGCGCTGGTCCAGCGCCTGCCCGGACTGGGCATATTCCAGCAGCGGCGTGCGCAATGCCTGCTCCCAACGCACGCCCTGCTTGTCTGCGGCCAACAGCGCCTGCAGGCGCGCGTTGGCAGCAACAAACGTCTGCCCGGTGGTGGCCGAGAACGACATGGCATACTCGGCCTGTGCGCGGCGCGCCTCGGCAAATGCGGCCACCAGGGCTTCCAGCTGCGCCGCATCCTGCTGGTAACGCTGCAGGCGCTGGTCGGCACCGCGCATGCCAACACTGAGCCAGGCATAGGCCGAGCCGATAACGAGCAGGCCGACCACCAGCGCCAGCAGGCTCAGGCGCAGTTTCTGGGCAATACCAAGGGGGAACTTCATGCCGCACTCCGGGCGTAGAGATGCCTCGAAATCGGCCGTGTATCGGGTTTCTTGAGGGCGGATATGTAGGACATTTCCGCGCCAGACCACTCCGGCGCGCGTATCAGGCCATGCCTTGATGACAACGATGTTTCAGTCCCGCAGCTGAGCCGGGATGCCGGGGTACGCTGGCCAGTACGGGGCACCATGCTAGAATCCGCGTTCCCTTGGGGAGTAGCCTGCTTCCAGCAATGGAAGCGTCCACGTCAACATACTCGGCCAGTGCGCCGTGGCGTGGACAGCCAGACCCGGTTGGCGAGACCAGCGGCATGCGTGCGCAACGACGGTTGGGCGCGACGCATGTCGTTTGTGTCCGCCCGACCCGGTAACTGCGATGTCGCCCTTGTCCATACTTCTCGTCGGTTTCGCCATGTCCACCGATGCCTTTGCCGCAGCGGTGGGCAAGGGTGCGGCCATGCGCAAGCCACGTCTTTCCGATGCGCTGCGGGCGGGCCTGATCTTCGGCGTGATCGAGGCCATCACCCCCATCATCGGTTGGCTGGCCGGGCGTGCAGCCTCGCAGTACGTGCAGGCCTTCGACCACTGGATCGCCTTTGGCCTGCTCGGCATCCTCGGCGTGCACATGATCGTGGCCGGGCTGAAGCCGGAAGAAGACGCGGGCGGCGAGGACGACGCCAGCGGTGAGCAGCACAAAAGTTTCTGGACCCTGGCTGCCACCGGCTTTGCCACCAGCATCGACGCGATGGCGATCGGTGTGGGCCTGGCCTTCCTGGACGTGCATATCGGCGTGGTGGCCTTGGTGATCGGCCTGTGCACGATGACCATGGTGACCCTGGGCATCATGCTGGGCCGCGTGCTGGGCCAGCTGGCCGGCAAGCGCGCCGAGATCATCGGCGGCGCGATCCTGATCATCATCGGCTGCACCATCCTGTACGAACATCTGCACGCTGCGGCATCGGCGGCAGGAGCGGCGTAAGCCGCGAGGGCATCGCCATGCCGGCATCGTGCCGCGCGCCCTCAGCGCATTGGCGTAGGCAATGCCTCTGCCGAGCATGGCTCGGCACTACCGCTGTTGCCCCCTTCCCTTTCGCGCAGCGAAGGGGAAGGCTGGTGGGTTTAGCCTTTTTGCTGGGCAAGCCCCCTGCCGAGCATGGCTCGGCACTACCGCTGTTGCCCCCTCCCTTTCGCGCAGCGAAGGGGAGGGCTGGGGAGGGGTGAGCCTTTTGCTGGGCAAGCCCCCTTGCCGAGCATGGCTCGGCACTACC
>PJUE01000632.1_pt1 | contig 18190 bp, 12 predicted proteins | sample 1512171 | NCBI WGS metagenome assembly PJUE01 (sample SAMN08177674, study PRJNA422409) | Feces metagenome, whole genome shotgun sequencing project. | isolation source: Chicken feces (3) enriched on wood chips: alkali lignin treatment | host: Gallus gallus | place: USA: Madison | collected 2015-01-15
CCGGCCGCATTTTCCCGCGCTTCTACATCCGCGGCCTGGGCAACATCGATTGCTATCTGGGTGCTTCGCAGCCGGTGTCGATCATCCAGGACGACGTGGTGCTGGAACACGTGGTGCTGAAGTCCAACCCGGTCTATGACGTGGACCAGGTGGAAGTGCTGCGCGGCCCGCAGGGCTCGCTGTTCGGCCGCAACACCACCGCCGGCATCGTCAAGTTCGATACGCTCAAGCCCACCGATGAGTACACCGGTCGCGTCAGCGCCAGCTACGCCAGCTACAACAGTGTCTCGCTCGATGGTGGCTTCGGTGGCCCGATCAACGACGTCGCTTCGTTCCGCGTGTCGGCCCTGTACCAGCACCGCGACGATTACGTCGACAACACCTACACCGGCCCCAGCGCCGATGGCACGGTCAGCCCGAAGAAGAACGCGATGGGCGGCTTCGACGACCGCAACGTACGCGCGCAGCTGCTGCTCAAGCCCAGCGACCAGTTCTCGATCCTGGCCTCGGCACACGCCCGCGACTACGACGGCACCTCGACCCTGTTCCTGCGCAACGCGCTGACCAAGGGCTCGAACCAGACCGACGTGCCGCGCGACAAGGTCGCCTACGACGAAGCCGACAACAACCCGCAGGCCTACAAGACCTACGGCGGCTCGGTGAAGGCGCGCTACGACTTCGGCGCGGTCGATTTCACCTCGATCACCGCCTACGAAACCACCTCTGGTTACAGCCGTGGCGACACTGACGGCGGCGCCGCGGTGAATTTCCCGGTCAACGGTGTGCCGAACGGCTACGGCCAGTCGATGGGCCAGATCCGCGACCTGGACCAGTGGACCCAGGAATTCCGCCTGGCCAGCCATGATGACAACGCCCTGCAGTGGCAGGCCGGTGCGTTCTACTTCAACGGCAGCGATACCACTGATTTCTACCAGCGCGCGTGGTTCCTGCAGGGCGCCGCCCGCAACCCGAACAACTGGGTGCGCCTGCGCAACAAGAACACCTCGTGGGCCGGTTTCGGCCAGATCAGCTACGCCTTCACCGACAGGTTCAGCATCACCGCTGGCCTGCGCCAGACCAAGGACGAGAAGCACACCCGCCTGCTGAAGACCGCTGACACCGCTGCCGGCGTGGTCACCTACAAGGGCCGTACGGACGTGAAGATGTCCGACACCACCCCGAGCTGGGACCTCAGCGCGATGTACCAGTTCAACCCGAACGTGAGCGTCTACGCGAAGGTGGCACGTGGCTTCCGCGGCCCGACGATCCAGGGCCGTTCGGCCGTGTTCAACGCCGACTTCACCACCGCCGATTCGGAAACGATCCTGTCGTGGGAAGCGGGCGTGAAGAGCAGCCTGTGGGACAACCGTCTGCGCCTGAACGCTACTGCATTCACCTACACCGTCAACGACATCCAGCTCAACGGCAACGATTCGGACGGCAACGGCGTGCTGTTCAACGCCGACAAGGCCAAGGCCTACGGCTTTGAAGCCGACATGGAACTGCGCCCGATCCCGAACCTGACCCTGAGCGCCGGCCTGAGCCTGCTGCACAGCGAGATCCAGGACAAGCGCGTGTATGCGCAGGTCTGCGCGCTGAACGGCGCCGTGGTGTGCACCGTGAACGACCCGACCATCAAGGTCGGTGCGAACACCTTCGCCCAGATCGACGGCAACCCGCTGCCGAACGCGCCGAAGTACAACGTGAACTTCGCTGCACGTTACGACTTCCCGGTCAGCGACGCCGGCACCATGTTCGTGTCCACCGACTGGAACAAGCAGGGTTACACCAGCTTCGTCCTGTACGACAGCAAGGAGTTCAACTCCAAGGGTGATTTCGAAGGCGGCCTGAAGCTGGGTTACTCCGGCAACTACGGTGCCTACGAAGTGGCACTGTTCGCACGCAACATCACCAACGAGAAGAACCTCAAGGGTGTGATCGAGAACTACATGGCCGCGGTCTACAACGAACCGCGCACCGTGGGTGTCTCGCTGAACATGAACTGGTAAGCACCGGTTCCATGCGCGACCGGCAACGCCCCGCAGCTGCGGGGCGTTGTCGTTTCCCGGGCCGGCGTGCCGTGGGGTGTGCGGGGCATGCTATTTTCGCCCGCCATGTTGAAAGGATCTCGACCATGCTGGAGTCGCTGTACCAGACCCATGCCGACCCGGCTGTTGCACTCGCGCTGCAGGCCAGGTGCGAGGCGCAGGTGTCCAGCTGGCGCTGGGCAACCGAATCGATGGGGTTTGTCACCCCCGAGCCGCGCGAATCGAGCGGACGGCCGCGGCCGCGCTGGGTTGCCGACAGCAAGGTGGTCGCGAGCAGGCATGTACAGCACGGGCTCGATGACCAGGGGCGCATCGTGTTCGAGCGCGGCCCGTCCGGTCGCATCGGCGTGTGGCTGCACCAGCAGGACTGCCGCCACTACCTTACCTTCCATGGCGGAGGACATATCAGCGACGCCTGGGAATTCCGCGAGGAAGGCGGACGCCTGCAGGCATTGGACCTGGTGGACAAAGGCCGCGGCATCGACCGCACCTACCACTGGGAAGGCGATCAGCTGCAGCGGGAGGTAATGCGCAACTGGAGTGCCTCGGAACGGACCTGGTGGTGCCAGAACGTCTTCAGCTACAACCACGCTGGCCAGTTGGACCGCGTCGTGCTGGAGTACCTGGACAGGAATGGCCGAGCCACCGGCCAGCGCCGGCTGCAGTACCAGCGGCCGCGGCCGGGTGAAACCCTGGCCACGGTCACCGCCGAGGTGGAGCGGCGCCTGACCGACGCCATCGCGGCGCAGCTGCCGCGCATTCCGCGTGACGAGCCGCTGTACTGCCTTCTGCTGTGCTTCACCGAGTGCGATTTCACATCCGCCTGGCCGCCCTTCCTGATGTGGGGCCGGCAGTCCTATCGCGAGGCAGTGACGGCCCGGGGAGAGGACGTGGCGTATTACCTGTGGGCGCCGGACGAGATGCGCGGCATGCAAGGCGATGCCGCGGAGTGCTGGTTCGACGATGAGGCGCTGGTTGAAGCCTGCAAGCGGCATTCGCAGTACATGGAACTGCGCAGCAGCGATGCTTCGGCCAAGCGGGTGCTGAAGAACGTAGCCGCCTGGCTGGATGCACCCGAGCATCACGCGCTGCTCAACATCACCGATGATTTTGTGGTGGTTGTGGCCGACAACACGGGAAGCGTTGATCCGCTGCCCGGCCTGCGCCGGGCAATCGGGCCGGAGCGGTGGGCGCGGTTGAAGGGACGTGGTTACGTCTGAGCGATGCTCCGGACGGCGGAGCCGAGGCGGTACAAACTCCGCGCTGCGCGCGATAGTCGACCAGCGGTCGACTCCACCCAGCCGGGCTACCGTGAGGATGGCGCCGGCAGCAGTGCCTGCAGGCGGGCTTCCAGTTCCCGCTGGCGCCAGCCTGCCAGCGCGGCCGGCCACTGGCGACGCTCCAGGTAGCTTTCCAGATGCTTGCGCGAGGCCAGTACACCATCGGCCAGGCCCAGCTCGCGGCTGCGTTCGGCCACGGCGTCCTGCAGCTTCTTGATGGTCTTCTTGTCGGTATCGCTGGCCTGCATTGCCAGCGGTGCATCGGCTTCATCGTCCAGCGGCGTGGACAGCGCCTGCCAGACCGCGCCGGCCAGCTTGCGCGGGGCCTTCGGGAACTGCTCGAACAGCTTGCCCAGTGCGGCCGCATCGGACGGGGGCGTGCGCGCCAGGGTGGCGGCCAGCTCGTTGTCCAGGATCCAGCTGCGCGGGCGGTCGCTGCTGCGCGCCTGCACGTCGCGCCAGCGCAGCAGGCGCAGCAGGCGGTGCTGGGCCGGCGCATCGAGGAACTGCGCCGCACGCATGCCCAGGTGCGGCCAGGGCTCTTCATCGTTGGCGACGCTGGCCAGCAGGCGCTCACCATCGTCGTGCAGCCACTGCTGGCGGCCCAGCGCCTGCAGCTTGCCGTCGATCGCATCATGCAGCGCGAACAGGTGCTCGACGTCGTCAGCGGCGTACTGCAGCTGGGAGTCGGACAGCGGCCGACGCATCCAGTCCGAACGGGTTTCGCCCTTTGCCAGGGCGACACCGGTGATTTCCTGCACCAGCTTCTGGTAGCCCATGCCGGCCCCGATGCCGGCCAGCGCCGCGCCGATCTGGGTGTCGAACAGCGGCCGCGGCAGCACGCCGCAGGTCCACTTGAAGGCCACCAGGTCTTCGCTGGCGCTGTGCATCACCTTGGTGATGGATTCGTCGGCCAGCCACGGCACCAGCGCTTCTGGCATGCCGGGAATGAGCGGGTCGATCAGCAGGATGTCTTCGCCGACGGCCATCTGCACCAGCGCAAGCTGCGGCCAGAAGGTGCGTTCACGGATGAATTCGGTGTCCAGGCCGATGCGGCTCGGGCGCTGCTGGCGGTACGTGTCCAGCTCGGCGGGGGTGGTGATCCAGGTTGCCACGGGTCAGGGCCTACTACTCGGGTTTGCTCAGGCAGGGGAGAATAGCCTAACGTCGGTCCGCGTCCGTGTTGAAGGAGCCCCCGCTTGCGTTTTCCGCTGTCGTCCGTGCTGTGCGCCGCCTTGGCTGTGGCCCTGGCCGGCTGCACGCCATCGCCTCCGGTGCCTGACACGGGCGGTGATGCGCCGCGCCCGGCCAAGGTCGATCCGGACGCCGCGGCGGGGCAGGGCACGGTGACCATCGCCGATGACAATGCCGCCGAAGACATCCAGCAATGGATTCCGCCCCGGGTGGACCGGCAGCAGCGCAGCCAGGCCCAGCTGCGCCGTGCCGCCGAGCAGGCCTTTGCCCGTGACCACCTCTATGAGGATGCCGATGCCGCCATACCGCTGTGGCTGGCCGTGCAGGAGCAGGACCCCGACGACCGCCAGGCCCGCGCCGGCCTGCAACGGGCCCGGCAGCGCCTGCTGCAGCAGGCCGACACGCTGCTGGCGCGTCCGCTGAAGCAGCGCGAAGCACTGGTCGAGGCGGGCCGTCAGGCACTGGTGCTGCTTACGCTGGCGCCCAAGGACGAAAAGGTGCGGGCGCTGCAGGGCCGGGTCGAGACCGCACAGCGCGCGGTGGCCTACAACCGTGCCGGCGAGGACGATCTGCGCGCGGACCGCATCGGCGAGGAGGGTGACGGCGCCATTGCCAATTTCCGTGAAGCGCTGGCCCTGGACGAGGACAACCGGCGTGCGCGGCAGGGCCTGGCAGCGGCCGAGAGTGGCCTGATCCGCCGCGCCGAGGACGCCGCGCGCGCGCGCGACTTCGCCAGTGCCGGTGCCTGGCTGGCCGAGGCGAGCAAGGTGCGCGATTCGTCGCCGACCATTGCCGATGCCTTCGAGCGCATTGAACAGATCCGCGCGGCCGCGCTGGTGCAGCTGCGCGACGCCGGACTGCGCGATCTGGCCACCGCCCAGGGCCTCAAGCCGGCGCGTGAGAAGCTGGCCGAGGCGCTGCGCATCGCCCTGCCGGGTGACCCGGTGGTGGCGCAGCTGCGCGAGCGCATCGACCTGGCCACCCATTACGGCAGCTTCCGCCCCGGCCAGGTGTTCAGCGATGCGCTGCGCGACGGCGGTCGCGGCCCGCAGATGATCGTGGTGCCGCATGGCGGCTTCCAGATGGGCGCAGGAGATGCCGAGCCCGGTGCCACCGACGCCGAGCGGCCCTCGCACTACGTACGCTTCGAGCGCGGCTTTGCGATGGCCATCACCGAGGTCACCGTGAGCGATTTCGAGCGCTACGTGAAGGCGACCAATGCGCGACCGCGCGCCACCCGGCGTGGCCACTCGGTGGTCTACGATGAGCGCAGCGGCAACTTCATCCGCCGCAGTGGCGTGGACTGGCGCTCGGATTACGACGGCAGCCGGGCGATGGGCAATTCGCCGGTGATGCACGTGAGCGTGCGTGATGCAGAGAACTACGCTACGTGGCTGTCCGAGCAGACCGGTCGCTCCTACCGCCTGCCCAGCGAAGCCGAGTTCGAATACGCGATGCGCGGTGGCAACAGTGGCCGCTACCCCTGGGGCGATGCTGGCCTGCCGCCGGAAGGCAGCGGCAACTACACCGGCAGCCGCGATACCTCGCCCTCGGGCCGGCACTGGCACAACGCCTTTGTCGGCTATGGCGATGGCTGGTGGGGGCCGGCACCGGTAGCCAGCTTCCAGGCCAATGCCTACGGCCTGCACGATCTGTCCGGCAACCTCAGCGAATGGGTGGCCGACTGCTGGCACGCCAGCTACCGGCGTGCGCCATCCGACGGCGCGGCCTGGTTCAACCCCGGCTGCCGCTCGCGGGTGATCCGCGGAGGCAACTGGGCCAATGCCCCGGAACAGACCCGCGCGGCCTGGCGCCAGTCGCAGGATTCAGACACCACCAGCGCACGCATCGGCTTCCGTCTGGTGCGCGGTATCTGAGACGGCCCGGACTTCACCTGCCATCGGCGGCGGCGGACTAAGATTGCGCCGTGCCCGCCGGCCGGCGGGGGCTGCTGGAAGACCCTTCATGCGCAACGATCCCTTTTCCCGCTCGCCGCAACAGGGCCGCCGGCGCGGCCTGTTCGGCAACATCCGCTGGTGGGTGCTGCTGCTGGCGGCAGGCTATGCGGCGTTCTACTGGTTTTCCAACCGCACCGTGGATCCCTACACCGGCGAGAAGGTGCTGATCGACAGCACGCTCGACGCCAGCCAGGAAAAGGCGCTGGGCCTGCAGGCCTACCAGCAGATCCTGTCGCAGGAGCGGCCGCTGGATCCCAACGCACAGATTTCGCGTGACATCCGCGCCATCGCCCAGCGGCTGATCGCCAAAGTGGACGTGGTGGAGACCGCCCTGGCGCAGGAACACGGGTTGCAGCCGGGGCATTTCTCCCGCGATTTCGAGTGGGAGGTCAACGTCATTCCGTCTGATCAGGCCAACGCGTTCTGTCTGCCGGGCGGCAAGATGGCGGTGTACACGGGGCTGGTGCCGGTGGCGCGCACGACCGACGCGATGGCGGTAGTGATGGGCCATGAAATTGCCCATGCCTTGCTGCGCCATGGTGCACAGCGGATGGCGCAGCAGAAGCTGACCCAGATCGGACAGGTGGCAGGCGCGGCCAGCGGCATGGATGCGCAGCAGCAACAGATGATGATGTCGGCGATGGGCTATGGCTATCTGCTGCCATACGCGCGCAGCCATGAGACCCAGGCCGATGAAGTGGGCCTGATGCTGGCGGCGGCCGCGTGTTTCGATCCGCGCGAGGCGGTGCCGCTGTGGCAGCGCATGGGCCAGGCCAGCGGCGGGCAGTCGCCGCCGGAGTTCGCCTCGACCCATCCCAATCCGGGTACGCGCATCCAGAACCTGCAGGCGCTGCTGCCCAAGGCGCTGGAGTACCGGCAGAAGTTCTGCGAGCAGGCAAAGTAGGGGGGGGTGTTTTGCAGGGCTTGCAGCCCTGCACCTGCCGAAGCCACGGCAAAGTCCACGGTAAAGTCAAAAGCGAGCTATCCGTGGGTTGGCGGGGTGGGTCCGGTTGCGGGGGACGGCGTGAATACGTCCATGTAGCCTCGGTCGCGCCATCCATGGCGCTCACGCCCCCGCAACCGGACCCACCCCGCCTTCGACAGATCTCCGCGATCTGTCGGAACGGCGCTCTGCTCTGGTGGGTGTCGACCTCGGTCGACGCAGTAGATCCACGCCATGCGTGGATGAATTCATTCGATATCTGAAAGATGTGTCGACCAAGGTCGACACCTACCAAAAGTCGCGCATCGCCGTTGCCAACAGCCGCGTGAACCTGTCGAAGGCGGGGCACTGTGGGTTTGCGGGGTGTGAGCCGCATGGATGCGGCGACCGAGCCTACATGGACGTATTTACGGCGTCCCCGCAAACCCACAGTGCCCCGCCATCCCACGGAATTCCCGTTGTTGCTGTTGCTCTTGCCTCTGCAGGTGCAGGGCTGCAAGCCCTGCCGAACAACCCCTACTTGACCTGCACGTCGATCACGCCGTCACCGACGCGTGCCTGCAGCGCATCGCCGGGCTGCACCTGCCCGGCCTCGCGTACCAGCGTGCCGTCATCACTGCGGGTCAGGATGCTGTAACCACGGGCCACCGTCGCCAGCGGGCTTACCGCCTCCAGCGAGCGCGCCAGCCCGCGCAGGCGCAGCGCATCACGTTGCAGCAACCGCTGCAGGGCCGCCTGCGGGCGACCACGCAGGGCGATCAGGCGCCGCTGCATCTCGTCCAGCTGGCGCTGCGGGTGGTGACCGCGCAGCACCGCTGCTGCATGGCGCAGACGCGCGGCACGGCGCTCCTGCTGCTGGTTGAAGGCCGCATGCAGGCGCCGGCCGAGATCGAGCTGGCGGCGACGCAGCAGGTCCAGGCGGGCCTGCGGGCTCTGTGCGTTCAGGCGCAGCAGGGCGCGGTCGGCGCGCTGCATGGCCTGCTGCATCGTGTGTCGCTGCAGCTGCACCATGCGCGCGGCCGTACGGCGCAGGCGCAGGGCCAGTTCGCGCTGGTCGGGCACCAGCAGCTCGGCCGCCACCGACGGCGTCGGTGCGCGCAGGTCGGCGGCGAAGTCGCTCAGGCTGAAGTCGGTTTCGTGGCCTACCGCCGAGACCACCGGCGTGCCGCTGGCGGCGATCGCCCGGGTCAGGGCCTCGTCATTGAATGCCCACAGATCTTCCAGCGAACCGCCACCGCGGCTCAGCAGGATGACGTCGTAGCGACCGCTGGCATCGGCGGCCTGCAGCAGGCGGGTGATCTGCGCGGCGGCCGTGCTGCCCTGGACCAGGGTCGGCAGCAGGTCCACTTCCAGCAGCGGGAAGCGGCGGGCCAGTACGCTCAGCACGTCGCGCACGGCCGCGCCGGTGGGCGAGGTGATCACCGCCAGGCGCTGCACGTGCGCCGGCATCGGCCGCTTGCGCGCCGGGTCAAACAGGCCCTCGGCCTCCAGGCGTGCCTTCAGTTCCTCGAAGGCGCGGCGCAGTGCGCCTTCGCCGGCTTCTTCCATGTGGTCCAGCACCATCTGGTACTCGCCACGCGCGTCGTACAGCGTCACCTTGCCGCGCACCAGCACGCGCATGCCTTCGCGCGGCACGAACTTCAGGTACTGCGCCTTCATCCGGAACATCGCTGCACGCAGCTGTGCGCGCGCGTCCTTCAGGGTGAAATACAGGTGCCCGGATGCCGGGCGCGCCACGCTGCCCAGTTCGGCTTCGACCCAGATCGCCGGGAAGCTGCCTTCCAGCAGGTCGCGGGCCAGGGTGTTGAGCTGGCTGGGGGTGAGGACGTCGTTGTTGCGTGGCTGCATGGGTACGGCGGTGACGGGCGGAGCAGGGCGCTCAGGATCGCACGTCAGCGCGCGCCGTGCTGGGCCAGCGCCCACTGCACGTGCTCGCGCACCACGGGCGAAGGATCGTCGACGCGGGTCTGCAGGGCAGCCAGTGCGTCGGTCGAGGCCGGTGCGTTGCCCAGCGCCACGGCGATGTTGCGCAGCCAGCGCTCATGACCGCTGCGACGGATCGGGCTGCCCTCGGTGCGGCGCAGGAATTCGGCTTCGTCCCAGGCGAACAGCTGGTCCAGGCGCGCGGTGTCGAGATTGTTGCGCGCACGGAAATCCGCTTCGTCGGTGCGCTTGGCGAATTTGTTCCAGGGGCAGACCAGCTGGCAGTCATCGCAGCCGTAGATGCGGTTGCCGATCAGCGGCCGCATGTCTTCGGGAATGGCGCCGTCGTGTTCGATGGTCAGGTAGGAAATGCAGCGCCGCGCGTCCAGCCGCTGCGGGCCGATGATGGCCTGGGTGGGGCAGACATCGATGCAGCGCGTGCAGGTGCCGCAGTGCGCGGTGGCCGGCGCGTCGATCGGCAGCGGGATGTCGATGTAGATCTCGCCGATGAAGAACCATGAGCCGCCGTGGCGGTCGATCAGGCAGGTGTGCTTGCCGATCCAGCCCAGGCCGGCGTTGCGTGCGAGGGCGCGTTCCAGCACGGGTGCCGAATCGACGAACACGCGGTAGCCCAGCGGCGCTACTTCATCGTTGATCTGGGTGGCCAGCTTCTGCAGCCGGTTGCGCATCAGCTTGTGGTAATCGCGGCCCAGCGCGTAGCGCGCCACGTAGGCACGGCCGGGGTCGGCCAGGGTCGCCCAGGCTTCGGTGTCGTCCTTGTGGCTGTAATCCATGCCTACTGAAATCACTCGTACCGTGCCGGGCAGCAGTTCGGCCGGGCGCGCGCGCAGGGTGCCGTGGCGGGCCATCCAGTCCATCGTGCCGTACAGGCCCTTGCCCAGCCAGTCGGCCAGGTGCGCCTCATCCTCGCCCAGCTCGATGCCGGCGATGCCGCAGCGCTGGAAGCCGTGCGCGCGGGCGAGTTCGCGGATGCGCTGCACGGCCAGGGCCGGATCGAGAGGGGCAGGGGCGGGGAACATGCGCACCAGTATAAAATCTCCGCATGGCCAACCTTGCCGATCTGTTCGATTCCGCTGCCGCGCGTGCGCTTGATGCGCAGGCCTCGGCGCTGGCCGGTGATGGCGGCTGGGAGCTGATGGCCCAGGCCGGGCTGGCTGCCTGGCAGCGCCTGCTGCGGCACTGGCCACAGGCGCTGAACGTGGGCGTGGTGGTGGGCAGCGGCAACAACGGCGGCGACGGCTTGGTGCTGGCGCGGCATGCGCTGCTGGCCGGGCGTCGGGTAACGGCGCTGACCCTGCCGGGCAAACCGCCAGCCACCGCGTTGGCGCACCGGGCAACCTCGGATTTCAGGTCCGTCGGGGGAACCCTGGCGGAATTCGACGGAACGCTGCCCGCGGCCGATATCTGGGTGGATGGCCTGTTCGGGCTGGGTTTCGACCGGGCGCCGGAAGGTGCAGCACAGGCTGTGATCGAAGCACTCAACGCACAGGACGCACCGGTGTTCGCACTGGATGTGCCCAGCGGCGTCGACGCCGATCGCGGCAGCGTTCCCGGCGCGGCGGTACGTGCTGCGCTCACCCTGCAGTTCATCGTGCCGCACCGCGGCCTGTATACCGGCAACGCGCTGGAGTACGTTGGCGAACCCGCACTGGCCGCGCTGCAGCTGCCCAAGGCGGCATGGCAGGGCGTTTCAGCGGCCGCCGAACACTGGACCGGCGCACGGTTGCCGGCATTGCTGAAGCCACGCCGCGCCAACACCCACAAGGGCGAATCCGGCCATGTGCTGTGCGTGGGCGGCAACCACGGCAGCGGTGGGGCCATCGCCCTGTCGGCCGAAGCCGGCCTGCGCGCCGGTGCCGGGCTGCTCAGCATCGGCACCCGCGGCGATCATGTCGGCCCGCTGCTGGCGCGCCTGCCCGAGGCCATGGTGCACGCGCTTGAAGACGGCGATGCGCTGCCCGGCCTGCTTGAAACGGCCAGGGTCGTGGCAATCGGCCCCGGTCTGGGCCAGGACGACTGGGCGCGTACCTTGTTCGCGCGCGTGCTGGCCTGTGGCAAGCCGCTGGTGCTCGATGCCGATGCGCTGAACCTGCTGGCCCGCGACCCGCGCGCGCTGCCCGATGCCATCCTGACCCCGCACCCGGGTGAGGCCGCGCGTCTGCTGGAATGCACCACGGCCGACATCCAGGCCGATCGCTACCGCTGCGCCCTGTCGCTGGCCGAGCGCTACCACGCCGTGGTGGTGCTGAAGGGCGCCGGCAGCATCGTCGCGGCCCCCGGCCGCACCCCGCGCCTGATTGCCGCTGGCAACCCCGGCATGGCCGTGGGCGGCATGGGTGACCTGCTCACCGGCATCATCGCCAGCCTGCGTGCGCAGGGTCTGGGTGCCTTTGATGCCGCCGCGTGTGGCGCGCTGCTGCATGCGCTGGCCGGCGATGTCGCGGCGCTGGGTGGCGCGCGTGGCCTGCTTCCTACTGATCTGCTGGCGCCCCTGCGGCGGCTGGCCAACCCGGAACTCCCGCAATGACTGAATTCTTCCTGGCCGACAGTGACGCCACCGAACTGCTGGGGCAGTGGCTTGCCGCCACCCGTCCGCCGCAGGCGCTGGTCGAGCTGCGCGGTGATCTTGGTGCAGGCAAGTCCACCACGGCACGTGCGCTGCTGCGCGCGCTGGGTGTGCAGGGCGCAATCCGCAGCCCCACCTACACCCTGGTCGAGCGTTATCCGCTGTCCACTGGCGGCGAGGCGTGGCACTTGGACCTGTACCGCATCGGCCAGGCCGGCGAGCTGGATTTCCTCGGCCTGGACGAGGGCAGCGCGGTGCTGTGGCTGGTGGAATGGCCCGAGCGCGGCGCCGGTGCGCTGCCGCCCACCGATCTGGTGGTGGCGCTGGAAATCGAAGGGCAGGGGCGGCGCGTCCGTCTCACCGGGGCCAGCGACGTGGGCCGTGAATGGCTGGGTCGACTTCCTGATGGGGGCGACTTGCAGGCCATTTCTGTCGGCTGACGAGAACAAACACCGGCAGGTTACGGATTATTAAGGAAAAAGGTGTTGCATTCCGTTCAGCGCGGTGATTGAATCCTGACCATGCGCCTGGGGAACCGTCTCATCGCCATCTGTGCCGCCGTCGGACTAGGTCTGACGAGCGTCTGCGCGTGGGCCGGTGAGGTCCGCCAGGTCCAGCTGAATACCGGTGCGACCGGTACCCGCGCGGAGATCGCGCTGGTCGGCAGTGGTGGCTACAAGACCCTGTCGTTGTCCTCGCCGAACCGCCTGGTGATCGATTTCCCCGATTCCAGCGCCGTGCACAATCTGAAGATGCCTGCCGCGCAGGGCGTGGTGACCGCCGTGCGCACCGGCCAGCCGGTGCCGGGCACCTTCCGTGTCGTTTTTGACTTGGCTGAGTCGGTCGCGCCCTTCCGCCCGCAGCTGCAGCGCGAAGGCAATGCGTCCACGCTGGTGATCGAATGGCCGGGCGATGGCCCGGCCACGCCCGTACCGACGACCGCCAGCACGGCTGCTGCGCAGAGCGCGCAGTCGCGTGGTGACGCCGCACGTGCCACCGCGCTGCTGACCGCGCAGGTGCAGCAGCAGGCCAGCGCCAGTGCGGCCGCACCCGTTGCGCCCGCGCCCGCCCCGACCACCACCCCGGCGCAGGTGGCCGCCGCCGGCATCAGTGCGGGCAGCACGCCGCCGCCGTCCTCGCCGGCCGCGATCCTCGCCGGCCAGCCGACCCGTGCCGTGGTGGCTGCCGCACCGGCGCCTGCACCCACGCCTGCCGCTGCACCCGCCGAAGCGCCGCGACCGGCCATGCCCAGCGATGCCTCGCGCATCCGCATGCAGCCGGGCATGCGCCATCTGGTGGTGGCCATCGATCCCGGCCATGGCGGCCAGGATCCGGGCGCCATCGGCCCAACCGGCAAGCGCGAGAAGGACGTCACCCTGGCCGTGGCACGCGAACTGGCCCGCCAGGTCAACGCCACGCCGGGCCTGAAGGCCTATCTGACCCGCGACAGCGATGTGTTCATCCCGCTGCCGATGCGTGCGCAGAAGGCGCGCGCGAACAAGGCCGACATCTTCATTTCGATCCACGCCGATGCTGCCGAGAACCGTTCGGCCACCGGGTCGTCGGTATACGTGCTGTCCACCAAGGGTGCTTCCTCGCAGCGTGCGCGCTGGCTGGCGGACAAGGAAAACGCGGCCGACCTGGTCGGTGGCGTGCGCCTGCAGCAGACCGAGGGCACGCTGGCCAACGTGCTGCTGGACCTGGCCCAGAGCGGGTACATGAAGGCTTCGGAAGACGCGGCCGGCCACGTGCTGGGCGGCCTGAAGCGGATCGGCAACAACCACAAGCCGAACCTGGAACGCGCCAACTTCGCGGTCCTGCGGACCTCGGACATGCCGGCAATGCTGGTGGAAACCGCCTTCATCTCCAACCCGGACGAAGAGCGCCGCCTGACCGACCCGGCCTACCAGCGCAAGGTCGCCGGTGCGGTGCTCGATGGCGTGCATACCTTCTTCAGCCGGCAGCCGCCGCCGGGCACGCTGTACGCCGCCCGTGCCCAAGCCGAGATCGACGCCGCCGCCACCATGGCCGGCGGCAGCAAATAATCCGCCAAAGGCGGGTTACTGCTTTCTGTAGAGTCGAGCCGTGCTCGACTGCGCCTTGCCGATAACCCGTCAGTCGAGCATGGCTCGACTCTACAACCGGCGGCTCCGTTATCATCCCCGCATGACGTCTGCCCCCCATCCGCGCCCGATCCGGCCGTTGCCGGAAATCCTGATCAACCAGATTGCCGCCGGTGAAGTGGTCGAACGTCCTGCGTCGGTGGTCAAGGAGCTGGTCGAGAACGCCATCGATGCCGGCGCCAGCCGTGTCGACATCGACCTGGAAGAGGGTGGTGTGCGGCTCATCCGCATCCGCGACAACGGCAGCGGCATCGCCCCCGAGCAGCTGCCGCTGGCGGTTTCGCGCCACGCCACCAGCAAGATCGCCGATCTCGACGACCTCGAATCGGTGGCCACGCTCGGCTTCCGCGGCGAAGCACTGCCATCCATCGCCTCGGTCAGCCGCTTCACCCTGGCCTCGCGCCGCGCGCATGACGAGCATGGCTCGGCGCTGCAGATCGAAGGCGGCAAGATCGGCGAAGTGACCCCGCGCGCGCATGCGCCGGGCACCACCGTGGAAGTGCGCGAGCTGTTCTACAACGTACCGGCGCGCCGCAAGTTCCTGCGCGCCGAGCGCACGGAAATGGGCCACATCGAAGAATGGCTGCGTTCGCTGGCGCTGGCCCGCCCGGATGTCGAACTGCGCGTGTCGCACAACGGCAAGGCCTCGCGCCGCTACAAGCCTGGTGATCTGTATTCCGATGCGCGCCTGGCCGAGACCCTCGGCGAGGACTTCGCCAACCAGGCCGTGCGCGTGGACCACACCGGTGCCGGCCTGCGCCTGCATGGTTGGATCGCGCAGCCGCATTATTCACGGGCCAGCGCCGACCAGCAGTACCTGTACGTCAACGGCCGCTCGGTGCGTGACCGCAGCGTCGCCCACGCGGTGAAGATGGCCTACGGCGATGTGCTGTACCACGGTCGCCAGCCGGCCTACGTGCTGTTCCTGGAACTGGATCCGACCCGGGTCGACGTCAACGTGCACCCGGCCAAGCATGAAGTGCGCTTCCGCGATTCGCGCCTGGTCCACGATTTCGTCTACCGCACCTTGAAGGACGCACTGGCCGATACCCGCGCCGGTGTGTCCGCGCAGGAGATCGGCGCCGGTCCGGTCCATCCCGCGGGGGCGGACGGCGCAGCGATGCCGTCCAGCGCCGGAGCGTCGGGCTTCGGCCTGGTGCGCGGCGCCGCGCCCGGTTCGGGCGGTGGTGGGGGTGGTGGGGGTGGTGGTGGCTTCTCCGGTTGGCGCCCGCAGCAGCCGCTGGGTCTGCAGGTGGCCGATGCGCCCGCGGCCTATGCCGCGTTGTATGCCGCACCCGCTGCCGGCGAGCGCAGCAGCGCGCTGCCGCCGATGCCGAGCGGGAACGGCCTGCCGGTGACCAGCGCCGACGCCGGTGTGCCGCCGCTGGGCTACGCCATTGCCCAGCTGCACGGCATCTACATCCTGGCCGAGAACGCCGAAGGCCTGATCGTGGTCGACATGCATGCCGCCCACGAGCGCATCGGCTACGAACGCCTGAAGAACGCCCACGATGGCATCGGCCTGCAGTCGCAGCCGCTGCTGGTGCCGATCACCCTGGCGGTGGGCGAGCGCGAGGCCGACACCGCCGAGACCGAGGCGGACACCCTGGCCGCGCTCGGTTTCGAGGTGACCCGCGCTGGCCCGGGTGCGTTGCATGTGCGCAGCATTCCCGCGCTGCTGGCCAACGCCGAGCCCGAAGGCCTGCTGCGCGACGTGCTGACCGATCTGCGCGAGCACGGCCAGAGCCGGCGCATCGCCAGTGCGCGTGATGAGCTGCTGTCGACCATGGCCTGCCATGGTGCGGTGCGCGCCAACCGGCGTTTGACGCTGCCGGAAATGAACGCGCTGCTGCGCGACATGGAAATCACCGAGCGTTCGGGTCAGTGCAACCATGGCCGTCCCACCTGGGCCCGTTTTTCGCTGGCGGAAATCGACCGCTGGTTCCTGCGCGGCCGCTGAGGCGCGCACCGTTGAGGGGAGCATCCATGCGTCATTGGGGAGTAGGCGGCCTGCTGGTCGCCGTGTTGCTGGCTGCCTGCAGTCCGTCACCGGCGCCGGTGGCAGCGGTGCAGGACGATCCGGCGTTCGCGGCAGGGCAGCAGCAGTGGCGGGTGCAGCGCTATGAAGACCTGACCCGGCCTGATGGCTGGACCGCGCTGGTGGGCCTGCACTGGCTGCAGTACAAGTCGCACTTCATCGGCAGCGGCGCCAGCAGCGGCATCCGCCTTGCGGTGGGGCCGGACAAGCTGGGACTGCTGCGGCGCGACGGTGACCAGTGGTGGTTCAGCCCCGAAGCCGGCGTGGACGTGAGCCTGGCGGGGCAGCCGGTGCGTGGCCGCGTGCGCATGAACACCGACAAGGATCCGCAGCCGACCCTGCTCGCCTTCGATGGCGGCAAGGGCCAGCTGAGCATCATCCGCCGTGGCCCGCGCGATGCGCTGCGGGTCAAGCATGCCGACGCTGAGGCGCGCCGCGATTTCGCCGGCATCCAGTACTGGCCCGGCGGTCCCGACTGGCAGGTGCAGGCGCATTTCACCGCCCATCCCGCCGGCAAGACCCTGCCGATCGTGGACATCACCGGCCTGACCACCGAAATGCCGAATGCCGGTGCGGTGGAGTTCGAGCGCGACGGCCGCAGTTGGCGCATGGAAGCGATCGGCGCGCCCGGTGAGCCGCTGTTCCTGGTCTTCGCCGACCGCACCAGTGGCCACGGCAGCTACCCGGCCGGGCGCTATCTGGACATCGACGCCCCGGCCGCCGATGGCAGCGTGCGCATCGATTTCAACCACGCCTACAACCCACCCTGTGCCTTCACCCCGTATGCGACCTGCCCGCTGGCACCGCCGGAAAACCGGCTGGACCTGCGCGTGGACGCGGGCGAGAAGGCCTACCACCTGCCTGAAGGAGAAGGCTGATCATGTCGATTACATCATTGTTGCGCAGCGCCGTGCTGCTGCTGGCCTGTGCGATGGCACCGCTGGCAGCAGCGCGTGGTGCACCGGCCGAAGCGCCTGCCGCCAAGCCGCCGGTGCCGTTGCTGTGGAAGGTAACCGGCCCCGGCGATGCACGGGTCTACCTGCTGGGCTCGTTCCATCTGCTCAAGGCGCAGGACTACCCGCTCTCGGCCGATGTCGATCAGGCCTTTGAAGCGTCCAGGCGTGTGCTGTTCGAGGTGCCGCCGGAAGAGATGGAGTCGGCGCAGGCGGCGGGCCTGATGGTGCAGACGGCCATCCGCCGCGATGGCACCGAGCTGAAGCGTGACGTGGACGATGCCACCTGGCAGAAGCTGCAGGCCTATGCCGCGCAGAACAACCTGCCGCTGGCGCAGCTGCAGGGCATGAAGGCCTGGTTCGTCGCACTGAACATCACCATCGGGCAGATGCAGAAGACCGGCCTGGATGCCGCACTCGGCCTCGACCGCCACTTCATGACGCGGGCGAAGGCGGCCGGCAAGCAGACCGGTGGGCTGGAGGATCTGCAGAGCCAGATCAACCTGCTCGATGGCATGAGCCTGCAGGAGCAGCGGCAGATGGTGGCCGAAGCGCTGGATCAGGCAGACAAGGGCGATGAGCTGGCGAACCTGCTGCATGACGCCTGGCGCCGCGGCGACGACCGCCTGCTGTGGAACAAGATGGCCTTGGACATGCGCCAGCAGTATCCGCAGCTTTACCAGCGGATGAATACCGCGCGCAATGATGCCTGGGTGCCCAAGCTGCTGCCGTACCTGCAGGACGGGCAGGGCGGCACCCTGGTGGTGGTCGGTGGCCTGCACCTGCTGGGCAGCGATGGCGTAGTAGAGAAGCTGAAGGCCAAGGGTTACAAGGTCGAGCGCGTCTGCGCCGGGTGCCGGCCGAAACGCTGACGGCGGGATTCCAGCATTGAAAACAGAACGGCGCGCCAGAGGGCGCGCCGTTTTCGTATCGGACTGGCGGGTGGCTCAGCGCCGGGTCTTGCCGCCCGTGCCGGTGCCGGTGCCAGCGTCGCCCGGCTTGGTGCTGGTGCCGGTGCCGCCGGGGCGCGGGCCGCCGAAGCCAGCACCCATGTTGCGCTGGAACTCCTGCCACAGCTCCAGGTTGCGCTCGGTCAGCTGGTTCATCATCGCCCACGGGGTCTGGCCCAGCAGGTTGCCCATC